>Ga0315307_1000854_pt1 | contig 13349 bp, 12 predicted proteins | sample TDP2_MG_FD_203079 | JGI IMG/M metagenome (GOLD analysis project Ga0315307, IMG submission 203079) | Freshwater sediment microbial communities from Lake Towuti, South Sulawesi, Indonesia - TDP2 | ecosystem: Environmental > Aquatic > Freshwater > Lake > Sediment | place: Indonesia: South Sulawesi... | reverse complement strand
TCTTACCATTAAATTCCTTGAGGCATTGATTAATTCCTCTTTCTTCAGAACTCCCTCGGTCTTTAATCCTACATCAACCAGCACAGATTCCGCTTTTATCTGAACAACCTTACCGGTAACGATTTTACCCTCCCGGACATTGTCAAGGTCATCCAAAAACTTCTTCATCCTGGAGTTAGAGTCAGAATTGTGAGAACTTGTCTCCTTTTGTGCATCCATAACAGGACCTTGTACAAATTACAAATTTCAAATTACGGGCATAAAGCCCTACACTACAAAAGACTTTTCTAATGCGGCTTATTTCTGGGTAACTTCTTAATCACTTCTCTGATTACCCAATCGGGAGTGGAAGTGCCTGTAGTTATTCCCACCACACGCTTTCCAATAAACCATTCCGGCTTCAATTCCTCCGGTGATTCTACATGGAAAGCACGGGTAATCTTATTACAGATTTTATGAAGAGTTGTAGTATTAGCACTGTTCTTCCCGCCAATGACAATCACGAGGTCCGATTTTTTCGCTATCCCTTTTGCCTCCTTCTGACGCTCGGAAGTCTCTTTGCAAATAGTGTTATAGACTTTTAGACCTTTGCTTCTCGTCTTTAATCTTCTTGAAATTTTCTCGAATACTTTCATCGACTCTGTAGTCTGACTAATAAGCCCTATCCTCTTATCTGTCTTGACCTTTTCCAGATCTTCAGGAGTTTCCACCACAGAAACTTCGCCACAGGCAAAAGAAAGGAGGGAACTTACCTCTGGATGAGACTTTCGCCCGATTATTACCACATGGTAGCCTTTCTCATGCAGGCTTTTTGCCAATAACTGAGCCCGACTAACGAATGGGCAGGTGGCATCTATTAACTTGAGTTCCATTTTGCCTAGCCTCTTCAACACGGGTTGAGGTAACCCATGAGAAGGAATAATTAGAATTCCTCTCTCAATTTGTTCTAAACTCGCAATAGCTCTTATTCCCATCCTCTCCAAGCGCTCAACTTCCTGGGGATTGTGAATTAGAGGACCCAGGGTGTAAACCCGATTATCGCCGTTACCCTTCTTTCTACGTTTAGCCAGTATACTTCTTTGAGCCAGAGAGACAGCTCTTCTTACTCCTGAACAAAACCCCGTCTTCTTAGGAAAAATAAACCGCATATCCTTAAAGACCAAATTTCAAATTTCAAGTTTCAAGTTTCAAATTCTCATCCGTAACCATTATGTATTTGATTTTTGATCTTTGATTTTTGATCTTGATTCCTGATATTTGATATTTGATTTTTGACTTTTAATTTTTGATATTTGATTTTTGATATTTGATATTTGATTTTTGATATTTGATTTTTGATTGTTGTCTTTTAATTTTTGATATTTGATTTTTGATATTTGATTTTTGATTTCTTATCCATATTGCCCTTCTCTATCCAGTTTCGTTATCCCTTCCATTACTTTACGAGCGAAATCATAGTATTTAGATTTATCGTTTTCCCCTCTTTGGCCCGATTCAAAGTATATAGGCGTCCCAAAGCGAACAGTCACTCTGGGAAGATACATTATTCTGTGGGTATTCACAATCAAAGTCGGAACTATAGGGAATTTGGTCTTGTGTGCTAGCCAAGCAATTCCGAGTTGGGGAGGTTTTAGCCGCCCTTCCCTTGCTCTACCACCTTCGGGGAAGACCACCAGGGTCTTACCTCGATTCAAAATTCTAAGCGCTTTTCGGAACGCAGATATGTCGTGCTTTTCTCTATCCACAGGAAAACTATGTATCAATTTGAGAATAGTACCAAAAACTGGAAATCTAAAAAGTTCTCTTTTTGCCATATAGTAGACTCCGTATCCGCCAATAGCAGCGCCGACTAAAGGAGGGTCCCAGTAACTGACATGGTTGGGAGCGATAATAGATCCTCCTTTGGGGAGATTTTTTCTTCCTTCAGTTCGAAAACGGAAAAGGAGTTTGCCTATGGACCAAACCAGCCAGTAACCTAAGAAATAGAACATAATAGACTCTTAACTTTTTTGGATTATCTTCAGAATAAAGTCCACTACCTCTTTTTTACTCATATCTGTAGACTCGATGAGCATAGCATCCGGAGCTTTCTTTAAGGGAGCCACTTCTCTCGTGCGGTCTCTCCTGTCCCGAGCACGAATTGCCTTTTCAAGTTGAGCCAGGTCCCCTTCCTCTCCTCTAGCCTTCAGTTCCCTGTACCTCCTTAAAGCTCTCTCTTTAATGGATGCGTCCAGGTAGAATTTATAATCCGCCCCGGGAAAGACAATAGTGCCAATGTCCCTGCCCTCCGCTACAATTCCTCCCGAAGAACCGAGTCTCCTCTGAATCTTCACAAGATGGTCCCGTACTTCAGGGATTGTACCCAGGATGCTAGCACCTTCCGCGAATCTCGGACTTCTTATCTTATTAGTGACATCTTTTCCGTCTATATAGACCTTCAACTCTCCGCCTCTATTTCTTAAATTGATTCTCGTGGCCCTTACCATCTTAATTGCTTCTCGTTTATCCTCTAAACATATCTTTTTTCTAAATGCTTTCCAGCTCAATGCTCTATACATAGCTCCGGTGTCAATATAAGCATACCCCAGCTTTTTGCTCACGGCTTTAGCAACCGTAGTTTTTCCGACCCCCGCAGGTCCATCAATGGCGATAACGGCTTTCTTACTCACCAAGTTTTAACTATTCCTATTCAACCACTCTATCCAGAATATCCATAAACTCAGGGAAAGAACTCTCAATGCAGGCGACATCCTTTACAGTAGTTTCGCCATCAGCAATTAGTCCAGCGATAGTCAGTGCCATGGCGATTCGGTGGTCACCGAAACTATTAACCGAACTACCTATCAATCTCTTCCTTCCATAAATTATCATTCCGTCTCTCTTTTCCTCTATTGAGGCTCCCATCTTAGAAAGTTCAGAGACTACATTTCCTATTCTATCGCTCTCTTTTACTCTCAGTTCCTGAGCCTCGCTGATTTCGGTTACGCCTTCGGCTTGAGTTGCAGCGACAGCCACCACAGGTATCTCGTCTATCACTCTCGGAATCAAATCTCCAGTTATCTTGGTACCTCTCAGATTGCTACTTTTGACAACAAGGTCGGCTACTGGCTCACCGCACATCTCTTGGATATTCTCAATTATGATGTTAGCTCCCATCTTTTTGAGGATATCTATGATGCCCGTTCGGGTGGGATTGATTCCGACTCCTTTTATTCTAATTTCAGAGTTCCTTAAAAGAAGACAAGCAATGATAAAGAATCCCGCTGAAGATATGTCCCCGGGTATAGTTATCGGTCTTGCCTTCAATTCTGAGATTCCCTCAATTAATACGGTGGTTCCTCTGACTTTTATAGGAGCACCTAAATACTTTAACATCCGTTCCGTATGGTCCCTCGATTGTGAAGGTTCGGTAACGCTTGTCACTCCTTTGGCATAGAGCCCAGCGAGAAGAATACAGGATTTCACCTGGGCGCTTGCAACAGGAGAACGGTAATCGATAGGATGCAACTTCTGGCCTACAATCGTTATTGGTAGATGATTGTCGTCCGGACTACTTATTTTTGCCCCCATTTCCCTTAGAGGAAGGATAATTCTTCTCATAGGTCTTTTCTTTAAATATTCATCCCCCGTAATGGTAGAGGAGAAGTCTTGTCCAGCAAGAATTCCACTAAGGAGTCTCATCGTAGTTCCCGAATTTCCCGCATCTATAGTTTCCTTGGGGCAAGTAAGTCCCTTCAATCCCCGGCCAAAAATCGTCAATTCTCCTCCCGAGTTTTCTTCTATTTCTATTCCCATTTTAAGAAAGGCGTTTAAAGTGCTTCGACAGTCACCACAGTTTGAAAATCCTCTGACCCGAGTTTTTCCTCTGGCAATACTTCCCAGCATAATGGCCCGGTGAGAAATAGATTTATCGCCCGGGTAGGAAATTTCCCCTTTTATCTTTTTCCTTTTTGAAACTGTTACACTTTTCATATTTAGAACTGGATTAATTTTCTACGCGCCTCCCTACCCTTCTCAAATATATCTATGAGTCCCCTCTCTTTTTTCTTTTCAATTGACCTCTTGAATTTCTCCAGATGCTTTACGATAGCATCAATACTTTCTGAGATAGCCTGGCTATTTGATACGCAGATATCTGTCCAGATAAAGGGGCTACTGGCCGCAATTCTTGTCATATCCGAGATGCTCCCGGCCAGGAGCCTGCTCACCCGAGGTTCTTGCTTATGGAGCCTGGCAATTAGATTAATTAATGAAGTGGCTAAAACATGGGGAAGGTGGCTCGTATAAGCCACAAGATAGTCATGTTCTTTGGGCTTAAGCAGAAGGATTTTCGCGCCAATGGCACTCCAAATTTCTGCCAATGCTTTTAGGGCCTTCCGGCCATTTCCACTTACTGGAGTCAGGATACAGGTGGTGCCGGAGAAGATATCAGCCCTAGCATTACTCACACCTTCCTTCTCTGAGCCAGCCATCGGGTGCCCGCCGATGAAAGAGACATCTGGCGTTTTCCCCCTCGCTGAATCTTTCGTGACAATCTCCCGGACTTTCCTAACCACCCATTCCTTTGTACTTGCTACATCGGTAATGACACATCCTTTCTTCAAATGGGGTAATATCTTCTTCACGATGAGAGGAATTTTGCTCACCGGCGTGGCAATCATGACCATGTCCGAATCTCTAACTCCCTGAACGAAATCCGTCGTGTAGGTATCTATAGCCCCCAGTCTTTTCGCTTCTTTCAATTTATGAATATGGCGTCCAATTCCTATCACTTTTTGAACCAGCCTCTTTTTTCTTATGGCCAAACCGAAAGAGCCTCCAATTAACCCCACGCCAATTATGCTCACTTTATGAAAACGGGAAAGATATTTTTTCATTTCTCTTTTCTCTTCTATGATTAGTCATCAGAACGGAGTATTGCATTTCAAGCCAGTATTTTTCTGTAAAGGACAAAATACCTGCGGCCTCCAGTAGTCTTTATTTTTACGAAGGATAACCTATAGGTTTCGGCCTACGGCCCGGGCGACCTTTTTCAGTTCCTGCATCAGGCTCGCAAAATTTTCTGGAAGGAGAGACTGTACTCCATCAGATAGGGCATGCTCAGGGTCGGAATGCACCTCAATAATCAACCCATCGGCTCCGCAAGCAATTGCCGCCCTGGCCATCGAACCGACAAAATTACGTACTCCGGTCCCGTGGGAAGGATCTACGACTACCGGCAGATGGCTCCAGGTCTTGATTGCCGGGATGGCGTTCAAATCCAAAGTAAATCGGGTGGCACTTTCAAAAGTTCTAATTCCTCTCTCGCAGAGAATCACGTTTGGATTTCCCCTGGATACAACATACTCAGCAGACATTAACCACTCTTCAATCGTTGTAGCTATTCCTCGCTTGAGCAGCACTGGCTTTTTGCTTTTACCAACCTCTTTCAAAAGCTCGAAATTCTGGACATTTCGCGCTCCAATCTGAACGATGTCTGCATAGCGAGAAACGAGCTCCACCTGCTGTATATTCATGGCCTCTGTAACTACGAGAAGCCCGGTTTCCCTCTTTGCTCTCGCCAAATACTTTAGCCCTTTTTCCCCAAGACCCTGAAAGGAATACGGAGAAGTTCTCGGCTTGAAAGCCCCTCCACGAAGAACCTTTGCTCCGGCCTTTTTCACCTCTCGGGCAATAGAAAGGAGCAAGTCTTCCTTCTCCACTGAACAGGGTCCTGCCATTATTACTATATCCTTTCCACCTATAGAAATACTGCCAATCTTAACTACTGTATCTTCTCTCTTGAATTCCCTGCTGACAAGCTTGTAGGGCTTGGAGATAGGCGTAATTGACTCTACTGTAAAGAATCCCTCAAACACCTCTCTGGCAGCGATAGCATTCTCGCCGATTACTCCAATTACTGTTCGCTTAGCACCTTTTGAAATGTGGGCTTGAAATCCCAGTTCTTCTATCTTCTTGACCAGATCTTCAATTCCCTGCTTTGTGGTTCCTGGCTTCAATGTCAAAAACATCTATCCATAACCTCCCTTAAGGCGTTTAGGAATCTCCTGTTTTGTCGGGGCAAACCTATGGTTACCCTGATAAATTCAGGTAAGTCGTATTCAGCCATGGGTCTCACAATTATTCCCTTCTTCAACAGTCTCTCAAACACATTTTGTCCATTCCCTACTTTAACCAGTATGTGGTTGGCCGCCGAAGGAACGAATTCGATTGCCATCCTCTTAAGATTCTTTTCCAGATATCTCTTTTCAATGCCAACTAAATTACGACTCCGCCTAAGATGGCTCTCATCGGAAAGACTTGCTACGGCTGCTACCTGTGCCAAAGAATTGGTATTGAATGGAGGCCTAATCCTTTCCATAAACTCAATCAGTTTGGATTGCCCTATTCCGTAACCAATCCGCAAACCCGCTAACCCGTAGATTTTGGAAAAGGTGCGCAAGACAATTACAGTCCGTCCCTGCCTCACATACGGGACCGTCATAGGGTAGTCTTTTCTGGTTACATATTCTCTGTAGGCCTCGTCAAATACCACCATTATATCTTTTGGCAGGCCCTTCATAAATTTTTGCACTTCCTCTTCTGTAACATAAGTCCCTGTCGGATTGTTTGGGTTAGCTATAAAGACTATTTTTGTCCTTCGGTTTATTCCCTTCCTCATTGCTTCAAGGTCGTGTCTGAAATTTATCATAGGGACTTTTTTCACCTGGCAACCCATCAGTTCCCCCGCCATTTCATACCGAATGAAGGCATGTTCAGAAACTATAATTTCGTCAATCGGATTCAAGAAGGTCTTCCCGATTATTTCAATTATCTCATCCGTTCCACTCCCAAGAATAATGTTCTCTGGCTTTACTCTCAACTTTCTAGCCAGTACTCTTTTTAAATAGAAACCGCTCCCATCCGGGTAAAGGTTGACTCGGTTAAGAAATTTTCTCATAGCATTGACCGCTCGAGGCGAAGGGCCCAGGGGATTCTCATTGGAAGCCAATTTATCAACTCTAGTAAGGCCTAGTTCTCTCTGTACATGTTCGATCGGTTTGCCAGGAAGATAAGGCTGAAAATTCAATATATTTTTTCTCACAAGTTTTTCAATCATCGGCATATCCTTTGTAATCACTCACTCCTTGGATACGAACCCAGTATCTTAAGGAGTAGACACTCTTTTTCCAGCTGCCTCAACGCCTGTTTCACATTCTCGTCCTCAACGTGTCCCACGAAGTCTACAAAGAATATATACTCCCAAGCCCGGAGTTTGGTGGGTCTGGATTCGATTTTAGTCAGATTAATATTATTTTTACGAAAAGGAACAAGCATATCGTGGAGCGCTCCTACCCTATCTTTAATAGAAAAAAGGATGGAAGTCTTGTCCTGTCCGCTTTTTCCGGGAAAACTCTTGCCTATGACAAGAAAGCGCGTAAAATTTTGCACATTGTCTTCAATGCGCTCAGCAATCATCTTCAGGTCATATAATGAAGCCGCCAGCCTTGACGCTATCGCCGCACCCTCATTGTCTTTCTCTGCCATCTCCGCTGCTTTAGCGGTGGAGGATGTCTCCACCAGTTCAGCGTTAGGCAGGTTATCTTCAATCCAATTCCTGCACTGAGCAATTGCCTGGGAATGAGAGTAGATTCTTTTTATTTCCTTGAGTCCTTCCGCCTTGGAAAGCAGATTGTGAGAGATTTCTACAAGTAGTTCAGAACAAATCTTCAGATCCGATGCGACAAACATATCCAGTGTGTGATTTATGACCCCCTCGGTGGAGTTCTCAATGGGCACAACTCCATAGTCAGAACGACCCTTCTCTACCTCTGAAAACACATCAGCTATGCTTTTGACCGGAGTGAACATGGCATACTTGCCAAAGTTTCTGACCGCTGCGAGATGAGTGAAGGTGGCCTCTGGCCCAAGATAGGCCACCCTTAATTTCTTCTGAATAGACCGGGAGGCATTTAGTATTTCCTGGAAAATCCCTCTCAAAGCCTCATTGGGAAGTGGCCCCCTATTTTTCTTGAGAAGTCTTTCCACAATCTTCTTCTCCCGGTGAGGAGCATAGAATTCCTGCTTTGCCATTGCCTTCAATTTTGCAATTCCCCGGGCTGCTCTCGTTCTCTGGTTTAATAATGTTAAAATCTGATTGTCTATTTTGTCAATTTCTTTACGCAACCTTTTCAAATCCATAGAATTCCCCCTCCAATTTTCATCCAGTAGCCTGTGGTTTTATCTCCTCCAGACTGGGTATCTCGGAGAGGTCTTTTAGCCCGAAGTGGCGCAGGAATTCTTGGGTGGTTCCATACAGGATTGGCCGGCCGAGAGCCTTCTTTCTCCCTTGAATTCTAATCAATTTCCTCCCTAAAAGCGTCCCCAGCACTCCGGAGGCATCAACTCCCCTTATCCTCTCTATTTCTGCCCTGGTGATGGGCTGTCTATAAGCAATGATTGAGAGCGTCTCTAAAGCCGGCAGCGAAAGTTGAAAAGTAGTTTGTGATTTGTAAAATTTCCTCAACCAGCTTGAGAATTCGCTCTTTGTGCAGATCTGGTATCCTTGGGCGATATTTAGAACTTGAAGCCCGGTGTTTCTTATCTCGTATTCCTTTTTCAATTCTTCAGCGGCTTCTCTTATTTCATCACAATTATCAATTTCGACAATTTTACCTATCTTATCTATGCTCAACGGCCTGTCAGAAAAAAATAGAAGGCACTCAATTATATTCTTTAACTCTTGTCTCTCCATTACGACTGTGCCACCGATTCCCGTTTTGCTCTATAAATTCTTATCTCTCCAAATAATCTTGCCTGCCGGGCAAAAACGATTTTCAATCGGACGAGTTCCAAGAGGGCCAAGAAAGTCACTATTAGAAGCCTCTTTGTTTTCTGCCCGGAGAAAATAGTTTCAAAACTGACAAACTTTCTATCTTCCAGAAAATTCAAAATTTCTCGAATTCGGTCCTCGACCTTGATGTCTTCTTGGATTATCTCCCGGACTTCTTTTTCAGGCCGAAATACCAATTTCTGAAAAGCGTCCAGAAGGTCAAAGAGCGAGGCTTCAATGGTGTAGTCTTCATCCCCGGGAATGGCAGGAAGGCGGCCATATATGTCTTTTTGAAGTGCCTCTCTTTCCTTCAACAGACTCGCTGCTTCTTTGAACTTCTGATACTCCATAAGTCTTGTTGCCAATTCTAATTGAAAATCTTCAGGCTCTTCCTCTTCAACCGTTTCGATGGACGGAAGCAACATTCTTGACTTCAGGTGGATTAGAGTAGAAGCAATTACGAGGAAGTCTCCGGCAAAGTCCAAGTTGAGTCTCCTGAAGAGCTTTATGTAGTTCAAATAATCGGATGTAATCTGGCATATGGGGATATTGAAGATATCCAGTTCGTTTTTCTTAACCAGGTGCAACAACAAATCGAGCGGGCCCTCAAACACCTCCAATTTCACTGTGTAATCCATCTATTTACCCTTCTATATACCGATCGCTTCTCTAGCTTCCTTGAGGGTTTCCCGGGCAATTTTCTGGGCTTTGACACGTCCCTCTTCAAGAATCCTTGCAACCTCGCCCGGCCTAGCCTCCAGAACTCTTCTCTTCGCCTGAATGGGCTTTAATCTTTCTATTAAGAAATCGTTCAAAATCTTTTTACAATCTACGCAACCTATCTTCCCCTTTTTGCAATCGGAAGCGATTGAATCTACTTTCCTACCACTAAAAACATTATGTAGTCCATACACTGAGCATATATCGGGATGTCCGGGATCGTTTGCTCTAATCCGGGCAGGGTCGGTGATCATAGAGCCCACTTTTTCCCGAATAATCTCCGGGGGATCTGACAGGAAAATGCAGTTATTATAACTCTTGCTCATCTTTCGCCCGTCAGTTCCCAGAAGCTTTGGCACTCTGGTCAGAAGAGCTTCTGGTTCCGGGAAGAGGTCCTTATATAAGAAATTGAAACGCCGGGCGATCTCCCGGCAAAGTTCCAGATGGGGAAGTTGGTCCTCACCCACAGGCACAGCGGCTGCTTTATAAACCAAAATATCTGCCGCCTGCAGGACAGGATATCCCAGGAAGCCATATGTGGAAAGGTTGCGGTCTTTCAGCTCCTGTTGCTGCTGCTTATAAGTTGGACACCTTTCCAGCCAACTTAAGGGAATAAACATAGAAAGCAAGAGATGCAGTTCCGCATGCTCCGCAACCTGAGATTGGACGAACATAGCACTCTTTTCGGGATTGAGCCCCGAGGATATCCAGTCAATAACCATCTCTCTGATGTTGCTTTTGATTTCCCTGGGATTCTCATATTCTGTTGTGAGTGCATGCCAATCGGCTACCATATAGAAACATTCATATTTGTCCTGTAAAGCCGCCCAATTAGTGAGCGCTCCCAAAAGATGTCCCACGTGTAGCCTTCCGCTGGGACGCATTCCGCTTAATATTCTCTTCTTTGCCACTTCTAAAATCCTCTCCCCATCCATAAAAAGACTAGATTATAAAGAAAGTAGACGACAGGTAGAATTATCGCCTGAAATAATCCTGAAAGCAGGAAAAGGAAAATAATGAGAAAGCCGAAAGGAGCAATCATTTGGTACCTGATGGCTATATGGGAAGGCAGTAATCCTGACAGAATTTGTGAGCCATCTAATGGTGGCACGGGAATAAGGTTAAAAACTGCGAGTAAAAGATTGATGAAAACGCTAAACAAAAGAATTGCTATTAGCCAATCTCCTAATTCTCCCAGAGGCAAATAGACGAATGCCCGGGCGAGAAAAGAAGAGAAAATCGCCAGTCCAAAGTTGGAGATGGGACCCGAAGCCCCCACTTTCACGATATCTCTACGAGGATGATTGAAGTTGTAGGGATTTATGGGGACGGGTTTGGCCCAGCCAATAACGAACGGTGAACGGGAAAGGACCAAAAGGAGAGGAAATATTATTGTCCCAAATAGATCAATATGCGGCAAGGGATTCAAAGTTATTCTTCCGGCTTGTCTTGCCGTGTCGTCACCACATCGATAGGCCATCCATCCATGACAGCATTCGTGGATAACAATTGCAAAAAAGAAAATAACCAGGGCCACTGGTAGAGAAGTCATCTGGAAAACGGCGTAAGGATTTCGTACCAACTGTTGAAATGTAAGCATAAATTGCGCGGCAAGTTCAATTTGGACTCACCGGGTCCCTTTACCTCCTTCAAAAAATTAAATTTTATCAATCCTTCGGGAAATTGTCAATCACAAACTTAGTCTCAGAAGAAGCGGTTCTCAGGGTTCCGTCAAGTTTCGCCCAGAGCAGCTCTTCCATTATCTTATTAAAAATCGGGCCTTCCCTATATCCCATCCTTTTCAGCTTATCGCCTGTAGTATAAATTTTCACTTTCCGCATCCTGGTAAGAAATTCGTAGACCCTTCTTTCAACTAATCTGCTTTCCGATTTCAAGACAATAATTATAAGCGCTTCGCCAGGCAATCCTTTCAATGCACGATAGATTGAGCTCGGCTTCAACTTCGATTCTTTGAGTTTTTCCACGACTTCTGATAGACTTTCTTTTGCCTTAATTATCTTCCTACTCTGTTCCTTGGAAAATCTGAGGTCTTTGCAGAGATTTCTTACCTCTAAAATATCCAATTTTTGCACCAGGATAAGGAAATAGACTATCCAGCGTTCTACAGATTCCTCCTTAAAAGAAGAGACGAATCTGGAGAAGATACCTTTTACCCTTCCCAGGGTCTTCTTCATCTCTTTGCTCAACTCAATTTTCGGATAGATTGAGCTTAAGACTCCCAATTTACCCAACCTCAAAATAGCATTCTCCGGCTCAGGCTCACTTAAGATGGCAATTATTTCCTCTCTTATTCTCTCCTTACTCAACTTTCCAAGAATTTCCAATTTTAGTGCATCCATCGCAAGTCGCTCGGTCCTTCTGTCCATTGAGAAGCCATATCTTCCCTCAAAACGAATCGCTCGAAAGATGCGCGTAGGGTCCTCTATAAAACTCTTACTATGTAAGACCCTAACCGTTCTCCCTTTCAAATCCTTCCATCCACCGAAGAAATCGACTAATTCTCCATATTGCTTAGAACTTAATCTTATAGCCATAGCATTAATGGTAAAGTCCCGCCGGTATAAATCTTCCTTGAGAGAACCTTTTTCTACCCTGGGCAAGGCTCCCGGAGATTCATAAAATTCCTTTCTTGCAGTAGCAATATCTATCTTGATTCCGCCTGGTAGGCTCGCTACTGCAGTCGCGAACCTTCTATGGACGGTAACCTTGCCTCCGAACTTATTGGCCAGATGTCGGGCAAAAGATACACCGTTCCTCTCAACAACTAAGTCTATATCAAAGTTCTCCACGCCAAGCAGAAGGTCGCGCACGAACCCGCCAACCAAGAAGACTTTGAAGCCCTTATCTTCGGCTATCTTACCCAATTTCTCCAGTAGACTCGTTAGATTAGAAGGAAGTTTTCTATTTAGAAGCGGACCCAAATTCTTCTTATATAAGGAACCTTCACCGGACGCCACGTTACCTGGAATTTTCGTTTTCAGAACCCCTATCAATTTCTTTTCTATGTCTCGAAGCTCCATTCCTCTTATCGTAGCCGAGGCTGCAGTGGCGTGACCACCTCCTCCAAAAACCTGCGCAATTTTTCCAACATCTACAGACTTGATTTTGCTACGGGCAACCATTCTAATTTTTCCTTTCGTCTCCAAAAGTACAAAAACGGTATCCAGATTTTCAATATCGCGTAGTCTATGGACAGTCACCGCCAGGTCAGAGATATAGTCCGGAGATTTCAACTTAATTATAGCAGTTTCTATTCCATTTATTTCAATTCTCTTCTGCAATCGGAGAAGTTTATTTAGTAATTTGACCTGGCTCTTGGTCAATTCCCTGCGCATGAAGTCAGAAATGGCATTCAGCTTTGCTCCTCTTGTAAGTAGAAAAGAGGCTGCCTCAAAATCTGAAGGGGCAGTGGAAGGAAATGTAAAAGAACCTGTATCCTCATAAATTCCCAAAGCAAGAAGGGTAGCCTCTTCGGGAAAAATTTTGGCCCTTTTCTTCCTCAGGAGTTCAACCAAAATAGTAGTAGTGGCTCCATAGTCTCCTCCAAGATCCACCGTTCCAGAAAGGTCGCCTTTGGCATGGGGGTGGTGGTCATATAAGTGAAGAACTAATCCAGGATTGTTGAGAGCTTTCCTTGCCTCCCCAATTCTTTTGGCAACACGGGTATCTACAACTATAAGTCTTTTGACTTTCCCAAAATTGATCTCTTTCTCTTGTTCGAGTTCTATCAGATGGGGATTTTTGTCCAGATATTCCCTCACATCCTTATCAGGTGAGCCGGGCAGGGTAACTAAAG
>Ga0315307_1000853_pt1 | contig 13349 bp, 15 predicted proteins | sample TDP2_MG_FD_203079 | JGI IMG/M metagenome (GOLD analysis project Ga0315307, IMG submission 203079) | Freshwater sediment microbial communities from Lake Towuti, South Sulawesi, Indonesia - TDP2 | ecosystem: Environmental > Aquatic > Freshwater > Lake > Sediment | place: Indonesia: South Sulawesi... | reverse complement strand
TATGAGCCCTGTTTCGGCCAAGAAGCTTGTAAATAAGTCCGTTCGGATTCAAAAACCACCCATAAACTAACCATAACAGACGTCGATTCTCGCCGCATCATTCTGCTGCAGGAGCACCGCAACGGCGGGTTCGTGGCCGCAGACGCTGAAACAACTTTGATCCTTTGTAGATGGGGGCTATAGAGGGGTCTGTCTCTAAGAGGCCCAGAGAACCATTGCTTGCTCATTTTTGGCGTTGTTTTTCACCTACCCCTCCCCCCTACGTTTTTCCACCGCGGCGGACCCCGCCCTGAGTCCTCAAGACCAGCATCTAACGGCCTCGATCAGCCTCTGTTTTGTCCTCAGCTCTTTGCGCGATTGCTCGATTTTGTCGGCAACACACACAGACACACCCCCTCCCCCCTACAGTTTTCAACACACCTCGCCTAATAGAACCCAAATATGTTTCAGAAAGGGTCCTTAGCCCGTGCTTCGCAGAGAAAGCGGGAATGAGGAAGATCTTGGAAAGCAAGCCAAACCCCGCGGTCCTCGAAGCTATAGAAAAACTGAGAAAGTTGGGCTTTAACCCGGTTTTCCTTTCTCAGAAAAATGCAACATCCATCCGTTAAGGGCTCTTCGATCAGTTGGTCAAGTCAAAGCCGTACTTAAGGAGCTTTCAAAATCTGTGGGAATCTACCGCAAGCGCTTATTGTCGGGCCACAAAGCCTACTACACCCACAAAGAGTTCTGCAAACACGTGGAGGGAGCCGATGTCAAGAAATCAGCGAAAATGCTCCGCATCCTCAGCTTCCTAACACAAACAAAAGTCTACCTATTCTGGAGAGAGCTGATGCTCATCATGGATGCCATGCGCGCGCTGTTCCAAAGTTTTCTTTATCTTAATTCAGAAATTATAATAGATTTCTCCCTTCACAAGTTTTATAAGCCTATATAATTTTTATCACATCGTTTAAATGGAATGTGTGTATATTACTAATGATGGGAGTGATGGGAGTGCAGCTTACAGTTCCAATGCCCCAATTGATTCCGAAATCTGACGAGAGTTTGAGTAACTTTGATGTCTGGATTCGTTCCGATGTAGAGAAAACTATATCTAATCCTACCTTGGGACCTGTGCCTCGTTTGGGTGGATTGCCGGTTTCTCAAATCCAGATTCCATTGTTCGTGATTGATGATTCGGTTACGAGGAGGAAACTCTGGCACTCTCTTTTTCCAAGTTTGGAGATGCCTACTTTTGAGGTTGGAGTTGTCGAGAAATATTCTGGTGTGCTGGATAAGTATCTTCCCAAAAGACCAAGTTCCTCGGAAACCTTGGATAGGATTCTGAGGCAGGTTAAGGGCAAAGGGGTCTCGCGTTTTTGAGCGTTCCCATGGTACCTAATAGATTATACCTTGATACCATGGTTTTTGCCTACTATTTTTTTCAAAGGTATAAGCCGGATTTCAGTGGAAAGGCCGTAAGACTCTTGAAAAAAATCGAGGATGGCAAGTACGAGGGAATAATTTCAATTCTCAGTATTCTGGAGTTAATTAAGGTCATTCGAAGCAACCTCGTTGAAGGAGGGAACTGTAGTCCGCGAGACTGGCAAGAGGCTGTGAAGGAAGCCGTTAAAACAATTTACAAGATGAAAAATTTAGAGGTTATTGAAGGAAATCCTGATGAACGATTAGCCATTAGCCAAATTCAAGATCTATTACATTCTTCGGTGCTTTGGTATTCATTTGAAATAATAAACAAGTATCCAGGAACGGTTCGATTAGAAAAAGAAAAGTATGTGCATGATGGGCTGTCAGCTGGAGATGCGATGCACATTACTTTAGCTAAAAGAATGGGATGCGCTAAAATAGCAACTTTTGATCATGATTATAAGGAATCAAGAGGTGAAATAGAACCCCTTATGCTACAAGAGGATATATTCTAAAGTCATGAAAGGTGAAAAGCTGTGTCTGAGATAAAGGGAGAGGATGTTGATTTTAAAATAATAAGAGAAGATTGGAATATCTATGAACTATCTGACAAAGCAACCCTAAGAATAAGGGTAATACTGGCTAAAGTTATCAAAACAGGTCAGTATAAACCGGATGGCGAGCCAATCTACGGTTTAGCCACCACAAATTATGTTACAGTTAAGACTCCCAGTGAATTAATGGGTCCCCCCACAGTACCTTCGCCTAAACCAGAACAAATTGCATTATCGGATATGGTGGAGGTGGACTTCGAACCAAAAATTGAGAATTGGAATGAATATCTCTTAGAAGACAACACAAAACTGCGAATTAAATTGGCAGTTACAAAGGTCCGTCGATCAAATTTCTATGACACTATGGGATATCCGATATACCACGTAGACTCATCAAATTTAGTTAGTGTAAGTGTCCCAAAAAACCTAAAAAGAAAGCGACCAGCTCCAAAACCGCCTACTACACCAATCGCTTGAATAAGGCCTTCAAAGAACTCATAAATAGTTCTAACCGAATCGCGCGCTTCTAATGACTAATTTTGGCCAACTTCCGCGATGAACATTCTGAACACATTCAAACCGTTTAGAAAGCTCTGAAAAATTCTGATCATCATTTTTAAAGCGGTGTATATAAAACTGTTTCCGCGACTAGTGGTGATATCTCCCGCAAACTCCCCCTTTTTCTATATTTAATTTGAGTAAGAATACGTATATGTGGTGGTTTTCCGGGGCTACCATTACATATGCGTGAATTTATACCAAATCTCTCCCTTTTTTGAAGCCCGCTGCTGATACGGCCCGATTATGGTAGTTGCTACACCACCTCGTATTTAGGGCATGAGATAAACTCCGGCAGAAAGCAGAATACCAATCTATGATCATTCTCAAAAGTCTACGAATGTTTTTTAGAAAGTTGCAATCTATGTAATCCGACTGAGGGTTAAGTAAAATGGGAAAAGGAAGACCCCGAAGGGCTGGACGAAAGTCTAGGAAGCGGTCTTTAGCAGCAAAACGAGGGTGGGACAAGAGGACGAGAAAGGCGGGAGCACGACAGGTCTTCTCCGCGGTAGCTGGTCGTTCTCATCCCGTTATCTCAACGGCCAAGTCTGCGAAGGACATAGGACTCGGCATAGCCAAGATAGCATATCCACGCCAGTATAGGCGCAGGAGAACTGCGAAACTCCTCGACAAACTCTGACAATATTTCCATGATCAACAAACCCAGCAGCTTACTTGGATGCTGGGTCGTGAGAATGTGAACAAAACCTGTCAGCCAAAGCCGGGTAATGAAGCCCCTCAAGGACTCCCAATTATCTCTATAACGTCATATTAAATATTAAGATAAAGACATCTATATGGGGCTACCGAAATCTCTTTAATAAAGAATTGCTTGGATTAACATGGGATTTTCTATGGAGATTCAACCACCTAATAGGGGAATACCCGAGCGCATTCGAGAGCAGGTTGCACATCTGGATAGAGAGGGGTTAGTCGCTCTATATGTTGGAAATTATATCGAAGCAATAAGACTCTTTGAAGAACAGTACGAGCTACTTTTCAGAACCCAAGATGAAGAAAACAGACCCATTCATAAAGGTGGATCGCTCCATAATCGTGGGCTGGCACTTTTTGCCCTTGGTCGGGCGGATCAGGCTATTTACAGCATTCTCTTGGCTTATGTTGAAGATACCCTCAATGTCGGGTATGATCTAGAAGATAATGCTGACCGCGCCTCGGCTGCTAATGTACTGAGAGACGTATTTTATTTAAATCTACGAATCCTAAGGGAAATAAAAACTGTTGTAGCAAAAATTAAGGCTTCTGGTCAGTGGAATATGGCAAGAGATCCTAAACCCATTCTAAAAAAGATAGCTAAAAGACTGAAATTCGACATAAATAGGCTATCTGAACAATGTGAACGAGGAGTTCCCAGAGTAGGCACGATGATACTAGGTTTGCGGCTACCTCCCGAGAGAAGAGTTTTCATAGGGACTAATTATGATGTTAATCCTGGTATTATTCCACTTGCCAAGGAAGGCGTTATTCGTTGTGGCTATGAACCTGTAATAGCCTCTGAAGCCGGCATTCCACCCAACGACCCTGGTATTCATGATAAATCTTTGATGTTACTACATACCTGCAGATGGGCTATAATCGACGTCACTCACCCAGGAGGTCAATTCATAGAGGTTGAACGCGCTCGTGACTACGGCGTCAATCTACTTTTAGTACGTCAAGCATTAGATCCCTCTCACCCACCTCCTGTATCGGCTATGGTATCAACCATTGGATGGCCAATTAGATACTACAGAGACCCACGTGATTTAATACCATTAGTTATGGGGTTCTTGCCTTGAAATGTGTAAGCTTTTTGGCGCAATTCGCAACGGCCATTAACCCCCCGGCCAAACCTCACCACAACCAGCGCCACCACCCTACTTGAGGATCCTCACACGTCCCGACTTAAGGCACGATTACCTGGAAATAGTTAGCCATCGTTATGATCAACACGACACCACCCCACCCTCCCCCTACCTTCCTGAAATTTTTCGACTCCGAGCCGATCAGAACCACAAAATTTCGGGGTGGGGGGAGGGGGCATGTCTAATTGCTGACATGATGAGAAGGGAGCTAATGAATGTCAAAGTTGATAGTTAAAAGCGCAAATAATACGCCACATGCTTAGGGTAGGCATAAGAGAGGTGGCTATAAGAAAAAGCTTTTGGTGTTCAACAGCGAAACCAGTCCGCTATGAACAAGATGTGTTAATTAAGGATCTCTTTTTTATTATTGAAAACGTTAAAGAAAGGATTGCCTTTGTATCCAAGTATGGTTAGTAGGGTCCTGTCTAAAAGGTTGATCAAACTCAAATACTCATCGACAGGATCCGACCCTTTTGGAAAACGTCCAGTATGCACTACCTTATCTCTAACATCTATGAAATCGAGGTCTTCTTCTTTATAGGAAACCCTAAACTCATTGAAAAGGGCGCGTGTCTTACTCTTGAAGCTGGAAAGATCCCGTCTCATGTTTCTAGATCTGAAATATTCCGAAAGGTAACTTTCAATACATTCAAATGTAATCGCACCAAGGATATAGCCCACCTCTAAAGGAACTGCAATCTTAGATGTGACATAGTATTCTATGACTATTTCGAGGCCAAGTTCATCCTTTTATTTAACAAACTCTGGATATGAAAGTTTCAAGAAAGACTCCAGCTCTCCCTTTCCAGAAATAGTAGTATCAATAGCCGGTCTTCTCGAAGTGAACGGATAGGTTTTCAGAGGTTTGAGTATTGTTCGGGCGAGCTTACCTTCTTTGTATATGTCTTGATATAGGTCAGTGACATAGTTTCCTGTCGCAAGACAAAAAAGCCATCTAATGTTATTTGCAACTTCATTGACTGAGGAGATTTTTTTATAGCTTGCTTTTAGCATCATCTCCGACGTCACTTTTACGCCTTTCTCTTCGGGAAGCTGTCGCTCTAATTCGCGATAGTTGCTGACTTGAACCAAGGCTATGTCAAAGTCATCAACTCTAAAACGAATAGTATCTCGCCTAAATTCACCGTTTTTCTTTGTTATCTGTCGACCAAAGAAAAGAAAATTTGTTAGTCCAGATCTCACTTCAACTTCGTCCTCTGGATCGATAGAGTCAAAATCTATGAAAATAGGCTGGTATGCTCTAAGTTCAAGTTGGAGTTCCGTGAGAAAGCCTTTTTGACCTCCAAATCGAAAATTAGTAAGAATCACTTGGTTTGCCTTAATCTTACAACTGGGATTGTTACCTGTTCCTGAGAAATTTCCGACCAAGGGTTTTGCGCCCTGTGACATTTTGTTTATGACTGTAACAAGAGCTCTAGTAAATGTCATCGGATCCAGGACTAGAATCGTTCTTCCGTTATCTTCAAACAGTAGCGTAAACTTCCCCTTAATGTCTCCAATCTCTTCTATATGTAAAATTCCATGGCCAACAAATTTTCTCATCTATTCCACAATGTTCAAAATAAAGCAACAAACTCATAAATAGTCTTTTAGCCGATTTCCTCTACCTTTAACATACTTATCATCCTTGTATCACAATCGGGGCTAGTATAAATTCTCGCTCGGGCGATGGCGTCTCATCAGCAACATTGGCGCGGGGTGCGGGATTTGAACCCGCGCGGCCCAAAGGACCACAGGCTTAGCAGGCTTGGGCTTTGATTTTCTGCCCCCTTGGCAGGCTTCAGCCTTCTACCAGGCTAGGGCAACCCCGCCTTTTCGATTATTTTTGAACGCGAGTATCCTAAAAATGTTCCTATTCGGTCATCACAGGAACTCATACTTCATGATGTAACGCGCTAACCTTATTTTATACTTGGCCAATTAGGATATGAAGGGCCGGTCGTCTAGCTTGGTAGGACATCTTAGACAAGGCCTAAAGCAGCCCTTACGAGGCTGAGGTCGCAGGTTCAAGTCCTGCCCGGCCCACCATGCTTGGCTGCTCTACGGCGGCATCGTTGCTATTTACCTTCTCTCAGACTCCCGAACATTACTAAATAATTAATAAAATATCGTTGCCCAAAAATGAGGGCGCCACATCATTTTCTCTTGCTGCTCTGGGGTTTCTCCAGCCATCCCAGGTCTTTAAGAAAATAGACTATCGTTGCCCGCACAGCATCAGCCTTGGAGGCGAAGAGGCCCGCCTCAACCACTTTGTCGAGTAACTCATTGAGCTTCTTCGTGACCGTGACTCTCAGCTCAGGCATCATGGAACCCCCATAATATCCGCTCAGTACGTATTCTGCCGAAAAACATATAGGCTTATTGCACATAAAAAGTCCAGTAACTACGGATACGTTACACTCGATGAGGGGTTTCAGCCAATGAAAATTCTTGATGTGACCGGCTTAACTCGGAGATTTCAGACCACTGTTCCAAAACTGGTCAGGGAGATCCTGAACATTAACAACGATGAGGATAGAATAGTTTGGATACTGGATAATGGAGAAATAAAGGTTAAGAAGGCTTAGAATGCGGTGTTGCGGTTTTTATGTCAGGGACCAGTGGTAATGAGGTCAGGGGCTAACGCAACTGGCTAACTAACACACGCGGTGCCTTCTCAATTTCCTTTCCAAAATAGGTAGACTTTTGTTTGTGTTAGGAAGGCGAAATAGCGCGCGAATTTGTCGTGAATCGCAGGGCGACCGTAAGGGTGTATTGTGGGTGTTTTATGGGGGGTTTTTGAATCCGAACGGACTTATTTCCAAGCTTTTTAGCTGAAACAGGGCTCGTTTCAAACCCCTCCTCAGAAAAAATTTTTCCGTCCTCTGAGAGATGAATACACCTGTGATTGGCCGATTAGGCCCGTGATGGCGCTCAAGACTTCGCTGATCCATGACCTGAAATAGATCATGTAGTCGACCTCGAGCGCGATCAGTCCGATGAGGCTGACCGTTGCGAATTACACCATAATTCCTAAAGAAGAAAAATAAACACTTTCCAAACAGTGCACATGGTAAAAACTTAAATTTTACTGTTTAAAATTTTGGCCTCCATATTTGCAGTTGTCTTTTCCCTTTTTCTGTTATGCGGTAAGGGGCGCGCTTGCCGCTTACCCCGAGTTTTTGTATGAGTCCGTCTTCTCTTACTCGCTATGAAGAACCTTCAAAGCATCATAGGCTTGAAGAAACGCAGCTCCCTTATCCGTAGTTTCAAAAACAGAGCTTCCCGATTTTGAGATCTCTCTTACTAGCCCGCTGCTAGCAAGAAAATCTAAGTAAGCTTCCAACTGCCCGAAGCTCAAATCGCATAGATGCGTAATACGGGTTTTCTGAGCACCTTCCCTAGATACACGCAAAATACTAGCAAGGGTATCCATCCGACTCCGGCTCATAAAACCAGCTTTCTTTTCCACCAAAACCATGTAAGACACCAGACAAATGTATTTCCGTTCTACATATTATTCTGATATATACTTACATATTAACGTTACAAGCAAAAATGTCTTAGATTTCAGGAAAAATATGTTTTTCGTAAATTTTGTATAATTCTTGTTTAACAAGAATCGCGCAATATCATGGAACTTTTTTAAAAATTTTTATGCACACAACAAAACTCGGGTATGCTAACACAACAACCAACATCAAATCATCCAACAGACTTAGATCTTCGGTGCTAGCCGTGGGAATACAAGCCGGAACCCAACACTCAATTAGTGAAACGCCCGCCAATCAATTATAAAAGCCCTCGAAACGCCCTTACGAGGCTGAAGCCGCAGGTTCAAGCCTCTTCCAAGCTCGCAGCTACGGGTGGAAGGGAGCTTCGTGACCTCCTGATGGGCTACGTTTCATCAACGGAGGGAAAGGAGTTGATTATCCTATCTCAGAAGTAAACACAGAGAACAATCTGTCCAGCAAGCAGTACGAACAAGAGAGACGCCAAAGTAGTTTACGAAAAGAGTAATGATAAAATAACCGTTGTCACAGTCTATTGGACGAAGAGGGTTCGCTGATGGTTAGGGTTGAATACGATTCTAAGGCTGACGCCATGTACCTCTGGCTCAGAAAAGCCCAGTACGAGATTAGCGAGGAACTCGCAGAAAACGTGATCATAGACCTAGACAAACGCGGACGCATTATAGGCATAGAGATCCTCGATGTATCAAAATCCTTGGGAGAAGAGTTGGTAAACAAGATACTGAACACAGAAAAACTAGTCGCAAAATCATAACTAAGTTTTGCTAAAATTCATTATAAGTCTCAATATCTTCTTATGACTGTAACAGAGCGTTAACGGGGCATCCAAATTTGCGATTTTGAAAATGTGCTCGTTATGATATGGGGAATTAATTAAAGTTAAATATATTGATGATGTCGAAAGGTGAACGATTACAACAAGTCTACCCAACATTATTGTTTAGCATTTTTCAGGTTAAAAAACAACAATTGGCGCCGGGGAATAGGTTTAAAACTCGGTTTAAATTCTCGGAATTTTCAAGATCATGAAATCCAGCCGTAATTCATTTTCTGATCAACCAAGACCATTCATCATTAATTTGGTTTCTAATCACAAGTGTTAAAACAGTTCGTAGATTAAACACCAGTCTTGGTTAATCTCAACTATAAGGAGGTGATGCTATTATGGAAGATTTGGCTTTGAAGATAAGGCTTGCAGTGCTGTGGCTCTTTATGGCAGTGGCTACGTCAGCCTTAATGGTGTTGTGCTTTATGATACCAGGTTTTGGAGAGGAAATAATAATAGCAGGTGAGTTTGAGGGGATGCAGATTAGTGAGGGATTTTTGTTAATTCTTGCTCTCTTCTGGTGGATTCCCTTGACCCTGGCTCTCCTGTCTCTGACCCTGAAGGATTCAACATATCGCTGGGCAAGCATCATTGCAGGCATATTCTTTGCGGGCTTTAGCATCATTAGTTTAGGTGGCCATTTGATTCAGGGGTGGTTAGCTCTTTCCCTGATGGAAGGTTCTAAGATTGTGGTTGCAGCCCTTATCGTCTGGTATGCATGGAAGTGGCCTAAACAGGGAGCATGAGTCGTAGCGCGCTACATAGATAAACTACCAGCTCTTGCCTAAATAGCGAAAACGCCATAAAAACCAGCTATTTAGGAGCGAATTTGCCACTCTCGTGTAGAAAGCAATGCTCAGCTGAAGAGTTTGGACAGAAGCGTTAAGCTATCCAGTCCCTACTCTAAAGTTTCTTTTAAAGCTTAATTTTGGTTATCTTTCCTCGGAAAGAAAGAATCAAGTCTTAACGCCGATACTTTAAACCGATATTTGAACTTGTTCTTTGCGCCATGAAACAAACTATCAGTATCCGTGGATGTAGAAAACCGAGAATTTAAACGTTAATCATGACATTTGGCGCCGGGAAGGGGATTTGAACCCCTGTGAGCCGAAGGCTCACTGGATCTCGAGTCTGCCCCCTTAATCCCCTTAATTAAAGAGCGTCCAGCGCATTACCACTCTGCCATCCCGGCTTACCCATCAGAACCTTGAAGGTAGCTCGGCATCTAAAAGCGTTTTGTTTCTACAACAACGAAAGTGCCGATGCTTCCCAATTCCCAGCCATAAAAGAGCCCTCTTCAACACCTATGCGAAAGAGAGATCAAAGAAAACCCGCCCATACCAAGCCTATTAGGACCCTACCCTTCGTCTCAGGGGTGCATTAACCCATGTAGCAGATCTCAAATGCACTTTAACTTTTGACGTATCCACTAAAGGCTTTAAAGGCCTCATCTATTGTTAAAGCGTTAAAGTTTAAGTCGAACTTTTTAAGTTCGCAGCACAATTCAGTTACTTGCGGAGGCTTTATCGCGGCCTTCTCTAACAGTTCGAGGTTAAACAGAAGGTTTCGAGTTGGTCCATCTCCTAATATTTGTCCATCAGCCATTAAAATTGTTCTTTCAGCTATTTGTGCAACGATTTTCATGGAGTGAGTAATAAAGATGACGGTTCGTCCCTCTTTATTCAATTTTAGAACTAAATCTGCGACAGCTTCACGTCCTCTGTGGTCTTGGCCACTGGTTGGTTCATCTAAAACGTAAACCTCTGGTTGCATACTGATTATTGAAGCGATCGTAAGTAGTTTCATCTGCCCGTAATCTAAGTCATAAGGATGTACATCTTGGTGTTCGCTTAAGCCAACCATTTCCAGAGCCGTTGCCACTCGTTTCTTCACATCCTCTTGAGGCAGTCCTTGATTAGTTGGTCCATAGGCTACTTCATCGTAAACTCTACTGGTGAAAATCTGGTGCGCCGGGTTTTGAAAGACGTATCCAACCACATTGGTGAGCGTTTCCACTGGAGTGTCTTTAGTATCCATATTTTTCACAGTTACTCGACCCCTGGTGGGTTTAAGGAGTCCGTTCAAGTGCTTGGCTAGAGTGGTCTTTCCTCCTCCGTTCTGGCCTATGAGAGCAATTCTTTCCCCTTCCTTGATTTCTAGGTTTATTCCTTTAAGAGCCGTAACCTCCTCACTGTACTTGAACCAAAGATCTTCAACTTCGATGATGGTGTTCCTCATTTTCTTGCTAACACCTCACCGTAAAGCTTCACCGCTTCAGGCAGTTTGATGGGATACGGGTCAAGTTTAACGCCTAGCTCTCGCTCCAATAGGTATGTTAATTCGGTGACGGAGGGTGGATCAACCCCAACTTCCTTAAGTTTAGACACCTCTGATAGAACACTTCTAGTGTCGCCGAAGGAAAGAACCCGACCTTCACAAAGAAGTAGGATGCGGTCTGTGAGGTAGGCGAGTTCCTCGATTTCATGCTCTGCCACCACAATTGTAGACCCATTTAGAATGAGTTCCCTCATCGCCGAGAAAAGCTCGTATTTTCCTATCGGGTCAAGCAGCGAAGTGGGTTCGTCTAGTACCACCACTTCTGGTTTCATGGCTAAAACGGTGGCTAAAGCCAGTCTCTGCTGCTGGCCCCCGCTCAACTCAAAGGGAGACCTTTTCTCTAACCCTCTAAGTCCAACCTTTTCGACGGCTTCTGCAACCCTTTCCCTTATTAAGTCTCTCGGAAATCCAAGCATTGAAAGACCGAATCCAACCTCCTCCTCTACCGTAAGAGCAAGCCCCGAAAGTTGATCAACCGGCTCTTGGAAAACTAACCCCACCTTTATTGAGAGCTCCGCAGTTGTGTGTTTCAATGTATCCATTCCAGCGACTATGACACGCCCCCTAATGGTTCCTCCATAAAAGTGTGGCACTAAGCCGTTCACTGACTTACAAAGCGTGGATTTGCCAGCTCCATTTGGACCTATGATCCCTAAGACTTCTCCTTTATACACTTTAAAATCAATGTCAACTAGTACATTTGGTTTCGTCGGATATGAATACGAAAAGTCTTCAAAGGATACAACTTCCTCCCTAGGCAAGATTTCACCCAGCAATGAGATACCTTAAATGAACGAACGGCGAATAGCCATAGACCACGTACACATAGGCCATTATCACCGTTACAATTATCATTCCAATTAAGTAGGCATAATCTATGCCTTTAAATTTCAAATCATACAAGGAGGTTTTAACCACTGGTGCACTGAACCCTCTGGATTCCAGCGCCATCGCACGAATCTGAACCTTTTGGATAGAGCTAAGCGTTAACGGAACGACTAGAACCAAGAAATTCCATATTCTCTTAATTATGCTCACCTTGGTTCGAAGACCCCTTGAAAGCTGAGCTTGATAAATGGTTCCAGCCTCGTCGATAAGTAACGGTGTTAGCTGAAGGGCAGCTGCCACCATGTATATGAATCGAAAAGGAAGCTTAAACTTGAAGAGTAAGGCAATCAATTCCCTGGGATTTGTTGTTAAGTAAAAGAGAAGCCCAGCACAAATGGTGACTGCTACTCTGAGAGGCCAGGTTAAACCCCATGCAAACCCTTCATAGTACACCGGAATATCCCACTGGAAAAACCTAAACCTAAACATTACAGTTTTGTTCCATGGAAAGCCAAACGGAAAAGAAAGAATCGGTACACCTAAAGCAATCCAAGGAAAGACTACAACAGCCATTGATAAAAAGATCCTTCTAAAAACCTTCCCCATGACCGCTAAAACTAAAACTGCGAGAACAAAGATTATGGTTAAAATGTAATCGTAAAAAATGTAAGCTAGTAAAGATATCCATAGAAAGAAAAGAAACTTAGTGCGGGGATCAGTCCTATGAATCAAGGTGCCCCCAACCATGCTTTTGCGTAGTAAAATCGTTCCGATAGAACTCATTCCACATCACCAAAAAAGGAGAGAGGTGATTAACGCTTTTATCACTTTGCTAATAGGAACTTCTTTGGTACCCTAGATGCAATTACCAGGGACACTATATATGAAATGACCTTATCCGGTATCTCCGTGCTCAGGTTCTGCACATAGTTTGCGAGCCAGAAGTTACCTGTACTTGAAAGAGTCGCCGCATAGATCGCAGCTGGCAAAGGCTTGTACAAAGGGCCCCCACCGAACATGACAATCCCTAAAGCAGTGGTGTATATTGGATAGATAACCCCGAAAAGGACAAGGGCCGGGATCAGTTTTACTGGCTTCTTAAGGTCAGCCCAACCCAGCTTCATACAGAGCCATGTTATCAAGGCGACAGCTATGTTAGCAGTGCCCCAAACCCAGGCTGTAAGGCCCCAGAAGGTGAACGCCATGATGATATTGTATAGGAAACCCCCAATTGCTCCAACCCAGAAGCCGGAAATGAGGGTTCCAAGCATAGAAGCCCAAGTATCCCCCCAGATCGGTGCTTTGGTTAATTCAACGAGAACTCCTCCCACGTAGTTAAGTGCAGCGATGGTAGGAATCATAACGACAGCAAGAATTTTGGCACCGGTAGGAACGACTTTTACTTCTTTTTCTGTCATACTAAGAGGGTTCAATAAATGAC
>Ga0315307_1000852_pt1 | contig 13366 bp, 9 predicted proteins | sample TDP2_MG_FD_203079 | JGI IMG/M metagenome (GOLD analysis project Ga0315307, IMG submission 203079) | Freshwater sediment microbial communities from Lake Towuti, South Sulawesi, Indonesia - TDP2 | ecosystem: Environmental > Aquatic > Freshwater > Lake > Sediment | place: Indonesia: South Sulawesi... | reverse complement strand
GCAAACCTCATGCTTTTCCTTGGCTCGCTACTTCCAGTCACAAGAGAGTTCGTTGTTAGACTGGATACTGAGATGAATGAGCACCGAATCGGAGGAAATCTAATCGTCGTAGGGGGGCCTAGGGTTAATACAATTGCTGCAAGGTTCAACAGCCAACTCCCGATCAGATTCAGTCTTGCTGGTACAAGCAGCATGATCTCCTCCATTTCAGGGAAGAGCTACAATAGCGATGAGGACGGACTGATATGCTTCATGGAAAGCCCTCTCGACGCGAAATCCAAGATCTTGACCCTAGCTGGAAATACTCATCTTGGCACTGCTGCTTCCGTGATTGGATTCGTAAAGTATACTGAGCGAGTTGCTGAGGGTAACTCGTCCTCCAAGGAAAAGATTGCCAGAGTGGTGAAAGGAGTCGACCTTGATAGTGATGGGTTGATTGATGATGTCGAGTTCTTGGAATGATTCATGCCCTTCGGAACGTGATCTGAAGGTTTGAGCCTTATTTCTTCGTCAACTTCCTTCTCACTATTTCTGCCACAAGTTTCGGATCGGCCCTTCCCCTCACCTCTGCCATAACTATGCCTAGCAGCCTACCTTCAGCTCGTTCACCTTGTTCTCCTACCCATGACAGATTTTGCGTAACCTTGTTCTGAATCAACTGTTCCAGTTCGTCTCGAGAAAGCATTCTCAGTCCGAGTTGCTTCACGGCGTCATGTGGATTCGATTGCGGGTTCTTTGAGAGCCAAGCCAACACTTCCTGAACAGACTCTTTTGCTGTCACACCCTGTGAAACCAATCGAAATGTGTCAATGAAGTGTCCATCAGATAGGTTGTCCACTGGAAGACCTTCTCTTTCTAGACTTCTGACGGATTCGGTGAGTATTGTTGCCACGAATGACGCTGCCAAGGCAGTTTCTGTCATAATCGTTGAGAAAAGTTCAAGGTACTCCGAGTTTACAAGCTGATCTGCCAGCTTCTTATTGAGCCCGTGTCGGTCCATCAGTTGTTTCGTGAGAACATCGGGCATAGGTGGCAGGTTCTTCCTCACGGCTTCGATCCAATCCGACATCACGGCAACAGGTGGAATGTCAGTTTCAGGATACATTCTCGCTGCTCCTGGTCTTGGGCGCATGTATGTTGTAGTGCCATCCTCGTTTGCTGCACGAGTTTCTTCGGGAACACCTTTCAACGCCTCTCGAGTTCTCTCTGCCACAGCTCTTAGGGCATCTTCGCATTTTTCGCGGTTGTCTGCAACGATCACGACCGCGTCCTCCTCTGGGCAGGTCAGTCTCCTTCGGAGTTCCAACACTTCCCTTTCTGATATCCCGTATGCTGGAAGTTCGTCGGTGTGAAATATCCCGCCCACCCCGCCCCAGAAGCGGGCCCTGTGGGCAAGTTCTGTTCCCAAGCGCACGCCCGGTTCAAGTTCAGTTTTCAATAGCCCTGAGAACTTTGGCAAACGTAAGGCGAGGACGACGCCTCCTTTCGTTAGGGCCTCTCTGATCAATCGGCATTGTGAATCCTTAAACAAAGCCGTAACGTCGCAGAATTCCTCAGTCAATTGACTCTCCGCTACGTTTCTGGCTTTGAGCTCCTTGCTGATCCGGATGAGAGTGAGCTGCCTGCTCACTTCGTTCTCAACAACTTTTGCGATGAGTTCGAGTTTCTGTACGCCTTTTATCTCTATGAGTGCTCCTTCTCTGGTCGATATGTTGAGGTCCTGTCTTATGGTTCCCAGGCCACGCTTCACTTTCTTGGTCGCTCTGAGGACTCTACCGATACCGAGGGCAACCTCCTGAGCTTGATTAGGCGCGTTTATCACGGGCGCTGTTGTCACTTCTATCAACGGAATTCCTAGCCTGTCCAAGCGATATCGAGTTATGAGCCCGTCTTCGCCAGTCTTCCGAGCCGCATCCTCCTCTAACGAGATTTGGGTTATCGGAATAGTATTCCCTTCAACTTCCATCGATCCGCCCAGGGCTACCACGCAGGTTCTTTGAAAGCCGGCAGTGTTCGACCCATCAATTACAATCTTCCGCATGACATGTATCTCGTCGACCGGTGTCGATCTTAGGAGAGAGGCGACCGTGATTGCCACAGTCACAGCCTCTCGGTTCAGTTCGTGAGGCGGCTCCTCATCAATCTCCACAAGGCATGAAGTTTCGTCATCTAGCTCGTACAGGATCATTCGTCCACGTTGAAACTCGAAAAGTGCTGCCGGATCTGTTTGTCCAAGTTCGCTTTGAGTAGGCCTCAGTCTTCTAAGGATGGTTCGAGATGGTTCGTCGACAGAAAGTCTAGTTGGGCAGCTGCAGAACATTTTCGCTTGCGTATTTAGTTGTTGGTGAACTTCGAGACCGATTTTTAGGCCGATTTCCTGATAGTTGACCTTGCTCAACCAATCTCAGCTCTGGAGAGGTCTCCTCTCGGAGAGCTCGCTTGCTATGTTCGTTATCATCATCTCCTTTGCTTTGGCGATGTCTCTTGTCTGGCCAAGAACCCACATCATCTTAACATACGCTGTTTCAGATATCATGTCCCCAAGTGGAACAACACCCAAGGCTAGTAGATCCCTGCCTGTCTCATAGACGTTCATGTCCACTGCGCCCCAGATGCACTGAGAGGTCATACCTACGAGTAGGCCTGCGTTCAGCGCTCTATCTAGGGGCCCGAAGCAGGCCTTGCTTACGTGGCCCAAACCTGTTCCCTCCAAAACGACTCCTCGGTATCCTTTCTCTCGATACCAGTCTATGACTGACGGGTCAAAGTTCGGATGAAACTTTAGGAGAACCACCTTGTCCTCAAAGTCGGCCATGGCCTTCACGTTATCTGAGCGGCCACGGCCTTGAAAGTCATCTGCCAAGATCTCCAGCCCGAGATTTCTTAGGTTAATGCGCCCAAGGGGTTTAGGGTCCACTGTCTTGAATGCGTCTCTCGCGCTTGTATGACACTTCCTTATCCTTGTTCCGCGATGTATTGTGACATATTCGTCTGCGCTTGCCTCGTGCATCGTGACGACGACTTCAGCGAATGGGGCTCGGGCAGCTATTGCCGTGGCGGCTATCAGGTTGGATGCGGCGTCTGAGCTTGGCCGGTCTGATGATCGTTGAGCTCCCACAAAAATCACGGGAGATGAAAGATCTCTGAGGGCGAAGCTTACGGCAGCTGCCGTGTACCCCATGGTATCTGTTCCGTGAGAGAGGACTACTCCCTCGGCGCCGTTCTTGAACTCTGTGACTATGGCATGAGCCATGTCTTTCCAATGATTTGGACCAATGTTCTCGCTAAACTCGCTACAGAGGATCTTTGCATCGATTCTTGCTATCTTTGATATCTCGGGAACGAAGCAGTGAAGATCTTCTGCCGTCAGGGCGGGTTGCACTGCCCCGGTCCTGTAGTCAACTCTGCTCGCGATTGTTCCGCCTGTGCTCATTATTGACACCTTGGGAAGCTCCGGTCTTTCCTCAGGAGGAGGTGGCGACGTGAATTGGGGCTTCTCGCCTTTGCTCATGAACTGGATCACTGTGCCACTTGTCCATTGGATTCCAATATTGTACCCGTTTCTGAGCTTGATCACAATGTGGCTGTCATCGGCGTACTCAGATCGCGGAAAAACCGTCCCTTCATACGCCTGGCCCCCCTTGATGAGTCTAATGTTGTCTCCGACAGAGACGCCCGCTCGCCGAAGCGCCTCAGCCGCTTTTCCCCTGTATCCAGACGGCGCCTTTTCCAACGGTTTCACCTTTGCTCTTTGTTACCTCAAGAGTTGGCTTAATTGTTGCGCCTAGGGCTGAAGCTCGTACCCTCCTTCGCTTTACTTGCTGGCTACTCGAAGGCGGATGACAAGAATGTGGCGCGATGCCGACCTGAATCTTGCTTATCCTGACAGGAACTCTAGAGGCTCTTGGATACGTATGGGCCATCTGCTACGTATCCAGATTCGTGGTAGTATTGCTTCGTGCCAAGTGCGCTTGTGACGAGAATCTTGGTTCTACCTTCTTTCCGGGAGATTGATTCAGCCTTCTCAAGGAGGGTTCTGCCATATCCCTTATGCTGCCAAGCATCGTCCTCTTCTGCCCCAACTGGCACTACAGGTCCACAGACTTTGACTTCTCTTACGATGGAGGCTGCTTTTCCGGCAATCTCCGGCCTGCTTGCAGACTCTGAGGGAATCCTTAACCTCAGATATCCTACCAGAACATCCTGCTTTGTGTCCTCCGCAGAGACAAAGAACTCTTTTCCTCCTGAGGCCTCATACTCCTCGCAGAGCACTTCTATTTGTGATGGGTCGGCCTCAACGTGATCTCTAAGCCACCTATGTCCTACTTCTCTGCACCTAATGCAGCGACAATGAATACCCTTTTCCTTGAGTTCTAGTCGCACTAGCTCTCTGAGGTCACTTCTGCCAACCCCGTCTTCTATGAGGTTCGCTGGAATGTCCCTTTGAACCCTCATTATCCTGACCCATCGCGGGATATTCCGCTTGACTTCGACGATTAGTTCTGCGGCCTCTTCCGAGGAATATGGTCGGTATCGCCCCTCGCGCCACCAGTCATAGAGCCCAGTGCCCTTGAGTACAAGACATGGATAGATCTTCAACATATCAGGACGGAAGCGGTCATCCAGAAATATCTTCTTGAATCCATCGAGATCCCGGTTGAAGCCTGACCCTGGAAGGCCCGGCATCATGTGGTATGCAACTTTCAAGCCGGAGTCTCTCAAGACTCGTGTAGCATCGACAACATCGGCGACAGTGTGCCCACGGTTGACTGTGGCGTAGATATCATCGTAGATGTTCTGAACTCCCAGTTCAACTCTTGTCACGCCCATCCTCAGCATCTGGTCGATGTGGCTCTGCCTCGCCCAATCTGGCCTTGTCTCCACTGTAATGCCCACGTTCCTGATTGCTGCTGTTTCAGCAAGTCTCTTCGCTTCTTCAAGATCTGCGGAGTGATAGCCGTTGGTCGCGTCAAGGCACCTCTTCACATAGGATTCCTGAAGGCCGACCGGTCTCGAGGGAAATGTTCCTCCCATGATTACGAGTTCAACTTTGCTTACAATATGGCCGATCGCTCTAAGCTGCTCTATTCTTCCGGTTACCTGCAAGTAGGCGTCGTAGTTCGATTGGGCTCCCCGCATCGAGGCAGGCTCCTTTCCCGTGTAGCTTTGAGGGGTCCCGAAATCTTGGCCACCGGGGCAGTAGAGGCAGGGAGCACATTCATGAGGACACTTGGCGGGAGGAGTCATTACTGCAATTATCGTAACACCGCTGATGCTTCGGACGACTTTTCTCTTCAGGACATTGCGTAGGTTGATCTCAGAGGGCAACAGATGAGTAATGATCTCAGAGTTAGAAGGAATCTTTTCGGCGTTGAAATCTCTGCATACCTCTATCTTGAGGTGTTCAAGATCTGCTCTCGTAGGGTTATTCATTTGAGATAGCTTTTCTATGATTCGTCTGGAGAGTTGGCAGGTAGAGGTCAATGTTGAATGTTCCACGAAAGATTTGGATGCCTATTTGAAAAGTCTTTGCCCGGTAGCGCTATTAACACGACTTAATAGAACCCGTGACCCTGTTGGAAGAGGGGCATAATGAGTCTGCGGAGAACTGGAATTGCGGATCTAAGGCTGCATCCCGGTGCTGCGCCGCCGTGGCTTGTCTCACGAATGGAGAAGCTAGCGGAGAAGATCTTTGTCTTGATACGCGACGAGTATGGAGAAGACGAGATTCTGATCAGGTTATCGGATCCGTTGTTCTTTCAGGCGTGTTCAAACGCTCTGGGCTATGATTGGGATAGCAGTGGTGCCACGACAGTCACGTGCGGAGTCCTCAAGAGGGTTTTCGATTCAACAGATCTCGGACTCAGAGCGGCCGGAGGCAAGGGTAAGCGATCTAAGCTCGCGTCGAGTGAAATCCAAGGAATTGGACAGGAATTTGAGTTCTCTCAGAGCGAAGTCTCAAAGATCGCCTATGCCAGTAGGATGACAGCAAAGGTCGATTCCGCCGCTATCCAAGCAGGCTACCAAATCTATCATCACATGATATTCGTTTCTAGCCGAGGCCAATGGGCGGTGATACAACAGGGAATGAGGCCGGCTGAGCGCCTTGCCAGAAGGTACCATTGGCTATCGACTGACGTTAAGAGCTTCGTGGATAAGCCTCACAAAGGCATAGTTGGAGAGCAGATCCATAGCTGTGTTCTTGATATGACTGCAGAAGAGAGTGAAAGTTGTCGAGGATTGTGCACTGACCTGGTTCGAGAAGGCCCTGAGCGAGTAGAGCGATTGTTTCACTCTATCAGGAGCCCTGATCAAGAAGCCTTGACTAGATGGATGGAATCAAACGCGCATCTCGAGTATGTCACTCACTATGAAGTGATCCCCCAACGAATGGACTGGGATGCGTTAAAAGACGCGTATGAGACCCGTCCGACGAGGTATGAAGAGCTCCTGGCGATAAGAGGAGTGGGGCCTGCTACTGTGAGAGGGCTTGCGCTCATCTCAGAGATAGTCTTCGGTACGGCTCCGAGCTGGAGAGATCCTGTCAGATTCTCTTTTGCGTACGGCGGAAAGGACGGTGTCCCTTTCCCAGTAGACAGAAAGGCAATGGATGAGTCTATCGATGTGCTTGCTAATGTTATTGAAAGCGCGAAGGTGGGTGACCTAGAAAAGCTTAGAGCTCTCAGAAGACTCCGTCAGTTTGCAGCTAGAATTCCTCGAAGTCAGCGTCTTCGAGAGAAGCCTGTCATATAATTCTGACCAGACTTCCTTCCGAGAACCAGTCTCTTCTCAGCAACTCTCCTGAACTTTATTCTCGGAAAAGCAGAAGTCCTGGGCCTAGCCTGTATCTTGGGAGTCTGGCTTCTAACCTTTCCAGCCTTGGTAAGTGATCCGTGAGTAGGCAACCATTGTCACCGGAAAATAGCATTGTGCCCATGTCTTTTAAGTTTGTCGAGGTGGAACAAGTATGTTTGGCTTGTCGTCTCTGACAGACGCTTACATCCAAGATAAGAGGTCTGTTGCCTGTCTTCGAATGTTCCGGGGAATCAGGCCTTTCGGATCTCCACCAAGTCTGCTTTTTCTAGGAGGTTGAAGGCCAGGTCAAGCTCCTTGAGCGCTTCCTTGCCTGTTTCGAAGTATGTAAGGTCAGATATGGACTTCAGCGTCCTTTTGCCATCAGTCCAATACAGCGCGAGCGCCGGAAGAACTTCTGGCTCTCTCATCCTCTTCAGCAAGGCCCGCAACTTCTCGCGATCACTTTCACGCAGCTTGCTCAACAGGAATCTGGTGCTTATTGGCCCTGGAAGTCTCCGTTTCGGAATAGTCTTCATAGCCCTCCTCTCAAGCCGGGAGATTCGTGGCTTTCTACGTAGGATCTGTTCCGGATTTCTGGCCTCTGGGACTAGACGCTGGAGCTCCTCCAAAGCTCTCCGATGCTCATGGTCAGTAAGCGTGTTGATCTCCGAGATTGTGGCAGACGCCACATTTGAGAGTTCTTTCTGCCTCGACTTCTCTACGAGCCTTGATATCTGCTTGATCGACTCAGCCTTTCGTGAGGCCAAGTAGAAGGCATAGCCATCCAGATCTCTAACGAACCGTTCAATTGCCTCCTTTCTTTCACTCTTCTTCTTGTGCGAGGTTCGAAGCTTGTCCATCAGGTCATTGATCTTCTTCTGGGTAGAAAGAGCCAGTTTCACTTTGAAGCGTGTCAAGCACTCGTTTGTTAGCCAGACCGCCTCTTCATACCCTGCGTTGGCCAGGAAGTAGGCGTATGTTGCGGTTAGAACTGCAACGCGCCTGAGCATCTCAGGGTCTACCTTGTCGATTGTGTCCTCGGATGTGTGATAGTACTTGTCGGGCCATTGGATGAGCATTGGGCAGGGGACGCCCACTGTCGGGTCGGACAGAATATAGTGGTCGCTTCCACCCGAGAACGGGACCATAGCTTTCTTGAAAAGAGCATAGCTGGAGGTGCCACCTAGGCTCTTTGCATCTGTAGATATCCGTTCGAGAATGTTTTCCGCTAGGTCGACTACATATGAGCTAGTCGCCTCCGGCGGAGACTCTATGAGGAGCGGGCTCTTGCAGAGGTCCTGATTCTCTCCCACCATGTCCAGGTTGATTGCTGCCAAAGTCCTTTGGATAAGGCGCCTGTTCGTCGCTGAGTAGGCGTACGTTCCAGTCATCTCCGGAACGAGGAGAAATCTTATGGCTCTCTTCGGCCTAGAAAGACGCTTCTCTGCAATCAGCCTTTGCAGAGTACGCGCAACTTCGATCGCTGCTCCACATCCGGAGGCATTGTCGTTCGCTGATGGTTGAGGATGGCATAAGTGCGCTACCACTAGGATTTCCTCGTTTGTTCTTCCCTCGATAACTGCACTAACGTTCTCAATCCTTCCTTTGTAGAATCGGGAGCTCACTCTTGCATGTATTCTGATGGGTCTCTTCCCTTTCTGATTCCGGATTAGCTTCCTCAGCTCGTTACCTTGCCTTGGGGAGAGGACAAAGCCGAAGCATGGCCTCCGCTTGCCATACCACCAGAAACTTGTGTATTGAAGAGCATCAGGCAGGTCAGTTCTCTGCCTGATCGGTGGAAACTCGGCCATTCGATCGGTGACTATTCCTATAGCTCCATACTTGTCGACTGCAAGTGACCGGACCCTCTCAACATCTCCTGAGGTAATCACAACTTTTCCTCGAACGTTTACCTTCCTGTATTCTCTCGGTTCCTCTCCGTTTTCCAACAAGACAAGATCGGCCTCTACCCCCTCAGGAGATGTCGGAGAGCTTCGCTGTATGATTGACATCTTGTTCTCGCTGAAGCGGGCTAACAGCTTTGCTGATGCTTTAGGTTCGACAATTCTGAGTTCAGCTTCGTTTACTGACCATTCTTTGTACATGAGCTGAGTCCAATACGTGGTCTTCCCGTCTGCAGGATATTCTAAGAGTCTTGCGTCCAGTCCATAGCGCCCAAATGTTCTTTTGCACCAGTTTGCCGCCTCTCGGAATCCAGGGCTGGCCTGTATTCTATGGTATCGAGATATTTGCGCGACATGCTCTTTCGCCATTGTTCCGGATGTTTCTCTCGAAATCTCATCCATTAGTTGTTTGAGCATGATCCTTCACGTTTCTACGGTTCATACGGGGAATGCTGCCGTTTCATACTTTGATCTTTGCTCCCGAAGCGTCTCTACGATAGACGCCGAACTCCGGAAGGTTTCTGAGAGTTTGCGCGTCGAAAATGGGCCCGTCTTTGCAGACGCGATATCCACCGATGACGCAGCTTCCGCAGATCCCTATGCCGCACTTCATCAACCTTTCCAAGCTTGCCTGTAAAGGAACAGCCTTTTCGAGACATTTCTCGGCTATTCTCTTCATCATTGGCTCCGGTCCACATGCATAGGCGATGTCGAACTCTGCGCTTTCCATGAGGGTGATCGCAACGTCAGAGGCTAAAGCTTTGGAGCCGTAAGATCCGTCATCGGTCGATGCCAAAAGGGTAGTTTTCGTTTTCGCAGTCGCCTTCCTGATCCGCTCAAGAAAGAGCAGCTCTGAACTGGTTCTGGCGCCTATCACGATAGCTAGCTCATCAGATCTTGAAGAGAGCCTTTCGATGAGAGGAGCTATGCAGGCTATGCCTGTTCCGCCGCCGACAATGAGCGCCTTGCCACCATTCACGATTTTGAAGCCGTTCCCGTATGGGCCACGTATTCCGAGATTGTCTCCAACCTTCGCCGCGTGCAGAGCCTCTGTCGCTTCTCCTACCTGCCTGACCGTTATGCCGCAGTAGCCCTTTCCTGTCAGGTAGGATAGGCCCATAGGGATCTCGTCTACGCTAGGAATCCAGACCATGACAAATTGGCCCGGATCCGCCTTCGAACATTGTTCATCAGTGAACATGAGTGTCCTAATCGAGGGAGTCTCGGTCTTTGCCTCCTCGACCTTCACAATTCTCGGCCTATGCGTTAGCTTTGCACGGCCAGCCATTCGTCACGCCTCCAAGAGACTACGGGTCGTCAGCGCTTAAGACATTTCACGTTTGGCTTTAGTCTTTGAAGAAGAACCTTGTTTCACCCATCGTCTCCACGTTAAGAGGGTGCACGTTGACTACTATTGGAAAGTTCTTCACTGCTTCTCCTATGATTAGGCAATGGTGCAGTGGCAGGTCCTTCGCGATCAGTTTCACGCTTTCACCATCTATTCTTGCGACTTTGGATACTGTTTCCAAGTCGTTCTCGTTCACGAAGTTGAAGAGGAAGATGTTGTCTGCCTGTCGATAGATGCTCTCTCTTATCGTGTCTGGTTGGTTGGTGATAAAAGTGGTGAATATGCCAATGTGTCGCATCCTCGTGATTATGTCTTCCCAGTATGTTTCTCTCAGGTATAGGTGAGCTTCTTCGGCGAAGAGGAAGATCGCCCTGAGTTTCCAAGTTGTCAACAGGTCGGTCAGTTTGCTCAGGAGAATCTCGACTGTCATCCGACGCATCGTAGAGAATTGGTTTTTCATGTTCACGACGAGCGCTCCTCCTTCGCTAAGTTCTCCAGCTATCCTTTCCAAGTCGGATGCTTCAGACTCATCGTCGGTGAACATTCCAGACTCTACCATTGTGTTGTATCGTGAGATTATTGCGTCTCTCACGCTTTCATGACAGTCCCAACGCAGTATCGCCGCACCGAGGGAACTCAGTGTTAGCTCGTTTCGCTCGTGCAATTGACGCCATATTCCCGAGAAGACTCTGGCTGAGTTGCCAGGCAGATCCAATGCGAAGAGAAGAACACTCATCATTGTGCGGAGCCCAACTTGTGGAAGCGTCAGCTTCATGTTGAGACCGGGCGTAAGGACTATTACTCGCCTCTGGAGCTTCGAGGGGTTTGACTTTGTCTTTGAAAGGTTGACGTATTCTCCGTTGACATCAAGGACTATGCACGGCGCCCTGTTGTCAATCAAACTCGCCACAAGAAGCTTGGAGAGATGGGACTTGCCTGTGCCCTTCTTTCCTGTGATTATGTTTAGCCTTCCATCGAAAGTTTTCGCGTCCAACGTGAGTTCAGCGTGTGATTTCATTGTTCCAAGATGGACCGGCCTGGACTTCCGAGTTTCCACCACAGTCTCAATAGGGAACCGAGTTATCTTTGACGAGATTCGTGAGGGGAGATGTGAAACGCTGGAAGATATCTCTCCGTTGTTCACTGAGCCTCTTATCTTGCAGATGACCAGTCTTGTGTCTTTCAAGACAGTTATCTGGGAGGAGACATGGAAAGGATCGTAGTCTTCTCCTTGAACAGACTCCTCCGTCATTACGTCCCGGAGGATGTCTTCGAGTATTCCAGGGATGTTGGCGAATTGAGTGTCTATGACCTGAACTACTAGCCCTTTCTTGGCCTTTTGGTCCTCAATCAGGAGGTAGTCTCCTTTCTCGACCAATTCGTCTGGGAAACAGATGAGCTGTATCACGTCGCCTTCTTTCTTGTAGAGTCTCATCTAGTAGCTTTCTCTCCCGGTTCCAAATGGTCCGAAAAGCGATTTTCGAAGGCTGAGTTGCGAAGTGATCCTCAAGCCATGATTTCTCGCGATGAACCTTTGAATCCCTATCACTTCGTTGGCAGTGAATGTGGAGAGTATGTGGGCTAATCTGAGGGTTTCTGGGTAACCTTGCTCCATGAGGTCCGAGCCGGAAAGTCTTGACACCGCATCGATGGCTCCATCGACTGGTACTTGACGGTCTATGTCCAACCTGAAGGTGAAGCCCCCGGGAGAGAGTTTTGCAACGTAGATCCTGCCCAGCAGCTTGACAGGGTTTGGCGGGAACTGAGCGCCTATCTGATGGTCGATGTCTAGAAGGCATGGTGCTGGCATTTTCTCAAGCAGGTTTGTTACCCTTTCTCCTGCTATGGCGAGCTTCGTGGCCTTAGAGAACGCAAGCACAACATTTCCGTTCTCTCTGGCAGAGTCAAGAATACTCTGAGCATGCTTGACAGGGTTGTCTGGCGTGCCAGCGGTGAGAGACCCGTCAAACAGTATGAGCGCCTCTTTGGATGATGCGCATACAAGTCGCTGAGTCCATCGCTCAAGCGTGTTTCTCAGCCTGCCCAAGATTCGCATGGTGACAGGGGAAAACATGCTTGGCGGAAGCAATTCTCTGAAACCGAGACTTTTTGACATGTATTCGTGTCCATAATCGGTTATGTGAAACATTATCGGACCACATCGAAGGTATACGTATGCGCCGTTGATCTTCCATACGATTACAGCTCTCAGAGCGCACAGCACTCCGTCGTCGGTGTCTCCGATTTTCATGCTTGATACGTCGACTGCAACCACAGGCGCCTTTCCTTCGGTCGACTCAATCATGATTGGCTTGCATTGAAGAAGTTCGTCGCCAAGCATAAGCGGAAGATCTCGATGCGGCTCATCCTCTATGCTCAGGTCAAAGAGCGAGACCTCTCTTGGCTTGAATCTCCCTCCCTTGATAGCTCTCATGGAGCTGTCGCTGAGCTTCATGAGGAAGTCTGGCAGAAGCGTTTCTTCGCTCTGAGAGCCTTTCAACAGCAAACTACTTATGTTTGAATGTTCGTAAACTATAGCTTCGGTGCGGTGGATCCACATATTTTCGCCCCCTTCGTGGGAGTATTCCCCCTCTAACTCCCGCGAACCGCCGCACCTTCTCTTTGATTGAGTGCGCGCGGCGGCTTTCGAGGTCTCCTGTTCAGCGATCGCCTCCTTGCTGACGCCCTTCGGATTCGAGGATTGCTTTCACATCGTCGAGCAGTTCCTTCATTCCAATCGTGGTTATTCTGTAGGTCCCTCTTCCAGTTCTCTCTACGAAGTTGGTCTTGCTCATCTCGACAACAGTGTTCCTTACGGTCTTGGCAGTTTTGCGAATCGAAGATGCCAACTCTTCAACCGACATGTCGTCGCTTTGCTTCTTTCCGATCTTGCTCGCGGCTTGGGATCCTAGAAGTGTGAGACCGATGGCTTGGTCGGCGGGAAGTCCTGACCTCAAGAGGATTATCTCTCCGTTGGGGCCGATGTTGATCAGCGAGGAGAGATCGGTTAGGATACTTGCATAGTCCGGTGTGAATGTGATCTTTGACAAGGTTTCAAGGGCCGGAAAGACCTTCGTAATGAAAGCTGTGACTTCCCTGAAGACTGTGTCAGCGTCTCCTTCAGCGATATGCTTTGCGTTTCCCCACTCGATGGTAACCTTCAGCTTGGGGGCCTCACTCAACTGGATCCGCCTCCTTCAGGTGACTTCAGCTTGGAAGCAATGTTCTTGATGAAGTAGTCAAGTCCAAAGGTTGTGGCTCGGTATTCCCCTTTTGCCAAGCGCTCGACGATCCCTTCTGAGCACATTTCGCTCAATCT
>Ga0315307_1000849_pt1 | contig 13393 bp, 21 predicted proteins | sample TDP2_MG_FD_203079 | JGI IMG/M metagenome (GOLD analysis project Ga0315307, IMG submission 203079) | Freshwater sediment microbial communities from Lake Towuti, South Sulawesi, Indonesia - TDP2 | ecosystem: Environmental > Aquatic > Freshwater > Lake > Sediment | place: Indonesia: South Sulawesi... | reverse complement strand
AGTTTCAACGGTCCCGGACGCCTCTCGTACGATAGTCTCGACGACGCTGCCAGGCGAGGCTAGGCCTTTTTTCATAGCGTCTATTCTTTCCTTAGCGTAGACGTAACATCGGGCGTCGACGTTGATCCCTCGCATTTGGTTAACCGGGTAGTCTTGTTCGCATAGGGCGCACTTGACAACCGGGATCGGCATAGGTCCCGGCGGCGCCGGTTGTGGTTGTGATCCTGTTTTTACGCGTAATCTCTCGTTTGTTTCGTCGACTATTCCCTTCATGTCTCGCGCTTTTATGTCGAAGCGTTTGACCAGGCTTAAAAGGCGTGCTTGTGCGTCGCGGTCCTCGACTCTCGCGATCTGATACCCATGTTCGACGCTTATTCTTTTCTCGTCGACGGCCTCGAGGATCTCCGGGATCCCGGACGAGATTTTTAGGGCGCGGCTTATGTACTCTTCGTCGAGGCCGGTTTCTTTTTGAATTTCTGTGAGTGACATGTGATCCTCTTTTTCTAGGGATCCGATTAGCGCTATTAGTTCGCTCGCTTTTAAACCGCCCTGCAACACTTGCGACTTTATGTTTCTGAGTTTTGCGTCGCGTATGGTTCCCTCGACAACTATGATCTCGACGGGATTTAAGCCGCGTAAGAGGGCCTCGTCGAGTCGGTGTTTTCCGTCGTATAAAATATATTGAGATCCGTCGTAGACGCAACAGATCGGTTTATCGATACCCGTCTCCGCGATCGACTCGCGAAACATCTCGTATAATTCGGGATCCCATGCCGCCGTAAGTCGTAATTTTGGCACAACAATTATGTGAGGATCTACCCGTTTCAGTTTTGCCTTCTTTACGCTCATTTTCAGAATACGTCTCCCCATTCGTCATAATAATCGTCGTCGGTCTCTGGATCGTCATCCATTTCTTCGTCGGGTTCGCCCACATTAAGATCATAGAATTCTCGTCGCTTTAGTTCTTCGACGCATGGCGTATCACAATTACAGCACGGGTACTTTTTCCCATATTGGCACGTTTCTAAGTTCTCTGTCATGTGTATCCTAACTCTTGGAGTTTCTGTTTTCTTTGTTGTCTGCGCTCGGTTTCTTCTTTCGTCCAATATTTATCGCGTTCTTTCCACACGTCTTTTATGAATTGAGGCGACTCGACGACGACGGTGACGTCTTGAGCGTGAGCGGCGGCGATTACCCACTCGACGCGCTCGGGAATTAGTAAGATCATTCGGATATCGTAGTCTTTAAAGTCTCTTAACTCGGGCGTCGACGCTACTAATGATTTGTACACCGGCAATTTGCTTAGGCCGTCCATGAATTTCTGGATCTTCGCCTCGACTAGAGTGATCTTGTTTTTCTCGATCACACACGCGTCAACCTCGGGCCGCCATGGACGATATATCTTAAGCGCTTGTGTTTCGCCATGCGCTTGTTTTACGGCGTCCGGGATCGGACCGAGAGGACACCGATATTTGACGAGGGCGCGAGGCCACGTTTTAGCGACGTACCACGACGTCCACGCCGGTTCTAACTCTCTTCTTATCCGCGTTTGTGACATACTCAAACCTCTATCATAAATCTCGACTAACCCTTATATCTTTTATTAAGACATTCAAAATCGAGGATAAAAAATTGGGAAAATTGAAAGTACCTTCAGCGACAGACGTTGCTACTAAATGGGCGGACGTTACACCCGGGCGATCCGGGTACTATGAAAAGGCGGCAACCGTGGCCGGCGGCGATTGGGAGTCCGGCGCGACCGCGGCGACGAAAACCTATAAGGCCGCGGTTTCAGCGGGCGACATTGACAAGCGTTTTAGCGGCGGGATCAAGAAGGCCGGCGCCGCGAAATACAATAGAAAGGTTAAGGACGTCGGAGTCGGGCGCTTTGGTCCTGGCGTTTCGGCGGCAAAATCTGACATGGAGTCAAACGTCGCTCCTTATTTAACTGAGCTAGGGGCGATTGAGGTCCCTGAGAGGGGTCCTCGTGGCGACGCGGGTAATCTTGAACGTGTACGGAAGATAATGGACTCGCTCCACAAGAAGAGAATTGCGGCACTCGCGGCCGGATAAGTCGCGGTCCGGTCGAGTGATTAAGGGAACGTGAAAACATGAATTACCGTCAGAGTACCATATTGGCGCAAGAGGACGCGACAACGGCCAAAACTAAAGACATCTCGCTCGAGGGCGTTGATCCGATATCTCGCTTGCAGATCAAATTTAACAGTACAAACAACGGCAATACGTCGACGGAACACTTCGCGAAACAAGTGAGTCTCGTCGAGATTAAGGACGGATCCGACGTTTTACTTAGTTTATCCGCGCAACAGATCGAGGCCTTAATGTTCTTCGAGTACATGAAGGGCCGATACTACGAGCTTGAGTACCGAAACGACTGTGAAAACCACATGGTCCTAGACATTCTATTCGGTCGACACCTCTACGATCCCGAGTTATGCTTTGATCCCGCGAAATTCAAAAATCCGAAACTCTATATTACCCACAATAAGGCCTCGGGCGGTTGTGCGCCCGACGCGGCCTCTCTCGAAGTGTACGCGGACATATTCGACGAGAAACGGCCGTCTCCTACTGGTTTCTTGCAGAAAAAGCAGTATCATACGTGGACGACACCGAGCTCGGCCGATTGGGAAAGAATCGAGTTACCTCTCGACATGGCAATTAGACGCATATTGCTACAAACCTATAAAGTCGACGCGTGGTGGGACAACCTGGTCGACACGGTGAAACTCAACGAAAATAACGGAAAACGCTACCCATGGGATATCGCCGGTTACGATCTTATGAAATTGGCCGCGACAAAATACGGGCCATACCTAGAGACGATCGTCGGCACTAAGCCAAGCGGCGGCGACGATACCTTTTACTGTACGCCCGTCGAGGTTCCGTCGATCGGGCCTCACGGCATAGGATTCGCGTCCACGCCGTACATAGAGGCCGAAAGAGTCGGCGGTTACTTCAAACTCTCGGGCGCCGTCGTAACATGGCGCGCGCTCGTCATGGGATACATTCCTCACGGTTGTATGCCTCTAGACTGTGGCGATCTCTCGAAGATTGACGATTTCTACGACGTCACCGGAAAAGGAAAGGTCCAACTAGAAGTCAAGGCCGCGGGATCCGTGGCCTTTAACGTCGTACTCGAGCAACTCCGAAAATACTAGGCTACCGAGAATTCCCCCTAAAACCATATATCCCCTTTTTTTTCTATACTCATACGTAAGTGAGTAGAAGATGTCAACGAGAAAACCGTCTGAGATATATCGCTCAGAAAAGCAACAGCCGGCGCCGTCTACTTCAGATCTAACTATCGTCGGTGAAAAGGTCCCGACGGGAAAGGCCGTTTTGATCGAGACGTTTTTTGCTATTGATCAAACAACCGCGAATAAAACCCTCAGGTTAGGTTATGACCGTGGCGGTACAAAATTCTGGATCAAACGCGCGGCGGCGGGATCCGGGATCTACGGCCTCGCTCTAGATCGGCCCTTATACTTAGTTGAGAATGAAGCTCCGGCGATTATGATCGAGTCTCCGACGACAGGCGACGTGTGTCTCCTAGTTGCGCGCGGTGAATTTCTTTAGGCGTCGCCCATGTTCTACGCGTGGGACATCACGGTTTCGGCGGGTACCCTAGAGGCCTCTCCAAAAAGAGAGCGTCTCGTCATATCTAAAGGCGTTATAACACGCATTGAAGTTAAGTTCGCGCCCGGCTGTCACGGCCTCGTAAAAGTTCGGATCTTTCATCATGGGAGTCAACTCGTACCTTTAACTAAAGACTCATGGCTAACAGGTGACGACGAGCCTATCGTTTCAGAGCAATATTTTGAGGTCGACACACCTAAATATGATCTTCAATTCGTGGGCGCGTCGCCTAATTGCGATTACGACCACACGATAACGGTTCGAGTTACCGTGTTGCCGCCGGCCGTTGCGTCGATCTTAAGCGTCGTTAAAGTTTTAGAGAAAATGTATAACCGACTTTTCGGTCGTTGAGCGCTATGGTGATAAGAGATCTTCCCGACTACGAGAAACGCATAATAGTCGTCTCGGTTCCCGGAGAGTATCCCGGTTTCGTTCAGATCGATCACCGACAAATTAAAGGCCTTAACCTTAAGAATCCGTACGTCGCGTTATGCGTTCCTATTAGCGTCGAGAACCCGGCGCTCGCGTACGACGCCGTCAACGATCTCTTTAAGGTCCGTATTGATCAATGGAATATCGCCTCGATCATCGCGGACGTAAGCGACAAGTGGGCGCGTCAACTTGGAAAAGTGGATCTCTCACGCGTCTTAGGCGCGGATCTCGCACATAATAACCCGGTCATTTCTAGGCTTACTAACGGCGCCGCGTTTATTGATCCACGCGATCGTAACTGGACCTTAGGCGCCTCGGACGTTCCCGACCTGATGGATCGCGCCATGCGTCTACTCGGAAAAGTCTACGGAACCCTCGACGTGTTACAACAACAAGCGACGACGAAAGAGTTACTCGTTCAGATCGCGCACGCCGGGACGCCGAAGGATCCGACACAAATAAGAGCGCTGACGTCCGGCGACATCATAACCGCCGTCCAAGCGACGGCCGCGAACCTTAAGAATGAACCGACACAAACAACACGCACAAACCTTAAAGTCATGCCGGAACGTGAGGACGCGATCAACCTCGGCGGATCCGTGTCGCCGAACGCGGCCGGCGTTCAGATCCTCGCGCCTAATGGATCCAAACAAATTAAAGTCTACGACGCCGGTTATCACGCCGGCGTCTCTGGGACGCATTATTTCTATTTTGGCACGGCCACGACGGCGACGACGCGGCGTTTCTGCACTTTAAACTCTACGGGCCTTATTCATAAGACGTTTGTGATGCCTAGAGTGTCAAACGCCGCCGACGGCCTATACTTGTACGCGTCCGTGAACGATCCAGGTATCCCTTATGACCTCAACTACGTACAAGAATGATAAAGCGAGGTGATGAATCACGCCCGAGTTATTGGTGACGATTCGGATTAAAAAGACGGTTGCGACCGTGGACGCGACGACGATCGCCGAGTTTCTCCTATGGGTTAAGACGAACGTACATGATAAAAAGACGTCGGACATGAGTATCGTCGACGACATGGCAATTACTAGGTGATCTTAAACGTCGACTGAGTGGCCGTTCTGGTGGTTCGTTCCCGTAACAGAGTATTTAACGGACGTCCGCGTATTTGATATTAGGTCGATCGGCGTGGGGTACATTGAGGGCGCGCTCGTCGAGATCATTCAAGATAGCACGGTCGTTAAGAGTGGATACACGGACGCGAACGGCAAATACTCGACGGTCCTAGGCGCCGGAACCTATAAAATTCGGATTAGTAAGACGGGTTATCAAACAATCGAGAAAACTGAGACTCTAGCATATCCGAGCGAGCTTATGGTTAATCTGCCTTACATGGTCCCGGTTGAAACGAGATCGGGCGCCGCGTTTCTTTTTGTCACCGGCGAAGTCGGGAACCCGGAAATAACAACAATGCTCGCAACGTTTATTGCGCCGATCGCTCTAGTTCCATCCACATTAAGTTTATATTCTCTAGACGCCTCTCCTTCATCTATGGCGGCCGTTACGTCTACGGTGTACTCGGTGAGTGTTGCATGACTCAAAACTCGCCTATCCCACGGTCAAACATTCGCTTGTTATATCGATTAATAGTCACCGACAAAAAAGGGAAAATAATTAAGCGTACACATTGGCGGCGATCTCAAAGCTTCGTTCTTCAGTACTTACAGTTTCTCGATATTCAACTCTCGCACGCTTACGGCGTTGGTGGCAACGTTTTAACCGTGAAAGATACGAGCGGAGCTAATCGATCAATGGGCTATTCTGGGGGCGGTAACTGGATATATACGTGGTGTATTTGGGCGCCGGATAACATCGCGACTTATGGGATCGTTGTCGGAACAGGGACGAACGCGCCGACAAACTCTGACTATGCGCTACAAACTCAGATTGCGCACGGCACGGGCGCCGGACAACTAGATTACGGCGCTCACTCGCGGACCGCGCCGGCCGTTGTAGGTTCAAACGTCGACTACATCATATCACGCTCGTTCTATAATGGTAGTGGCGCAACGATCACGGTTAACGAGATCGGCGTTTATTGTACGAGCATAGATCCGGGTTTTGTCAATATATACTTTTTCTGTCTCATAAGAGACAAACTCGCGGCAGGTCAAGACGTCGCCGACAAACAAACGTTGACGGTTCAGTACACGTTGAGAACTACTGTCTAGGCGCTAACAAAAATTATTTTAAGTTCTCGCCTCTACTATGTACGTAGTGATGGAGATGGTACATCTGAACCCGTTGACGTCGAATAATGGCGAGGTTATTTCGTGGCGCGACGCGATCATCGTTTCGGTCGTTGTGATGGGCGCGACGTACTTCATACAGTTCCTCGTCGGCGTGACATACCAGTCGATCCTCGTGGATCCCGGCGCTTTTGCTTTCGACTCGATCAAGATTTTAGGTTCCACGTTCTTCGGCACACTATTAAGTCTTAAAGGCCTTGCTCATCTCGTAGGCGCCAAAAAAGAGTAAGTCGCCTTAGGTTGCAGTCGTGATGTCCGAGCGCTCTCTATTGGATTCGCTAGACGCCTTGACTGAACAGTTGAAAACCTCGACGAAGGACATAACCGCGTCGATTGAATTATTGAAACAAGAATTGCACTCTATCGCCGTCGGATCTCTCTCTGGCCTAGAATCAATTTTAACAAAATTGGACGTGGACGTCAAGGATCTGTCTACAACGCTTAAGAAGGTCCTAGAAGTTGAGGTTATTACTAAAAAGGCGGCGACGAAAAAATGAGCGAACCGGTTAAAACCGACCGGGTTCAAATCCCGGCGATCACCGTTAAACGTGGATCCTTCGGGACGTTCCGCGTCGGAACCACGACGATCGAGATACCGCCCGAAGATATAGAGATCTCGCCGGCGTTAACTGTCGCCGACGAAAAGGTCGTTTACGATCCCGAGAAAATACGCGCTCAAGTCTTGGAGATACTAAAATCACCCGAAGCTAAGGCCGAGGTCCTTAATCTTCTAAAAGGCGAGACGGAAAAACTCGTCGCGTCCCTTAAAGAAGCAACGAAAACCGGCGAGGTTCCACAGCCGCCCTTGGTTAAATGGCCCGAGGTTCCTAAAAAATGAGTTCTCAAGAAGGCGCGACTAGACACTCAATATCGAAACTAAGCGTCGGCGTGGTCCCGGTTGTTACGACTAGCGCGTCTCAAGCGGCGCAAGCGATCGCCGATATTATTTATAAAATGACGATCGTCGCGTCATTGGACGGCGTGCGCGCTAATATCGGCCCTTATCTCACGCAAGGAGAGTTTGTTGCGGGCGAGGTGTCGCGTCCCGAAGTGCGAGATCCTAGCGACTTTATCGTGAGCAATCTCACTTCCATATATGAGTACGTCATAGATTTGCTTAAGGCCGGAGTTACTAGCGGATCCGCCGGCTTATTTGCGTCCGTCTATGAATCGTTGACTGGCTGTCAGTATCTCCTTCAAGCATTTCACGGTAGTTTATATCAGATAGGTGTTACGCCTTTCATACACCGCTACTTCATGACGAAGTACCGGCCCTCTATTCCGGACGAGGACACGCTCATTACGCTGAGACGGTACAACGTCATAACGGCGGACAAATACGCGGCGTACATGGCTTTTCATGGTTACTCGGTCGATTTCACTAACCAGTTATTCCTCGCGACTCAGCGCCCGATTGATGTCGCTCGAGCGACCGAGTCTTTGTGGCGTGGAAAACTAGGCGTCGACGCCTATAAGCAGATCCTTAAGGAAAACATGATCCGCGACGAACATATCGACTTTCTTGTGGACCTTACTGAGTTGATCCCGCCGGCGCCCGACTTGATTCAAATGGTCGTGCGTGAGGCGTTTGATCCTAAGCAAGTTGTTTCGGCGCCCGAGGTTTTCGCCGAGTACATGGCTAAAAAAGGGTATAAACAACCCTGGCCCGACCGCTATTGGACCGCGCACTTTTTCAGGGCCGCAATCGGACGTATAGAGGATCGTTATTGTCGCGGCGCTTTAACAGAGTCAGGGCTCCGAGCCTGGTACACGCTTGCAGACATTCACCCTGGCGATCATGATCATTTACTGGGAACGATTTACTCAGCGCCGACACGTATAGACGCTCGTTTTGGTTACGCTACCGGCGTTTATGCGCATGATGACCTAGTACGCTTTAATCGTATGCGTCGTATGTCGCCAAGCGACGCGGACACCTCTGCGCGCGCCCAAGAGCTTTATCTACTTCGTGATGAGGTTACTCGCATGGCCTCGGCGGCTGAGACCGATTTTCTCGACGACGTCCTTACCGAGGACGAGTTACGCGCGAATCTTGAGGCCCTCAGATTTAGCGCCGAAGAGGTCGAGTATCGCGTGACTTTGGCCCTTCATAAGAAGGCCATGGCTCTCCGGCGGATCCCTAGGACCACTCAAAAGAACGTTCTCGTCGACGAGATCAACCGACTAGCGTCGGCCGCGCAAAAAGATTTTGAGGACGACGTGATCGACGAGGCAGTTCTTCGCGCGGATCTAACGGCTTTACAATTCACCGCGGAAGAGATCGAATACCGCGTCTCTCTCGGCCTACATAATCGCTTTACATCGCTACGACGCTTAAACATGGACGCGTTGAAAACACAATTTCTCTACGCTAAAATAGACGAGAACACGTTTAGATCTGAAATGATCGCGCTCGGCGTGAGCGCGGAACGAGTCGACGCGATCATTCGTGAGATGTTGCCTAGGCGAAAGACGGTTAAGACCGACGTCGTGGTCGAAAAGAAAAAGAAGTTAACCGAGGCGAAGATCGCGTCCGCCCGAGATCTCGGCCTCATCAGCGATACAGAGTACATAAGTCGCTTGACTGAGATTGATTATACGCCCGAGGACGCGGCCTTATTGTTGAGCATTGAGTTAACGCCTAAACCCGTCACGGCCGAAGAGTTGGACCGGCGCCGCCGATCTATCGAGTCGCGACTCAACCGAGCGCGTCGCCGTTACGATCTTGAATTAACGAAATTTTCCGCGGAGATCACCCAGGTCGACAAGGACCGCGCTGATCTCGACTATGTCACTAAAGAGTCGCTTGACATTATTGACGTTCAAGTCGGGATACTAGAGCGTGAGATCCGCGACTTAACGCCGGACGACGTAATCATTCAGATCTATCGGCGGCCCATGACGCGCGTGGAGATCTCGCGCTTAAGCGCGGCTGAGGTGACGCGAAGGATCTACGACGAGGGCCTCGTAAAACCGGAGATCTCGGCGCTTATTCCGGATCCCGTTAAGACGCGCCTTAATAACTGGCGTGTACTCCGTGAACGTCGCGAGTACGCCATAGCAACGTACGACAAGCGCTCAAGTGACCTAGTTAAGCGAAAACAAGATTTACTTGAAACGCGTAGTATGATAGAGGCGCAACGCGACGACGAGATCGCGGAATACGAAAACGAGTTAAAACTATTGGTCGGCGGATAGTCATGTCAACGGAAAAAGAAAAAGTCAAACCCTCGAAACCTTATGAATTGTTAGGCGCCATGTTGACGCCGAAAATCGAGAAAAAAGAAGAGAAAAAGAGAACATAGCGCGTATGAAAAACTATTTAAGTAGATTGAAGCATAAAAGATTTCATGCCACTTTAGGGTGGCTGGGCGAAATCGCTTAAGGGCAAAGAAATCCGTGAAATTCGGTAAGCGACCAACTAGCGACTTCATCAAGAAGCACGTAGAAGGCTTGAAGGGTAAGCTCCTTCACCTAACCTCGTGCAACGTCTAAACGTTAGGACGGCTAGGTCAAGCTCCGTTCCATGGCGGTATGAGAGGGTTGCAGCGAAAGAAGCTAGGCTTAAGACCGTAACAGCCATCCGCCTTATCTTCTCCTCAGGGACGTACGTCCCTACTCAAGTCAACTCGAATTATTCTCTCTGAAGCATTTATAACATTCTCTCAAGTCTATGACGTCGCGGCGGCGTACACAACCGACGGACCGGTCCTCCACGAAAAACTTTTTCGCGTACTCGCAATTTGGCGGCCACATTAACCTTTTTGGTTCCCATAGATCCACGGCACGCCTAGGCCTCGCGACTATATGGTCCATGTGCAGATTAACGACGACCGGCTTAATCACCGTCGCCTCTGCTTTTTGGCCCTCTATCCACGCGCGGAAAAGGGCGTCGGCGACATGACACTCAGAGACGCCGCGTAGTTTCGTCCATTTCTTGAATTCACTCTTAAGTTCCGGATCTATTCTAATCGTCAACGTGTCCGTAAAAATAGAGTAACACATTTGTGTACGTGTTTCTTGTTTCATGATTCTTGCTATAGAATCGTCCGTCATCGCGTCACTCTCCATGGAAGGTGACGGCGAGGTTTGGCGCTCTGGACACTTATTATTTATCGTCTAATTTCTTAAGGTTTTTGTCGATTTTGATGTACGTAGTAACCTTTTTATGCTGTGGGGGGTATAGATACTTGAGAGGTGACAAGCGCTTGAATAAACGTTTGTGGGCGACTAGGATCTTCGTCGCGGTCGGCGCCGTTCTCGCGGTTTCGGCGCCTTTTGTGTTCTTGCCTGGCTGGTTCCTAGGATCGAACGCCGCATAAAGATAATGTTTTCTATGGCGGCGATCTCCTCTCTTTTTTTGTGGTGACGTGCATGGTTGATTATGAGGCTCAGGCTGAGGCCCGCGTTCGTAATAAACCTCGTCGAATAATTCAGAGTCAAACTCTTCAGATTGTACTTATGATTTTGGCGATTTTTGGGCCTAACGTCCTAGCCTTTTATGTCCTCATTGTTTTGTGTACTTTTCCGGTTCTTATTGGCTGGATCCTCTTCGCATGGATCGCGACGTCGATCGTGTACTCTGTTTGCTACGTGTATGTGAGGGTTGACGAAAAAAAGAGAGGACGCAAGGCTAATCTTTAACGCTTTTGAGCTCCGACGCCGCGTCGCCTCTTTCCCTGGTTGAGGCTGGAGAAAGGAGACCATTGAGTTCGGCGTCGGAGTTTCTCAGCGTGTTAGCCTGGTCGTCGCGGTTTAACGTTTTTCCACTTCTCACAAACTGGGCCGTACATGCTGATCATGGCGCCGCATTTGGGACAGTCTGTCATTCGGATCCCGACTGACCTGAAGTGTGCGCAGGCTTTTCCAGGGACGACGTGACCACATCTCCAACAGTAACGATCCTTAGACGGCTTAATACTTTCACTCATCTCAGAAATTTTGCTTGGGCCTCTCTTTCGAAAGTCTTTCGCGAATTGTGTTACTTTCCAGGCTAAAAGGCCGATACTGATTGCCTCGCTCGTGTGTCCCGCCTGGTCCTCGTAGTGTGCCGCGGTGTTTAGTCTCGCCGCGATATCTGTAAGCTCATTGTATAAGCCTTTTCTGAGTTCCTCAGCGGTTTCTTCTTTTTCTGTCACTCTGACGACTCCCCTACGATTATTCCGAAGATCATTCCTAACGTGGTACGCGTTTTAACGCGATCTGTCTTGCTATGATCTCCGCGTCGGCCGGGAAAAACCCGTACTTCGCCCTTAACCATATATAGTTATAGACAAACACGGCGGCGCGTTTGATACCTTTAGGGGATAACCCCCGAATCGGTCTCTTCTTTGCCTCGTACTCTTTCTGGGCTGGTTCTGTCTTTGCCTCGTACTCTTTCCAGGCTTGATCTATCTTTGCCTCGTACTCTTTCCAGGCTTGATCTATCTTTGCCTCGTACTCTTTCTGGGCTGGTTCTGTCTTTGCCTCGTACTCTTTCCGGGCTGGTTTTCTCTTTGCCACGTACCTCACCTCGCTATTTGTTTGGTCGACCCCAATAGACGCCACAGAGTATAAGGACCACGCACACGGCTGAGACGATCAACGCGACTGTCGTCGCCGGATCTAACTCAGGGATCATTCTTCTTCGCCTCTTAGACTCTTAAGTCTCGGTCGACCTGGGCGGCGTATATACGCGTGGATCGCCTCTCTGATTAGGCCTCGGATCCACTCGGCCGAATCTGTTCCCTCGGCGTTGCATATCTCGTCTACTTGCTGTTTTTGACGTGGTGTCAACCTCACGCCTATCAGTTCCGTCTTTTTCTCCATTTTTTCTACATCTCCATTTTGTTATACGCAAGTATATACTATAGCAACTCGTTGCTTATAAATATTAACTTACGTTACTCTCGGTCGTCCTCTTTTACAGTACCTAGGTTTTTTATGTTAAAAGTGTGAGATCGCGTTAACGCGTGTTACCTATCCACTAGGGCGTTTGAATCCATGTTAGGCCGTCGCCGGCCCACGCCGCGACCACAAGTGACCAGGAAAAGTTTTCTATACGACTATTAAAAAGAGCGTCGCCCCAGGCGAACATTCCGCCCGTCGTGTCCTCGTCTGGATCGTACTCTCTTTCCGTATAATAGTGAACCGTCCAGGTTGCCGCGTCGAGTTGACTCGCGCCTATTTGCTCGGTTGAGTAAACGCTATATGGAGAGGCTAATCCGAGAAGCGTCCAGGCGCCCGATCCGAATTTAATGTAAACTCTCACAACGATCGAGTCTGTCGACGTGAGCGTCGTTTGTGTACAGTTCCAGGTGTTAGATTGTAGGCCGGCGCCGTCGCTGCTTCGGCTTACCTGGGCGACTGGCGTCCCAGCCGTGATCTCTGTTTCCGCACCGGCCGCGTCTCTCTTCCAAACACGAATTCCCCAGTAAACCGTTTGACTTCCTGACACGACCTTACCATGATTCCGAGAGGGTCCGGTTTGAGATGTGCTTAGCTTCCACGCGTATAGGCCGTTAACCGTGTCTGTGGTACCACAGGGATAGCGTGTCTCAACCGTCAACGTTACCTGGGCCTCGCCGACACGATCCGCGGCGGGACCGTACCCGGCGCGTCCTTAATGATCTGGAAAGTATAGTCTCGATACTTACGCCCCTCTAAGTATCCGGCAAACTCAGAGGCGTGCTTTTGGCTTAAAATAGAGTACGTTCTGGACGTCGCGCGGCCGTCCTCTTCGTCGACCACGAAGAGTAAGCTCTCAACGGTCCTAGACGCCCGCGTGATTGGATCCGTAATCACCCTTCTCTCGATTTTGTGGTCCGTGAAATGTACACTCTTCAAAACGCCCGGCGTCAACATGACGAAATTAGTTATAGGCGAAACCAAATCTTAAGCCTCACTCTCTAAAGTTTGTTGTTCGCCGACTTCAATTTTTCGCTTATTCCGTCTCGCCGAAAACCATGACGCGCCCAAACGCTTTTTCTGTTCCTTCCTAATTTTTGGTTTCACTCTTTCTCCGGTCCTTCAAACCTCTCTCGCTTTAAACT
>Ga0315307_1000848_pt1 | contig 13398 bp, 12 predicted proteins | sample TDP2_MG_FD_203079 | JGI IMG/M metagenome (GOLD analysis project Ga0315307, IMG submission 203079) | Freshwater sediment microbial communities from Lake Towuti, South Sulawesi, Indonesia - TDP2 | ecosystem: Environmental > Aquatic > Freshwater > Lake > Sediment | place: Indonesia: South Sulawesi... | reverse complement strand
GAGAGAAAACAATGACAGAAGAAGAAAGAATAAAAGGGATATTTGCCGAAGGAGCAAGTGAGTATGAGAGAGGGAATTACGATGGAGCCATTGCTAAATGGGAGGAACTGCTCAAAGTGCGTACTGAGGATGGGAAGATGAAGAAGATAGTGGAGAAGGCGAGAGCAAGAATTGGCAAAGCCAGGGAAGAAAAAGTAAAGGGAATGGAACGGCACTACAATAAGGCAGTGGCATATTACAAGAAGCGGCAGTGGAAGGAGGCAATGGCTGAATTGGAGGAGGTACTGAAGTTAGAGCCAAAACACAAGCAATCGAATGAATTAGTGAAGAGGATAGAGGAGAAGATATGGCTAAGTGCTCAAGAGGAAAGGAAGAAGAAGATGGATGAATACTACAGTTCTGGACTTGCATTCTTCCAAAATGGGGAATATGAGAAAGCCATAGGTGAGTTTGAGAAAGTCTTGCAGTTGGAACCAATCCACCTGCAAGCTCAGCGAATGATTAAAGAGGCAAGAGACAAAATCCAGAAGTGAAGATAATGGTATTATGCTAGACTTTGGCAGTGACAATATTGAGAATTTTTGATATAATAAAGATTGAAAGTAAGCTGCTTAAGTTAAAAGAATAGGTAGAGAAGAGACTTGGGTCGCAAAGACTTCCTTCATTCAAGGGGGTAAGAAATGGAAAAGCTCGCTCTAAAAAGGTGGTTATGGGTTCCACTTATTCTGGTAATTTTTGTTACCGCGATTGCACTTGCTGTTGATTTTGCCTCTGTTATTGAACAGAAAATAGCTTTGGAAAGAAGTTTTGAGGGCAGGTTGAAAGAGCTACTGGAAAAGATACTCGGGACAGATAGGTTCATAGTAATTGTCAATGTGGAGCCAGAAACAGAGGCTACAGAAATGGCAAGAGAGACTTGGACTCAAGAGAAGACACCAACCACAACTTCGCCTAAAGAAAAGAGATTTGTCCTGCCCGGAGTTCCTGTGAGAGAGAAATTGGGCGAAGAGAGGACTCCAGGGGCGGAAACAATTCCCCCTGGTGGAGAAATGAAGAGAGAGTACGAAAAGGTGGTGGTGCTTCCAAAAAGCTTTGTGAGAAGGGTGGTAGTGACCATTATTCTGGACGAGAAGATAACCGACGCATTGATTGAAACAGTGAGGGCCGTTGCCACCGAGGTACTGGGTTTAGATTTTGCTCGTGGTGATAATTTGATAATCAAGAAACAGCGTTTCAGCCAACCATCGCCGACTGTGTGGAGCGCTATAAAGAGTAATCCAGTCTATTGGCCTGCACTTGCTATAGTTTTCCTTCTGTTTCTTATGTTTCCTATTAGAATTTTTCTGAGAGGCCTTGCCAGGATCTTTCAAACTCTCAGGCCAAGAGAGGCTGCACTTGCTCCTCCTGCCCCAGTAGTTGGCCCAGCAGCTCCATTTGGACTGGGTGGTCCCGGGAGGACAGAGGAAAAAAGCAGTGAGAAAATTGAAGAAAAAACCCATCGGCCTTTTAGCTTTGTTAACCCGAGCAATCTGAAACATCTCCTATACCTGTTAAAAGATGAGTCAGCCGAGACAGTCTCTGTAGTTGTGCCCTATTTGAATCCTAGAGAGGCTACTCAGTTAATGGCTTTTCTTCCTCGAGACCTAAGAGCCCAGGTGACGGAGAGGCTCGCCAGAGTTAGAGAAGTACCCCCTGAAGTGGTAAATGCAATAGAGGAGACTATAAGAGAAAAGATAGAATATGTAATTGGAGGAGCAGAGCAGTTAATAGAAATTGTTGGTGAAGCAGATAGGGCTACAAGGGAAGAGATATTGCAAGCTTTAAGAGAAAGGACACCCGAATTAGCAGAGAAAGTAAGGAGGCAGATACTTACATTTGAAGACATAGCGAACCTCGATGCCTCGAGCTTTCAAATGGTTCTGAGGGAAGTCGATTTAGGAACAGTATCGCTAGCCTTGAGGGGAACTTCTGATGAGTTTAAATCTAAAGTTATGAGTAAATTGTCTGAAGGAGCCCAGGCAATGGTCAAGCAGGAGATGGAGTTAGGAAAACCTGCGGGAAAACAGAAGATAGAAGAAGCTCAGCGAAGAATTGTTAGAGCGGTCCGTGGATTGCAGAGAGAGGAGAGAATTTCGTTTGAATCTGCGGGAGGAGAATCTCGCGAGGGTATAGAACCCGGTGTAGTGGAAAGAGAAACAGAAGAGGCAGTTGTACGCACAGTGGGTGGTTCTGGGGAAGAAGGCGAAACAGTTACGACGATAGCTCCGGTTGAGAAAGGTAGAACAAGAAACGCCTGGATAGCAGTTGCTGTAGTTATAGCTATGTTGATGGCTGGTTTATGGTGGTATCAACAGTCGTTAGTGAAAAAGAGGGTATCGGGAATCTCTTCGGGACGAACGCCAGTAGAAGGAGTCGGAGGCAGATAAGTGAAGAGTGAGCAGGTCGGTCACCCTTTCCCAATCCCGTCACGGTCTCAGTACGGGGTAGGGTGACGAAAATTGGCACCGTAAACGGTGCCCGACCAATCGGCACTCTGAGGAGTACCCGACCAAGAAAAATAATTAGTTCGTAGTTCATAATTCGTAATCAGCAATTCATAATTTTTGATTCTTCTTGGAGGTGTAGCTATGGACCTAATGACAATTCTTGGACTTCTTATTGGATGTGGGGCTGTCTATTATGTTATGGCACAGGGACAGATTACTGCCCTTCTTTTCAATTTAAGTGCAGCTATTCTAGTTTTTGGAGGGACATTTGCCTCTACGCTGATTACTTATCCTTTCAGGATTATTAAACAGACGCCAAGAGCGTTGAAATTAGTATTCTTCCCTTCAAAGCGATATACGGCGTCAGAGGCAATCAGGACTCTGGTCAGGTTGGCTGAGGTAGCGAGAAGGGGAGGAATTGGGTTTTTGGCTAACGAGATTCATGGTTTGAGGGATACATTTCTGACCGATGGCATTCAGATGGTGCTCGATAACCTCGATCCTGAACTGATAAGGGAGAATTTGGAGAAGGAGATAATATTTACCAGGAAAAGGCATCAACAGGTTAGCGGTGTTTTTCGGACCATGGGAACTTACGCTCCCATATTCGGGCTTTTGGGAACACTGATTGGAGTTGTTCAAGTGTTAAGGAACTTGGCTGACCCAAAAACTATGGGTGCATCGATGGCGATAGCTGTAACGACAACTTTCTATGGCATTTTCGGAACCAATTTCGTCTTCCTGCCAATAGCAGGAAAATTGAATGCCCATAGTGAGGAAGAACTCTTAATTAAGGAAGTTATGATTGAGGGAATACTGTCTATTCAGAAGGGAGAAATTCCTTTGCTTGTGGAAAGGAAACTTCAAGCCTTTCTTGCCTATAAATTTCGCAGGAGGGGTTAGGTAGATAGTGGGAAATAAGTGGTTTTGCTAAACAGCTAGGAAAGAAGAGACAGGAGAAAAATGTTTCTGAGAGTAAGGATACAAGAGGGAAGAAGAAGAGGAAGAAGCCCAATATGGCTAACTGTTTATTCGGATCTGATGACTAATCTTATGCTCTTCTTCTTAATGTTATTTGGCACAAGCAGAATGGCCGTCGACATGCAAAATACAATTTACAGGTCGATTCGTGCAGAGTTTGTTAAGGAAGAAGATATGTTTATGAAGAAGGAAGAAGAGGCCATTCAGAAGATGGTAGACTATGTAGAGGAAAGACGCCTCAGTGGTTTCGCCACGGTAAAGGTAAGTGAGCTAAGAGTGAAAATAATGCTCGCTAACCCAGTTCTTTTCGGTTCGGGAGATAATGAGTTGAAGTCCTCTGCTATAGCGGTTCTGCACCAGGTGGCGGAGCTTCTTATGGACATACCTAATGCCGTTTTAGTGGAAGGCCACACTGATGATATACCGATAACTGGTGGAAAGTTTCACTCCAATTGGGAATTATCGGCTGCTCGTGCTTTCAGTGTGATTAGATATTTTATCGAAAAGGAACACCTATCGCCTGAAAGGCTATCAGCAGTAGGATATGGTGAGTATAAGCCACTCTATCCCAATGATAGTGAAGAGAATCGGGCGAAGAATCGCAGAATAGAGATTAATATCATTCGTATCCCCTGATGTTAACTAGAGGAAGATTATGCCAGATAGAGAAAAATACTTAATAGAAAACGAAGAAGAAGTTATGCCTGAGACTTCAATGTGGGTTGTTCCCTATGGCAATCTAATGACTATTCTGATGATTTTCTTCCTCGTCCTTTATGGTTTCTCATTTGTGGTGAGTGGAGTAAGGTTTGAAAGAATAGTTGAGTCCCTTCAGAAAGATATGGGTGGCAAGGTAAATAAAGAGTATATGGAGAGAATGATGCAGAAGGCAAGGGAGAGAGAAGCGGCAAAGGAGATGGACGGACTCATTGATGAGAAAGGGCTGAAGAAGTTTGCTAATGTTCAGATAGATAAGGAAGGAATAAAAGTAATATTTCAAAGCCCGGTAATATTCGACTTAGCAAAGGCCGAACTGAAACCAGAAATAGTTTCTGTGTTGAGCGAGGTATGCAAGGTAATTAAAGATATGCCAAACGAGATAGTTGTGGAAGGTCATACAGATGATAAACCCATTATTAGTGGTGAGTTCCGTTCCAATTGGGAACTGTCAGCAGCCAGAGCCTTCAGTGTCATAAAGTATTTTATTGAACAGGGAGTAGATGCTAAAAGGCTTTCCGCGATAGGTTATGGAGAGTATAGGCCTCTTTATCCCAACGATACGGAAGAGCATAGGGCGTTTAATCGCAGGATAGAAATCGATGTGGTTTCTCTAAAATAATGGAGGATTGTAATGATAATAAGACAGATCAAATTGTTCCATAAGTTTGCCTTGATTATGGTCCTTCTGGCAGTTCTGCCCCTCCTTATTCAAGGGATTAAGATGATAAGTATTAATCGCGAGGCTCTGGAAGTATCGGTCCTGGAAATCCATACTAAGCTGGCTCAGGAGATAGCGGAAGATATTAATGACTATGTTTCCGGGCTTAATTTAGATTTGGCTTTTGTTCTGGCTTTCGAGAAGTTTCCCAAGATGTCCTGGCAGGAGAAAATGAAAGTTCTCCTTTCGGTTCTCTCTCGCCACAATGATTTCATTCTCATCTCCGTCCTGAACGGAAATGGAGATGAGGTAATCAAAGTGCACAATCCAAGTTTTACACAGGAAACTTCTAGACTAATCACCAGAAGTAATGATTCCGCATTTATGGAAGCCAAAAAGACAGGAGTTCCCCAAGTAGGAAATATCTATTATGAAGGCGACTTACCGCGATTAAATATAGTCTATCCCCTTGAGGTTGAGTATGAATATGTGTTTGTTACCGCAAGTCTGACCGATCTCTGGAAGAAAATTGATGCCGTCAGAATTGGAAAAACGGGGTTTGCCTTCTTGATAGATAGAGAGGGTAGGACAATTTTCCATCCAGAATTGGACCGGGCAAAAAAATTGCAGAATGTGGCTGACCTTCCTATTGTAAGGGAAGCTATTGTTAAATTTGGTAATCCCAGCATTGAAAGCCCATCGGCCGGAGGATTTCGCGATGGGGATGGCTCAGGGATGGTAGGTGCTTATAGTTGGGCGGAGAGTTTGAATTGGGGTGTAATTATGCAACAGAGCAAGGGAGAAGCTTATAGCTCCATAACCCGCATGAAAGTTAATGCCATCTTCTGGATAGTGCTTTCCATTATGGGCTCAGTTTTCTTGGCTTTCTTTCTAGCAAAGAGTTTGAGCCGGCCAATTCTCCAACTAATAGCCGGCGCAGAAAAATTGGGGGAAGGTGATTTCAATTACGAAGTGAAAGTGAAGACGCATGACGAAATCTCTACCTTGGCGAATACATTCAATTTTATGGTTAAGAAACTGAAGGAGTTTCAGGAACAGCTCGTTATTCGTGAAAAGCTTTCCGCAATTGGTCAGATGGCTTCAGTGGTGGGTCATGAAATTAGAAATCCGTTGGGTGTAATTAATAATGCTATCTATTATATTAGGACAAAGTTGGAAATGTCTCTTGGTCTAGAACTCGATCCCAAAATTAAGAAACACATTGGAATTATTGAGAAGGAGATAGACGCATCCAACAAGATTGTTAATGACCTTTTAGGGTTCTCTCGTACGCGTCCGCCAATGGCTCAGCCGCATGACCTCAATAAGATAATTGAAGATTCTCTCTCGGTAGTCTCTATTCCTGAGACAGTGAAAGTCGAGATTGGCCTCTACTTAGAGCTTCCTCCAGCGCTTGTAAACCCGGATGAGGTTCGCCAGGTCTTCGTAAATCTAATCAATAATGCCTGGCAGGCTATGCCAGATGGAGGGACGCTCAAAATTCGCACTTACATTGAAGAAGATATGGCACAGACAGAGATTACCGATACAGGATGTGGAATTTCTGCCGAAAACATGAAGAAATTGTTCACGCCTTTCTTCAGCACTAAGACTAAGGGTACGGGATTGGGATTGGCAGCAGTCCAGAGAATTCTGGAGAGGCATAAAGGAAAGATTAAAGTAAGAAGTCGAGTGGGTCAGGGGACTACATTTATCGTCAGTTTACCCTTGGCCAAGTAGGTGGAGGAAGAAGTGCCACAATGGCACTTGATTAATCACAAGGAGGAAAGAAATGGCTGAAAGCATCGATCTTTTAATTGTTGACGATGATATTAGCATATTGGAAACAATAAGAGATGTCTTCCAAGATAGAGGATATAATGTGGCAATGGTAGAAGATGGGCGAAGAGCGATCAAATTGGTGAGCAGAAGGCATTTTGACGTAATTCTTATGGATATAAGAATGCCAGGAATTACAGGCTTAGATACTTATAAAGAAGTAAAAAAACTTATTCCGACTGCTGCAGTGATAATGATGACAGGAGATAGCAAAGAGGAGTTGGTGAAGAAAGCGTTGGAAGAAGGTGCTTACGCCGTCATTTATAAGCCATTTAATGTTAAGAAAGTAATAAAGATGGTTGAAGAAGCATTGAAAAAGCCTGTGATTCTGATAGTAGATGACAGGATAGAAGACCGAGAAACTCTAAGGGATATTTTAAGTGGGAAAGGCTACAGGGTGGTCATGGCAAACGATGGCTTTGAGGCAGTATCGCTCGCTGAAAAGGGTAGCTTCGATGTAATCCTTCTGGATATAAAGATGCCGGGTATGAACGGCGTCACGACTATGGAAAGAATCAAAGAGTTTAGACCCGAGGCGGGAATAATAATGATGACCGCCTATTCAATGGAGGAGTTTGTAGAAGATTCTCTCAGAAAAGGGGCGTATACTTGTCTGTTTAAGCCAATTGACGTTGAGAAGATGATGGAGGCTATCGGGAAAGTCCAGGACTTGAGTAAGAAATACAGAAAAGAGGAGCAGGTTGAGATATTAGTAGTAGATGACGACCCAAATTATAGGGAGACTGTTGCTGATATACTTGAGGATGAAGGATATAGAGTTTCAAAAGTGGAGACAGGAACAGCTTCTCTTGAAGAGGTGAACAAGAAATTCTTTAATGTCGCTTTAGTTGACTTCAAGCTGGCTGATATTACGGGCTTAGACTTAGCCAAGCAAATCAAGGCAATAGACAGGGACACTTACATAATTCTGGTTACAGGGCACGCCTCTCTGGAAACAGCTTTGAAAGCTATCGAAATGAGAGAGGAAATATATAGCTATGTTGTCAAAGGTGGTGGTCGGGACCCTGGACAGCTAAAATGGACAATAAAGAGCGCTCTCCGTGAACAGAGACTTACCTGGGACAAGATCAAAGCAGAAACCGAATTGAGGAGAGCAAATAGGAGGTTGGAAGAACTTTCGATTACTGATGATTTAACGGGAATTTATAACCGAAGACATTTCTACGAAAAGCTTTCGCAGGAGACAGCCAGGGCTCAGCGTCATAGGCACCTCCTTTCCCTATTGATGTTTGACGTAGACCATTTCAAATCCTATAACGACACTCGTGGCCACCTGGCCGGCAATAAAATCCTTGAAAGAGTTGGAAGAATAGTTTCGGAAGAAATCCGAGAAGTCGATTGGGGGTTTCGCTATGGTGGAGACGAATTTGCCGTGATTCTGCCTGAGACATCTAAAGAAAATGCAAAGGTAGTTGCTGAGAGGATTAGAAAAGCTTTTGAGAAGTGTAAGTTCGACGAGACCACCTTGAGCATAGGTGTTGCAGAATACGACTTCGGAAGCGACCTGGATACATTGATAAGACATGCCGATGAAGCAATGTATAGGGCGAAAAGCCAAGGAGGGAATAGAGTGGAGCCCTACAAAAAATAAGGAAGCAGAACCTGCCAGCGAGAGAGTAGCTATGTGGATATAGCTGGAGTGGGAGGATATATATGGTAGGGAAGACTAACATACTGATTGTGGATGATGAAGTGGAGACTTTGAGAACTCTTGACGATATCTTCGAAGATAGGGGCTACATTGTTACGCTTGCGGAGGATGGGTATAAAGCAATAGAATATGCAAAGAAAAAGTTTTTCGACATCATTCTTATGGATGTTAAGATGCCCGGCATAAATGGTGTAGAAACATTTAGAGAAATTAGGAAAATCTGTCCTTCCGCGATAGTGATAATGATGACAGGCTATTCGGTAGAGGAATTGTTGAGACAGGCAGTTGAAGAAGGAGCCTATGCAGTTGTCTACAAGCCGTTCGATTTAAAGAAGCTCTTTCAGACCATTGAAGGAGCTATGAAGAAACCGTTAGTCATGGTTGTGGATGACCGGGTGGAAGACAGAGAGACTTTGAAAGATGTATTAGTGGATAAAGGATATCGTGTAGTCACTGCAAGTGATGGATTCGAGGCGCTGGCTATGGTTCCTAAAGGAAATTTTGACATTATACTCCTTGATGTAAAGATGCCCAGAATGGATGGGATTAAGACTCTTGAGTGGATTAAGGAAATGAATCCAGACACCGGGGTAGTAATGATGAGCGCGTATTCAATGGATGAATTTGTAGGAAAGGCTCTGAGAGAAGGGGCCCTGGCATTTCTTTATAAACCCTTCGATATGAAGAAACTGTTCAAAATAGTGGAGGAATACCGGGAAGAAAAGAAGAAGACGGGGAAAAGAGAACAGAAATAATCTATCCAGCTCTCGTTCAAAGGCTTTTTCCGGGAATTTCCTAAACCTAAAGGAGAAGAGAATGAGAAAGGCAAATATTCTCATTGTGGATGATGAGATTGACCTTTTGGAGACTTTGGGCGATATTTTCGAAAGCAAGGGCTATAATGTCACTATGGTTGAAGACGGAAACAGGGCAATTGAACTATTGAAGAAGAAATACTTTGATATCATTTTGATGGACCTCAAGATGCCGGGAATAAATGGCGTGGAAAGTTTTAAAGAGGTAAAGAAGCTCCATCCTTCGGCGGCAGTAATAATGATGACTGCCGGAAGCGTAGGAGAGGAGATAAAAGAGGCTTTAGGCGCTGGGGCAGAAGCTATAATTGATAAGCCGTTCAATGTGAAAAAGCTTGTGGCCACTATAGAGTCTATTCTAGAAAGGCCGTTGATTTTGGTCGTTGACGATAGGGTTGAAGACCGTGAGACGTTAAGAGATATTCTGGCCGATAAGAACTACAGAGCATTCGTGGCTAAAGATGGCTATGAAGCAATAGATATAGTTCGGAAAAGTGATTTTGATATTATACTTATGGACATAAGGATGCCGGGAATGGATGGTATGGAAGTTTTAGAAGTGGTGAAAGAAATCAGGCCAGATATAGGTGTAGTAATGATGACAGGGTATTCTTCAGAAGGACTTGCGGGGGAATCGCTGAAGAAGGGTGCTTATACCTGTCTCTATAAGCCGTTCCTCGATATGGAGAAGCTTTTGAAAGTAATTGAAGAGGTTCATTATGAAAGGAAAGGAGCAAATGCTTCCTGGCAGAAAGTGAAACTGCTGTTAGTCGATGGGGAAGATGAACACAGGGAAAAAATTTCCAGAATTTTAGACGGGGAAGGATACAGAATAGTTCCGGTCACAAACGGTAAAGAGGCCATACAGAGGGTAGAAGATGGCTCCTTCAATATTGCGCTAATAGATTTAGAGCTTTCCGATATGAACGGTTTGGAATTGGCAACCCGATTGAAAGAGAAGGACAGGAAGATTTGTGTGATTATGGTGGGAAAGTTCAGCGACCTCGATTTACAGACTCTGGAAAAGTCAGCAAGAAAGGTTGTCTTTGACTATCTAATTGAGCCCATAGATGCAGTACAGTTGAAACGGGTCATTAAAGATGGTTTAAGAGAACAAAAGAAGTGGTAAAACCCTGGAATGGGTTTCAAAGGAGGACAATCATGAATAAGAGAAAAAGTATCTTTGAGAAAAGAAAGAAGAATTTTAATTTCTGTCTGATTTTAACCACTATTGTTATTCTAAATTTTGGTCTACTTTTAGCTAGAAGCGACCGGGGTTTGGAAATGCTTGCTTTTAATCCTGGGAGCGGAAGTAAGGTGACCGGACAGAGCACGGCGGAGTGGAAATCTCTCGCTACTTTAGGTTTTGAGCTTAAGGAGGGTTATCCGCGGCCGCGTGTCTTTACTCCCAATGGTGATGGCAGAAACGAAGTTGTAACCTTCTCCTATGAGAATGCCAACGAGAGCAGTATAGTTTGCTGGATATACGATATGAAGGGAGCGGTGGTGAGGCAGCTCGATATCATAGAAGATGGTGAAAATAGATTTACCTGGGATGGCAAAGACGAAGATGGGGACATAGTTCCAAGCGGCATATATATTTACCAGATAGAAGTGGAAGGGCAGACCATAAATGGCACGATTGTCCTGGCCAAATAGCTGGTCGATTAAAGGAACAATTCTCATTTGACCTACAATTCCCAGTTGGCGTCGGAGATGGCCTGAAAAAATGAAGTTATTGGAAAGACAAACTATTCTTATATCCTTAGTGGCCATAATCATTAGTTCCTATTCTCCTTTCTCTTTTGCTGATTTTGAAGACCTCGGTGCGGGAGTTCGACCAATGGGAATGGGTAGCGCATTTACTGGCCTTGTTGACGATGTCCACTCAATCTACTACAATCCTGCAGGATTGAGTCAAATAACCAGTAAGGAATTGACCACTGCCTATGGCAAGTTATACTGGGGGTTAGATGATGGGAGCAATCTGGGGAATACATTCATCGGGTATGCCCATCCGATAGGAAAGGCGGCCGGAATAGGAGCAAGTTGGGTCAGTTTAGGGCTGGGTAGTCTTTATAGAGAGGATACTTTTATTATTGCTTATGGCAATAGGTTGTCTAGTTCCTTTTTTGGTGGACTGAATTTCAAACTACTATCGAAGCGTTACGGCAAAAATAGCTACACGAGAACTGACCCGATTTTCGACGGGGAAAAATATTCCAAGATAGGATTTAGCGGCGGTCTTGGACTTTTGTATAAACTCGCTCCCAATATCTTTTCCGGACTTTCCATTATAGATATCCTTCAACCCAATATGAATCTGGAAGACAAAAAAGATAAGCTTCCTTTAGGAATCAAGGCGGGTTTTGCTTATAGAGATAGAATTGGCTTGATTAATCTTGTCTTGGATGCTACCTATAGGGGAGGAGCGTTTGACATCTCTGCCGGTGCAGAAAAGTGGCTTTCAGGTAGGTCCCTGGCGGCTCGTGGGGGAATAGAGATAGGGAGTGATGGGTTTAAGAGTTTTTCTCTGGGAGGGAGCTTTTGGGTATCTCCCTTCGAAATAGACTATGCTTTTATCTATCCGCTCTCTGGACTGGCGGGAAGTTATGGTTCCCATCGTTTCTCTTTCACATTCCGCTTTGGTCGTTCTCGCGAGGCATTGGCCGAGATTGGTAGAACGAAGCCGATAAAGAAAGTTTACGTAGAGGTACCTTTGAGTGAAGAAGAGAAAACAAAACAGATGAGGGAGTACTATTACCGCGGGATTGAATATTATAAAAATGGTCAATATGAAGCAGCAATTGTCGAATTAGAAAAAGTTCTGGAACTAGAACCCAATCATGCTCAATCGATAAGGCTTATTGAGCGAGCGAGGGAAAAGCTAAAAATCGAAAAGTAATTGGAACGGCGATGAAAAAAGCCAATAGAGTGATGCAAGTCTATTCTATTGTTTTATTTTTGAGCGTATCTCTCTTTTTTTGGGAAGACGGTGATGCTGGTGGAATATCGACAAACTTTGCTGAGGTGATTGTTCCGAACTTAAGTGTGGGAAAGGAGTATGCAATAGGCCAGAGAATTGGTCAGAAGCTACGGGTAAAGAATAGGGGGGATAGCTCGATTGGGTTAAGAATGGAGGTAATGGTACCAGCTGAGACTGAATTGAAGGAAGGATATGAACCAATTCCCGACATTTCCTGGATAGAGCTGGAAAGAGATTACTTTTCAGTTGAACCATCAAATTTTGCAGAGACCGATGTGATTGTCACCGTTCCCAGCGATAAGAGATATCTGGGAAAGAAATTCCAGGCCCACGTCTGGTCACATACCGCCGGCACAGGGAAACTGCCAATTGCTCTGGGTTTGAAGAGTAGACTTCTCCTTGAGATCCGGGAAAAAGAGAGAGACTTATCTGAAGAGTTTGGAGGAAGATTTGACTTTTCTATCTTTCCAGAAAAGGTCGTATTGGAAAATATTGAGTTAGGCAAAGCTTACGATATCCAGAAAGTCTTCCGAAGGGTATTGAAAATAAGAAATTGCAGTGATTATCCTCAAATCTATAAGATAGACACTATTTCTGCAAGAAGAGCAGGGATACTAATTGAAAACGGATACCGAGATTGTCCAGAGCCAAGCTTCTTGACCATCGACAGGCCAGAATTGGAGCTGAAGGCAAAAGGTAAAGCCAAAATTAGGTTTCATCTTAACTTTCCTAGAAAAGAAGAATATGCTGGAGGCAAGTATATATTTGTTATCAGGGTAAGGCTATTCGATAAAGGACTACTGGTGAATCGGTATTTGAAAGTATATGTAAATGAGGCTAAGTAATTCTATTTTCCCACCTAATATTTACCTTGACTTTGGCTTCTCGATTTGATAAACTTCTTTAGCCTTCCTTGGGTTTTTCCCCAAAGAGAACTACCAATTCCTGGGCTGGTGAAGTTCGTGGAACACTCAGATTTTGTTCATCTACATCTTCATACTGAATACAGCCTTCTCGACGGGGCCTGTCGTATTCTTGATAGCCGCGGTGGTCCCGGAGACCTGATTCAACGGGCGTCTCAATACAAGATGCCTGCTTTAGGGATTACCGACCATGGGAATTTGTTTGGTGCAATAGAGTTTTACCAGTCATGCGTCGATAACGGGATAAAGCCCGTTATAGGTTGTGAAGTCTACATCGCTCCCCAGAGCCGACATATCAAAGAGGGAAAAGGCATAGCAGAA
>Ga0315307_1000846_pt1 | contig 13408 bp, 8 predicted proteins | sample TDP2_MG_FD_203079 | JGI IMG/M metagenome (GOLD analysis project Ga0315307, IMG submission 203079) | Freshwater sediment microbial communities from Lake Towuti, South Sulawesi, Indonesia - TDP2 | ecosystem: Environmental > Aquatic > Freshwater > Lake > Sediment | place: Indonesia: South Sulawesi... | reverse complement strand
AGCGTGTGGGGTCCCTCTGAGGGATTCTCTTGCATCAGGGGTCTTACCCTGATGCAAGAGAATCTGTAGTGTGAGCGAAGTCACTGCCTCCTGCTAGGCCCGGAGCTTCCCCCCCATCGGTAGGACAGGCCTGTCCTGAGCGCAGCGAACGGATCCGCGACCTGTCCCAGCCGCCGCAGGCGGCTCTCTCGTAGGGCAGGAGCGTGTCTCCTGCCCAGAGAGCTTTTCCTTCTTGAGGAGTCCCAGCCGCCGCAGGCGGCTCTGTCCTTAGGCACCACCGGCCTTTGCTGGGCAGGCCCCGGTAGGACAGGCCTGCGGCCTGTCCCAGCCGCCGCAGGCGGCTCTGTCGTTAGGCACGCGGGGCCTTTGTTGGGCAGGCCCCGGTAGGACAGGTCTGCCACCTGTCCCAGCCGCCGCAGGCGGCTCCGTCGCTAGGCACGCGCGGCCTTTGTTGACCAGGCCCCGGTAGGACAGGCCTGCGGCCTGTCCCAGCCGCCGCAGGCGGCTCTGTCGTTAGGCACGCGCGCCCTTTGGCAGATGGCAAATCCGCCGCGGCGCGCCCTATGCCACTGCCGCGGGCGGCTGGGCGATGGGCTGGGCGGCCTCTCGCTCTGCCGGCCTGACCGGCGGCCGGGCCTCACGGCGAGGCCGGTCGTAGAGCGCGACGCTCAGCACCTCCTCCATCTGATCCACGAACCGAAACCTCAGGTCCCGCTGGACGTGCGGCGGAATCTCCTCCAGGTCCTTCTGGTTCTCCTTGGGCAGCACCACCGTCTTCATCCCCGCCCGGTGCGCGGCCAGCACCTTCTCCTTGATCCCGCCCACGGGCAGCACCTTGCCCCGCAGGGTGATCTCACCCGTCATCGCCACATTGCGATGCACCGGCCGCCGGGTCAGCGCCGAGATCAGCGCCGTCGCCATCGTGATCCCCGCGGAGGGCCCATCTTTGGGGATCTGGCCCGCCGGCACGTGGATATGCACATCAGTATTCCGGTAGAAGTCCTCGGCTATCCCCAGGTCCGCCGCCCGGGCGCGGGCATAGGTGAACGCCGCCTTGCCCGATTCCTGCATCACGTCTCCCAGGTGGCCGGTGAGCAGCAGGTTCCCTCGCCCCTTCATCAGGCTCACTTCGATGAACAAGATGTCGCCCCCGAACTCCGTCCACCCCAGCCCGGTGGCCACCCCCGCCTCATCCTCCTTCTCCGCCACCCCGAAGCGGAAGCGCGGCTGACCCAGGTAGCTGCGGATCGAGCGCGCGCTCACCCGGGCCGAGGTCACCTTCTCCTGGGCCACCCCCTTGGCCACCTTGCGGCAGATGGAGGCGATCTCCCGCTCCAGGTTCCTCACCCCGGCCTCCCGGGTGTACTCCCGGATGGTGCTCCGCAGCCCCGCCTCGGTGAACATCATCTGTCCGGGCTCCAGACCGTGATTCTTGAGCTGCTTGGGCACCAGGAAGAGCTGTGCGATCTTGACCTTCTCTTCCTCGATGTACCCCGGAAACTCGATCACCTCCATCCGGTCGCGCAGCGCCGGCGGCACCGGGTCGAGCAGGTTCCCGGTGGTGATGAACATCACCTCCGAGAGATCGAAGGGCACTTCCAGGTAGTGGTCGCTGAAGGCGTTGTTCTGCTCCGGGTCCAGCACCTCCAGCAGTGCTGACGCCGGGTCGCCCCGGAAGTCTATCCCGATCTTGTCCACCTCATCCATCATGAACACCGGATTGCGCGTCCCCGCGGTCTTCATCCCCTGCACGATCCGCCCCGGCAGCGCCCCCACGTAGGTGCGCCGATGCCCCCGGATCTCGCCCTCATCCCGCACCCCGCCCAGCGAGATGCGCACGAACTTGCGCCCCGTGGCGCGCGCGATGGAGCGCCCGATGGAGGTCTTGCCCACCCCCGGCGGCCCCACAAAGCACAGGATCGGCCCCTTCAGCTCCTTGGCCAGCTTGCGCACCGCCAGGAACTCCAGCACTCGCTCTTTCACCTTCTTCAGGCCATAGTGGTCCTCGTTGAGGATCCGCTCGGCGGCGATGATGTCCAGCTTCTCCTCGCTCCGCACGCTCCAGGGCATCGCGATCAGCCAGTCGAGGTAGGTGCGCACCACCACCACCTCCGGCGAGGCGGGCGGCATCCGCTCCAGCCGCTCCACCTCCTTGAGCGCCCGCTCCTCCACCTCCTCGGGCATCTTGGCGGCCTTGACCCGGCCCCGCAGCTCCTCGATCTCCCCCGTGCGCTCGTCCCGCTCACCCAGCTCCTGCTGGATCGCCTTCATCTTCTCCCGCAGGTAGAACTCTTTCTGGGAGTCCTCCAGCTCTTTCTTCACCCGGGAGCTGATCTTGCGCTCCACCTCCAGGATCTCGATCTCCCGGTTGAGCACACTCGCCAGAATCTCCAGCCTCTCCCGCTGGTTGGCCGCCTCCAGGATCTGCTGCTTCACCTCCACGGGGATCTGCGTGTAGTAGGCGACCAGATCAGCCAGCCGGCCCGGGTCGGCCATCCGCTTCGCCGACTCCAGCACCTCCGCGGGAAGGTTGCGGCCCAGCGCGATCAGCCGCTCGAACTGGGCCACCACGTTGCGCACCAGGGCCTCGGTCTCGATCCCGGGCTGTGGGACTTCGGGGACCACCTCGAACTGCGCCCGCAGGTAGGGCTCGGCGTGCAGGTAGCTCTTCACCCGAACCCGGTCCGAACACTCGATCGTCACCTTGATGGTGGTGTCGGGCAAGCGCAGCATCTGCACCACCTCGCCCAACGTCCCCACCCCGTAGAGGTCCTCCGGGCCAGGATCATCCACATCTACATCCCGCTGCGCCACTAGGGCAATGCGGTGGTCGGACTTGGTTGCCGCCTCCAGCGCCTCCACCGAGCGCGGCCGCCCCACGAACAGCGGCACGAGCTGTCGAGGGTAGATCACCGCACCCCGGGTGGGCAGCACCGGCACCTCATCGGAGGCGAACCCGGCCTGCACCTCCTCAGAGGGAAGGGACCTCGGCTCTTTGCTCTCGGACACCACCGCCTCCTTGCCCGGCCCTCGGAGACCGATCACCCCGCCCGCCGCTCCTGCGCCTCCGCCGCCGGGCCCTCCGGGCTCGGCCGTCCCCCCTCCGGCTCGATGGAGCCAATCAGGCGGGCCGGCTGCTGCCGCCTCACCGCCTCCCCAGTCACCAGGCACTTGCTGGTGCCCCGGCGGGAGGGAACCTCATACATGATGTCCAGCATCACTTCCTCGATGATGGTGCGCAGCGCCCGCGCCCCCGTCCCCCGGGCGAGCGCCTGCTCCGCGATCTCCTCCAGCGCGTCCTGGCTGAACTCTAGCTCGACTCCGTCCCACTCCATGTACCTGCGGTACTGGGAGACCAGCGCGTTCTTCGGCTCCACCAGGATCCGCAGCAGCGCCTGCTTGTCCAGAGCATCCAGCGTCGCCACCACCGGCAGCCGCCCGATGAACTCCGGGATGAACCCGAACTTCAGCAGGTCCTCCGGCAGCACCTGGCGCAGCACCTCCCCCAGCGGCCGCTGCCGGGAGGCCTTCCCGCTCTGCCGGAGGCCGAACGACTTCCCCTCGCTCAGCCGCCTGCGGATGGTCTCCTCCAGTCCCTCGAAGGTGCCGCCGCAGATGAACAGGATGTCCGTCGAGTCCATCTGCAGGTACTCCTGCTGCGGGTGCTTGCGGCCCCCCTGGGGAGGGATGTTCGCCACCGTGCCTTCGAGGATCTTCAGCAAGGCCTGCTGCACCCCCTCGCCGCTGACATCCCGGGTGATCGAGCGGTTCTCGCTCTTCCGCGCGATCTTATCTATCTCGTCTATGTAGACGATCCCCCGCTGCGCCCGATCGGTGTTGCCGTCCGCCGCCTGGTGGAGCTTGAGCAGGATGTTCTCCACGTCCTCCCCCACATATCCCGCCTCGGTGAGGGTGGTGGCATCGGTGATGCAGAAGGGCACATCCAGGATCTTCGCCAGGGTCTGGGCGAGCAGCGTCTTCCCCGAGCCGGTGGGACCGATCAGCAGAATGTTGCTCTTCTGCAGCTCCACGCTGTCGTCCTCCCCCTGCTGCATCTGGATGCGCTTGTAGTGGTTGTACACCGCCACCGAGAGCACCCGGCGCGCGTGCTCCTGCCCGATCACGTACTCGCTGAGGGCCTCGTAGATCCTCTTGGGCGTGGGGATGGGGACCTCGAAGACTGCCTCCCTGGTGGCCACCGCGGGCCGCTGCTCGTCTTGGAGCAGCTCGTGGCAGAGCGCAGTGCACTCGGCGCAGATGAACACCCCGTCGCCGGCAATCAGCCGCCCCCCCACTTCCCCCTGCGTCTTGCCGCAGAAGGAGCATTGAGGCTCAGGTCTCCGTGTCCGCATCCACTCCCTCCCAACTCCGCGTCACCATCCACCCCACCCTCAGGGAGCCGGCGCCGCTGTTCCCAGCTTCACCTTTGCCGCCGGCATCTCCAGCACCTCATCCACGATCCCGTACTCCTTCGCCTCCTCCGCGGTCATCCAGTAGTCCCGCTCCGTGTCCCGCTTGATCTTCTCCACGTCCTGAGCTGTGTGATAGGCCAGGATCTGGTTGATCCGGTCCCGGGTGCGCAGCAGCTCCCGGGTGAAGATCTCGATCTCGGTCACCTGCCCGTAGGCCCCACTCAGGGGCTGGTGGATCAGCACCCGCGAGTTGGGCAGCGCCGCCCGCTTCCCGGGCGTCCCCGCGGCCAGCAGCAAGGCCGCCATGCTGCACGCCTTCCCCAGGCAGAAGGTGCGAATGTCGGGCTTGATAATCTGGGTGGTATCGTAGATCGCCAGCCCCGCCGGCACCTCCCCGCCGTTGCTGTTGATGTACATCTCAATCTCTTTATCGGCGTCCTCGCTCTGGAGATAGAAGAGCTGCGCGATCACCAGGCTGGCCACGATATCGTTGATGTCGCTGCCGATGAACACGATCCGGTCCTGGAGCAGCCGCGAGAATAGGTCCCACGACCGCTCCCCCCGGGGCGTCTGCTCCACCACGCTTGGCACGTATAGCATCAGGCCTCTCCTCCTCACCCTTCCCCCGGCGCGGCGCACCAGCCTCGCACGCACGCCGAAGGGGGACCTCAAAGATCATACCCGAAAACCTACATGACCTCACAACCCGCCCTGCATCGCGGGTGTGACCGCTTTCACTTGGTCCCTGGCTCCACCCCCGGCCGGATGGGCACACCCGCCGAACTCGCTCGCGTCGTGCCAGGGGAGTGACCAACGCAGTTCGGTCACACCCCTGCATCCCCCAGCCCACCCCCGCCCAGCCGCCTCTCGTCTCGCCCCCAACCCGCGCCTATCTGTTACCACGTCTGGGCCCCCGATACCTGTCGTGCGAACCGCACACCCCTGTCTCCCTTCTGCACCGGCCAGGCACGGTGGGAGCCCAGCAGGGGCTGCCCCCGCTCCCAGGGAAGATGGGGGAGGAGGGAGGAAAGGGCCAGCCATGCTGAAGATCGCCTTGCTCGGGGCAGGATCGCACTCCGAGCACGTGCACGGGCCCTCCCTCGCCTGCTACGCCCAGGAGCACCCCGGCGAGGTCGAGCTCGCCGCGGTCTGCGACCTGCGGGAGGAGCGGGCCCGCCTGTTCCGCGACAAGTTCGGCTTTCGGCGCGTCTATACCCACATGGACGAAATGCTCGACCGGGAAAGGCCCGACGCCTGCTGGGTGATCTCGCCCCTCGAGCTGACCCGCGAGCTGGCGGGCACGGTGATGGCCCGCGGCATCCCGGTCTTCTTCGAGAAGCCGCCTGGCAGGAACCTCCAGGAGGCGGAGGAGCTGGCCCAGATCGCCGCCCGCGCCGGCGGCCCGAACATGGTCGCCTTCAACCGTCGCTGGGCGCCGTGCACACGCCAGGCGCTGGAGTGGGCCAACCACCACGGGCCGTTCGAGTACCTCTACGCCCGCATGGTTCGCGTGGCCCGCAGGGATGAGCAGTTCGCCTTCGGCACCGGCATTCATCTCCTCGACTGCGTGCGCGCCCTCGCCGAAGCTCACCTCGGCAAGGTCGCCGCGGCCCACACCACTCGCCTTCGCGCCCCCTCCGGTGTCTTCAACTTCCACGTTGACCTCACTTTCGCTTCCGGCGCCCGCGGCCGCTGCGACCTCCTTCCCACCGGTGGCCTTGTGGAAGAGAGCTATGCCCTCTTCGGCCCCACCTGTGTCATCACTTTCAGCCTCCCCTGGCTGGCCTGGCCGGACCTCCGCACTGATGGTCGCGCCGAGTTGTGGGTGGAGGGCAAGCTCGCCGACTCGCAGACCTGGCCCGCCGACCCGGCCTTCTCCAGCAGCGGCTTCTACGGTGAGACTGTGGAGTTCATCTCCGCGCTGAAGCAAGGGCGCAAGCCCTGTCCCAGTCCTCAAGAGGCGGTTGTCTCCGTCGCCCTGGCGGAAGCTGTGCAGGAGGGAAGAGACATCGTCTTACGGAGTCTCGTGCATCGTGGTTAGACCATGATGCACGAGACTCTCAGCAGGAAGGCGTATCGCCGGTCTGGCACGATTCTCTTGCATTACGGGCATAGCCGTAATGCAAGAGAATCTGTAGCCTGAGGTCCCAGACGAGTTGGCGAGTCGCGATAAGCGCCCCGCAAGGGGAGAAGGAGGAACTTCGATGCGGCTGACATGGGTTGGCGTAGCACTGGCGGCTGTCCTCTTGGCAGTGCCTCCGGCGGCCATCGGCGGGCAGAGTGATCGCTCCCCTGCTTCCCTGGTCCCGGCGGACGCGGCTATCTACGCGGAGATCAACCTCGACGCGCTCCTCGGCAAAACTCCCGAGACCGCGCCGCTCCGCGCGGCCCTCGCGAACTTCCAGAGCCCCAAGGTCATCCGCGGGCTGTTCGCGGAGGTGCCGGCGAGCAACGAGGACCTGGAGGAGGCGCTCCAGGTCATCGAGGGCCTTGCGGCCTCCCTGGGGCCGCGCCTGGCCGTGGCCATCTGGCTGCCTGGCCTGCCCGAGATCCTGAGAACCTACGCGCCGGCCCCTTCGGGCGGGGCCGAGCCATCCGAAGAGGAAGAGGCGGAGGTAGAGGAGGAGCCAGCTCTGGTGCCAGAGATGGAGTTCGCTCCCAGGGTGCTGGTCGTCGCGGATGTCAGGGACAGGGCGAAGCTCGACGCGCTCCTCGAGCAGTTCCCCGCCGGGCTCGGGGCTGGCGTGGAGGCGGCCGAAGACTACCAGGGCGCGCAGGTGCTGATGCTCGCCGAAAACGCGCTCGCGCTGGCGCGGGGCCCCGACTGGCTGGCCCTCGGGTTCCCCCCCGATCTCTTCAAGGCGGCCGCCGATCGCGCCGTCGGGAGAGCAACCGAGCCCTCGCTCTCCACCGCCCCGGGCTACCAGAAGGTGATGGGCCGGCTCCCCCAGGACGCGGTCGTCAAGAAGTACATTAGCGCCGCGGCAATCAAGCAGTTGGTCGCCAGCGCCGCCCTCCTGGCCCCCTCCGCGACCTTCTCGGCCCCAGGTGACGAAGGCCTCGGCGCCGCGGTGGGCCTGCGGGTGGAGGAGAAGGAGGGCCGCAGGTTCGTCACCGCCTACGCCACAGGCGACCTGGACGCCATGGCCCCTCTGGCGGATGCTCTGGCCGCGCTCGGAGCGACGCTGCTGCATTCGCTCGCTGCCGCCCCGATGATGGCGCTGGTGGGCGCGGCGCCTGGGGAAGTCCAGGCCGGCGACCCGAAGACCGTCTGCCTCTCCAACATCAAGAACCTCGCCATGGCGGCCCAGATGTTCGCGGTGGACAACGCCGACCGTTTCCCCGCCGCAGACGAATGGGTGGATCGGTTGGAGCCCTATGTCAGGAACGAAGCCATCTTCAAGTGCCCGGAGGACAGGTCGGAGGCGCGCTCGAGCTATGGCATGAACTGGGCGCTGAGCAGGAAGCAGGTATCCAAGATCAAGAACTTGAGCGACGTCGTCCTCTTCTACGAGACCGCCCACCCTGGCGACACTCCCCGGAGTGGAGCGAGCGACGTCGTCTCCCCGCCGCGGCATCAGGGTGGCAACAACTACGGCTTCGCCGACGGCCACGCGAGGTGGTCAAAGACCGTCCCCAACTTCCGGGTGAAGTGATGCCCTGGTGTCCGCAGTGCCGCGCGGAGTATCGAGAGGGGTTCACCCGCTGCCACCGATGTGGCGTGCCGCTGGCCCAGACGCCGCCCGCTCAGCGGCCCTGGGTCGAGTCCGCGCCGCCCCTGCTGTTGAGGGCGGCGGGCCAGGCGGCCAGCGCCTGGCAGCACGCCGCGGCCGCGCTCCGCCTGCTCAAGCGTCGGCCCTCGCTTCTCCTCCTCCCTCTGGCGTTGGCCTTCTTCAATGTTGTCGAGCGCCAGGCCGGGCAGTACGCCACGTTCCGCTACACGGCCTTCGGAAGAGAGCTGCCCCGCCGACTTGCAGACGATCTCCCGCGCCCCGTGAAGTGGAGTCTGGTCCGTCGGGTGCGGGTCGTCGAGACAGTGCGCCACTTCGCCGGCCCCATCCCTGGCCTCACTCTGACGGGCACAACCCAACTCGCCTGGATCGCGGCAATCGGCGGGAAGGACACCGCCCGCTGGCCCGGCCACCAGTTCTGGGCTCTCTTGGCGGCCACGGCCCTGGTTGCAGCCCTGAGCGCCCTGGTCTTGGCCGGCTACTACGGCGTGGCCGGCCTCGCCGTGGCCAGCGGCGAGGCCCGCTGGGCAGTGTTCGCTCAGCAGATGCGGCGGTTCTGGCTCCGCTTCTGGCTGTTCCAGTTGGTTCTCAACGCGCTGGCGGGCTGGCTGTCCTACGTCAGCCTCGCGGTGCCCTTACCCACTCTCATCGCGGCCGCCAACTGGTGGCTCCTCTGGCTCGCGCCCGTCATCTGCTTCCTGCTGGCTCTCTCCCTCTTCGCCATCGCTGCTGACAACGCGCGCCTCGGAGAGGCAATGGGGCACAGCATCGTCACGGTCTGCCGCGGGCTCCTCACGGCCCTGCTTCTCTTTCTTGCCTTGGGCCTGCTCAGAGCCATATTCCTTGCTCCCCTTTCCGAGGCGGCCGAACTGCTCTTCGGCCCCCCGTCTCGGACCGATCTCCTTGCGCGCACCCTCCTGGACATCCCCTGGTTTCTCGCGGCCGAGGGATGGGATGCGCTCCTCGGGACCTGGCTTTGCCTTGCCCTGTTCTTCTGGTACCGCGACTCAGTTGCCAGGGGAGTCGCTCTGGAGGCAGCGGACTCCCTCCCTATCTCCTCTCCCCGAACACTCTGATCGCTTCCTTCATCCGCTCCGGGATGTCAATCTCTGCCGGGCAGCGCTCGAGGCACTCACGGCACTCCTCACAGGCATCTGGAGGCACGGCCAGCCCATCGTACAGCTCCCGGCCCAGAGATCGCTGATCCTCCGGATAGTTCTGCTGCATGTAGAGCGCGCGGAAGACCTTGGGGATGTCTATCCCCTGCCGGCAGGGCGCGCAGTACCCGCAGCTCAGGCAGAGCTGGCCATAGCGCAGCTCCTTCTTCATCCCGGCCACGGTCTCGAAGAACCTCCGCCGCGCCGCCTCGTCGAAGGCCCGCGCGGTGGTGACGGCGCGGAAGTTCTCCTCCACCTGCTGCGGGCTGATCATCCCGGGGATGACGGTGGTGATGTGCGGGTTCGTCGCGATCCCCCGCAGCGTCCCTGCCACCACCGGGTCCAGCCCCTCGACCCGCGGGCCCCCCGGCGGCGACACCAGCAGCCCTCCCGAGAGCGGCTTCATGATGATCACCCCCATGTCATGCCCCGCGGCCAGCGGGATCAGCTCCCCGCCCACCCCCTCTTCATCAATCGGGTTGTAGGCGAGCATGATCGTCTCGAACAGGTCGCACTCGATCGCCCGCCGGATGGCCCCGTGGTGGCGATGCATGGTGATCCCGTAGTGGCGGATCTTGCCCTGCTCCTTCGCCTTCTGGAAGGCCTCCCGCGCCCCGCCCGGGGCCAGCACTTGGTCGAGCGCCTCGTGGTTGCACACCCAGTGCGCCTGGTAGAGGTCTATGCAATCGGTCCGCAGGTTCCTCAGGCTGGTCTCCAGCTCGGCCATCGCCTCGTTCCCGGAGCGCCGGCCGGTCTTGGTCGCGATGTAGACGCGGTCCCGCCTTCGGCTGAGCGCCGGCCCGATCTTCTCCTCGCTGTCCCCATAGCCGCGCGCGGTGTCTATGAAGTTCACGCCCAGGTCGAGCGCGCGATCCACCGCCGCCGCCGCTTCCTGGGCGCTGATGTGCGGGAACTTGATCGCCCCCAACCCGAGCACCGTCACCTCCAGCCCGGTCTTGCCCAGGCGTCGCCTCTCCAACTGTCCACTCATGGCAAGCCTCCGTCCAATCTGCTTCTACGGGATGGCCGAGCGCGCTCCTGCTGTAGGGCGGGCCTGTCTCTGCATGCCCGCCGCTGCCCCTTGTCAGACTGCCCGCTGGGCAGGATCTCGCCCGTTGGGCAGGAGCGTGTCTCCTGCCCTATGCCGCTGTAGGGCGGGCGTTCCCACGCCCGCCGCCCCTTCTCAGGCTGAGGTCTGTGGGAGCCCGGTCCTCCGGGCGACTGCTGTAGGGCGGCCGTTCCGGAGTTTACCCTGAGCGAAGCCGAAGGCCCCGCCGCTCATCTTGCCCGTTGGGCAGGAGCTTGCCCGCCTCCGGCGGGCGTGTCTCCTGCCCTATGCCCCTGTAGGGCGGGCATTCCTATGCCCGCCGCCCCTTGTCAGGCTGAGGTCTGTGGGAGCCCGGTCCTCCGGGCGACTGCTGTAGGGCGGGCGTTCCCACGCCCGCCGCGCCTTCTCAGGCTGAGGTCTGTGGGAGCCCGGTCCTCCGGGCGACTGCTGTAGCGCGGCCGTTCCGGAGTTTACCCTGAGCGAAGCCGAAGGCCCCGCCGCTGCCCGCTGGGCAGGATCTCGCCCGTTGGGCAGGAGCGTGTCTCCTGCCCTATGCCGCTGTAGGGCGGGCGTTCCCACGCCCGCCGCCCCTTCTCAGGCTGAGGTCTGTGGGAGCCCGGTCCTCCGGGCGACTGCTGTAGGGCGGGCGTTCCGGAGTTTACCCTGAGCGAAGCCGAAGGGCCCGCCGCTGCCCTATCCCGCTGTAGGGCGGGCGTTCCCACGCCCGCCGTTGGTCCTGCTGCCCTATGCCGCTGCCCCCTGCGCGGCCCTGTCCTGAGCGCAAGCGAAGGAAGCTTCTCTCCTGCCCGTCCTACACCGCAATATGCGAAGCCCATCAGGCCCGCACTCCCAGCAGGTGAAAGGCGATGGACTGCAAGAGTCCCACCGTGGCGCTCCCCACCAGCAGCCCCAGGAAGAGCGGCAGCGCCCGGCGGTGAGCCCGCAGCCCCCCGTAGCGCAGCAGCAGCGTCTTGATCAGCCAGCTCGCGATCATCGCCGGGGTCATCGCGTCTATGGGATAGGAGAAAGCGAGCGGGAAGGCCACCGGGTGCAGGGGCCAGGCCGGGAACTGGAGCTTCACCGCCATCAGCGCCACCGTGCCCAGAAAGCCCACGCCGATCGCCTCCACCCCGCCCCAGTTCGGGCCTCCCGGGCTGCGCAGCCAGGCGTCGAGCTTGTCCGAAGCCTGCCGCGCCACCACGATGATGTCCTGATCCACCCGCGCCGTGCCCAGCCCCACCCGGTAGCCCACCTGGAGGCTCGCCCAGAAGTAGCAGGCCATGCCGAATGGCACGATCGCCATCATCAGCCACCCCAGGGCGCGGGGGTTGATCGCCGCCCGCTCCGCCATCCGCAGCGCCTCGAGCTGCGCCGGCGCGGGATTCGGCCGCTGCTCTCCCATGTAGGGCCGCATCAGCGCCAGGGTGGCGAGCGCCCGCGGCCCCAGGGCCCGGGTCCCTGGAAACTCGGTCAGCGCGAACTCCGGCATCGCCCCATACATCTCGTGGTTCGGCGGGCCCAGGTGAGCCCGCATCCGGCTCATCGCCAGCGCCATGACGAAGTAGAGCAGCAGGAACGAGAGCGCCACCCCGCTGCCCATCCCCGCGCGCCCCAGGAAGGACCAGAGGAAGGCCAGCCCGCCCAGCGCCCCCAGCACCGCCACCCGATAGCTGAACGCCTCCTCCCGGTCATCTGCCAGAGAGCGAAGCCCCGCCGCCTTGCGGAGCACCTGAGCCAGGTAGTGCCGGTCCAGCCAGATGACCGACAGCATCAGCGCCACGTACCCGCCGATGGTCTGCTGGTCGGCATAGGGGAACCCTCCGTATGGGCTGGTGGTCCATCCCAGCAGCCGAGTCACCACGTACTCGGCCCGCCAGAACAGGTTGAACACGATCATCGAGAACGCCAGGTCCACCGGCATCAGGTAGCACAGGGCGACGTGCCACGGGCTCCATCCCAGGTAGCCGGTGCGGAGCGCGTCCCAGGGACGGTTGTTCGCTAGCTGCAAGGTGAGGTCCACGCCGACCGGGATCGAGGGAACGGTGGGCACGAAGCGCGCCAGCAGGTTGATGATGGCGATGCCGGCCGAGACCACCGCGCCCACCCACCACAATGGACTCCCGAACAGCCCCATCCTCGGCTCCGTCATCTGCAGGGGCAGGATGGTCATGGGGAAGGGAAGCTGCTCCTCCCGCGACCACCGCCTCCGCACGATCACGTTCAGGCACAGCGACACCCACAGCAGCCCCACGCTCCAGGCCGTCCACCAGGTCGCCGGCCGCAGCCAGGCGAGCAGGATGTCCCGCTGATACGGGCTGCTGTCCCCCAGGAAGAACCCCCGCAGCACCTCCCGATCGCCGATGGTCAGCCACATCGGCAGGTGCGGCCACATCATCTCGTACCACTGGTTCTCGTGGCTGGCGTTCCAGATGGGCCAGGCAATCACCGTGGCCACCGATCCGCCCCAGTCCCACACCCCCGCGCTCAGCCCAATGGTGATCACCAGCACCACGTAGAGCGCGAGCACCTCCGCGCCGGAGAGAGCCCAGGCCGGCCGCACCCGCCTCAGCGCCAGGTTCAGCCCCACCAGGATCGAGAGGCCCGCCACCGCAGAGGAGAGCAGGGAGTCCAGCGCCCCCGTGCCGCTGCCGGCCCAACTGCTGTACACCATGTAGAGCACCATCGGCGGGATGAGCGCGAAGGCGAGGCCGATCGCCCGGCCCCTGATGCCGCGCCGCGCCGGCGCTGAGGCCCGCTCCCCGCGAGGGGAGCGGGCCGGACTCTCTGGTGTTGCCCCGGGATCTGCCACGCGCCCTCTCCGTGGGCGGCCGTTCCGGAGTCTGCCCTGAGCGAAGCCGAAGGGCCGGCCGCTCATCGTGCCCTATGCCGCTGTAGGGCGGGCATTCCTATGCCCGCCGCCCCTTGTCAGGCTGAGGTCTGTGGGAGCCCGGTCCTCCGGGCGACTGCTGTAGGGCGGGCGTTCCCACGCCCGCCGTTGCCCTATGCCCCTGTAGGGCGGGCGTTCCCACGCCCGCCGCCGCCCCGTGTCAGGCTGAGGTG
>Ga0315307_1000843_pt1 | contig 13424 bp, 16 predicted proteins | sample TDP2_MG_FD_203079 | JGI IMG/M metagenome (GOLD analysis project Ga0315307, IMG submission 203079) | Freshwater sediment microbial communities from Lake Towuti, South Sulawesi, Indonesia - TDP2 | ecosystem: Environmental > Aquatic > Freshwater > Lake > Sediment | place: Indonesia: South Sulawesi... | reverse complement strand
CAGTACAGTCTACAAGGCCCTAGACTCGAACCTAGACCTGCAATTCAGCCAACTCAGGGAAGATTTTGGCAAGGGTGTAACTAGATGAGCCAAATCTCCAAGCTCGGACGACGATACAGTACTGTAAAGGAGATCTCCGGGCCGCTCCTCTTCGTTGAAGCCGTCTCCGGAGTAGGTTACGGTGAGCTGGTCAGCATAACGACCCCCGACGGTCAGGAGAGGCGAGGGCAGGTCCTCGAAGTAGGAGAAGGAATTGCGGTCATCCAAGTATTCGAAGGCACATCCGGCCTCGACGTCTCAAGAACCACCACAAGGTTCACCGGCGAGACGATCAGACTCCCAGTATCTATGGACATGCTCGGAAGGATATTCGACGGAAGTGGAAAGCCGATCGACGGCGGGCCGCTCATTATCCCCGACGAGGAGAAGGAGATACACGGAGCCCCAATCAACCCGTATTCGAGAGCTTATCCAGCCGAGTTCATCCAGACGGGGATCTCGGCAATAGATGGCATGAACACCTTGGTCAGAGGCCAGAAGCTGCCGCTCTTCTCAGGATCAGGACTGCCACACAACTTGATCGCTATACAGATAGCCCGCCAAGCAAGAGTCAGAGGCAAAGAAGAGGAGTTCAATGTCGTCTTCGCAGCCATGGGCATAACTGCCGATGAATACCAGTTCTTCAGAAGTGACTTCGAGAAGAGAGGTGCTTTCGAAAGGGTAACCATGTTCGTCAACCTCGCCGATGACCCAGCCATCGAACGCATAATTACGCCCCGACTAGCCCTCACTGCGGCCGAGTATTTCGCGTACGAATATGACATGCACGTACTCGTCATCCTGACAGACATGACAAACTATTGCGAAGCCCTGCGAGAGATCTCAGCCGCCCGTGCCGAAGTCCCGGGCAGACGAGGATATCCAGGCTACATGTACACCGACCTGGCGACGATATACGAACGGGCAGGACGAATACACGGAAAGAAGGGGTCCGTAACACAAATGCCGATTCTGACCATGCCCCACGACGACATGACGCATCCGATCCCAGATCTCAGTGGATACATCACTGAAGGACAGATCTTCATCGACCGTGGACTCTATCGTAAGGGGGTTTATCCGCCGATAGACGTCCTCCCCTCGCTCTCTAGGCTCATGCGTGAGGGTATCGGCCAAGGTCGCACACGAGAAGATCACCGAGAGGTTTCGGACCAGCTCTACTATGGCTATGGAGAAGGGCGCAGTCTAAGAGATCTTGTGGCGGTCGTCGGAGAGGAAGCTCTCACGGCTAGGGACAAGCAGTACCTGCAGTTCTCGGACAGATTCGAACAGGAGTTCATCAACCAAGGACCTTACGAGAACAGAAACGTCGAAGAGACTCTAGACCGAGGATGGGAGCTGCTCTCAATCTTCCCCGAGGCCGAGTTGAAGCGAATCGACCCTGAGACGATAAAGGCGATGCACCCGAAGTACAAGGCAATGTAAGGTCCTCGAAATGAGTAATATCATCCCTGGAGCTCGTCCAACTAGGATGGAGCTCATCGCTCTTCGTCGAAGGAGGAGGATTGCTGAGAAGGGCCGCGATCTTCTGGAGGAGAAGAGGGATGCGCTCATCATGGAGCTCTTCAACTTCATCGGCGAAGTCGCCCCCTTGCGCACCAAAGTCCTCGAGACCCTCAAGAAGGCGTACTCGACCTATACAGAGGCCGAGATGCTGATGGGGGTTACCAAGCTCAGAGAACTCTCGGAAACGGTTCCAGATAGGTTCGAGATAGATGTCGGGTCAAGAAGCATAATTGGCGTCCAGATACCCTCGTTCCAGCTTCTGGAGAAGCCGCCACCGGGGAGACTACCCCCTTATGGTTTCCTGGAAACCACATCAAAGCTGGATGAGTCCACCCTCAGCCTCGTCGAGGCTTTGAGAAACGTCGTCAAGCTTGCGGAGATAGAGGCGACGCTGCGAAGGCTCTCCGAGGCTGTCATAACCGTCAGGCGCAGGGTGAACTCACTCGACTACATAATGATCCCCAGAATCGTAAACACCATCAGATTCATCGAGATGCACCTCGAAGAGCGATCGAGAGAGGACTTCTTCAGGCTGAAGCGCATGAAGGCGCGCGCCTAGGAGGACTTTCGACCACCAAGTCGACGCTGACTCGCTTTCATGAGGACAGCACTTCTCCTATCTGCTTTCATTTCGCCTTGGAAAATCTGCGGATATCGAACCTGCAGTGAGACTTCTGAGTAGGCAACAATTTGGGCAGAAAAAGTTAAGGTGAAGACCTTCTAAGACGCCTCCTTCTTCGAGGAGCGGTTTCACTTTGAACGTCATACCCTGATGAGCTAATGCTGGGCAAGGCTCCACCCGTGCTGCCCACGGATGACGCGGTGAGTTGCTCATGCTTCGTCTCCCAGCTCATGTGGCGGCCATAGCAGTCGGGACAGAACTTCTTACCGCAATATGGGCAAACTCGGCCATCCTTAATTCGCCTATTGCAGGATGAGCAGCTACTAAACGAATACGAGGACATATCAAGTCGCTAGATGTGAGTCTGATCGTCTACATAAGTCCCTACGTTCAGGTCGGAGCTGTCAGCTGTCCCTGACACGGACGCAGCTAATCTGAGCAGGTTGTGCTTGATTGGGAAGACATCTGAAAGGGCGACAGCATTTATTACAGGAAAATATCTTATGGTGGCCTTGAATTTGGTTCAACGATACGGAGGAGTCTCAGTGGATCGTATTGGAATGGGAGCTAAGACGTCCGCATTCTTGGTTGTCGACCCTGAATGCAGGATAAGACTACCCAAAGAGATCTGTGGCCTCTTCGACATACGGGAGGGCGCAGCTTTGCTGGCCGTGGCTGATCTCTCCAGCTTTGAGATCGTGCTGTTTCCAGTGTCTCCTCAGGACAAGAGGCTTTTCAGAGTTAGAGCCGACATCTCGGACGTTCCGGGTGCTCTGGCTAAGCTGTCTTCAGAGATAGCGGCTGCGAATGTGAACATAGAAGCAGCCTTCATGCCCCCCGGCGTCAAAGGAACAACAAGCTTCGCCGCGGTCCTTGATTTCTCGAAGAGTTCAATAACTCATCATCAACTGGAAGACACGCTTCTCAACACCAAGGTAGTTCAGAAAGTGGAGATTGCGCCGATACATTAGAACTTCAGAGGCTAAGGTTGCAGCGAGATGTTCAAGAAGATCCTCGTCCCAACCGACGGACTATTCCACTCACGAAAGGCCGCGGAGTACGCGACCAAGCTAGCGAAGCTCACGAACGCCGAAATCGTCGGGATACACGTCGTGCCGACCTCTCTGACCGCTAGAACGTTTGCTCGGGACCTATCTCAGCTTCGTTCAGAATACTACGAGAACGGCAAGGCCTTCCTAAAGCAGATAGAAGGCATTTGCATTCGGGAATTGGTGCCTGTCAGGACTGTGCTTACTGAAGGACTCGTCTCTCAAGAAATTCTCAGAACAGCCGAAACAGAAAACGTGGACATCATCGTGATCGGATCTCGTAGAAAGAGCTCGATAGAGAGATTTGTTACAGGCAGGGTATCAGACGAGATAATCAGGAACTCCAGGTGCCCGGTGATTGTTCTGAACACGCCGTGGTGATAGATTCTCGCTCGTGGTTGCTACAAATGACGCAACCCCGCCAGTTCAAGTTCTAAATAATATGGTCAATCCTCAAGCGAAGAGGTCTGGGACAGAACTTACGTCCCGCTGGAAACAGAAGGCTTCTCTCTTCGCCTCTTAGTTCCTATAATCCCCATCGCAACGAACAACCCGAACAAGCCAAGAACGAAGCCTATCAATCCCCCTGCCAACAACCCCAAAATGTCATACTGCGATCCCAACCTCTTGCCGATCAGATATCCCAAGTATGCAAACAACCCCACCATGATCGGCAGCTCAGTTGAAAGGGAAACCCACTTCATGGCCTCCCTGAGGGAAGCTTCACCCTTCCCGGCTTCCATCTTCGGGAGAAATGGCATACCCTATTTGCGCCCCGTTATTCTGGCTATGAAAACGGTTATTAAAAGCTGAAGGCGAACTTCGCCCGCTCAGCGTTGAGGTAGGAGCGGGGGGGCTAGGACACTTTGATCAAGCCGGCCTCGATGTGGAAACTCAGAGCGTTTGTTCCGTCGCAGTATGCGGACGCTGTGCTTCTCTCCGTGGGCCAAGAAGGCTCGATACACTTCATCGACCTAAAAGAGAGACTGGGAGATTTTGGCGGTGCGCTGGAGGCCGTGAACCCTGGAGAAGCCTTCGTGTTCCGAACAACTGACTTGACGCATAGACTATCGAAGCTTATGAAGACACTAGATGTTGCGGAAATCGGCCCAACAGAGAGCAGTAAATTTGAAGGACAGTCATCGTCAAAAGACGCTCTCACCGAAGTCGAGCGAACCATAGAGGAGATCGAGGGTCTTGCGCAAGAGTATACTTCTAGGCTGGCAGAGTATGAAAGCGCAGAGGATCATTCTGAAGAATCGGCTGAAGAAAGTCAGAAGTTACGAGAGCAGTTGAAGACGCTGGGCGCACAGAGAAAAGAGCAGCTTCAAAGAATGAGCCTTGTCCTTGAAGTTCAAAGACGTATCGCAGAACTGAAACTGATGCTCCTCAGGTCCAAGAGGACTTTCTACCTAGAGGGCTGGGTTCCGAAGAAGAACCTCAAGAAAATAATCGAACGTATTGAAAACGCATCCGACCGCTGCGCCGCCACTATGATGGAGCCACCTGAGCATGGCGAGGAACCGCCCACTCTCCTGATGAACCCCAGCTTCATAAGGCCCGTCGAGAGCCTCGTTTCAGGGTATGGACTACCATCTCAGAGAGAACTCGATCCTACCAAGATCATGGCGATAACGTTTCCACTCGTTTTCGGTCTGATGTTCGCTGATATCGGACATGGTCTTCTCCTGCTTCTCTTTGGGCTGATTGCAATCTATCTCCGGAAGAGGATGGCCAATCTGGGAGACATCTTGAAGCTTGTCTTGGGAGCCGGAGAGTTGTATGTTCTGCTTGGCGCTTTCGGAGTTTTCGGCGGGCTACTATTCGGCGAATTCTTCGGATATCATCTCGGCCACTTTGGAATCGAGGAGCCGCCCTTGGGTTTTCTGCTCAAGCTGATCCCGGGTATCGGCAAGGTCTTCAGCCCCGTGGATGAGCCCATGAAGATGTTTAAGCTTTCAATCATGTTTGGTGTCATTCAGATTTCCATCGGGATACTGTTCAACCTGTTTAACAAGCTGGGCGAGAGAGAGTACAAAGGGGCAGTCTTTGAGTCAGGTTGCTGGCTGTGGTTCTATCTTGGATTGATGTATCTTGTTTTCACGTTCAAGTTCAACATCGACCTTTGGTTCAAAAGCCTCAATCTGGTTGCTCCCTTGGTCATCGCTCCCATCGTGGTTATGCTTGCCGGAAAAGCGCTGACAGAAGGATTCATGGAGGGATTCTCATTCGTGGTCGAAGCTGCCACCTCATCGATTGGAAATACTGTATCTTATGGACGAATATTGGCGCTGAACCTTTCCCACGCTTATATGAGCTCAATGTTTGTGATCTTTTCTGAAGGACAGATTCTTCCTCTGCAGATACTCATAATCGCTGTTGGGACGATTGTGGTGATGGTTTTGGAAGGTCTCATAATATTCGTTCACACAGTCAGGTTGCACTGGGTTGAGTGGTTCTCGAAGTTTCACAAGGGAGAAGGGATTAAATACGTTCCTTTCAAGTCTATCTGAAGGCTTGGCAAGAAGGAGAGGGATGAAACAAGTTGGACCCTGATTTTCTGATCTCCATTGGAATCGCTCTATCGTCAGGTCTGTCTGGAATTGGAGCCGCCATCGGATTGGCCATAGCAGGCCAAGCAATGGCGGGTGCAGGGGCGGAGAGACCAGAAATACTGTCAAAAGCCATGATATCAATTGTGCTCGCAGAGGCTATAGCAATCTACGGTCTACTCTCTTCGTTCATGCTGATCGGGAAGCTTGGCACAATAGATGTTGAAGGCGTCGCGTCCATGGGTTTGGCAGCAGGAGCCGTTGTGGGCATCTCTGGTCTAGCGGCGGGCATCGGGATAGGCTATATGGGGGCAGCTATGTCAAGCGCCATGGCGGAGAAGCCTGAGACCTTCTCGAGGAATGTGGTAGGCGTCGTTCTTGCAGAAGCAATAGCAATCTATGGTCTTCTGGTCTCATTCATGATAATAGCAAAGATAGTCTAGTCTAATCTATGCTCATAGGCACTTAATGTGACCGAAGATTACACTAGATGATCAAGAAAGCTTGTATCTTGTCAGGAGCCAGTCCTTCTTCAACACCCTTTACTAAGGTTCTTAGGTTCCGCAGCTCGTTCCACTTTAGGTTCAAGAAAATCAAGGCCAGACCAAGGTGGAAGGACGATGGATGCCTGAGCAACAATTTCTCGTTGAGTCCAAGAAGAAATCGGTCGAGGCTTGTCTCAAAGGTCGCGAGGGATCGAGACGATCGATAATCCCTCAATGAAGAGGTAATTACCTCCTCGTAAGGCCTGACAGCCAAACTCTCAAGGCTTTCCTCCACATCGGTTGAGGACGCGACCCGTTCGACGATGGACCGGGTGAGGTTGAAGTAGATGGGGATGAGATTGCGCATAGTCTCAGGGGCACTGAGGCCCAAGGACATGCACCTAGAGATGGTCTTCATGTTCGAGATGTCGACTTCACTCCCGAAGAGTTCTCTGGCGATCTTCTTGGCTACGCCCTTGAGTCGGTTAGCTGAGCTCCAGAGGCCAGTATAGACGTATCGGTCCAAGGCAGATTCAAGCTGAATGGTTCCTTCTCTTGGAGGACGTTCACGCATCGAGTCCGCCAAGATTGTTCCATACTCCGAGTCAGAAAGTGAGCTTATCAAATCCTCAACCGATTCAGCAGCTTCATAGAGCGTTTTGCACCTCTGTGCATCAAAGGTCTCGGCAGGGGCTATGTACCTTAAGGCCTCCCCCGTCCCCATATTGGCGAACTTCGAGCGAAGAAGAGTCTTGATGTTGGACGTCTCGAACTTCTTGAGCATCTGACTAATGATCTCTCTTTGGGAAGGAGGCGAATCATCGAGTATGTCGTTGAAGGTCTCGAGAGAGATCTTCTTGGCAACACTCTCAAATGTCGACGAGTTGAAGTCGCTAGGAGAGATTTTTGATATCTCCTCCCCGTAAGGCGTTTCTTGCAGAAGCTTGTAGAGCGATTCAAGGTTTCCTACAAGAAACCTAGCGTAGTCTTGTCGAGTGAGCAAAGAAGCCTTCTTTCCTCGGATCCTTGCGCCGATGTAGGCATACTCCAATATCGAGGCTCGCACGCCATCCCATCCATCGCATGAGCTTCTCAACACTGCCTTAACTAAGGCTTGGCCCAATCGAGGGGGATTAGGGCCTCTTACGGGATCTTGATCAGTATCATGAATGCAATAACTAGTCCGTAGATTGCTATAGCTTCGATAAATACTATGTAGATCAGCGTCTTACTGAAGACTTCAGGACGTTCTGCCACCGCACCAACGGCTGCTGCTCCGGCGGTCCCCATCCCTAGGGCTGCTCCCAGCCCAGCCAACCCGATGGCAAGTCCTGCTGCCAACATCGAGAGGCCGAAGTCCTGTGTTTGTGTGGGCTCCTGAGCTGCCACGCCGCCGAAGGCCATAAGGGAGAGGATCAAACCGCAGGACAGCAGAATAGCCGTCAGAAGAGGCCTTTTCATTAGTCCTTTTCTCCGTAGGGTTGAACTCCTTGTTCTCCGATGAATTAGTTTAAAGATTTCGGTTATCTGAGACGGTACGCTACTAGGCTGCTGGCTATCTTTGAAGGGTCAGCCCCCGATTTCTTGCCCACGAGAATCGTCCTGATATCTCCTATCTCAAAAAACTTCAGGTTTAAGAATGCCAGAGGAATGGCCACTTGCAATGGATATCCAAGGAACATAATGGAACTTTCATGCACAATTACCTTTCGCAGAGCCAACTCCCAAGGCAGAGTCGATCTTGACGCCTCAGACTCAGAGACCACAACAGGATCCACGTGATATGCTCCTCTTGACAAGGTCCTCATCGCTTCGAAAGGATTCTTTGAGCCGAGAGCTTTGTCAAGAAGATCGCCAATTCGAAAACGTATCGGTACCAGGAACCCCTTCGTCATTTCCCCATTCAAACCAAGGTGGATTGCCCTAACAAGCATCATCATGTTGTCCGCATCGATTTCGGTGCCCACAAGCCGCTGAGTGTTCTTTAGATCTATTCCCTCCAAGTGGATTGTACTGTTCCAAATCTTTTCGAACACGTACTTCTCGATCGACGCCTCAATTGACAAGGATGAACCTGACTTCTCGCATTCAGGGAGCTTCTTGAGAATCTCGTCTCTCAGGTCCTCGTCCGATGCTAGCGCGGCTACTTCCCGTGCGTCACGTGTGGTTATGGCTCTCCTACACATTTCAGGCGTAAATCTTCCCACCGGAATAATGTAGTCCATAGACTTCTCGACAGGAGTCCTCGTGATGATCATTCGCAAGAGCGACTTCAGGCACACCGCTTCGTGTTTCTCGAAGAAGTCATCCAGAATAGGTCTTGTCGTTTCGTCGGCATATTTGATTACTCGCTCAAAGGTCTCATAGTAGCTCTGCGCCAGAGCGTTTTCGAGGTTCGGAATTTCCAAGTCTTCCCTTCTCGCGATGCCTGCCAAAGGTTGCAAATGGGTCGTTTCGGACAGGATTCTGATGGCGTCGGCCACGTCTTTCGCTCTTACGAGCGAGTCATAGTCTTGAGGAGTCAGGAGTTTTGATCGTAGTCCTCTCACTCTGGCGTTGAGGTAGCCGAATCTCGCGGCCCTTCTCAACAGTTCTGGGCAACCTCCGGATGCGGCGTGCGAACCTTCTCAACGTAGAGCAGCAATATTAAAGTTCCCAAACCAAAACCTGCAAAGGTGAGCAAAAAGGTGAGTAACATGTCGTAAGGTGGCCCCAAGGCTTTGCCTATGGTCCATCCCGTAAACATCGAGACAATGACAAGAATGGGTAGCTCAAGCCCGAAGATGAGAAACTTGACCACCCAGAGCTTGGTTCCACCAACAGGCAATTAGCTCTACCACGTCAGCAGAACGCTCATTTGCGCCCTTAATAATATTCTTCCCAACTCGTATCTAGGGAGCCCGCGGCTATGGAAAGAAGGGAGATTGCGAAGGCCTTCTGGTATCTCACCCTGACCTCAACCATACCGATAATGGCTTTTCTGGGATACATCGTCGGCAAGGAGTTCAACATGGCTTTGCAGGGCGCTTTGTTAGGCGCTCTATTGGGCACCCTTCTTATGTGGCTTGACATTCTGAGGACACAGAATCTACTCTTTCGGGGGAAGAGAAAAGGATGAAAGTTAGCGGGCCTGTTCACCTGACTTCGGATTTCTAGAGCAAATCGGCCGCCTTGGCAAATTGAAAACCGAGATAGGACGATTTCTCAGCCAAGAATGTGATAAGTTGAACAGAAGTCGAGATCATATTCCGTGGTAGATTGGGCCTCCGCTCATCGCCAGATCATTTATCAGAGCCCTGAATGAATCTGAGATATCGTCATATATGGTGTTGAGATGTCCGCAAGATCAGATGTCGCCAGGCCCCCAATATCCTGAGCATTCGGGTCTTCATCAAGACAGCTAAGAAAAGGAAGCATTCATCTGATTCTTGCCCATCAGAGCCATAACTACGACTTGCCAACATACGTGATGGTTCTCGAGGTAGCGAGCGGGCTGTAAGGAACGCCGGTGCCGGAATAGAACTTCAGAAACCATTCTACCCAATGAAGCCTGAGTGTGTGCATAAATACGAGTAACCCTTCGAACGAGACGACCAAGACTGTGAGGAACCCGGCGAGCGCTAGGAAAGCCAGAGATCCAGAGGCGGCCATTCTATATATCATCAGACTGAAGCTGGCGTGCGCCATCGCCAGAGCTAATATTCGAGCGTAGGAAATCGTATTTGAGATCGATGAAAGAGCAGATTCCAAGGTTTCTCCGAAACCTTCCATTTTGTGAAGCGCAATCCTTGAAATCATCATAACCAAAAATGGGAGAACCAAGAACGACAGCAGGAACGTTACGTTCGACAGATACACTTGAAGCATTCTCGAGCCGTAGGCCAGGAATGGATAGCCGACTGCGCTCCAGTAGAACCACAGCCACAGAATGGGTCCTACTAACGCCTGCCTGTACTCTTTACTCCTGACGTGATTCACTACCCGAAGGACTAGGCCCAGAGAGATTTGAAGCATTGCAACATACAGTGCCAGTCTCAGTATCTCCATCGGATCCTCCATAATGCGAACAGGAAACTTGAATGGTCCTAGGGCTATCTCTGGTGCCTCGAATCCAAAGAAGTGCCAAGCCTCGGCTCCGAAGAACTCATCGTAGAGGAAGAATCCAAAAAAGATGGAAGATATCCCACACAGTAGTATCAGATGCGACCCCTTCAGGAAGTACTCACCTATCTCTCCAGCTCTTACGCCGCGTCTTCTAGCTAGGGCGAGAACAAGGCCCGTCAATGCCACCAAAGCCCCATGCCCAACATCGCCAAACATCAGTCCGAATATCAGTGGAAAAGAGAAGAGCATGATTATTGTAGGGTCGATCTCTGCGTAGTTTGGTATCCCAAAGCTTCTGGTTAGCGCCTCGAAGACTTGTGCAATTCCAGGGTTACTCAGAAGGGTTGGAGGAGCGTTCACAGGCGCTTTCCCATGCTCCTCATGCGATGAGAGCTCCACGGGAAGGAGAGTTAACGCACAACAACCGTCTGTTGAATTGTTTACGATCTTTCTTGTCTCGCCAATCCTCTTGAGGGGCACCCAACCCTCGATCACGTTAGTTCTCGAGGTGGCGCCAATGGACATCTTGGAATTCTCAACTTTTCTCTCGATTTCGAGAAGTTCGTGAGCCAGGTAGAGATCGAGTCCGAACCGCTTACCAAGCGCCTCAAGCTCACCTTTCACCTTCTCTATCTCAGCCTCGTCCCCTGAGGACCTCCGTTCGGATCTCTCGAGCTCTGACAGTCTAGCCTGCAATTTGGTCGTCAGCTGTTCGACAAGCACTATGGTCTTCTCCGTCTCTCCTAGCCATTCATCGGAGAGCGGTTCCTCTACAGGGACACGCTTCTGCGGAGGCTGAACCCTCAGGTTGTCCAAGAGCGTTGCCGCTCTCGAGGCGACCGACGATATCCTAAAGAGCCTGTCAGAAGCTTCGAGTGGCTTCAGCTTGCCCTCAAAGTCTTCCACGCTATGTCTCACGTCTATTATCTCTACGGTTCCGGCCTCAGCCAACTTGTGAAGAACGGAGTCTGTGTAAGCGCTGTGCACTTGGATCCTAACTCTGGCCATGCGATCCGGTACTAGCATCGCAAATCACTTGGGCTCAGCGAAATCGGCCTAGGAACTGACAGCAAGCCCATTTTATAACTCTTTCATGCCTTAGAAGCTAGATGTCCATCACTTTTGCTTTGAGGAGAGAAGCATGATGGCTTGAGCTAGGTCTCCATTGGTCTCCTGCAGCGCATTCCTGGCCTCATCGAGGCTCGTCCCCGCCTGTTGAGCCACCAGTAAAACGTCTTCCTCTCGAACTGCAGTCCCTCCCGCCTCAGTCCGCTCCTCGCCAGTTATCTGGTAGATTCTCTGGCCCTGCATGTCAAGTATGTTGACATTCGGGTTCTCGATGATCACATTGCCTTCTGCAGTGCTGATAATCACTCTCTGAACGTTTGGAACCTCTTCGACCTTCATTCCCAGCTGAGACATCATCCTTCTAGCTTGTCTGGGGCTTACCCTCTTCATGGATTTGGCCTTCGAGTGCGCCTCGCCTAACCTTAACGGCCACACCCCTCTTAAAAACCAGCATCTCCTTCCCGCTCAACACAGCCCTCCCGATAGCGAGCAAGTTGTCTATCTGATCTGTGACGATTACCTCGTCGTGAGGCCTGATATTCGGGTCAGCATCCTTGACGTGTTTCGCGAAGGCGTTCCTCCCGCTGAGAACAGGGATGCGTGCATCATCATCCAAGACCACCCTAAGCTTGGGCGGAGGCAAGGATCGTAGCAGCCTTGCTGCGCCGTCGGGCGTGAGCGCAAGGAAGCCGTCGGTTGGCCTGAGCGTCGCAAGCAACTTCCTCCGGAAGTACACATGTCTGATCCTGCCGGTTTTCGGTGAGAAGACGACCTTAATGCGGTCTGGGAACAGGGCTTCTCCAGCACCTTTTCCCAACTGGTAGCTGGCGATGCCTCTAAGCTTCCTGAGGATCTCCCGTGAACTCATCAAATCACGGTTCCAAAGACTATAAGAAAGCGGGACTATAAGCCTTTGACAGGCGCGGAGGACGAACCGATGAACTGCGAAATCTGTGGCCGGCCGATAAGAGGCCCGCCAACAAGGATCATCGTCGAAGGCGCAAAGATGCTAGTCTGCCAAGACTGCAGCGGGCTCGGAGAGACAGGGTGGGAAGTCGAACAGCCTCTCAAGCAGCGGCGACCCGTTGCCCCGAAGGCAATTGTGAGGCCAGCTCGAAGACCACGATCATCAGGGCGGCTATCCGAAGATCTCGATATCGTTGAAGACTATCCACAGATCGTGAGGAAAGCAAGGGAGAACCTTGGCCTAAGTCAAGAGGATCTAGCGAAGACGGTCGGAGAGAAGCTCTCCCTTGTGAAGAAGATCGAGACTGGTAGAGCTCAACCCGACCATGGCGTGGCGCGCAAGTTGGAACATGCTCTGAAGGTGAATCTTATCGTAAGGCTAGCCGAAGCTGCTGTCCCGTCAACAGGGGCGAGCAAACAGGACTTTGAGCTGACTTTGGGCGATATAGTGAAGGTCAAGAAGAAGGAGGCATAGCTGGAGGAGACCTCTCAACGAAGGCTATAGTCGTTCAGAGGCGTCAAGGCAGCGAATCCAGCAGTCTTGAAGAGCTCACATCGCTGGCGCGAGCCGCTGGGCACGAAGTCATACATCGTATGGAGCAGATCCGGGAACCCGATCCGAACTTCCAGATCGGCCGCGGAAAAACCGAAGAACTTGCACACCTCTGCAGGGAGCTAGGAGTCGACGTTGTGATCTTTGATAACGAGATGAAGACTGTCCAGATCTACAACCTCGCCAAGCTGACGGGTGCTCTCATACTTGATAGGTTTCAGTTGATCCTTGAGATCTTCGTTAAGAGAGCCTCTACGAGAGAGGCGAAGCTTCAGATACAACTTGCGAAATTGCGATACGAGTATCCGAGGGCCAGAGAAAAAGTAAGGTTGGCCCGTATGGGCGAACAGCCTGGATTTTACGGGCTCGGTAAGTATCAGGTCGACGTCTACTATCAGGCGATCAGAAGGCAAATGCATCACATAAGAAGGAATTTGGCCTCAATCCGTCAGAAACGCG
>Ga0315307_1000842_pt1 | contig 13427 bp, 9 predicted proteins | sample TDP2_MG_FD_203079 | JGI IMG/M metagenome (GOLD analysis project Ga0315307, IMG submission 203079) | Freshwater sediment microbial communities from Lake Towuti, South Sulawesi, Indonesia - TDP2 | ecosystem: Environmental > Aquatic > Freshwater > Lake > Sediment | place: Indonesia: South Sulawesi... | reverse complement strand
TACGAATAATCAGGTCAGGGTCCTGCTTAGACATGTAAGCAGTGTACAGATGGCTTTCAAAAACCCCCTCGTCGATTCCTTCAGGGGTAAGTTCCCCCTTCTCCACTTTCTTAGCAATTTCCCTCGTGGCGTCCACGATCTCGGCCCTCCCGCCATAAGCCAACGCCACGTTCAGAAAGTGCTCGTCATAATCTTTTGTGGCCCCTTCCACCTTCCTAATCATCCTTTGGAGACCCTTCGGCAAAAGGCTAAGTCTGCCAATGACTTTGACCCGGACCTTATGCCTGTGAATGCGCTCATCTTCAAGAATATCACGTAATTTTTCTTCGGCGATTTTCATTATTTCACCGACCTCCTCTGGGGGACGTTGAAAGTTCTCGGTGGAAAAGGCGTAAAGAGTGATCGATTTCACTCCCAGATCAAGGCACCACCCCAGCAAATCTTTGGTTTTGTCAGCGCCATAGTGATGGCCAACCCAAGGGTTTAACAGTCTCTCCGAAGCCCAACGACGATTGCCGTCAAGTATGATGGCAATGTGCTCAGGCTTTAAGCCACCTTTCACCTGATGCCACAACCACTTCTCATACGCCTTGTAAACACCAACCGCGGACAACAACGTTTTTAGCATGCCTTAACCCCGAAGTCTCGCGTCTCTGAGCGCATGCGCGCAAGGACAGCGACGATCTTTTGGTAGGTGTTTAACGGTCTCTCTTAAAATTTGCTGAATGATCGGCAGTTTCTGCTCCGCCATCTCCACCACTTCCCTAGCGGTTAATCGTCGCTGCACTCCGGCAGCCAAGTTTGAAACGAAGCACATGGTTGCGTAGCACACTTCCAGCTCCCGTGCGAGCACCGCCTCGGGCGTCCCAGTCATGCCAACGACATCGCAGCCCAACCGCCTAAACATCTCAATTTCTGCGGGAGTCTCATAGCGAGGGCCTTCAGTGCAAACAAGAACAGCCCGATCCCACACCCTAACACCAACCTCCTTTGCCTTTTCAATCAAAATATCACGAATCTCAGGACAGTACGGCTGAGACACATCAACATGCGTAACTGGTGCATCATTATAATACGTGAGTTGACGTTGTTTAGTGAAATCGATTAGATCATGAGGAATCACCAAGTCTCCCGGCTTAAGATCAACGTTTATGGCACCCACCGCGTTTGTGGCGACGATCCGCTCCACGCCAATCTCATGCAGAGCGTACACATTGGCTCGATAATTCACCCGGTGGGGAGGAACCGAATGATCAACGCCGTGGCGAGGTAAAAAGGCCACGGTTTTTCTGTCAATCTTGCCGACCGATATGGGGGGCGGAAGTCCATATGGGGTTCCCACTCGAATCTGCTTTGTGTCCTTCAACAAGGCTTCTAAGCCTGTTCCTCCGATTATGGCTATCTCAACCTTTCTCAATTTTCACATCTGTCCCTATGAAGAAGCTTGCATACTTTCTATGCAACAAGGTAGTAACCGAAACTGCAACCACGGTCAAGATTATGCTAACAATAATGGCGATGACAAGATCTGTGTGCTCCAGAGATGGATTGATGAGAATCTGCGACGCTTCATAGAAGATTCGCCACGAACAAACACATGCAACTATGATGACAAAGGTGCGCAACACTCTGGGATCTCGCTCAAGGAACCAACGGATCATCCTGCCAGAGAATAGAACACAGATGCCGATTACAATGAGAGCTATCGATCCAGAAATGAACTCTCCTACAAGTCTGGGAAAGATCGCTATCCATTGACTGGGGTCTGGCGGAGGATTTTCAGTAATATATAAATTTGCAACAAACGCTCCCTGATAACAGCCGATGGCAACCAACAAAAGTCCAGCAGCAGCAGAAAAGCTGGCTATTTGCACTGGGAAAGGAGGAGGAGAAAATTCACGGATCCACTTGTAGAAATCCTGAGCCATTCTGTCGAATCCGAATCCCTTTACAAAGAGGAATGTACCAAAAACAAGGAAGAGGGCTATCCAAACGTGGTGAGATTCAATAGGAATTCTAGATAGTGACAGGACGGCTAAGACTAACAGAAATACTCCAGGCAAGCCGAGCGCGATTCGAGAATAACGAGGATTCCTAATGAGCATTTTCAAGTAGCGAGAAAACACTGCAAGAGTTTCCTCAATGGATGAGCTATGTGCCACCACGATCCTCCGAACCGAGGTTACGGGCACTCGCGACTCAACTAGGGGCAAAATTGCCTCGTCCCCATAGCCGTCGGTAACCAAGATAACATCGGTTGCAGGAAATTCTTTTAACACATTGGTGAGTTCAGATACGAGTTTTCTATCTGCCCCCACGCCTCCCAGCTCAGACCCTGTGATGGTGGCTATCTGACAATCTGCAAGGGTCTCTTTTGATTCTTCCCTAATGCGGTCATAGACTCTGACTGCCTCAAACATGGCGTTGGCGTCGGGTTCTTCAGGGTCCCGCAGAATAAGGTTGGTGGCGGCGTTGACGTTTTCTTCTCTTCCGAGAATTGGCGTCTTTATTTCTGCTTTCGCACCTAAGTCGTCGTCTCTGTCAACGCAGAGAACTAGGATGCGTTCCGTCTTCCCCTTTGTAGACTTTGACACCTATCAGTTTCTCCAAACTTGTTAAATGCGTGCTTATCACTTTAATTTATCTATGCTAAATTTTAAGGTTCTGAATTACTAATCAGTTTTCGCGGGGCTTTTTCAGTAATCCTACCTTCTTCTGTTCAGACAGCACCTTAAACTCCTCCCAACTTAACTTCTCGCCCCGTTTCAACTTCTCTAATGCCTTATCCACTAACTCTTTGCGAAGTTCACGTTGACGCTTGAGCTGCTTTTTCTCCTCTGCTTGACGAAGCTCTTGCTTGAGAGAGTTGACTTGAAGCAACAATTCCTCGCGTTCTTGACGAAGAGGTTGGGCTTGCTGCTTAATTTCGGCGTATTTTTGATGTGCGTTGTCTGCCTGACCTCGAAGGTCGTGAATCTGGCTTAAGATTTTAGTCATCTCTTCATGGAAGCCTTGGCTTTGTTTGGCTAGTTCCGACAGCTTCTCATGGTGAATCTTAGCTTTTGTTTCTAACGCTTTCTCCTCAGCCCGCAACTCAAGAAGACTCTCCTTCAATTCGCGTATCTTTTTGTATGTCAACAGCTGGGTTTCGAGGGTTCTCACCTGATCAATCAACATTTCCTCTTCACGAACTGGGAGAGAAGTCGTTTGAATCTTCCACTCTAGCCTTTCAATTTCGCTTTCCACATCATGAACGCTTCGGATAGGTTTCTTTTCTTCTAGACTCCTCAATTTTTCCTTGAGCTTCAGGATCTGAGTGTGCTTTTCGCTGCGGTCTGCCTTCGCTTGTTCGCGTAAGTTCTTGAGTTCTTGAACCCTCTTGTTTAATCCGTCACGTTTTTCCTTGAGATCAGCGACTTTGGTTCGCAGAACCTTGATTTTTTCATGTATAGAGTCTCTTTTCTCAGCCCATGGTCTGGCTTCTAAGTTAAGTTTGTGTAGTTCTTCCTTGAGAGAATCAAGCTTATGGTTTAATTCTTCGATTCTCTGTTCGAGAGCGTCAGCCAACTTCTTCTCCCTCTGCACTTGGTTTAGCCCGTTGAAGGATCTCTTGAATTAGTGCTTCTCCCTCCTTTGATGTGAAGAGGGGGAGATTCCAGTTCTCTCGGATTCGCCTGCGGGTTACAGCACGGTTTTTCACCAGCTTTTTGTAGGGTTCCCTATAGATGAGGGTTCCTCTGCGTTGCCAAGAGGGTGTTTGAGCTAGGTTAACGCCGTGACGGAAGAGTAGGTCGTGTATGTCCTCGGTTTTCAAGCCCTTCAGCATCCTTGACGCTTCTGAGGGTTTATGGCTTGTCTTTCGCAGAAGCCAGTAGGCATAGGCGTTGTTGTGGTTTCGCCAAGCATCTCTCTGTCTCCAAGCCAAGTATTCTACAATCTTTTCGAGAGGGGAGACGATTACCCGTGCGTCAAAAGCTACAATCGAAGTTTTCTCAAAGAGTTTTGGCGCGGTCAACGAGAACGCGCTGGAGGCTACGCCGGCTAGGACTGAGTTTATCTTTTCAACTCTTCGCCCAAAGGGCGCCGTGTACAAGAATAGCAAGTTGATCTCATCGCTGGCCACGTAGGCAAGAGCTGGACTGAAACCGCTCTGAAACATGGCTTTTGCAGAGGCAACGAGACATCTTGCAAATTTTTCGTCAAAAGGTTTTTCGGTGCTCATGGTTTCTGAGACTGCTTGAAAGCGTCTTCCATCCAGTCGAACGAAGAAGGGGACGTCGGGCGGAATGCAAAGTTGGGAGAAGACCTCGTTTTTGGAATGGTTGAAGTCTCTATTCCAGTATGATCCTCGCATCGACTGTTTTTGCTCCCTTCTCGTAGACCAGAATTGGGTTTAGGTCAAGCTCCCTGATCTCCGGGTGATCCATCACCAGCCTTGATGTATTCAGCAAAACCTCCACAATGGCGTTAATGTCGGACGGGGGCTCACCGCGATAGCCCCTGAGAATGGGATACCCCTTCACTTCGGTGATCATTTCCCGAGCGTCTGATTTGGTGATTGGAGCGATCCTAAAGGATACGTCTTTAAGAACCTCTACAAAGATTCCGCCGAGTCCAAACATTAATGCTGGTCCAAATTGTGGGTCCTTGGTCGCTCCGACAATGATCTCGGTTGAGGGTGGGGCCATCTCCTGTACCAAAACGCCCACAATCTTGGCGTCGGGCTTGTGCTTTTTCACGTTTGCCATCACTTTATTGTAGGCATCTCTGACTTCCTGAGAACTCTTGAGGTTGAGAACCACCCCGCCTACATCAAACTTGTGGATGACATCAGGGGAAACGATCTTAAGAACCACCGGATAACCCGTTTCCTCTGCAAATCGCGTCGTCTCCTCCACGTTTTTCGCCATCCTAAACTTAGTTACGGGTATCCCATACTCCATGCATACTGCTTTTGCCTCTGGTTCTAGTAGATATTTTCTTCCCTCTTTACGAGCGTTCTCGAATATTTGAGAAACTTTCTCCATTGAAGTCAGCGACCTTTTTTTAGATTAGAGATGTAGTGTAGACATGTTTCTTTCTAACTTTTCACATATTTTAGGTTTAAGTCTCAATTCACACTGTTGATCTGGAATCGTTACTTTGAGTTTTGATTTTTGTTGCCGAGTTTCGGTAAATATGCAGAGTAAATATGTTTATATATGCTTCCAGCAATATATGGTATAGTAAGAGTCACGATACGATGGAGCAACAGAATGGACGCCCTTTCAGTATTTAAACAAAAAGAATTCGTTAGCCTCCTCTTGCTGTGTTCTCTAGTGATAGGGGCGTCGGCAGGTGCCACCCTCTATTTTTTGGTTGAAACAGGAGCCAACTTACCCCCTTTGGAGAAGTTGAGCGATTCACTTCAGCAACAGATAGAAGAAGCTGATGGTGTTGACCGAGCGATCACCGTGGTCATAAAGCTGCGAGACAACGATCTTCGCGATTTCGAAGGCGATACGACGGTTGACGTGTTGAGGGCGCGTGCAACCAGAGCTCAAGAGCGTGTGCTGGAGTTTTTGAGGGAAGAACAAGATGCTGTGACATTGAACACTTTCTGGCTCATCAACGCTGTACTGGCAAACGTCACCATTGACACCCTGCACGAGCTAACTTATCTGAAAGAGGTGGAGAAGGTCTTCGAAAACTTCAAGGTCACCATCCCCGAAACCATGAATGAAAGCGAGATAAGCTCCAGCAAGGTCACGTGGGGTTTGGACAGAATAAACGCGCCAGAAGCGTGGGCTCTAGGCTTCAACGGTTCCGGGATACGCGTCTGCGTGTTAGACACTGGTGTTGACGTGAGTCATCCAGACCTTGATGGAAAGATGTGGACTGACAACATGGCGGATCCAACGTTTCCAGGCGGATGGATAGAGTTCGACTCGTCTGGCAACGTGGTTGCAGGCTCAACACCCCACGATACGCATGGTCACGGAACCCACACGTCTGGCACGGTTCTTGGAGGTGACGCGAGCGGCGTCGCTATAGGTGTTGCGCCTGGCGCGTGGCTTATGCATGGGTTGGTGTTGCCATATGGTTCTGGTTCATTTGCTCAATGCATTGGGGGTATGCAGTGGGCAATCAATCCGTCTGACCAGCATGGGAATCCGGCGGGTGAAAGGGCACATGTGGTTAGTATGTCTTGGGGCGTCTACGGCTACTATGAAGAAATGATAGAGCCCATTCAGAAAATGAAGGAGGCTGGTGTGGTGCCAGTTGCAGCCATAGGCAACAACGGGGAAGACTCGTCGGGGAGCCCAGGCAACGTTTACGAAAACTTTGGAGTCGGCGCAATAGACAAGTACAACAAGGTTGCGTGGTGGAGCAGCGGTGAAGTGGTAGACTGGCCAGCCTCATATTCTAACTCTTACATAAAACCAGATTTCAGCGCGCCAGGAGTGTCTATCTACTCATGCTTACCCTCAGGAGAATGGCAATACTGGTCAGGCACTTCAATGGCAGCACCACACGTGGCTGGAACCGTAGCTTTGATGCTTGACGCCGACCCGAACATGACCGTTGACAACGTTTACGATCTGCTCAAAATAACAGCGGACGATCTGGGTGAGGCTGGTAAGGATGCTAGGTTTGGTTGGGGCGTTATCGATGCATACGCGGCTGTGGAACTGGCGTACCTAAACTGTGGTGTCGAAGGGTATGTGAAGGACGCTGAAACCTCAGAGCCAATTAAATGGGGAGCTCAAGTGACCGTGTTGGAAGTCTCGTGGGGAAGCAAAGAAACAGACGCAGAAGGATATTACAAAATCTGGCTGTATCCAGGTGACTACTCGCTAACAGCCAGCTCCTTCGGATACAGCGAGCAGAACGCCACAGCGAAAGTGGTTGAAAAGCACTGGATCCAACTTGACTTCGAACTAGCACCGTTGTCCCGAGGATTTATGGTAGGAGTCGTCACCCATATTGGAACAGACAACACCATAGCAGACGCAACTATTACGTTGCTGGACACGCCGCTGAACCCCGCTACAACAGATGGCTCTGGCTACTACGTCATAGAAGCCCCGATTGGAGTCTACGACATTGACGCTTGGAAGTGGGGTTACAAGCCATCCGTAACCCACGACGCAGAAGTCTTCGAAAACCAGACCACAACAGTAAACATCCAGCTGGAGCCAACAGTGAAGGTTGCAATACTAGGAGATTTCAGGGGAGAGCTCACCGATCTTCTCATGAGAAACATTAGCGCCCACGAAAGAGGCTGGAACGTAACCCAAGACATCCACAACTATGACGTGGTCGTGATAAACATACCTACTGAGCCAGACAACGAAACCTTTTCTGCCTTAATCAACGCCGCCGATGACCACCAAGTGGGACTCATCTTCACCAACACTTGGCCGGGACTGTGGTCGCCCTATGGCATTTCTCTCTTACATAAGTATTTCAACGATCCGAAGGGTTCGTACCACGCCTACTCTGAGGGTACTGTGTACTATGAGGTTACTAGGAAACATCCGATTTTTGAGGGATGGAGTGTGGGTGAAAAAATACCTCTAATCAACGGTGGCTGGTATGACTTCGCGTGGTTTTATCGTTACTCTGGAGTGATGATAGCGGACGTCGGCACTGATCGGGTTGGTCTCATAGGCTCTGGCGTTGCATATACCATAAGGGAAAACGGAAACTTGCATCTACTTCTAGCTGGGCTTTCACAAAACACCTACACGCACATCAGCAACGCTTGGACCGACGAAGCCAAGACGATTTTCACCCGTGCGGTAATGTGGGCTAGCGAGCCAGCGACAGTGAAAAAGTCTTCCACCAGCATGACTATCAGCCCAACCTCTGGTCCAGTAGGAACAAAAGTAGCCCTGAACGGATTCGAGTTTGCGTCTAACTCAAGCATCACGGTCAAGTTTGACGACTCACCAATAGCAACCACCACAACGGACGCTGAGGGAAGCTTTGTAGCGGTCTTCAACGTGCCCTTGGCGGAGGCTGGTACCCACTTGATTAAGGCGTTGGACGATTGCGGCGCTTACGTTGAAGCGACGTACATGTTAACCGCAACCGATGGCGAGGAAACTGATGTGTTAAGTGTACAAATGGATGTTGGTTCGGTGCACTTCAGGGCAGAGACAGCGGACTTCTACGTGCTCACAACCCTTAACGGCGTTCCCGTTGATGTCACAGAGATTAACGCGACAATTCACAAGCCTGACAGAACCACAGAGACCCTAACTGCTGAACATATAGCTACGGGCATCTACCTCGCAACCTACAACATTCCAGCCAACGCCTCGGATGGCACGTACACCCTAAGCGTCCAGGCGGATGTGGGCGGAGTCATCGGGGCTTCTCTCCGTAGTTTCATGGTGAGTCTGACACTAACGGAATGGAGCGCGAGCCTCTTAGCAGTTAAGGATGACATAGCCACTGTCCAGACCGACGTTGGCATGATCAAGATGAATCTTGCGTCCACCCACGCTAAGATTGTTGCAGTGGAGGAGGACATGGTGGTCATGGAAACCGATATTGGCGAGATTACGGCTGACCTTGCTTATATCAAACCACTTGTTGAGAGCACCAACGCTACAGTTGTTTCAATTGAGGGAGGCGTAGCCACCGTAGAGACATGTGTCGGCGAAATTCAAGGAACCATAACTTCAATTCAGGGAAACGTTGCCATAGTTGAAACAGACATTGGTGAGGTGAAAGCTGATTTGCCTGATTTGGACGGAACAACCTCAACTTTGAATTCGGCTAGCATAACTGGGCTTTTTGTTTCTTCGATTCTGTCAGGGATTGTTGTGCTGGCGTCTTCCATGGGGATTGTGATCATTAGGAGGGAGTGAAATGGAATCAAACGAGTTGAAGTTCGTGTTGGCAAAGGATAGATGTACTTTGATTAGCGCAGCTTTAGGGTGGCTAGGTTCGATAAATACTACATTGATCGGGATTCATGTAACCACTCTTTACCTCCACCTAGCTGTGTTGAACAGGTCTTTTTTGGCAAAAGCGTACATGACGGGAGGAATAGCAACGGCATCAACTTTGGCGCTTGTTTTCGGCAGCTACCTAGTATGGAAAGACAGAGCGGGGATGGGGGGAGGATTTTTAAACCTTGCCGGAGGCGTCGTGACCCTCACGCTGTGTTGCTATTTCACGTCGATCTTTCCGTTGTTGCGTCAGCTTGAGCCAATCGCGTATCTATTACCCACTCCGGCGTTAGCCAGTGGGCTTTTGGCATCTTTCATGTTGAAAAGCGACTCGAAGAACATCTGAACATGATTCGGTGGTCGGGCGGGCAGGACTTTCATGAAGTCAAACCTTCATTTTGAATTCGCCGAGCTGAAGGCTTGCTTTCAGCTCTCCTGCGACACTCCGGTGTCTGTGCGCTTGATAGGCTGAGTGAACACCTACTCTAGGTAGGCGTCTACAGCGTCTCCGTCAGTCACGGTTGTGGCTGGCTCGGAAGCTCTACCAAGCTGAGCTACCGCCCGTTGCCCGACCAGAATGTTACAGATGGAGGTTTCTCATTTATACATTACGCTTTAATTGTCTGAAGAGGGGATCTGCTCCTAACGTGGTGTAGGAGCATATTTGCCATATTATTTGTTTGTCGGAAACAATGGTAGAACTGCTTTCCCGTAGGCTTCGTTTAACACTTCTGCCAATCCGGTGTATACGGCACTCAATCCACATATAATGCCTTCATATCCAGCAAGTAAGCCTATGTCTGTGCTTCCGGTTAAATCCCTTGCAGTTAATAGGAAGAAGAGTATTGCCAAACTTAGGAAAACAAACTGTAACGCACGATTTGCCTTCAGGGTGCCAAAGAACATTACAAAAGTGAATATTCCCCACATGAAAAAGTAGGCTGCCATAGCTTCGTTTGTGGGTGCTGATATTTCATCGAACAGAGTTGATTTTGGTAAGAGCAGAAGAGTCACGAGGGACCACCAGAACAGTCCATATGAGCTGAAGGCTACTGTGCCGAAGGTGTTGCCGTTCCTGTATTCCATTATTCCGGCAATCACTTGCGCTAATCCACCGTAAGCCAAACCCATTGCCAGAATCATGCTGTCTAATGGGTATAAACCAGCATTATGAAGATTCAAGAGCACTGTGGTCATTCCGAAACCTAGTAATCCAAGAGGAGCTGGATTCGCTAACTTTTTGTTCATGTCCTTCACCCATGAAACGCATAGAATAACTTCACCACGGATTTGACATATTAAAAATTTTTCGTGCGGTGTTAGATAGCCCGTGTTCCCTCGCAAATGAGAAATACCAGTTGTTGCAATACATACACTTGAAAAGACAAAGGAGTGTAGAGAAGTGGAGAGGAGGGCAGTATCAGGAATAATGCTGACCTTGCTTCTCGTAGGCATATTGCCGTTGTTAGCATCTAAGATCGAAGTGGTTTCCGCTGCTGAATATCCCGCTATCTATATAGAACCAGCGACCACCGTGGACCCAACCCTCACGCCGGGCAAAACCTACACAATCTCAGTAAAAACCAATTACACAGGAGACGACATTAGGGGTTGGCAGTTCAGTCTAAGCTACAACTCCAACGTCTTACACGGCGTCAATGTCACCAACGGCGACCTCATCACCAAAGCCAAGAATCCCTCAGCCACCTTTTGGCCAGGAGTCTTCAACAACACGGAAGGCACGCTTTCAGTCACGACTGGATTCTTCTTCTTCCTCCTTGAGCCAGCTACCTTAACGTCTGGACCAGGAACTCTTGCCAACGTAACCTTCACGGTCATGGGCACAGGAGGGTCAGATATAACTCTTGGGCCCGAGACCAAACTTGTGGGATACACTGGTAACGGGTATGGAGACCCGTATGAAATCGTAGATGGAGAGGTTCCAGAACACTTAGGTCACGGCTACTTCTGCAATGTCCCACCGGTTCACGATGTCGCCGTTGTAGATGTAGTGCCATCCAGAACCGTCGCAGGACGAAGCGTCACTGTGAGCATGGACATAACCGTCGTAAATGAGGGCGACTTGGTTGAATCTTTCCCTGTTACAATCTACGCAAACACAACTCCCGTCCAAACAGAAGTCGTCACTCTGCCAAGCGAACATTTCACCACGCTTACTTATACTTGGGAGACGACTGGCGTTCCCTACGGCAACTACACCCTCATCGGTTACGCCTGGCCAGTCCCTAACGAAACAGACACTTTAGACAACACTCTTGTTGACAGTTGGGTTGTAGTAACCATTGTGGGAGACGCTGACGGCGACTTCAACGTTGACGCTGACGACGTGTTCATGTATGTTTCCCCGGCCTTTGGAAAAAGCCTTGGGCAACCCGGATACAATCCTAACTGCGACTTCGACGGTGACGACGACGTAGATACTGACGACGTCTTCACGTGCCTAGCACCTAACTACGGAAAGTCAGTGAAGGTGTAAAACAGAAAAAGAGGGTCTTGCAGTTGCTCCGCAAGCTAGAAATATCGGTGAGCGCGATACTTAGAGGGCGCTGAGGAGAATGAGAGTTTGAGGGGAAAGCAGAGGCTGTGCTTACCTCTGGTCATGATAATGCTTCTCGGTCCTGTCATGTTTGGAGTAAACACTGTCAGTGTTGGTGCTTTGCCTCCTCCGGAAGGAACGCTAGCCCTCTTCGATGCAGCTGAGATGGACCATTGTGTAAATTGGACGGTAGGCTCAGAACCTGGAACATACCCATACTTCTATGTAAAATTAATGATAACCAACATCTCCCAGTACTACAACACCGTATTCAGCGTAAAATGGAACCCAACTATCCTAGACCTCACCACCATTACTCCAGGCGACGCCACATACGACCCAACCAAGACCATGTTCGGTCCAATACTGACTGAATGGAACCACACGACTGGTGAGTTGCGCGAGTGGGCTTACGGTCAATTGGGTCCGGACGCGGGGAGCGTGAAAACCTTTACCGACCCAAACTGGGGATGGGTGGCGACCCTAAAGTTCAAGTTTGTGGGTACGCCTCCTGCGGTTAGTCACCCCATCGATACATGTATCAACCTTACATATCTGGAGCCTGATTACAAAACTGGCTGGTGGAAGCTTGTAGACTACCTGAGGAGACCGTTTACAACGCTGGTGTCATGTTACTTTCACTATGAGAGACTCATCCACGATGTAGCCGTCACCAACCTCGACGTCCCAGCCGAAGCAACTGTTGGAGACCTCGTTTCCGTCAACATGACCGTTGAAAACGAAGGCACTTATAACGAATCTGCCTCCGTCGCGGCTTCCTACAACGAGACACTCATAGGCACCACAACCACAGGCGGGTTGTCCCCGGGAGAATTTGAAACAGTTTCGTTCGACTGGAACACCGCAGGCTTAGATCCGGGCACGTACACGATAAACGCCACGGCAACCATCGCCTCGGACGAAGAACCCGGCGACAACTTCAAGACCGCGCCAATCAAAATCGAGCCGGTTGTCAAATATCCCGCCGTCTACATTGAACCAGCGACTACTGTGGAACCAACATTGACTCCGGGCAAAATCTACACAATCTCAGTAAAGACAGACTATACCGGAGACGACATTAATAGTTGGCAGTTCACCCTAAGCTACAACGCCAGCGTCCTAAAGATGGGTCTTGACGGCTTAAACTACACGGACATATGGACTGGCACTGGCACGAAAAAGTCTTTTGAGGCAACAGGAAAACTGATTGTTCCAGACTCAGAGGACATTTATGTTGGTGGCATTCTCAAGACCAAGGGCGTGGACTATACCATAGACTACCAAACAGGCATGATAACATTCACAACCGCACCAGCAAAAGGAGTGCAAATAAAAGCAACATACCTGTACAGTCTGATCAACGGAGACCTCATCACCAAAGCTAAGAATCTCAATGCCATGTTTAACCCAGGGACCTATGACAATGTGGTGGGCAGACTGTCCCTTACAGGAGCCTTCTTTTTCTTCATCTTTCCACCTGCTCCCCTAGCCTCTGGACCTGGAACCTTGGCTAACGTAACCTTCACGGTGGTTGGTATAGGAGAGTCAAACATAACCCTTGGATCCGAAACCAAGCTTATCGGAATCACTGAAGGGGGGATGGGAAACCCATACAGCATAGTTGACGGAGGAACCATGCCTGATCACCTAGGTCACGGCTACTTCAACAACATTCCGCCATCAATTCACGATGTAGCCGTTACAAGCCTCGATGCCCCAACAGAAGCAACTGTTGGAGACCTCGTTTCCATCACCATGACGGTTGCAAACGAAGGCACTTATGACGAATCTGTTACGGTCACGGTTTCCTACGACTCCGCCGACATAGGCACAACAACCTTCACGCTGAACAAAGGATTGTCTGAAGCGGTTTCCTTCAGCTGGAACACCACAGGCGTAAGTCCGGGCACGTACACGATAAA
>Ga0315307_1000841_pt1 | contig 13437 bp, 13 predicted proteins | sample TDP2_MG_FD_203079 | JGI IMG/M metagenome (GOLD analysis project Ga0315307, IMG submission 203079) | Freshwater sediment microbial communities from Lake Towuti, South Sulawesi, Indonesia - TDP2 | ecosystem: Environmental > Aquatic > Freshwater > Lake > Sediment | place: Indonesia: South Sulawesi... | reverse complement strand
CGATGTTTTCAGAGGCGGTAAGTGTTGGTATTAGGTTCAAGGTTTGGAAAATGTGTCCAACAGTCTTTCGTCGATAATCGATGAGTTGAGAGGGTGGAATTGCAGTTACCTCAAGGGAGCCTACTATAGCTGTGCCAGCTGTTGCGGTGTCTAAGCCGCCAACAATGTTGAGCAGTGTGGTTTTCCCGCTTCCGCTTGGTCCGATTATGGATACGATTTCTCCTTCCTTGATTGACATGCTTAGCCCGCGTAGGGCTTGGACTTCTACTTTGCCCAGTCGGTATGCTTTGACTAGGTCTTTCACGATTATTTCGGCGCCTTTCAAGCTTGTCGCACAATCCTTTCGAGTTTTGAAACGTATCTCTTTGACATGAATATGACTGGCAGTATTGTGGAGGCGAAAACCAAAACACAATAGATGAGAATCGTCAACAACGCGTCAACTGGAAAGACGAGCCGTTTGGAAACAAGAGATGGCACGCCGGCGCTGAAGGAAACAGCGTTGCCGTAGACTATTATCAGACCAGCTATGGCTCCGAGCAAGACAGCGAATGTGACAACAGCCAAGTTTTCGGTTAGTAGCATGGTTATCAGCTGTTTGAACGAGAGTCCGCGTACACTCATCATCGAAGCTTCGCGCTGCCTCTCTTTCAAACTGACAAACGTAACTAAGGCAGTTCCCACAGATGCTGCCACTATTGCGAAGGCGACGCCTAAGCGTTGAACGTTGAGAGTTCCCGAGGACATGGGATCGCTCTGCCGCTGTTCAAGTTGCTCAGACACTGAGTAAACGAGTGCTCCTCTTGGCACAACGGTCCGAATCTGCTCGGCGACCTCTGCTCCGTCTGTTCCGCTGTTAAGTTTGACGAGTAATCTTGCTGTAGAGGAGTTCGTGATTGTGTGGCTCAGTTCATAGAACAATCCTTGGGCAACATAGGACCAAGAAGAGTACAGGCCTGTGGGTCCGAATATAGGCGAGTCTGGTCTCTTAACTCCAAAAAACCCGCAAATTGTCAGATCTGCCTCCGATTCTACTAGAAACCGCCCGAATCCGAAACTTATTCTGATCTTTTCATTTATGCCCAGACCGTTGCGTTCTGCCATGTCGCGATCCAATATGATTGTGTAGTTGTTTAAGGACAAACGTTGAAAAGCAGTCTTGATGTCGTTGCCGCTGAACCAACTGTCTTCGTGATAGGCTGTTTCAGCCCATTCTGTGGTGTTCAAGGCTATGAGTTGGTGGCTTCCAAAGCTTGATGAGCCATAAAAAGAGTACTCGACCGTTGTTGACTTGACCCCAGTGATGTTTGCATAGATTGTTTTGGTCAAATCCTTGATAGCTGAGATGTTAACTGGAGATCCAAGATCGATTCTTATATCAGCGCCTATGCTGGCGTAGACCAGCCGTGTGTTATAGTCTTGATCGCTAGCTAAGGTTCCAGTGATTTGAACACCATATCCTATGATTAAAGCTATTAGAAAGGCGATGGCGGCAGCGCGAGCTGGGTTTCTCTGCACATTTCTTGTAGCCAGTGTGCCTAAATCGCCCAGAAACCTCGCTGCTTTAGCTGTGATTTCCTGAAATTTCAGTGAGCCTCTGATGAAGATTTTTGTGAAACCCCAGAAGAATAGAACGGGTCCTATAGAAGTCAAAATGAAGTAGTCGAAGACTGCCCATATGCCCGCCATGATTATCAGTAGGAAGTTGCCGCCGTACATAGCTAACCTCGAGACTTCATTAATCAAGTTTATGCCCAAGGCAAGTATTATCAGTTTGTACGTGCCGAGGATGAATGCGACCCAAGGCCATCGCTTTCTGTAGGGCTTGACTTCTTCAACATAGACGTATTCGCGTAAAGCGTCAACTGTCGCTAGATTCGAAGCTCTGCGAGCTGGTCTGAACACTGCGAGCATTATTATCCCCACGCTGAAAATGACGGTCATTATCGCTGCATCAGGTCCAATTGTTGGGGGGGCTAGGAATTCCCCGCCAACGGCTCGAATGAACACTGGGTTCAAGGCTAGGCTTAGGATTATCCCAGTAATGCCTGCGACCAGCCCGAGCAGCAGGGCTTCGATGAGAAACATCCTGAAGAGTTGACCTCTAGAGAACCCTTTGGTTAGTAACAGCCCTATCTCACGCCGCCGGAGGTTGAATGAAACGTCTGAAACTGTGGTGCCCATGTACCATGCCATGAAAAAGACTGGCAACGAGACGCCGACAAAAACCAGCCGCATCATGTTGAGCGTAAACTGAGAGTACATTAAAGTCGATGCCAACGTGCCTGACACATATAGGCTGAAACCGAGCATGTTGATCTTGTTTTCAATGTTGCGCCTCAACACTTCGAGCCTTTGTATTGAACCCGAAATGTCCCAGACGCTTATCAACGCGCTTCGGTCAATATGCACTAAGACGTCTGTGTTGAAGAATGGTTGCGCTTGCTCATAGAAAGCGTCGAGAAACTTGGCTAGAGTCTTGTCCAAATCGACTACCAAGATGTCCTCAACATAACTCGGCGTCTGATAGACCACCGGTGCTCCCATACCCATGAGTGGTAACATAACATCGTACGAGTAGTACTGACTTTGCACAATCGCTGTTGCTTTGCTGTCGAGTTGAGCGAACCCTTCGACAGTGAGATTGAGAGTAAAGCTGACAGTGGTCTTTTCGGGAAACTCGTACCTGTAATAGGGCATGCTCATGTTGACTTGGACCACGTCACCTTGTTTTAGTAGCTTGGCGAGTGGTGATCCAGCTAGGGCATACGTTTTGTTCTCGTCCACCGAGGCAGGAGGATTGGTCCAGCCGTCGTAAATGCGGGAATTCTGCGAGATTCCGACTAATCTAAATGAGTATTGAGTAATTTTGTCCGGCAGGATGGCTTCAACATAGACTCTTGAGACTGCTTCAACTTCATCTACGCCTTCAACGTCTCGTATGGCATTGATCAGGCTTGTGACGTTTTTGGACGACATGGTCTGGTAGGCAGTGACGTAGAAGTCTACAGGGACTCTGGCCAACGCTTGGTCCAGGGCTTGTTTGGCTGCTGTGTCAGCGCCGACGTTTATGCCCGCGAAGAATGTTGAGGCTAGTGCGATGCCTAGGAAAAGAGCTAGGTACAGTTGCCACGATCGGACTAGGCGTTTGATCACGTATGAGATTGGCAATCAATACGCCAGCTTATGTTTGAGTCAGAGCCTAATCATTAGGTTGCTGGTTTTGTTCTTAAGTCTATACTTTAGAACACGTTTATGTGCTTTGGTACGTTTCTTTTTGAGGCGTTTTCCTGAGGCTGTGGCATCAAAATTCTTATTTGAAACCCCATCTTTCATTTATACTTGGTTGGTGAGCTGGCGGACGGCTGTCGCGTTCGTTTGAGCGTGAGGAAACTCCGCCCACCACGCAGACGTCGCAACGCTCGCATAGGGCGTAGGGTGAGAGCCCTGGCAACAGCGCAGAAACGACACGTTCACTCAGCGTTGGTACGATGATGCACTTGGGCTGAAGGTGTTGAGGAGTTGAGTGTGAAGGCGGTGAAACGGCTGTCCTGCGAGGTGAAAGGGCAAATAGACGCCGAAGAGCTGTCTGCGCGAGGCGCGGGTAGCCCGTTTAGCTGAATGCCGTCGTTGAACAAAAGGCGGGTTACGTCCAGCACACCAACCCATATTGACAGGCATCAGTTCTGTTTAGAATAGGAAGAGAGCTCTGTGTCGCCAAGAACGAGGTTCGTTCTCTTTGCACTATTCATAGGAGTTGTCGTGATTACTATTATCTTGCATTTGCTGGACATTCCGTTAGGGTGGGGGTATTCTCGCCCGCTCGCTGCGTTTGTTGTGATGATTTCGGTTCTTCTCTATGTCTTGTTGGGAAGGATTGCTGATAAATTAAGGCATAGAAAACTAGGCGATTTATGATGAGACCTTAGGCGTGAAGAGGGTTAGTATGAGTCTGGAAAAATTTTTTTGTGGTGAAAGCGGGGCTTTTCTGTTTGTGTTCTAGGGGGCTGTTTGCTGTTCTGTTTGTTGTTTCTTGGGCTGTTTGGTGGTGTTCTTGCGTGACGCTGTATGTTGGTTTGCGTGACGTTTAATGTTGCTATGCGTGAAGTCTGCGTATGTTGACGTGTTGTGCGGGAAGAGAAATTTCGGAAGAAGAAGGGAGCAGTCGCTTAGCGCCTTCTTCTACTATTTGTTGAAGATGCGTTTTTTGGCAGAAGCTGTGTGGACATCGTCGTCAGACTCTTCCCGATGACATCAACAAGTTTGAGCATTGAGCTTCTGAGGCTGTTCGGGGTTCTTGTATGGTGCTCTGGGCTCTATTTGCGTCCTGTCGACTGCAGTATTCCATGAAAGGATTCCCTCTGAAAGGAAGGGCAGTGGACGGGTTGATTGCTAACCTCGTTCTTAATGTCTGATAGAATCCTTCTACATGCTTCTCAAAAAGAATGCTTTCTAAAAGAATTCTGGATAGATTCAGAAAAGTTACTTAATGAAAACATTACAGGGACGGGCTACGAGAAGTCCGTCAAGGTTAATGAATGAGGGTTCCATAAGCGCCTGGCGCTGACGTGTCAAAAGATACGAATATCTCCATAATTGCGACTAAACAATTCTTAAATACCTCATGTGCATATACAATCAATACGGAGTGGGGTCCCCCTTTGAATGCTGCGCCGCAGCTGGTTGGCGCTTTAGTAATCTTTTAGAGGCCCTGCCTTCCTCTCTGATTCGCCGAGAGCACGTGGCGGCATTCAAAGGGTTCTAATAATACAATGCAGTCGGTTTTAGACTTCATATCCCCACGCATGTACTACCCTCATTCTTTCATCATCATGAACACCTTTGGTCTCAACTCGATTTCTCAAGCATTCCAAGCATTCGTTCACTGATTTCTGGCACCTGCGACCGCAACGAACAATCATGCACAGCCTGAAATGTCTGCTCGGCAAAGTCTCAGATCCTCAAGCCTATTCTTTGTAGCGCGTCGAAAAAATAAGTCTATGCGCCTTAGCAGACTGAATCAAAGACTACGACATGAATTTCGTCTGCAGTTCAACTACCTCTGTGCTGTCCCTTGCCTTTGCATAGGCATCCAGCATCTTCCTGTTCAACCTTATGAACTCAGGTCCCCACTTGAACTTCGAAAGAAGCCTCTCAGCTTCCTCAACGAAACCAGCGATGTACAGCGCTGCAGCCAAGGCTTCAACCGTGCTCAACTTTGTGGGCGTACCATAATTCACAGGGTTTGCAGCAATCAAGTACGGTAGAGCTCTAGAAACCCCACGTGTGTCAAGTTCAAAAACGTGACTGGCATGTATCCAGCTGCAGTCAATAGCCGCCAAACCTTCTTTCATGATGATTGAACGATCGGCAGGCGAGAAAGCCTTGGAAGAAAACGGGTTCAAAACAACTGCGCCATGAGGCAACGCCCTAACGTGCGGCACGACTCTTGCCAAGCCGAAGCGTTTCAACTTCAAAGTAGTGCATTTTCTGGGATCATCCTGCCCAGCGTGATAAACCGCGATTCTTATGCCTTTCTTTTCAGCCATGTTTTCGCACCTTCAAATGCGACATTGGGTCATCCATCACCTTGGGAATCCACTCAAGCAAGTCTGTTGCAACCATGTGGAACCCTTTCTCCGAGGCAACGAAGTCCCCAGCTGAGCCGTTGATGAAGGCTCCTGCAACAGCAGCCTCAAAAGCATCAACACCCTGAGCCAAGAAAGCCGCAACTACGCCAGACAAAACGTCGCCTGTTCCACCCACAGTCATGCCTGGGTTTCCTGAAAAATTGAACTTAACTCGTTCTCCGTCAGATATCACATCGACATGTCCCTTAAGCAAAACGACAGCGCTAAGCTCTTCAGCGGTCTTCTGCACATCCGCAGCTCTCTGCCCCAAATCATCCATAGGCTCATGACCAGTCAGAATCCTGTATTCTCCAGAGTGCGGAGTCAAGACAAGAGGCGACTTCGCCTTGCGTTTGAACTCAGCGAAAGCTTTCAAGCCGTCTGCATCAAGCAACATGGGAATCTTTCGTGTTTCAGCAAGTCTGATTATTTCATGGACGAATTCCTTTGTTTCTTTGTGAAGACCCAGCCCGGGGCCTACGGCAACTGCGGTTGACTTCTCCAAAAATGGTGCAAGCGTAGCCGTATTGCGGGGGCTGAGGTGGTCTCCTTCAAGTTTGATTGTGATGAAGTCGGGCGACATCGAAGATATAGCGTAAGCGGTTTTAACTGGAGCCGCGATGTGAACTAAGTCTACACCAGCTCGATACGCACCAGACGCGACAAGGGCTGGAGCACCTGAGAAGACTTCGCTTCCACCTACGACGAGTAGTCTACCAAAATCTCCTTTATGCGCTGTGGGTGAACGTGGTTTCACGACGATTTGAACGTCGCCTGGACCAGCAAAACGTTCAAACTGTTCAGGCAGCCCAATAGACGCTACAATGATTTCACCTGTGTATTCTTTCGCTTTCTCCAGTCCATGCTTCAGTTTGTGAAAAGTCACTGTTAAATCAGCCTTGACAGCTTCACCCAGAATCTCGCCTGTGTCAGAGTCAATGCCTGAAGGCACGTCAACCGCCAAGCGAAAAGCTTTCATAGCATTGATTTTGGCTATCAGCTGGCTTAGTGGCGGTCGTGGAGCACCTTTCAGTCCTATTCCCAAAAGAGCATCCACCGCAACATCGGCTTCAATGTCAGGTATCAAAGATGAATCATGCACCTCATGGATATTCAGGAAGCCTCTTAACGCCTCCAAAGCGTTCCAGTTTGCCTGAGCTTCTTTGTCAGTGATCTCGTTTGGCTTTCCTGCGACGACTACTTCGACTTTGAAGCCGTGAGCAAGGAGATGCCTAGCCGCTACGAAGCCGTCGCCTCCGTTTCCGCCTAAGCCACAGAAAACAGCAACCTTTGTTTTGGACGGTTTAAATCGGGCTGCGATTTCGCTTGACACGTTTCTGCCAGCGTTTTCCATCAGTTGCAGTCTTGATACGCCATGGTATTCGGAATTGACCTCTAGCGCGCGCATTTCTCGGCTTGAAATCGACAAGGCATATCTCTCAGTCTTCTTTTAGTCGTTACCTAGCAAAAGCATTTTGGGTTTTGTATAAATGGAGTTGCAGACTTGAATGCTTCATTTAGGCGCGCATGAAATTCTTGTTCCAATGTAGAGTATGGGCAGCCAACTGCGCTTTTTATCGACTGAAAGCTTTTTGTATTCCTCTCTCACTCTCTCGAAAAAACTTTCAGCATTCCCCTCCTTTAAACCCATTAATCTCGCAACAAGAAGCCGGGATTTCCTCACTAACTCCTCAGAAACATTGGGTCTTCTATGAAGAACCTGAATGCGTTTGTGGCGGATTTTTCTGAACCCATTGTTATGTAGTATTTTCGCCAGCTCGGATTCAGCAAAGTCGTGGATGCCTCCCTTTTCGCGGGATGCAGCCCAGAAATCGAGAGGTGGTTTTTCCCATTCCACAGAAGCTAATTTACCGCCCTTTCTGACAACTCGTGCCATTTCAGCAGCTGCCTTTTGAGGGTTGGGCAAAAAGGCAAACATAAAGCAAGATGTCACAGCATCAACGCATCGGTTGCGAAGAGGCAAACTATGAGCGTCTGTCAAGACAAAATTGATGTTGGGCAGACTCAGCGCCTTTTTCTTCTTTACTGCTTGTTTCAGCATGGGTCTGGAATAATCGATGCCCAAAACCATGCCGTGCTTTCCCACTTTCTTGGCTACTTCTATGCCTATGATTCCTGTTCCTGTTGCCATATCGAGAATTTTCATGTCTAATTCGATTTCTGCTTCTTGAATCATAGACTGAAGAATAGGCGTATAATCTGGAACCTCCCAAATAACATCGTAGTCTTGGGCGATTCTGTCCCAGATTTGTCTCCGATGCTTCATGTGGCTTGAAGCCTACCAAGTCTCTGATTTTCAATGGTGAGGGTTGTATGACAAAATATTTTAGGTTATAGGATACAACTGTGTAGGCAACTAGAGTAATGGAGGAATGAATGAGCGTATGCCGATGGCTTTCGTACTCATTAACGCTGAGATCGGTTCAGAGGAAGAAGTGCTTAAGGAACTGAACAAGGTGGAAGGCGTTGTTGAAGCTTTCGTCGTCTACGGCGTCTACGACGTGGTAGCTAAAATCAGAGCCGACACCATGGACAAACTGAAAGACGTTGTCACATGGCACGTGCGGCGCTTGAACAAGGTTCGCTCAACCTTGACCATGATAGTAGTAGAGACTCCTTAGCGCCAAAAGCCTCCATCCTTTTTATCAACCATAAGTTCCAAAGGACTAAATTCTTATCATTGAGCCTCATTGTTGACTGGTGGGTCTACGCTGAATGATTACACTGCACGTTGGGATAGATGACACAGATTCGCCACGAATGGGCTGCACCACTTACGTAGCCTCGTTGCTCGTGGAGAAACTGTGCACTCTAGGTGTCTCATTCATTGACTATCCCAACCTTGTTCGGCTGAACCCCAATGTGCCTTGGAAGACACGGGGAAACGGCGCCCTCTGCTTAAGATTCAACTGCGACGAGGATAAGGTTAAAGAAATCAAGGAAACCGTTGTCGACGCGGTGGAAGAAAACAGTGACTTGGATTATTCTGGCACTGAGCCCGGCGTGGTTTTCTTCTTCGGCGATACAATTCCTGAGCAGTTGTCAGCTTTTGCTAAACAAGCCATTCAGGGCATAGTGAAAATGAAAGAAGCGATGAAGCTTGTCAAATTATTCAGAGCCGGGGCTGTGGGCTTTAAGACTGGACGCGGAATCATCGGCGCCTTAGCCGCCGTTGGTGAAACTCTTGCGGGTGACCACACTTACGAACTCATCACCTACAGAACGCCTGCAAACCGTGGTACTAAAAGACAGGTCGATGCAGAGTCAGTGCTCAAAATGAACGAGGAAACTCAGCCGTTCACGTTCAACAACGTTGATCCGGAAACCAGGCGAGTTCTGATTACGCCTCACGGACCTGATCCCATACTTTACGGTATTCGGGGTCAAACAGCGAGCATTGTGAAAAAAGCCCACAGCATGATCCGCTGTCTTGAGCCTGTTGAGCGATGGACTGTTTTTCGCACAAACCATGGCACAGATGCCCATCTTCGAAAGGTTGCCGCAATAAAAGACGTTAATGCCTACAGCCCAGTCATTGTAGAGGGTAAGGTAGCCGAGTCACCACGGACAGTTCCTAGAAGACACATCGTATTCACCATCAGCGATGCTACTGGTCGGATTGACTGCGCCGCTTACGAACCCACTGGGCTTTTGAGAAGAAGGGCTGCTGAGCTAATTGTAGAAGACATCGTTGAGGCTCATGGGGGCGTGCGTCCTGCATCAAGCAAGCGACCTGTGACTATTAACTTGGAGAAATTCAGGGTCATCGATCTGGCGCAGAAACTCATGCTCAAGAATCCTGTCTGTCCAGATTGCGGAAGACGCATGAAGTCGATGGGTGCTGGAAAAGGGTTCAGATGCGACAAGTGTGGCTTTCGCTCAGCCACAATCAGAAAGCAGGCAGTTGAAGTCAATCGAGACCTACAGGAGATGCTTTACGTGACTTCGCCTCGTTCTCAGCGCCATTTGACGAAGCCTCTTAGTCGCTATGGCTTTGAGAATAAGGATAAACCGGATAGAATCACGTCACAGTGGTTTTGGGTTAACGACACGATGAAGTAAAGGCTACGTGGAATTCTGATTTTAGATTCATATTGATTAAATAGCCAGCGACCAGCCTCTCTGCTCTTGAACGGTGAGACCGCATTGGATGAAAATGAAGCCTACTGGGCAGGCTTAGTCGTAGCTACAGTCATGTTAGGCAGCGGGTTTTCGCTGCTTTTGTTTCCTGTGTTCATGGGTTACGGCGCCGTCATCATGTCCTTGGGAATAATGACCATGATCGTGGTTTTGATGACTAAGGCTGTGATAATCCAGATTCAGAAGTGGATGGATTACAACGCCAGAATTGAGGAAACAGTTGCCAATATCCTTGCACTCAGAACCCAAGTAGTTCCTAATCGACCGAGCATTGAAGCGGTGCAGCCGCAGAAGGATGAGTTCAAGGCTAAGAAGCTTGAAGCTGAAGCGGAAGAAGAAGAGGTTGCGGCTGCTTAAACTGTGTCAGTGTCAAGGTTGCTCTTCCACGTTGAACATCCGCGTTAGGAGCTTGTAGAGTTCGTCTCCGCCTTCAACGCCCTTGAAAAGCTCTTTCTCCGTCCTTAGTATTTTTCCAGCCATTTCGTAGGTTTTTCTCCATTCGGCTTCTTTCCAGAGAACCTGAAAGTGTTTGAGTTCTAGCCAGGCGCGGAAGATGAGCACGGCGAACATTCCTACAGTTACGGCTAGGTTGAGCAGGTAGATTTCGAACAATTCGACCATTTTCAGACCACCTCAACATTACAGCGCATTATTTGCCTTAGATTTTGACGTGTCAGAATTTAAGCAGTTCGAGAACAAGCTATAAGGCATTAATCTGTGATATCCAGAGTATTCTTCAAGAAGGACGACTAAAATGGATGTGTCTAAGATAACGTCGCTGGTAGAGTTTTCGGCAGACAAGTACGTGAGAGTGCCTATCAAGGATTCAGGCGGTCTTGTGCGTCTCCTGTGCTTTGAGCCGAGTCAAGAGGTGGCTTTGCACAGGCATTCTGAGGCTGATGAGGTCTTCTACGTGGTAGGTGGCGTAGCGGAGTTCACCAAGGGCAAGGAAACTGCCCGATTAGAGGCTGGAAGCATAGTCAAGGCTGAAGCAGGCATGTTTCACGGTTGGAAGAACGGGTCGACCAGACTGATTTTGTTCTCTGTGCTCGTACCCCTTAGGAGTTACAGTGTTGCTGAGCAGGCTGCGAAGATGGAGTTTGCTTAGGCGCAATACGCAAGACATAAAAGTTGTATACCTCGAATTTAGGAGGCGAGGTTGAATCCATGAGCGAGGTTCTTTCTCCATTAGGTTATCAATTGGGAATCGGTGGAGTGGGCGGCTTCATCGCAGGGTACGCATTCAAGAAGTTCATGAAAATCGTGGCGGTGATAATTGGCTTATTCATCTTAGCGCTTGTCTACTTGGGCTACCAAGGCTATATCAACATAAATTATGATGCACTAGGAGAGGGTGTCAAGAATGCCTTGAGCGGCGCGGGTGCTGCAGCAGAATGGATAGCCCCGATTATTGCACATCTGCCTTTCGCAGGCGCTTTCGGACTCGCATTCTTCCTAGGATTCAAAATGGGCTGAACCATTGATCTTCTTCTCTGCAAGTTCCTAATGAAAAAGAGGAATCTTGGCTCAGTCATTTGTTATAGAAGCCTTTACCTTCAGTTCGGCTCTACAAGGACCTAGTGCCGCTGTCTCGAAAACAAATATCGCTACCGTCACTGTTTGTTTCTTTCCTAGTTCAAGTGTGAAATTTTCGGGATTCGCCTCCATGTGCCAGCCGCTAATTGGAAATGGAGGATACTCTATCTCTACAACGAGGGTCTCGTTAGTAATACTCGTTACAGTGAAGCTTGATGTCGCGTTCCCTCCTCTCTTAATTTCGCCGAACGCCAAGCTTGTCGGATTGACTTCTATGCCGTCGGCTTCGACGATTATCCAGCTTAATTCAACTGTCTTCTGATAATAGTCAACCGCGGCGTAAGCGTCAACGATCAACGCTAGCGCAAGTAGGGAGCATAACGAGGCTTTCTTCCGGCTCAGATCTCTTCACCTCTATACACTTTCTGCCACCACAGATTTCTCTCCCCCTCATTTATTTTTTGCGCCAAAACTTATCGAACCAAACACGCAGTTTGAATTAAAATTACGTCCAAAAATTTGATTTGCTAATCGCTTATTGTTCATGTGTTTTCTGACTCTAGCACTCGTCTATCTTAGTTACCAAGGCTATGTCGACACAGATTACGATGCACTAGCAGTCGGCGCTAAAGACGCGCTGGGTCTTACAGGTGCGGCTGCAGAATGGATAGTCCCGATCATTGCACACTTGCCTTGTGCAGGCGCCTTCGGACCGGCGTTCTTTCTAGGATTCAAGATGGGTCGACCACTCCCTTCGAGCGATCTCACAAAAAAAGGGGAGGAGGAGCGATTTGCGTATACTTTTCCAGCGTGACCCTTTGGTGTTATGGACGTTTGGAAAGCTGGAAGACAACACCGTCGTAGTCTTTATGAGGCATCGAGTCTAAAGCACCATTGAAAAGACGTGAGCTTAGGTCTAGAGTGGATTTTCCCTTAGCTAAACATTCAAAGGTTAGTGTAGCCAAGACACCATCGCCACTCACTGTCCCGATCGAAAAGCCACTAGCATATAGATAATCAGGACCTTTGATGCACCAAGGCTGTCCGAAACCTAGGTCGCCATCTGTAACAGAAATCAACTTCAGTAAGTTTGGTTCCCACTTCAACGTAAACTCATAGGTACCCAGATACGCCACCCGTTCAATCGTTATGTTAACAGTGAACCGTTGACCCACCTCCACTGGCCTTGCTGGAGCTGCTACTTTTACTTTTGTTTTGTCAGAAACCGTTGGTTCGAACGGAGAATATTGATAGTTCCAACCGAAACGTGACCCAACGAGAAACAACTCTATGGCATATATTCGTCCGTCGCCATTGAAGTCCGCGTCTGGGTTATAAACACCCCAACCTATTCCATGAGGCCAGCTCGAATCTGTACTCCAAGCCATGGAAACAAGGACAAGATCAATGATGGAGACGTAGTCATCAGTTCCTATACCTTTTGCAATGTAATCAGACTCATAGTATGAACCACGGTAGTTGACGTTTCCGGCGCTGTTAGAGGCTTTGGCTATGAATCCAGATACGAATCCCTGTGACCAGTAGTGTTGTGTGAAGGCATGGAAGTTTACCCACGTCCATGTTTCTGTAGACCCAGCTGAAGTACTGTCCATGACCCATTCGTTGGTGCCGTCCTCATACATGTCCATGACGCCGTTTTCGTCAACATCCTCCTCCCAAGGCTTGTAGGCAATTACACCCCTTGGTGTTGGTCCAGAGCCTGTGTCGTAGTATACGGGTGTTCCGGCAAAGTTCCAGCCGAATTTGTCATTGGCTGCGAGCCACATGTAGGAGTCCATTACGTATTGGCTACCCCAACCATAGGCCCACAAGCTCGCGACTTTGAAGTAGACTGCCACATCGTTTACTGGCAGAGCTGGGTTATCTCTTATGTCTGCGTGCGCTCTCGCATATGCGGGTCGGCCCGCAGGATTGATCTCGATGTAGTCAATGTCTTTCACGCTTGAGTGGTACCAGTAGATGGCGGGTCCCACATCTCTGAGGAGTATGAGCGAGAACGCAGCGTCGTACGGGGTCGCTAGTCTTCCGCTGTGGAAGTAAACGTCATTGCGCATGTGATATGTGACGACTGTCTTTGCTGGCGTGCCGT
>Ga0315307_1000840_pt1 | contig 13450 bp, 17 predicted proteins | sample TDP2_MG_FD_203079 | JGI IMG/M metagenome (GOLD analysis project Ga0315307, IMG submission 203079) | Freshwater sediment microbial communities from Lake Towuti, South Sulawesi, Indonesia - TDP2 | ecosystem: Environmental > Aquatic > Freshwater > Lake > Sediment | place: Indonesia: South Sulawesi... | reverse complement strand
AACCTAGGTTTTAGAAAAGGTTTTGTAACATCACGTTTTCCCAAACTTCAGATGAAAACCTCAGCCCATTAGACTTCTTCCCAATGCAGAAGCAACTAGGGTCAGCTCGGCGGGTTCTGCGGCTGTGTGGAGGCTATTTGTTCTTTGCTTGCCATGGAGAATCTGGCGCCTCTTTTGGCTAATTCGTTGAAGAATGGTTCGGGTTTAATGCCGGTTTCTCCTGTTACATATACGCCTCTTTTTTTGATTTTGCCTTTCAGGATCATCTGAGCTGTGATTGATCCTGAAATTCCCACAGGGTTTGCTTGTCCACTTGTTTTCCATTTCTTGTTAGAGGGAAAGATTGCATCCATTATGATGGTTGTGTCTTTTCCATCTTTTTTTCCAGTGGCTATGATCTTGTCTGCGTCATAATAGTCTGGCGTCACTGTTTCAGGATATCCCACCATGTTATTTTTTCTGATGAGGGCGGCTATGAAGTCTATTGGCGCCACTTTGGCTCCTTTGACATTTAATGGTTGGTCGCTGCCGAATCCCATTTCGTATAGGAAAACCGTTTTCCAATCTGTGTTTTCCCAGAAGCTTACATTTTGCAGGCCTTTGTCTTTGAAATACATTGGGAAAGTTGCTTGTTCAATGTGTATGACTTGGGAGACTTCTGTTTCTCCAATTGGCTCAGGAAATTGCACAATCTTCTTTTCCCTGGTGGATACATGGATTATTTCTCCGTCTTCCCATTCGAAATCCGCTTCGAACGCGTCAAAAAGGCTCTTCGGAGCCGGCAGCCTCCTTTCTGCTTTTCCTTTCCTTCTTTTCCATACAACAGCTGGAGCGCCCATTGAGATTATTTGTCCCTCAGGGCTCCAAGTGAAATAATACGGGGGCATTCCTTTCGTGAAATCTTTGCCAACACTTATTGCTTCAATATTCTCCACTGAGTCTAGCTTATCAACTGCATACATTGCCATGAGGTCTATTATCCCTGGGCATTCTCCCATGTTTGTGACCGCAGTCAAATCATTTTTTTGAAATTCGTCGTGCAATTCTTTTTGCTTGATAAAATCACCATTAAAATCAATGTAGTGGGCTTTTGCCTCTAAAGCCAATTTTATCACGTGATGACTAAACATGAAAGGCGTACAATTGATGACAACATCTGCGCCCTTCAATAGCCTAACCGTTTCTTGACGATCAAATATGTCACCTTTCTTGGCTGAAACATAACCACATTTCACTTTATCAACTAGTCTTTGTGCTGCTTTCAAATCGACATCCGCTATGACTATTTCCCGAACATCCGAAGTTTCGATAAGATCTCTAAGTGCAGCCTCTCCAACTTGGCCAGCGCCGCCTAATATAACAACCTTAGACATTTAAACCCCACACGCAATTAGGCAAATATGCAATACAACTTTTCTTTAATCTAGCGGTTTCTTCTCCAACTCTCAAAACGCAACAAAAAACAATCAGAAGTACGCTTTGCTTTGATATGTGGGGCACTGTTCATTTTTGGTTAAACATTTATATTTGACATTTCACAATAATTTGGTGGAGACAGTTAATTTGGTGGAGTCAATTCTGAAGAAGCTTGATGCGCAGGGCAGGGTTGCCATTCCAGCAGCTTGGAGACGCGGTTGGAAATCAGGCAAAGTTATTCTGATAAAACGCGGGGAAAAAATTGAGTTGTCGCCAATAGAGCTTGTGTCGCCTTCCAGCTTGTTTGATTCTATTGAGGTGTCTGACAATGTGGACTTCACAGATTCACATTCTTTGAGGAGAGCCCATTTGGAGCGAACTGCACATTGAGGTTTGTGGACTCCAACATTTTTCTTCATGCTTTTCTCAAGCCTCAAAGAAAATTGACGCAGAAAGAACTCAAGATTAAGAAAGAAGCGCAGACCATTGTTAAAGAAATTGAGGCCGGCGAAGAAGTTGCCTTGTCGGCTACACACCTTTCAGAAGTTGTCAACATCGTTGAAACAAGTTTGGGACTCGAAAAATCTTTAGGTTTCCTAGCTTGGGTCGTCACCAAGGACAACATTGAAGTATATTCAGTGGGTTTAGGCCATTACGAAACGTCTCTGCCACTTGCCAAGGAAAACGAAATCAGCGCCAACGATGCACTTGCCTACCTGTTCATGAAAAGTTACGGGCTGAAGGAAATATACTCCTTTGACAAACATTTTAATCAATTAAAGGACATTGTGAGGTTGCCTAAGGCATAGCTCAAAAAAGCTTCGGCAAATGTGCGAATGGAACTTTGCCAAACTCTGGTCGTGGTCGTTAACGATGATTTTGAGTCAATTTAGAAACAGGTAGATGCAATGTGCTCAAGCATGGAGATGCGTGTGCAGCACTTGGATCGATTTAAGAAAATGGGGAGAGTGAGGAATTCATGCTCAGTATTCTGGGGGCATTCCGCCTGGGCCGCCTGGTGGCATAGCTGGAGTCTTCATTTTTCCTCCTGCTATCACGTCGTCGATTCGGAGGATCATTGTGGCTGCTTCAGTGGCAGACTTGATTATATGTGTCTTGACAGCTAGGGGTTCTAAGACGCCGAGCTTCTGCATGTCTTCAACTTTGCCGCTGAAAACGTTGACGCCCATCCATACTTTGCCTTTTTCGTGTTGAACTCTGAGGTCAGAGAGTATGTCGATTTGGTCGAGTCCTGCGTTTTCTCCGAGTGTTTTAGGCACTATCTCCATGGCGTCGGCGAAGCTCATTACAGCCAATTGTTCTCTGCCTGGCAGGGTTTCAGCGTATGCCCTGAGCACTTTGGCAACTTCTTCCTCTGGGGCACCGCCTCCGGCAACGATTTTCAGCTTCTGCACTGTGTCTCGTACCACGCAGAGAGCGTCATGTATTGATCTTTCTGCTTCGTCGACTATGCGTTGGGTTCCGCCTCGGATTAGTATGGCTACGGCGCGGGGGTTTTTGCATCCTTCGATGAAAGTCATTTTGTCTTCGCCGATTTTGCGTTCTTCGACAAGTTCGGCGTGGCCTAAGTCAGATGCCAAAATGTCATCCAGGTTAGTGATTACTTTGCCGCCTGTGGCTTTGGCAAGCTTAGTCATATCGGACTCTTTAGCCTGCTTCAATGCTAATATTCCCTTTTTAATTAGGAAATGCTGAGCCACGTCGTCTATTCCTTTCTGGCTGATCATGACATTGGCGCCTGCCGCGGATATTTTCTTCACCATTGATTGGAGCATTTTCTCTTCTTCTTGGAGGAATGCCTCCATCTGCTTTGGGTTTTCAATGTTGATTTTGGCGTCAAACTGAGTTTTCTTAATCTCAAGCGCGGTGTTGAGAAGGGCGATTTTGGCTTTTTCCACCCGTTTAGGCATGTCTGCGTGAGCGGCTTCCTTGCTGAGAACTAAGCCTTTAATAAGTTTGGTGGATGCCACCGATTCTCCAGGTTTCTTTTCGATCATGACATCGTCTAAGTCAACTCTGATTTCATCTGCGACTTTTTCAGCCACATGCAATATGGCGTCTACAGAAAATTCGGCGAGTTGTTCACGATTTTCAGACACTAGCTTGCTAGCCATTGATGTCATGGCAACTTTCTTCAATGATTCTCGGTCAGATAGCTTAATTGGAACCGCGATCTTCTCTAGGGTTTCAAGAGCTTTGTCCGCCGCTTTCCTGTAGCCTTCAACAATTTTGGTGGGATGAATATTCTTGTCCAGCAGATCTTCTGCTTTCGAGAGAAGTTCGCCAGCCACAACAACGGCTGAAGTTGTTCCGTCGCCGACTTCATCATCCTGCGTCTTAGCGACTTCAACCATCATCTTAGCAGCTGGATGCTCAACATCAATCTCCTTAAGAATCGTGTGTCCATCACTTGTGATCGTGACGTCCCCGGAACTATCTACAAGCATCTTGTCCATACCCTTAGGCCCCATGGAACTTCTCACTGCCTCAGCCACTATTTTAGCTGCCATAATGTTATTTTGCTGGGCCTCTTTGCCTCTACTCCGCGAAGATCCTTCCTTCAAAATGAGCACAGGCTGCCCACTTTGAGTCTGCGTCAAGTAAGCCATAATTATTCCTCTCCCTTTGGGATTCAAAATCTGAAATATAAATTTAACTACAAACACCTATGAACAGGCGGATAACAAACATTAATCCTATCGTAATGCTGGTCAACCCCTTCACCTGACTATTTCCAGCGTCAACGTGGCCTTCAAATCCACGCATTATGCGCCACGACACAAAACCACTTAACCACTGACCACTCAATCTTCTTATAGTTAAGTGAAACATTAGAATCCAACAAGAAAAAAAATATTTTTTTGCGGTTTAGGTTTTGAAAAAAGTTTTGGACACGCGCTAAAGTAGCCAAAACAACAGCAACATCATCCCTACCCACAGACATCTAAATCACCTACCCAAACTTCAACAAACAAAGCATAACAAAAAGAACGAAACATCAAAAATGAACATGAAGCTCAGCTGACAAAGAAGCCTATGACTCCAATTACCCCAATACATGACATCCAAAAATCTTCTTCAATAGCCTGCATGCATACAAAACATTACTAAAGGTTTAATTCAGCCTACTCTGCCTAGTAAATGTTGGTGGCAAGCTTGGAAATAGCAATACCCCCAGACCTCGCCGAAAGCATCATTAAGATCACTCGTGAGCGCAGAGTTGACGCTGCCCTCCTCACCATGATCAAAGAATACCTCGAGTTGAAAACCAACGACATCGAAAGAAGAATCGAAAACTACGAAAAAAAATACAAAACAAATTTTGCAAACTTTAAGAAAGACTGCAAATCTGGAAAAATATACGCCTACTCTCACGAGGTTGAAGAAGACTACAGAGAGTGGGAAGCCCTACTCACCCTGAAGAAATACTACAAGGAACTCGCAAGCAGATGGCTTACAAAAAAATAGAAGAACTCCTCGACGAAATATACACAGAAGCAATTAAGAAAAAATATATCAAATCAATAAGCGTTAAAGTCGAAGGCCCTATACTTAAATGCAGAATATACCTCGACGACTCACTCATAAACGTATTCTTCAACGAAGGAACAAAAACAACAGCTTTCACCCTCATAAAAGGAAACAAAAGAATCTTCGGCATAGACAAAGACAGCCTAAGAGGATGGCACAAACACCCAATTGACAAATCTAACATCCATCAACCCTGCAAAGAAACAAAATTCAAACAGTTCCTACAGCAAATTGAAGCAACCATTAAAACGAAAAGCTAAATATCGAAGGATTTGTACTAACAGGATACTTCACCGAAAGAATTCGAAAAGGCGAAATTTTATGGAAAAAACAATAATGTTCTTCTACGATAAAGACAACGACATCTTGAACATATCCTTTGGAAAACCCAAAGTAGCCACCTCAGAAGAAGTCAATGACGACATATTAGTCAGAATAGATCCAAAATCAAGAGAAATCTTAGGATTCACAATAATAAATTTCGCCAGCGTCTTTCTTAAACGATTCACAACCAAAAAGAAACCAATAGAGTTGACACTCTCCAAAACCTAAATCACCTATCAGTCGAACGCCCATACCCATCCACAACAAAAATACTCCTATAACTCAAAATACAACAAAAAACAATCAAAAGTCACAAAAAACAACTAAAAACAACAAAAAATGCCCAAAAGTTACCAAATTTTATCCACGCCCTTTAAGCTCCAGAAATAATCTGATAAACTCGGACCAGAACCGTGAATAAGAAGGCGAAGCCAAAAATTAGGGCGGTTCTTCTCAAAAACCTCTTTTCAATGGCTAAACTTGTTCTTTCCAGATACGGCGAAGTCAACTCAGATGTGATCAAAAGAACAATTGACACAATTGCCAAGACAAGGCTGAAGTCCCAGAAGGAAAGAGGAAACTCCAAGCCTATTGCTAAGCCTCCAAAACACGATAATAAACGTCCGCAGCTTTGCCGTCCTGCGCAAGTCTGTTTTCATCCATAACAACTGGTTTGCCAGAAGCCCTGGCTAAGGCAATGGCTATTGAACTGCAGAGTGGACACCCAAAAACCTGGCAAACTCCTCCAAGTCTCCTAACCTCATCACACAAATCCTTGTAAATCGACCCTTCAATCCGAACATGGACTCTGCCATCCTCTTCGCTCAGCTCAAAATCGTCTGCAATCTCTAATGCTTCAACAAAAACCTTGGGCAGATTCCTCTCCAAATACTCTAAGCCAACACCTGCAAAGCTGGTTCCAAGTTCTTTCTCCAAAAGATTCACCAGAGCAACGCCGGAAGGAACAAGACAGACGCCGTCTGGATTCTTCAAGAAAACCTTGCCTTCAGCCTCCCCAACCTCGGCTAGAGTTGGCACGTAAGCTTCGTCTCTTGCTGAAATGTAAACCAGTCCGCTTCGCAGCTCCTTCAAACTGCGAGGAGGCAAATAGACGCCTTTACCCTTCAAACCAAACTCAGAAATCAATTTGTCAACGTTCTGGAGAAAAGAGAAAGAAGCAGAATCCAAGAGATCAGCCTTCACAAGGCTTGTAGGCTTCAAGAAAAAGAAGAGGATGCCCCAGAAGGTCAGTACTAATCCGACAATAGCCCAAACAGTGGAGGAAAAAACCATCGAGCCGGCGAGGACAGAGGCGCCGACAAAAGTCATCGCGTACCCAGCCAAACGAGTTGGCAAACGCCGGTAACTCCAAACCTTCCTGCGCAACTCCTCCAACTCAGCTTCAGCCTCAGACACAACAACCTCTCTGGCAGGCATGTGTGGCGTAGACGAAGCGGCGGCAGGAGTTTTCCCAGCCAAGAAAGCTTTGGCGCCCTCAACGCTTAAACCTAGCTGCGCACCCTTAAGGAATAATACAATTGAAACAAAGCCTACGGCAATTTCTAGCCCTAAGAAACTAAGCATCAAATTACCGTAGGTCCAGTATTTTTGAGTCCACTCAGCGCTGAATTGTAAACCAAACTTGTAGAGGTCGGTGTGAACCAAACCATTCAATCGAGTAAGGAAGAAAACGCAGAGAAAATTTGCCACAATTACTATGGCTAGGAGAAAACAGCAATCATACCTTATTAAATTAATTTTTCCCTTTCTAACATAAACCAGGTGAAGTATGGCTGAAGTGACAGTGCCCAACAGGGCAATTGTGAGGAAACTATCCATCCAAACCGAGTAGGTCCAGTATTGTCCAGCCCAATCATAACTGAACCGCAAACCGTGCTGGTAGAGGTCTTCATGAACAACCTGATCCAAATGGGCAAAGACAAAAGCTGAAAAACCTATGATCACGCTTTCCAAAAGCAACAAAACCAGAACAGCTACAGGTGCAGCTGGAAACCGTGTTTTCATAAACATCCCAAAAACACGTGGTATGCAACACGTCAGGGCGCGCACTAATTATGTTACTGAAGATTGTTTCCCATAAATTTAAGAAGAAACGAGTCATTATCTAGGGGAGACAGTGAAGAGAGCAGAAGAGAGAGAAAGGAGATCCAAAAATCTCTTGCCCTCTTCGCCATCTCTCTCTCACTTTTATCGCATTCTCCCTTTCAAATTAATTGTACACCTACGCCTTCCAGCGGGCTGTGACATCAAATTGTTGAAAAAGTTTATTAGCGAGAAGACGCGCATGTGGTCGGATTTAAAATTTGCACAAATGGAGAATGCTCCGAATTGAGAAGCAACTTTGAGATAATGGTTGACATTTTGAGAGTCGCCAAACATGGCGCTTCCAAAACTCGTATCAGAAACACTGCCGGTTTAGTTAACTCAAACCTTAACCATTACCTGAATCTGCTGCTGAGTTTAGGTCTCCTTGAAGAAGGAAACTCCTACCACACGACGCAAAAAGGTTTAGAATTCATCAAGAGCTTCGAAAACCTTCAAAAAACTCTGGCCTCTCAACCCTAATTCTCCAACTGCTAACGTGCATGCACTATAATTTCCATTTAGCGCCCGCTAGCGCGCGCTATTTATCAAATCAGAAATAACATTTCTGGACTTCAGTTCATTTAACGTCGTACGCGCAAGTTCATTAAGGAGTGATACTTATTGAAACATTGACTCTATTTTGCTGTTATGTGAAGTAGGCATCTAGAAAGTTTGCCCAGCCGGTTGCCTGCGCCCAATTGACCAAGAGATAGTTGTCTCTGGCCGAATACCATGCGCTTTGGTTTCCGGGCCAGTAGAAGGATAACCCGTTGCAGTCTGGAACCGCTTTTCCAGCCCAGTTGACCACAATGGCTTTGCTCACAACGTGCTTGACTTTCTTTGTTGCAACGTTCAGGTTAACATTGTTCAAGTCTAAGAGGTCAAACTCAACCGTGAAGTTAAGCATGTCTACATAGAAGTATGTGTCTGACATAGTCTCAGCGTTTGCTAGGGCTTGCTTGTATTGTTCCTTGTACTGGTCTAGGTTGACGAGCATGGCTGATGTCCAGTCGGTGAAGACTTTTCTCAAGTGGGGCATCCAGTCTATGTTAATGACTGAACACGTCATCCTAGTGTACTGTTCTAGGGTGAACGGTTCATAGTATTCCCCATAGTTGGCCACTATCTCAATGGCGTATCTTTTGGCGTTCCATTTGGGGTGGTCAACCAAGTCTTGGGCATGTGTGGTGTAGGGCCATCCCTCGTACTCCTCGTATTCTTCGGATGCTACCATGTATCCAGCATGGTCAACAAGTTCGTAGGCTACTTCAGCCTGAGCCATGTCGCATGCGTCAAACCCTACGATGTCGATGAAGCCAGCATCTTCCATGCTCTGGTGCATCTCTTGGAGGTTTAGCCAATCGCCGCTGGTGTCATCCCAGCAGAAGCCGTTCCAACCGTCGCCGTGATTCCAAAAGTCCAACAGGTATTTTTCAGCAGGATAAAGAAGCTTTACTGTGTTAACAAAGTCTACGCACACTTGTGGGTCTCCCATGTTTAGTTCATCATACGTCTCAACCACAGTGTAGCTGTCTTGTTCAATGTGAATGAGCTCAACCGTGTTAGTGCTCAAAAGGTCTACGAGGGCAACAAAATCAACGAGATCGGTGGAGCCTACTCTTTCTAGTTCCTTCAGGTCTTCAGTCCACGATTTTTCCAAGTCGTTGTCGGCACATGCGTAAATCATGAAGGTCCATTGACTGCTCGATCGGGCGGCTGATGCTCCCGAGATTAGCAGCGCCTGTGCCAAAAACAGAGAGATGAGTCCTATGAGCAGAAATGTTTTCTTTCTCATGTATTCATCCTTTCTTTATCATATTGTTTGCCACTAATTAGTCTTTACAACTCCAAAACTGCAATTTGGAGAGGCTCCATGCGCTCTTTTCCAGAGGAATACTCTCTAAGCATGCGTCTTGTCTCTTAGATTCCCGTGGTCTCGGACAGCCGCTGCAGAAGCAAGAACCAGGGTTAACCCAAGCAGGGTTAGCGTAACTGGTGTGGTCCTTATGCCCCAAGGCGTATAGTTCAGCAGCAAACCAGCCATGGGAACCAAAGCTAAACTCAATCCTACACTCAACGCCAAGCGTTCAATGTTGTCTAGTTCTTTTTTGCCAAACAATGCTCTGATTAGGCTGTAGCCGGGAAGAAACAAAACGAAAATCGATCCCAGCACATACCTGGCGTAAACAAATGGAAAGGCGTTCTCAGGAATTAAAAAGACCATAATGGATGCAACTGTAGCTAAGCCGGAGACAATCCAAAACCATAAGGCCCAATTCGAGAAAAAGTATCCAGTTAACGTAGATGGAACAACCGGTGGAGGTTTCTCCAATAATATTTTTCCTTCGCTTTCAAGGCGCAGAATCCGATCCATGATGGCTTCGTTGCTTTCAGAAAATCTCAAACGGACAAGTTTAATGGCTTGCTCTAAAGTTTTAGGATGCTCATTTCCAATAACGCCAATTAGGACCTTATCAAAATCATCCAAGGCTTCTTCTTCCTTCTCCTATTGCTCGCTTAGGCTGTCATGTTAAGCCAAATCCCAACGAACCGATTATGAAACTTAAAACCCTGCGAAGATACGTCGTAAAGCCAAAGTTCAAAAAACAATTGATAATAAAATCCTTTATACTCTGAATCCCAAATCGCGCAGGAGTTAACCCACGCACTCCTGCCATTAATCACCAAACTATTAACAAAACTTGAATTTTCATAACATAAAACTTCTGGAATCGAAAACGTTACGAGTTTTTCCCATGTTTCTCCATCTGAAACAAAAGCCCGAAACTCGTAAAGTTGTGGCAAAGAACTCGGCATTGATGAGGTTGAGTTGGGAAGAGGCTGGGTCTGATTACGAAACTTCAGACACACAACATAATACACGGAACAACCCATATGATTCCCAACGCCCAAAAAGACACTGTACAAATCGCCAAAACGAACATTAAACGGATAATCGTCAGCCATGTGGTTCGGACCAAGAAGCCAAAGCTCAGAAAACCGCTCACCACCCGTGGGAAAAGAAACACTGGTGCTCAACGCCGGAGAAACCGCCAACAAAACACCAACTAAACTAACCACTTGAAACAAGACACGATAATCCTGAAACCTCAAACCTGCTCAACCCTCGGCCTCATCTTCAACAACCGCCGGTAATACAGCCTTTTAAAATAGACGTAACCCAACACACTGGCCGATACAACAATAGCAACGCCCACAAACGAACCCACCAAAGACCACCAAAACCTAGCAGCATGCTCAGAGTCAGCTTCAGCCCTCAACCTCTGAGCCTCAACACGAACCTCGCTGCTAATTTCACCGCACAAATCTGCCAAACGGATGGCTTCGTCAAAATTGCCAGCTTCAAACGCCGAATGGGCCATGAAAATCAAATCGGCCGCTTCATTCAACCTAAGCATCAGACCTGAAACGTTAGCTCCAACTCCTTCAGCGTCTAAAGCAACCTCGTATGCGTCTGCCACCACCCGTTCAGCCTCGGAAATACACGATAAAGCTGCTTCTCGATCGCTCACTGCAAAAACCGGCAGCGTAAACATCGAGAATAAAACGAGCAGCAAGACCATGCTAGAGAAGCGTCTCAATCCAACAGCAAACAAAGTGGAAAACCACAAACTATGCTGCTTTTAATATTGCACTAGAACTTCTCTTCTATTCACCGCTCGCTTCAAATCGATTTCATCATTGAAGCACATGCTCGCGAGCAACAGCCTATCCTTGCGAGCTCCGTTAACCTCGTCGCCAATTCTCCTACACCGCTCAATGTAATCCGCGTACATCTGCAGAAACGCCTTTCCCCTATTCGTGATCAAGTAGTAGGAATCACCGACACACTCCAACAAGTCTCTCTCCAAAAGACTCTTCAAGTACTTCTCAACTTGCAGGTAACTCAAATTAGCCTGATACATCATCTTGGTTTTCCTAACCTTAATCGAAGCAATAAGCAGCATATCCTTCACAATTTCCAATTTGTCTCGATTCTTGTTCTTATCTTTGCCAACATCAAAATTCAAAACCATAGGAAACACATCACAAATCATATGGCAAAACGTGTAACCACAGAAAATTCGAAGGAGAAAAGTGAAGAAAACGCCTTACCATTTCATGCTGTAGTGAAGCCAGCCTCTGCCGCCTTTTTTAAGCTGCTGATTCTTCTTGCGTTTTCTAGGCGGCGCTGGCCTCTCGGGCCTTCGACGCGTGCGCTTCTGCCCTTTCAACACCGTGCGCATGAACTTCCCCCATCCACCCACAGAAGGGTGAGGAGAAACAACGCGTTCAACATCCTGAACCTCGTGCATGCACAGAATCTCCCTCAAATCCAACGGCTTGAAGTCTCTGGTGGCAACTATGACTGTGCCACCCTCAACAAACAAGAGCGAATAATCACGGTTTGCAATGCCCTCGGCTCTAACCCTGTCATCGATGCGTTCACGCCAAAGCAGCCTCCACTCTTTGCGCACGTCATCTACCAGAGTGTGAGAAAACGCCTTTTCAGCGCTATCTGATCCCTCCGTGACATCGGAGCGGAGAACCAAAGTTCCTTGAAGACTCCTATTCCTCTCGCAACTGAAGGTATAGTATATTCAATTGTTATCTTATAAAATAATTAGAACCCAAAATAGGGCTCTGAAATATGTAATTATCTATTCAAAGATTCTATAAAAAAGTGAATCAATGATTACAGAAATTTCAGTGAGGATAAACTCTACCACACGTTCTTCTAAACTAAAATATCGCCTCCGCCCTATAACACACAGGTTAACTTGTACCTTGAAAAATTCTTCACAGCCCTCAAAGACGGAACATGGCACAGCTTAAACGAACTGTCAGACCAGTTGGGAATCCCAACCGACAAACTGGCTGAATTTTCAAGGTTCCTTTCGGAGCACGGCTTCCTCAAACACGACGCCAAAACTGATAAAATAAAAATTGAACCCGTGTGGAAACTTCTTCTCCCAGAAGAGCATGAACTGCCTGAGCCGAAGACCACAGTGGCAACTTTTATCATTCCCCCGGAAACAAGCATCGACGTTCAGTCCACTCACATTAGCAATCTCAGCAACATCGAGATCGAGGTGAGTTTGCGAGTCAACGGCAAAGTCAAGGAGGTGGCCATAAAAATCTAGGCTTCGCCAAAAGAAGCAATCTCTTGAGCCTTTTTAAGAACCTCTAACAACGTTCTACCACGCTCAGTGGCTTTATACACCACTCGTCCATTCGAATCGTTTTCTTCCTCTATTAAACCCTTCCTCAACAGATCGTTAAAATACCTGCTGAACCGCTCAAAATTCAAGTTTGATTTGTACATTATCCTCATTTTGTTTGTGGGAGTTAACGTTACCTCTAGAATATCAGGGTAATTTCTTGCCAGCCACGCCTACGCATCCCGACCCTCTCATTGCAGAAATGAATATAACATCTGGGAGTATACGTATGTATCATAAAGGGCGCAACTTAAGGTTAACTGTAGAGAGCGCATAGAAAACCCGCACTAAGCGATCAAAAATATACACTTTTTTGTTAAAGTGTACAAATATCCATTCAATTATTCTTGCGCACGCGATCTGACGGAAATATCAAAATCGACCGATGCCCATCGCTAAAAGAAGAAGAAACAGCTAACCATCAACGCTACCTCATAGAACAGACAAGAAACAGAGGGCATGAAAAAGTCATCATGCATGCATGCTCATGCTATAATTTTCTTCCCAGTTTCTTGTCCAAGCCTGTGAACAGAACTGTGCCATGGGCTTTAGATAATTCATTGTATAAGTTTAGGGGATCTTTGCTTTCGTTTAGCATGTTGACGTTGTAGGCACAGATGGCAATCATTGGGATGTCCAAGACCTTGTGTAAATGGCATATCTGAAGACGTAAATGAAAAGAGGACCAAAAAAGCCGCGATAGTGATCCTATTCACCCTAAAACGCGAAGCAGAAAACAGTAAGGAGTCCGAAACAGAGATTCGCAAGACGATTGAGCAAGCCCTTGTGAGGATGACATTCGTGACTGTGGACAATGTCATAATTTTCAA
>Ga0315307_1000838_pt1 | contig 13467 bp, 12 predicted proteins | sample TDP2_MG_FD_203079 | JGI IMG/M metagenome (GOLD analysis project Ga0315307, IMG submission 203079) | Freshwater sediment microbial communities from Lake Towuti, South Sulawesi, Indonesia - TDP2 | ecosystem: Environmental > Aquatic > Freshwater > Lake > Sediment | place: Indonesia: South Sulawesi... | reverse complement strand
CGCGAGACGGGTTGAGCGAATTTGTGAGCAGGAGAGGCAGGGTAAAGCTCGTCAGGCTACTGCTGCGGAATGGCTGGTCCACCTCGGAACTCGCTAGGGCGCTTGGGATAACCCGGCAAGCCATCTACCTCTGGCTTAAGCGGGAGGAAACCCATCCGTGTAATCCAAACCTCGCCCAGCTTGTAGATCTCGCATTGGACGCGGATAGGACTGGGGCGGTGAGGATCCTTCGCGGGGAGCTCAAAACTTTTCAAAAGCTGATCTTGAAAAAGTGTCAAGTGGGGACTTTACACCAGTAACGCCAGCATCTTTCAAATGCCCCCGGGAATATCGATTTTCCCGCTAAACCTTAATTAAAGGTCAAGGGATGTAGCTTCGGTGTTCATGTGTTCATCGAGGGGCTCAAGTGCCTAAAATGCGGCAAAAAGCACGCGCCGACGAAGGGGTTGTACGTCTGCGAAAAATGTGGTGGTAAACTTGAGATCCTTTACGATTACGATGCTGTTACAGACAAAATAAACAAAAAGGAATTCGCAAAGCGTCCCCCGGGGGTCTGGAAGTATGCGGAATTCTTGCCGATCGCCGACAGAAAAAACGTCATCACACTAGGTGAGGGTGGCACCCCCTTACTTGAAGCAAGAAGTCTCGCGCGCGGGCTGGGCATGAAGCACCTGTGGCTCAAGGACGAAACGAGAAACCCAACCTCTTCTTTTAAGGATCGACCAATGAGCGTCGGAGTTTCAAAGGCGGTCGAATTCGACGCGAAGGTTGTGGTAACAGCTTCGAGCGGGAACGCCGCTATCGCCCTCGCTGCATATTCAGCTAAGGCTGGAATTGAATGCTACGCATTTGTCCCAGCGGGTGTACCATCCTCCAAACTGGCCCAGCTCTCTATCTACGGCGCTAAGGTGATCAAAGCTAGGCCAAAGGGCGTGGGCGACCCATCCTACAAGCTGATGCGCATGGCGCACGAGCGCTACGGCTGGCACCCTGTACCGAGCTGTGGCGCGTTCAACCCATATCACCCCGAGGGGTCAAAGACCATGTCATATGAGATATGCGAGCAGCTCGGCTGGCGAGCGCCTGACTGGGTGGTGGTGCCGGTTGGGGCCGGAACCCTCCTCTCGAGCAATGCTAAGGGTTATCTCGAATTCAAGCAACTAGATTTTATCAATAGAATGCCTCGTTTGGCCGTGATCCAAGCTGAGGGATGCGCCCCCATCGTAAAGGCCTTCAAGAAAGGCACGTCACCCTACAAAATTCCAACTTGGAAAAATCCACGGACGGTCGCTGGCGGCCTCGTTGATCCTTATCCATGGGATGCGGACACAGCGATACCCGCTATTAAGACATCCAAGGGCACTGCTGAAGCCGTATCGGATAAGGAGATACTCGCCGCCGAAAAATTGCTCGCGGAAACTGAAGGGATATTCGCCGAGCCCTCTGGCGCAGCGGGCCTAGCTGGACTGAGGAAGCTTTTGGACATGGGTTTAGTTGATCGTTCGGACGTTGTAGTTGTGGAGGTCACAGGGGGCGGACTGAAAGACCAGAAAACCGCAACGCGGCTCGTCAAGGAGCCGCCAACGATAGAGCCGGAACTCGATCAGCTTGAAAGGCTCATCAAAATTTAATTGATAATCTAAATCCGAGGTAGTTCGATGGAGGTCGTATACGAGGGCAAGACCAAACGCGTCGTCGTCGCTGGCGAGCGGGTACTGTTTCAATTCAAGGACGATGTAACCGGGGATGCAGATGGCAAAACCAACCCAGGTGGGAATTTCATCGTCGGCCATGTAGAGGGCAAGGGTGCGGCATCGGCGAAGGTCGCTGCCTTCATTTTCGAGCTATTGGGCAAGGCAGGCATTGAGACGCATTTTCGCGGGCTGCGCTCGGACACCGAGATCGAGGTCCTACGGGCGACGAGGATCCCCTTGGAGGTCATTTATCGTGCAAAGGCCTACGGGAGTTTTCTCACCAGATATCATGGCCACGTTAAACAGATGTCTCCGCTCGACCTGATCGAATTCGATCTGAAGGACGATGCCCTGGGCGACCCGTTGATAGCCCCTCAGGCCATAGTAAAGCTTGGGATCGCGAGCGAGTCGGAACTCCAACAAATGGAGGCGGCGACCCGTAAAGTTGCCTCGATTGTGGCGAAAGCACTCACCGCTCGTGGACTCGAGGTGATCGACATGAAACTCGAGTTCGGACGGGTCGACGGCAAACTACTGATGGTGGACGAACTCAGCGGCGATACCATGCGCATCTACGACTTGGCCCAGAAAAGGTTGATAAATCAGGTGGAGCTGGCCGGCAAGCTCGGCCTCAAATGAGCTCCTTGATCTCCTCTTCCGAAATTTCTCTGTACCCCCTCTCGTCTATCGCCGCAATGACTATCTTGTCACCTGTCGCCGCGTCTCGCTCGATCGCGGTTTTTATGGACTGCGCCGCCAATTTGAGGCCATCGCCGAGCTCCATATCGTCGCGGTAGTTCTGCTCGAGCACACCGTACGCGACTGTTGATCCGGTACCCGCACTGGCGAACTTTTCCTCCTCGAGTTTCCCTCCGATCGGGTCAAGGAAAAACAGGTGTGGACCATCGTCATCAACGCCTGAAAGTATGCCAGCGGCGATATATGGGAAAACACGGCGCCCGTGCAACAAGTTCGACGCCACCTGTGCCAAGCTCTTGGCAGATATCGGCCGCTCGTGGTTGAGGCGGTAAAGGTTTGCCTCCGCCTTGAGCAGGTTCACCAAGCTCTGGACATCGCCCGAACTGCCCGAGATCGCCGCACCTATGCGATCCTCGAGCTGGAATATCTTGCGCACCCGCTTGCTCAGCACGAGGTAGTAGGCTGCACCCCTCGTGTCAGACGCAAGGGCGATCCCATCTCTGCATCGAATGCCGACGACGGTGCCTGTGAAGCCGTACATGTTATCAAACCTAATTTGGACATCTCCTATAAAACTTCATCGCCGCAGGAGGACCGCCACAACAGCTATCGTTGAACCTGCTATCACCGCGATGAGCGCAAGCAGTAGGATGTTTATCGCCTCCCCCGGTGGCGCTGAAACGGTGACGCTTACCAATACTTGATCTTCGGCTAAGAAAGTCCCGTACGAGGAATCGTAGGTCACGTTGACTTTGAGAGGGCTATTTTCCACTTCCGCCTTAACTCCGACATCAAAACTTACCGTCTGTTGAGCACCTCCTGTTAAACTGCTTATGTCCCTCGCGGGTGGGACCTCAAAGTAATTGACATCTGCAGATAGCTCTACCCTCAGATTCGCGACGGTTTGCAGGCCGATGTTTTTGACAGTTACCGAGAATTTCTTTATGTTATCCTGCATCCCTCCTCCGGCGAGCTTAGCTTCGACGGCCACCTCACGGGTTATCCTGCCCGTGTACTCGAATTTGAGGTTCGGATTTGGCCCAGCCGCATCATAGCTCCAAGTCACCTTACTGCCGGGAACCGTTACTCGACCGTCCTTTACCATGTTTTTGCCATCGCTGGTCTGCTGGACGAGGTGATCGTTGCTGAGCTCCCCGAACTGGCCTTGATGGAGTGGCCAAGTTAAGTCGACCGGAGCCCATCCGACGTTCGGCAAGTACATGAGGGCGAATGCATGCCCCATGCGCTCGAGGTTTTCATCCCCGGGCCTGTAGCTGTAACCAGAGACGAATTTTGTCGGTATGCCTGCAGCGCGGCAGAGGGCGATGAAGAGGTTTGTGAATTCGGTGCAGTCCCCACTCCGACGATCGTATGCCCAAACGGCACCGTGCTCTTCCAACTGCTCTTGATAAGTTAAATAATCTTTTACGAAGTCAAAGATCTCCCTCGCCTTAAGGTAAAAATTTGGCTGCCCCGCCGTCAGCTCAGCCGCCTTTCCAATTATCACTTGGTTATCGCTCTCCCAAAGGTTGGCAATGGGTTCGGTGTACACGAGGAAGTCGGCCGGGACGTTTCCCTGAACTGTATTCGGGTCGATTGGTCCCACCTTGTCCACCCTTATTGTTTGAGTAACGGTGATCGTCTTCGACTCATCAGGAGGTATCGTGCCCAAGGAGATCCGTGCGATCCGATTGTCTTCGGTACTTGAGATATCAGGGCTAACGGGAACGCCGTCGACCCTGATCTGCTCCATCAGCACCTGCTGGCTTACATAGCCTGAGCGATTGTCAAAGATGAGGATGGTTGCAACGACATCATTCGCGGCGTTTGCGCTGTAGTTTTGAAGCCGATGGGTTTCCTCGATCGTATAAACAACGGATTTAGTTGGCTGGGAAGCTGCTACGGGATGTACGAGCAAGGCGAGCATGAGCAATACTAGTATCAACGGTACGCGCAATCAAACACCCTTCGACCTTTGTTTTTGCCTTATAAACCGCCTCCGGCCAAGTGCGCGATGGGTAGATGTCGGAAAAGGTTGTGACGAGGCTGAGTTTGCTCTGCTCTCTGACAGGTTTAGCTGCACTTTATGTCGCAGCGGCAAATACGCGCCCAGCCGTCACCGCGATCGCCAGCCTGAACGACGATTTCATAGGCACCAAGGTGATGATCTCCGGGCGGCTCATCGACCTGTACGAACATATCGACGGCCACCTGTTCATGAAGCTGAAGGACGACTCCGGCGGCGTGATCTCGGTGCCCGTATTCGCCAGCGTGCGATCGCAGTTAAAGGAGAGCATCGAACTGCTCGATGTGGTGCAGGTCACAGGTTTGGTCAAGAAATATCAAGACGAGCTCGAGGTCATCCCGGATAAAGCGGGCGACCTACGTATCATTCACGCCCCGGCCACGCGGATCTCAAGCCTGAGGGAGAACCAGATCGGCGAGCTCGTGAAAGTCGAGGGCGTGGTCGCGGAGCGAGCGATAGTGGGCAAGGGCAGCCTGATCCTGACGCTGCGCGACGATGGCGGCCAGTTGCCCGTCTTCGTCCCAGCTTCGGTGGTCAAAGACGGGTTCCCGGAGGTGCACGTTGGTTACACCGTCCGCGTGGATGGCTGGCTTCAGCTGTACAACGATGACTTGGAGCTCCAGCTGAAGGACGCGAGCAATATCCGCATCATCGAGGCGGCGTGATGCTCGATGTGCTCGCCTATGCGCTGCTAGGCATAGGCCTAGGCGTCTTCACGGGCTTGGTGCCGGGCATTCATGTCAATAACCTGACGCCTATGCTCGCCGCGCTCGCGCTGAGTTCATCGCTTTCCCCAATGTGTTTGGCAGCCGCGATCGTGGCGATGTCGCTCGTCAACACCTTCATCAGCTACGTCCCATCGACCTTCCTGGGGGCCCCTGAGGAGGGCACGGAGCTCTCCGTGCTGCCCGCGCACCGCCTCTTGCTGGAAGGGCACGGTTACGAGGCGGTCAAGCTCACGGCATTCGGCTGCTTGGCTTCGCTCATGCTCAGCGCCGTTCTACTATGGCCTCTCCTGCTCGCCATAACCCCCGCCTACGAGCTCATCCAACCCCAAATGCACTGGTTGCTCATCGCCGTCGTAGCGATAATGATCGCGCTCGAGCGCTCCAGGGCCAACATCCTCTGGGCGGTCGCGATCTTCTCCCTCTCCGGCCTGCTAGGCCTGCTCGCGCTCGATACAAACTTGTGCAAGGGCGACGCCGCGCTCATGCCCCTGCTCTCCGGGCTCTTCGGCATCAGCGTACTCCTGCCGAGCGTCTTTAGCAAGAGCGGCTTGCCAAAGCAGCAGATCAAGGACGAGCCGCTCGAGATTCGCCCCAATGTTCGCCCACTGTGTGCTGGCACGGCGGCTGGCATTCTCACTGGAGTCATCCCCGGCATAGGGCCATCGCAGGGCACGGTGCTCGCCCAGCTGGTTACTCGATCGAAAGGCGCCAAAGAGTTCCTAGTGGCGGTGAGCGGGGTGAATACCTCTAAGGCGCTCTTCTCGTTTGTAGCGCTTTACGCCATAGGCAGACCTAGGAGCGGGGCAGCTGTCGCGGTCGGGCAGATCATGGAGGTCGGGCTCAGAGAACTCGTCTTTCTGATCGGGGTTGCCCTCTTCGCGGGAGGGATCGCGGCCGTGCTCCAGCTGCAGCTCGGCAAGCTAGCAGCCAAGCATATAGGTAGGATGCCCTACCGCGCTACGTGCATCGCGGTCATGGTGAGCATAATCGGGCTGACGATTTGGTACTCGGGCTTAATAGGGCTGCCCATACTCGCGACGGCTACCGCGATCGGCTTGCTGCCAGCGACGACGGGAATTAAAAGAACTCATTGCATGGGGGTCATAATGTTGCCCTGCATCTTGTACTTTGCCGGATTGAAAGATGCAGTGATTTCAGTTTTGGGGTTATAATCCATCATTTTACTGATTCTTTCTTAATCGCCATCAATATGCAAAGAGAGCGCTCGCGGCGCCCCTCGGAACCAGCTTGCTGTCGACCTGAGGCCCTAGGGATCCACCTAGTCGGGATCCCTTGTGGTCGGCGCGTAGGGCCACTGTCCTCGTATGCCCATGAGCTCGTTCCAGAGATTATCCCTTTCAGGCACCGAAGCGTATGGCCACTCTCCCCTGATACCTATTAGCCTGCCCCAGAGGTCGTCCCTTATCGTTTCCCAGCCCTTTATCTTGGATATCTCGTTGTTCTCACTGTCCACCAGCCACAGCTTCGCCTTCTTCACACCTATGCCGCTCGGGTGTGTGACGTTCTCGTTCTCCACAATATGCCAAGGTGGGATGAAGTTATCGATAGCGACCTCATTCTCGTAGTTATTTTCATAATCGTAGAACTTCACGATGAGCTTCGAGCCTTGGTCTAGGTACAAATCAATATCTAGACCAACCTTTGACAATGTGACAAGGCTAAACAGGGCCCTTCCGGCACTGATGTTGAACTGCCGCGTTTGCGACCAAAGTCCGACATGCGTCGAGTTGTCGCCGGACCTCACGTGCCAGTACCAAGTACCCTCGGCGAGCGAGTTTTCCAGCGCGCGGGAATTCTCGGCGAGGCCTTTGATTGTGGTTACGTTGGTCGTGAAGTTGATGTCTGAGGCGAGCTGAAGGTCGTAGGCGCTGGTGCCATAGACCGAAGTCCAGGTGAGGGTTGGAGCACTCGTGACGGAGGCGTTGTTTTCGGGCTGGAGCAGCACCGGAGCAGGAATGGTCAGCCCAGCGCGGATCATCGCCGAATACCAGATGTTTGCCGTAAATTGAACTGCTGCCCTCAACCTGTTCTCGGTCATGCTCTTTATCCAGTCGTTCCAACAATTGTCGTTATCCAAAAAGTCGGTTAGATTATTATCGCCTGGGTTGGCTCCCTCCCTGGTGTAGGAGAAGCTTTTTGCGAGAGATGCCAAAGCTGCAGCTAAGACGTTGTCGAGCTCCTGGGGGACGTAGTTGTCTGGAATTGATATCTCGCCAAGATGATTGTTCAATTCAGTCGACTCGTAATATCCGTGATTACCACCAGGGTTGTAATTCCATGTCGAGTGGAGGGGTTGTGTGGAATCGCCGGTGAAATGGCATATAGCGCCCATAAGTTGCGCAGAATTATTCCAGTTATCATCCATCAAATTCCCAACTAAATTTTCAAATATATTTTCAACGGCCCAAGGCAACTCGCCATCCGTATATACCAACGGATCGTAACTATATCCATCCAAATAGTGCCAGTCGGGTTGCCCGAATTTTCTTCCACCTCCTGGGGCCGTTTGATCTGGGTAGAGAACCCAAGTATAAAGAGTGCTATGGTAACTAGAGAAGAATGAATTATCGGAAAAGACACGTTCAGCCTTATTTTCAATTAATTGATGGCCGGTCGAGCCCCATGAATGCACGGTAGAGACTTGTATGAGGTGGACGAGAAAAACCAGTAAAAACATCAAGCCCATTGTCAGGGCAGTTAAACTACGCCCAATGCCCCTAGCCCTCAACTTCTTCACCTATGATTATTTTTTGTTTAAGGTGGATAAAATAAATGCCTACGGATTGCCGTTCATTAACAATAACACTGTTATATAAACTTTGCTATGCGAAGCTAAAAACCACCTTATAAAGGTGGAGGATAGTTTCATAAGCGGCTTAAACCGTCCATTTGCACGTTAACTGGGGAAAAAGTGAGGAAATCTCAAAAACGTCCCGAACGCTGCCCCGACTGTGGAACTTGGCTCTCCGATGGTAGGTTTCATGTTGTTGACCTTAATGGCAAAATCATATGTCCTACACGGCTTGCTGCTGGGGGTGGATTCGAAGCACGACGGGATGACACGCAAAGAATAAAAAAGGATGAAAGGGACGAAAAATAACCGCATTTTCTTACCGTTTAAAAAATCGCAAATCGGAAAGTGGTTTATAACGCTGCCTCAACGGCCATTCCAGGTCAAGTCCGGCCGCCTTCAACCTCGCTAGAGTTGAATCATAGGGATCGACGACTTCGCCCTCAAAATTGGCCACTAGCTTGGGATCTATCTCCGCAAGTTTCCAGGCGAGCTCTACCCTCTCTTGGGGCTCGACGATCCTCGGATCATCCAACATTCCGGCCGCGTGGAAACTTACCTCAAAATCGAGCAAGTTCTTAATCGCTTTGAACGGAAGTTCGAAACTCTCTTGCACTGCACCCGTCTTTCGAGCGAAGGCATCCGGTGTCCCCGCCTTGAGCGAGACTCGAATGTGAGGCTTCCTGAATTTTGAGACCCTCCTGACGTAATCCCTGTCGAAGCCGAATAGGATTCCATTTGTCTCGAGGATAAACAGGTCGAATTCGGAGTTTTCGACGTGCTCCATAAGTGCGAGCAAGTGATGTTTGCCTAACGTTGGTTCTGCCCCAGAAATGCGAAGTCTTGTGGTGCCGTAGCTACGGGCAGCCTCGCTCAGCCTCTCAAAGGCCTCCTCCGGTGAGTAAAACTCGCCATACCGCTCGGGAAAATCTCGCGACCAATCCACCCAACAGAAGACGCAGCGCAGACAGCAACCGCACGTATAACCTGTGCCGATGCCTCGGTATACTCCGGTTGCATAAAATGCGGTGTACTTTCGCTCGTTTCCCCTGCACACGATTTTTTCGGTCTCCTTTGCGAGCTCGACGGGGTCGAACGGCTCGAAGCCCGGCTTGATGAATCGTGGATATGCTCTCATGCTCCTCAACCTCATTAGGATACGATCGCTTAAACAAAGATGCAAATGCCACATCTTCGGGTGGTATTTGAAAACTTCTTAACAAAGCATCACGCGAATTTAATGTAAATCGCGGGCCGGCTTCAAAACAGGTGGAAGTGGGCGATCACCCGGAGATCGGAAAGGAGGCACAGCGAGGACCGCCGGACCGACCCGCGTTTAAAACCTCGAACAGCTCGGTTTAAGCCACTTATGAAACTATCCTCTAGATTTATCTTCCACCCCATTTCCCTTTGCCCTTTACGCGCCGCCCAGGAGGCTGAAAGTGGGATCGAAACCCACTTAGAGGGGCGGCGCGCGGCCCGTAAGTCAACTCTCCATAGGCGACCTACGGATTGCCTTCTGTATATGTGTTTAACACTTTAAAAATAAATAAGCCTTTGCACGCCGCCGAGGTGAAGTTCCTCAATACCTCACGATGGCGGCGCGCGGCCCGCAGGACACCTCAACTCGCTGAGCGAGAAGGCAGGCCTGCAGATTACCACAGCGATTTAAGCGCCAAGGGGTTAAATCGTTTAGTTGAGGTTGGATTTTCGAAAAACGGCGTCCAGAATTCCAAGATGCATCCGATTTTGACAGTGTTTTGCATTTAACAAATAAACAGTTCCTTAAAATGGAAAACCATGGATTTTGTTTAAACCGTGAATCGAAGTTCCCGCTCCTAGCTATCGTCTAATGAATGCGGCTAAGGAAACGATGACAAGCGCCCCGCCAAGGGTCAGCAGGGAAAACCTCGACAGGGAAGTCAGCCCAACACTGGTGGTGGCTTGAATCAACATTAAAATTCCAAGTACTAGGATCACCGGCATGAGTATCACAATACTCGACTTGGTCTTGAACAAGCGGCTAAGGCTGTCTTCGATCAACATGAAGTACGTGAGGATGAGCGCAGCCCCAAGCGCAATTGATGCACCATCTCGCGCGCTTTCCGGCACGGGCGTCGCGCCTTCGAACAGTAAAACCATGCCCAAAAGGAGGGCAATGACCGCAAGCCCGACTTTGCCAGCTCCCATCATCTCGCCGCTTAATAGGTGTATGTATAACTACTTTTAGAGCAATCCTTTGTCGATGCGTATGAGGGTAGCTGCCCTTTGTTCAGGAGGTAAAGACAGCATTTACGCCCTTTGGCTTGCGATCAAACAGGGACACGAGGTAGCGCACGTCGTCGCGATGATCCCGAGGCGAGAGAATTCCTGGATGTTCCACCGCCCAGATACCCAGCTCATCGACTTGTTTGCCGAGTGCGCTGGGCTTCCTCTAATAAAAGCTGAAACGAGTGGTGAGAAAGAAAAGGAGCTTGAAGACTTGAAGCTAGTGTTGCAGAAGCTGGACATCGAGGGGGTCGTCAGCGGGGCGATCGCTTCCAAATATCAGAAGAGTCGCATTTGCCGCATATGCGACGAGCTCAGCTTGGCGTCCATAACTCCGCTTTGGGGGCGGGAGCCCGTGGAGCTATTGCGCGAAATGATCGATTCGAGTTTTGAAATCATCATCACGAGCGCCTCAGCCCAAGGGTTCGATGAGAGCTGGCTCGGCAGAAAGCTCGATGGGGAAACATTGCGAGATCTGGTCGAGCTCAACCGAAGGTATAAAGTCAGCGTGAGCGGTGAGGGGGGTGAGTACGAGTCCCTCGTCCTGGACGCACCATTTTTCCGCAAGCGAATTGAAGTCCCCGAGGCCGAGCGAATTTGGAGGGGCGACAGCGGTTACCTGTTGATCAGGAAAGCTGTGCTCAGGGATAAATCGGGGTTGAACAAAAGTCGTGGCTGATAGGATGGTCACCGCAATCGTCTACTCCGATAAGTACCTCGAGCACAACCTGGGTCCAGGGCATCCCGAGCGGCCCGAACGCTTAAGGGCAATCGTCGAGGCGCTGAGACAAGCGGGCTATTGGTCATCGCCAAATGTTCGGGTTGAGGAGCCAGAGCCGGCAGAACGAAACGACATCGAGCTGGCTCATGACCCCGAATACGTCGAACTCATCGAGAAGCTGAGCAGGTTCAGGAAGCCGCTGGATGGGGACACGCCCGTCAATGCCAACACCTTCGAGCTCGCGCTGCTGGCCGCCGGTGGGACCATCAAAGCCGGCAGATCGACGATGTCGGGTGAAGTGAGAAACGCCTTTGCCTTGGTCCGACCGCCTGGACATCATGCCGGCAGAGCTTTTGGAGGAGGTTTCTGCTATTTCAACAATCTGGCGATAATGGTAGAGCGCCTCAAGCAAGAGTTCAAGCTCAAGCGAACCTTCGTGTTCGACTTCGACGCCCACCACGGCAACGGCACACAGAACATATTTTACGACGACGCGAGCGTGCTCTACATGTCCGTACATCAGGATGGGCGGACGCTTTACCCGGGCACGGGCTTCGTCGACGAGATCGGATCGGGTAAGGGTGAGGGTTATACGGTCAACGTGCCCATGCCCCCTGGAAGTTCAGACGCCGAATATGCCAGCGTGATGCAGGAACTATTCGTCCCTCTCACGGAGTCATTTAAACCTGAACTGTTCGCCGTCTCGGTCGGCATGGACGCATATGCCGATGATCCCCTAACCCAATTGGAACTCTCGATGTCCGCCTATGGGTGGCTGATGCGATATGTCGTGGATCAGGCGGAGAAACTTTGCCGTGGGCGGGTCGTGCTGGTGCTCGAGGGTGGTTATGCATTGGATGCCCTGGCTGACGCGGCGGTCAGAATTGTAAAAGTCCTAACGGGCGAAAGGCCGGCCCTGCCGACTAGATTCAGACGCCTGAACATAATCGACGAACTCAAACGTAAGCTGGCTAGCTATTGGAGTTTTTGATATGACGCTAAATCTTTAACATCCGCCGTAAATCAACCTTTGGCGAGTTTATGGATGAAATCCTGAAAACGATTCTCAAACGCGTCAAGCCGAGGGAGGATGAACGCAAGCGCCTGAAAAAAGTTGCCGACATGCTCATCGAGCGGGTTAATCGTGCCTGCGACGAGCTGAATGTGCCGGCCAGGGCCATGTTGGTCGGCTCGGCCGCTAGGGGCACCTGGCTCCGCTCAGAGCGCGACATAGATATCTTCATCCTTTTCCCAGAGGACCTCCCACGCGAGGAGCTCGAGAAGAAGGGACTGGCGGTCGCGAGGAGGGTGGCTGGAAAGAGGGGCAAGGAGCAGTTTGCGGAGCACCCATATGTCACGACCGAGTTTGAGGGCTTTGAGGCCGACTTGGTGCCATGTTACGATGTTGCCGATGCGAGCAAAATCAAGAGCGCGGTCGACCGCACACCATACCACAATCGCTACATCAGCGAGCGGCTCACGCCCGAGCTGGCGGACGAGGTGCTACTCCTAAAGCAGTTCATGTTTGGAGCTGGAACGTATGGGGCGGAGCTCAAAGTGCAGGGCTTCTCCGGCTACCTCTGCGAGCTCCTGACCTTGTATTATCGATCTTTTAAGGAGACGATAAATGCCGCAAGCAAATGGGCGCCGAGCACCATCGTCGATCTAGAGGGCAGCTATCCGGACCAAGCCGAGGTCAGGGCCCTTTTCGAGGGACAGCCGCTGATCGTCATTGACCCGGTGGATACAAATCGCAATGTGGCTGCAGCCGTTTCCGTGCAGAACTTCGCCACGTTCGTTAGGGCATGCCAGGATTTCATGCGGGAGTCGAATATGCGATTTTTCTTCCCGAGGCGAGTTAAACTGTTGAGCAAAAGAGATGTGGAAAGAACCTTGAGGCAGCGGGGGGCTCGCCTCTTTTGCGTTGCGTTCAAGTCGCCGGACATCGTACCCGACATACTCTACCCTCAACTACGTAAGACGGAACGAGCCCTCGTGGCAGGGCTCGCGCGCGCCGGATTCGGGGTGCTTCGAAGCGATGTATGGGCGAATGATAAGTCAATTATTTTGCTTGAGTTGGCTATAGCTGAGTTGCCTATGGTACAAGTTCACGTCGGTCCGCCGATCAAGGTCGATGTCGGTGATTTCGTCCAGACGCATCTGAGGTCTAAACGAAAATTTGCAGGACCATTTATAGATAGCTCCGGTAGGCTGGCATTTGAGGTGAAGCGCAGGCAGACCGATGCGAGGCGAGCTTTGGAGCAAGCACTGGTCGAGCGGACGGCCTTCGGCAGGCATGTTGCGGAAGCTCTGGCGAAGGGTTACAAGGTCTACGAAGGAAAACAGGTTGCAAAGTTGTGCGGCGATAGAAAAATCGGCGAGTTTATTTCCGAGTACTTAACGCGTTGTTTACCCTGGTATCGTTAGCTCAAGTTTCATGAGATCGGCCTAGCTCGATGCGCGCAAGCGTGCTATAAACCGGCCCCTTTGAGGTCAGCGTGCTCTGCTTTAACTCGACT
>Ga0315307_1000837_pt1 | contig 13470 bp, 14 predicted proteins | sample TDP2_MG_FD_203079 | JGI IMG/M metagenome (GOLD analysis project Ga0315307, IMG submission 203079) | Freshwater sediment microbial communities from Lake Towuti, South Sulawesi, Indonesia - TDP2 | ecosystem: Environmental > Aquatic > Freshwater > Lake > Sediment | place: Indonesia: South Sulawesi... | reverse complement strand
GACGACACCGAATAACCCAAGGGCTGCACCCAAACCCTCATAATCAAACCAAATGAGCGCCATTCCTCCAACCGCTGCGCCTAAAGCATAACCCAGGTTCACGAACGCTGAATCAACCGACATCATCGTGCCCCGATAAGCCGGAACCTGCTCAAGAGTCAAGCTTATAGCCGCAGCAGTAACCATGCCAAAAAGAAAGGCAGCAGTGAGATTCAACAACAAAGAAAACCAGAAACTAGGCACAAAAACGAAAGACACTGTAAACGCGCCAGCCAACAAAGCAGTCATCGCTGTAAAGGGCTTCCGCCCAACCCTGTCCACTAGTCGACCGCTGATCAAACTACCAACTGTGTAGCATGAAGCTGCCACTAATAATACGAGTGTTGCGACATCTTTGGACCCTCCAAACCGCTGCATGAAAAACGCCACGCCATAATACAGAACCGCCGCAAAAGAAGCAGCACGAAGACTGTCACCTGCCAAACAAGCTAAAGCAGACCGACTTGACAGAACCTGCTTGAAACCCGAAAGAAACCCGCTCCGACTCATTGCTGTTCCATGACTGTGAGAAGCAGATGGAATCCCAAAGAACGCTAGCGCAAGGCTCACAAACAAGAGAGGAATAACAAAGCCCAGAAGCGAAAACCGCCAACCTCCGAAATCTGAAAGCGAATTCAAGACCAAAGGACCAACAACGTAAGCCAGGGCACCAGCACCAACAGTCCACCCAATAGCCTTAGCCCTTTTCTCCAACGAAAAATGCTCTCCGACGAGCGCGTTCACCATTGGATTAACCATAACCAATCCTACACCGCTTATGGAGTAAGCCAAAAGCATAGCAGCAAAACCTGACGCTAAGAAACAACCAGCAGACGACAGGGTGAAGAAAAGCAAACCCATCATCAACAACGACTTATGCCTAAAACGAACACTCAGAAAACCCATAACTAACGCAAAAACAACCGCAGCCACAGAAGAAAACGTATTAACCTGCCCCATAACGCCCACCTCCACTCCAAACTCGGCGGCAATAGGATAGAGAAAGAGGCTCATCAAAACCGAAAGCGGGCCTATAGAAAACGCACAAAAAACCAAGGTCAGAAGCAAAGCCCTCTTCGAAGAAGATCCCAACTCGGAACCCACATCACCGCTCATGCCCACGACAACTCCAATTCCCCCTACACGAAAAACAGAATAGCGAAACACGATTTATGTGTAACCGTCCTATCTAAGACGCAGTCTCGCAGCGTTGGTGAAACACAATTTGGATGAAGAACGTCTCGGTTACAAGGGAGAAGCCCTGCAACGCCTCAAGCAAACACAAGCCGAAATAGGCGACATGATAAGAATAACCAAAGACGCTGAAACCTACGAAGGCATACTCATCCCACGCTCAGAATACAGCGACACTAAGCACATCGTCATCAAACTGAAAACAGGCTACAACATAGGCATAGTGATTACACCGAACACAAAAATCGAAAAAATAGGCGCCGGAACCAAACCTGCCTTCGTTGCCCCATCTCTGCCAACGCAAAAACCCAACTTGCCCAAAGTTACAATAATCAGCACAGGCGGCACAATTGCCAGCAGAGTGGACTACCGCACGGGCGCCGTGCGCCCCGCCTTGTCAGCCAGCGACCTGTACAGCGTCGTGCCGGAGCTTTCAGACATAGCCACAATCGAGGCAGAAATACTGTTCAGCATATTCAGCGAAGACATGACCACTAGGCACTGGACAGAGCTCGCCAAAGCCGTTGCCAAACGCATCGAGAAAGGCGAAGACGGAGTCATAGTAGCCCACGGAACAGACACCATGGGCTACACCGCAGCCGCCTTAAGCTTCGCTCTTCAAGACCTGCCCGTACCCGTCATACTAGTCGGTTCACAACGATCAGCAGACAGACCCAGCTCAGACGCAGCCACAAACCTAACCGGAGCCGTAACAGCCGCAGCAAAAGCACCATTTGCCGAAGTCGCGTTAGCCATGCATGAAACACCCTCAGACAAAGCCATCGTTCTGCACCGCGGCACCAAAGTAAGGAAATGCCACACCAGCCGCAGAGACACGTTCAAATCAATCAACACTGAACCTCTCGCCAAAGTCGAAAACGGCGCAGTAATCATGCTCACACAAAATTACCGCAAAAGAGACAAAGGCAGAAAACTCGTTCTAAAGCCAAATTTCGAGGAAAAAGTAGCATTAGTGAAGTTCTATCCAGGCTTCAACCATGAAATAATCGACGACCTCGTAAACAAGGGATACAAGGGCATAGTTCTCGAAGGCACAGGACTCGGACATATCAGCCACAACTGCCTCAACTCGGTTCGCACAGCTGTGGAAAAAGGTGTGATGGTAGCGATGACCAGTCAATGCATCTGGGGCAGAGTAGACATGAACGTCTACGACACGGGCAGAGACTTCCTCAACGCAGGCGTCGTCCCACTCGAAGACATGCTCAGCGAAACCGCACTGGTCAAACTCATGTGGACCCTAGGACAAACCAGCAACCCCGAAGAAGCAAAAAAACTGCTCACAACCAACATAGCCAGCGAAATCTCACCACGAACCCTAAGCGAAACAGACGCAGGGTGACTGACCATATGAGCATCGACTACAATAAACTCGGCTTAAAAGTCGGCTTAGAAATCCACCAGCAACTAGACACAGCCGAAAAACTGTTCTGCGCTTGTAATCCCGAACTCTTCAAAGAAGACCCTGAAATCACGTTTCTCAGACGCCTACGCCCAACCCAAAGCGAACTTGGACAAATCGACCCAGCCGCATACTTCGAGTTCCAGAAAGGCGTCAAAATCCTCTACGAAGCCAACAGGGCAACATCCTGCCTAGTAGAAATGGACGAAGAACCACCGCACAACCTCAACCCCGAAGCAGTCGACATAGCCTTAACTGTAGCACTTATGGTAAACGCCAGACCAGCAGACGAAATTCACGTCATGCGCAAAACTGTCATAGACGGCTCCAACACAACCGGTTTCCAACGCACATGTGTCGTGGCTCTCAACGGCGAAATAGAAGTTGAAGACAAAAAGATTCCAATCCAACTCATCGCGCTGGAAGAAGATGCAGCCCGAAAAATGGGCGAGCAGGAAGGCGGCAAAACCATACGCTACCGCATCGACCGCCTCGGCATACCACTAATCGAAGTCACAACAGGACCCGTCTTGTACACGCCACAGGAAGCAGAGAAGACAGCATTAGCCATCGGACGCCTCCTCAGAGCAACGGGCAAAGTCAAAAGAGGATTAGGCACAATACGCCAAGACCTCAACATAAGCATACCTAACGGCGCCCAAACCGAGATCAAAGGGTTGCAGGAACTCGAACTCGTCTCAAAAGTCGTGGAATACGAAGTGCAGCGTCAACTCAACCTCATCAAAATCAAAGAAGAACTCGAAAGACGAGGCGTAAAGGAATATACTCTCGCAGAAGAATTCACAGATGTCTCAAAAGTCTTCGAAGAAACCAAAAGCAAAGTCATCAAAAAAGCCCTAGCAGAGCATAAGCCAGTTCTAGCAGTCAAACTTCCAAACTTTGTTGGCTTGCTCAAAACCGAGCTCATGCCTCAAGTACGCCTCGGCACTGAAATGGCTGATCGAGCACGCTTCTGGGGCAGAGTCGGCGGTTTATTCCACACTGACGAAATGCCAGCCTACGGAATAACCACGGAAGAAGTAAACGAACTCAAGAAAAAAATGAAAACCACAGGGCAAGATGTAGTTGTATTCGTAGCCGATGCCATAGAAGACGCCACAGACGCCCTAAAAGCCGTTGTCGAACGAGCCAAAGAAGCCCTAAAAGGCGTGCCAGAAGAAACCCGTGCACCAAACCCAGACGGTACAACACGGTACATGCGACCTAGACCAGGCGCTGCAAGGATGTACCCAGAAACCGACGTGCCGCCTATCCAAATCACACAAGACCACCTCAAACAACTACGAACTCGCCTGCCAGAGCTACCAGAGCAGAAGATGGAACGCTTAACCAAAACCCACAAGCTAAACCAGAAACTAGCCAAACAAATCCTAGACTCAGAATACGCATCGCTGTTCGAAACCATCGTCAAAGAAACCAAAGTCTCACCCACAGTGGTGGCAGCTGTCCTAACGGAAACCATGAAAAGCCTCAAACGCGAAGGCATCCCAACCGAAAACATAAGCGACCAACAACTGCGCGAATTATTCCAACTTATCGACGCTGGAAAAACAGTGAAAGAAGCTGTACCCGACATAATCAGTTGGCTTGCAAAACACGAAAGCGCAACGGCAAACCAAGCCGTGGAAAGTCTAGGCTTAGGCTTGCTCTCGATACAAGAACTCGAAAGACTAATTGACCAAGTAATCAAAGAAAACAAAGCCCTGGTGGAAAAAAGCGGCGAAGCTGCTTTCGGAGCATTAATGGGTCAAGTTATGCGAAAAGTGCGCGGCAAAGTCGACGCTGAAACGGTGGTTAACGCGTTGAGAAAGAAGTTAAAGAAAAGCTAAGCCTAGCGCTCAGCCTTTTCCCACGAAATCTGCGATCACGTTTGCGTACACTTTTGTGACATTTTTTATGTCCTTGACGTAGACGAATTCATCGTAGGTGTGGGCAAATTCGCCGCAGCCGGGTCCAAACGACATTGCTGGAATGCCGAGGAGTGCACGGAAGAAATGTGCATCAGTGGTTGCTGGCATGTATGTGGGAGGAGGCGAGTAACCAAAGACTGGTCTAGCGCCTTTCTGAATAGCCTTGATTAAAGGGTCACTTGCTGGAGTGTATGAAGGCATGGTCCTGTTGATCACCTCAACTTCAAAGTTTTCAGGAAGTATGCTGCGCACGAATTTCTCCACGCCGTCTGGATGCCCACCAGCAGGAACGCGGATATCGACTTCTGCCTGGCATTTTTCAGGTACAACATTGGTCTTTGTTCCACCCGTTATGACGCCGACATTGACTGTGTAGTGGGTAAGCGTCTTTACAAGTTTGCTCGGCGGGATGCCGTCCTTCAACGCTAGTCTCCGTTGTTCTCTCTCCCCATTTTTAACGAGTGGTTTGGCATCTTCCGGTGTCTCAACAGCCTCAGCCTCCAATGACTTCAACGTTGGCATGAAAGTGGTTAGCATTTCAATAGCGTTTCTGCCTCGGGCTGGCATGCTTCCATGAGCTGGTTTGCCGTAAGCCGTTATTTTGAGCCAGCATGTTCCCCTTTCACCAGCAACTATAGAGTAGTGTCCATCCTTGTAACCAGTTGGCTCGGTGATTAAACAAGCATCACCTATCAACTTTTTGTTCTCAACCAGCCAAATGACACCAGCAGGTCCTTGAGCCTCCTCGTCTGGCACATTCGCCACAGTTATTTTTCCACATAACTCTGCCTCGAAGTCCTTTGCGGCTGCAGTTGCCATGAGCTGAGCAGCAACCCCTGCTTTCTGATCAGTTGACCCCCGTCCATATAGTCTGCCCTGCCTAACCTCGCCCTTGTATGGATCAACAGTCCACTTGCTGGTGTCGCCGGCTGGAACCACGTCAGCGTGTCCGCACAGAACCAGCGAAGGCTTGCCTTTCCCCACAGCACCGATCACGCTTATGTGTCCCTTCTCCGGCTCAAATGTCTGGTAACTGATCCCTTCTTGCTTTAGAAAGTCTCTGCACACGTTCGCCGCGGCTGAGACATCTCCAGGCGGATTCTCACTTTTCGCCTGAACCAGTTCGCTGCAGAGCTTGGTTAATTCCTTTTGGCGTTTTTCAATAATATCAACCATTTTCTTGCCAAGTGTTTTCAACCTGTTGCCACCACACGAAGTTCTGTTTATGATTGCAGATAGTTTCAGCAAACGCTTATTTAATGGCGATGTCCCAGAAGTGAATTTCTCGTGGGCACGGAAAGAGTTATGGAATTGCATTAACGATTTGTGGAGAAATGTCCTATTGATGCTCATCGCGCGCTGCTTCTATGAAACCATCTGTGGCATTTGCCACACAGGGCTTTGAGTATGTTTGCCCTGTCCTTGACGGCAACGGGTAGATATTCCCAAGCGCAAATGGGAAAGACGTCGCCACTTTTTGACGTTCCCTAAAAGCTTAACTATTTTTCCAACAGTTTCTGTGAGTTTCAGCAAACGCTTAATAAATGGATACTTATCTTGAGTATGGCTAATCAAGTTTACATGGAGAGACAGCTTCACCATGGCTAAATTCAAGGTCATAGTCTCAGACCCTTCCGACAAGAAGTCAAAAGCTATAGAGCTTGAGGGCGCTCGAGCCGTGCCCCTAATCGGCAAACGTATAGGCGAAACCATAGACGGCTCAGTTGTAGGCATATCAGGGGTGAAGCTGCAGATCACCGGCGGCTCTGACAAAGACGGGTTTCCCATGCGCGCCGACATCCACGGCGGCGTCCGAGTAAGCGTAGTTCTCAGCGACAGCATAGGTTTTCACGCTAGGCGAGAGGGTGAGCGACAACGCAAAACAGTGCGTGGAAACGTCATAACAGAAGACATTGTTCAAATCAACGCCAAAGTTTCAGAAAAAGCCAAAAAAGCTGAGAGACGCAGAAGAGAAAAGAAGCTGAAGGCTGAAGCTGTAACAGAACCTCAAACCGCTCAGCCAGCAGCTACTCCAAGCGGAGGTGAAACTTCTGAAGAAACTGCCCAAACAGCCGGAGGTTAACATTGGCACAATCGGACACGTGGACCACGGGAAAACCACACTTGTCCAGTCGCTAACCGGCGTTTGGGCTTCTAGACACAGCGAGGAACTTCGACGCGGCATCACGATCAAGCTGGGCTACGCAGACACACCCATATACAAATGCCCCGACTGTCCTCCACCCCAATGTTACTCAACCGAACCTACATGCAAGGGCTGCAATAAACAAGGCGAATTTCTGAGAGCTGTGAGCTTCGTAGACGCGCCCGGCCACGAAGCACTGATGGCCACGATGCTTTCAGGGGCAGCCGTGATGGATGGAGCTATGCTGGTCGTAGCCGCTGACGAAAACTGTCCTCAACCCCAGACGAGGGAGCACTTGGCTGCGATTGAAATCGTGAACGTCAAGAACCTTATCATCATACAAAACAAGATTGATTTGGTTGACGAAAAACGGGCATTGGAAAGCTACGAAGAAATCAGAAGCTTTGTCAAAGGCAGCATAGCCGAAAACGCGCCCATTATTCCAGTTTCAGCCCAGCATGGAGCCAACATAGACGTTTTACTCCAAGCCCTAGAAGAACACGTTCCCACACCCAAACGTGATCGGACAAAACCAGCAAGAATGTCTGTGCTCAGGTCTTTCGACGTGAACAAGCCGGGTACAACTGTGGATGAATTAGCTGGAGGCGTTCTGGGCGGAACCATACTTCAAGGGGTGATCAAGATTAACGACGAAGTTGAGATTCGCCCAGGAGTCAGAATGGAAAAGGCTGGAAGAGCCACTTATGAACCATTGTACTCGGAAGTGACAACTCTTCAAGCAGGCGGCAAAGCCGTGGAAGAAGCGCATCCAGGAGGTCTAGTCGGTATGGGCACACTGCTTGATCCCTCTTTGACCAAGGCTGATGGCTTGACAGGCAACATTGTCGGGAAGCCCGAGACATTGCCGCCAACGCTTACAGAGTTAACTATGGAGACGCATCTGTTTCCCCGAGCCTTGGGAACCAAGGAATTAATGCAGATTGAAAAGGTGCGTGTCAGCGAGGCTCTTCTATTAGACGTGGGAACCAGCATAACATCAGGAGCTGTGGCATCGATAAAAGGCGAAAACGCCACATTGAAACTCAGTAGACCAGTGAGCGCTGACGAAGGAGCTCGAGCTGCCTTGAGCCGAAAGATCGCTGGAAGATGGCGCCTAATAGGCTACGGAGTAATTATCTGACTGGAAGACGCCATCGCGCAAGAACATAAAAGAACAGAGGTTCAGGCTTCCCTTATCTCAGGTTCTTTCACTTTGTTTATCAGCAACAGTGCAGCTGCAAGTTCGGCTATGGCGAAGATGTAGAAGGGCACGGCTGGGCCAAATGCTTGGTAAGCGAAACCTCCTACAAGCGCGCCCAAACCCAATGCGAAATAGCTGCTCATGTCCCACGCAGCGTTTATACGTCCTCTCATCAATCTTGGCGTGAGGTCGGCTTGAAGAGCCTCATGTGCCGGAGCATAGTAAATTCCAGCTATCACGAGCAGAAGCGCCGAGATGACTACCTGTACAAACGATTGTGACAAGGTGAATATCAAAATCATAGGAATCGTGGTCAGTAACGAGACAGTCATCACTTTTTTCTTGCCGAATTTGTCGCTGAGCCAACCGCCTGGAATTTTCAAGACGCATGCTGCCAGAAGCTGGAGACTGACAACTGTACCCCAGTCGAAAGCAGTTAGTCCAACCATGCTTAACGCGTACACGATATAGTAATTCGAGACTGCACCATTCGCAAACGCTACCAGAGCATAAGACGTCATAAGGGCCTTTAGGCTCTGAGGCAAGCTCCAGAATGACTGCTTCGTTAATGCAAGAACGCCATCCCGCAATGAAGGATTGGTTTTTTGCGGGTTCTTGGGTTCTAGCGTTTCTTTGAGCAACACGAAAAGTGGGAGCGCCGAAAAGAACGCTATGACTGCAGCGTATATGCATGCCATTTTGAACCCGTTTTCCAAACCATGCTGCAGAACAAGCCATCCTCCCAGTGAGGGCGAGATCACTGATGGAAGCGTGGAGACAACTTGGATAGCGGTGATTCCAGTTGTTCTCTTCTCCGGTAGGATGGAGTCCACGACGAGGGCTCTGGTTGCTGGACTGGAGAAAACTCCAACAGCGGCTAACACAATTAAGAGACCAAAAACTCGCCAGTCCTGTGCTAATGCATAAAAGACTGGGAATACAACGCCAATAAAAGCCATAGAAACTATGATTTTTCGCCTACCATAACCGTCAGCTATGACGCCTCCAATGGGAAGGAGAAGCAGTTGAATCAGAGACGCGGCGAATGTGAAAAGGCCGAGCGTCAGAGTGGTGCCGCCGATCTGGACAAAGTATAGGGGAAGATAAACTCCGACAAAACCGCTTAATGCTCTGATTGCGCTGCTCAAGGCTATAGCTGAAGCATTTGTGCTGAAAATCGAGTCATTTTGCTCCTTTTCCTGCTGCGTTATCGCTGTTACCCGGGGCAAGTGGACTAAGCCTTCGCAATTTTGTAGCTTTTTGTCACGTTTTCCATGGTGCCGTTTTCGAACGCGTATATTTCTGTTAGGTTCTTTTTCCAGTCTCTTTCGTACATGAATGGGTCGTCCATGCGTTTCTCGGAAGGATCTACGTGAATCCATCTTTCTTGCGGCTCGTCCCAGACTTCGGCCCAAACGTGATCCGACATGTCTAGTATCAATCGTGCCCGATACCAATGCGCTAGGCATAGGCTGGTGAAAAGAATGCTGAATTCGCCGCATCTGCCTCTGCCATAAGCTAAGATTTCCATTGGATCATTGTGCCGTTCTATGTTGCCTTTTTCAAACTTCAAGCGTTGATGCGTCCAGTCCAGTAGCTCAGCTATGGTGTATCTTCTCTCAAACAAAGCCATTAACTCAGCCAGCATGGAAGGGTCAGCTATCTTCTGGCTTATTTCACGATATTCGCTTATGGAGTCCTGATGCGCATTAGCCATGCTGCTGATCCTCGTGAGTCCCTTGCAGACTGTTGATCGCTATGAAAGAAACGATTGCCGAATAGTTAGTAGTTGTGCAGCGATAATCAAGATTTAAAGTCTTACGAAGCAGCAAGCTCATGCTCAATGTCTTTAGACTTATATCTGAAACAAGCATTGATTAGTAGGACTGTGCCTCTTAAGGTAATCTTAGACTCTAACTTCCTGCTCGTTCCTTCACAATTCAAACTTGACATATTTGAAGCTTTGACGAGTCTCCTCAATCAAAGCTACGAACCCATACTGCTCTCAACAACGTTGCATGAACTCCAGAGAATGGCACACGAAAGAGCACCTAAGCTGCAGAAACAGACACAAATCGCGCTGAAACTTGCAGAAAAATGCCAACTAGTCAATGTTGAAAGAAAAACCAAAGAAACAAACGATGACGTGATCGTTCGAGTTGCCTCACACCGCAAATGCGCGGTTGCAACAAACGACTCTGCCCTAAGGCGGAGATTAAGGGATATAAGCATCCCCGTGATCTATCTGAGGCAAAAATCCCGGTTGGAGTTGGAGGGAAGCATTTAATTATCCAAAGGCAAAGGTGTGTAGGGACCAATAATGTTTAAACTGGTCACTCTTGAGGATACTATTCGCATTCCGCCTGAAAGGTTCGGCGACCCAATTGAAGCCGTAGGGTATGCCCAGTTAAAAAGCAAGTACGAGGGCATGGTCGATGAAGAACTGGGCTACGTAATCGCGGTCACAGACATCCAAATCAACCCCGTGGGCAAAATCATTCCAGGCGAAGGCGCCACTTATAATCGCGCCGTGTTCTCCTTGCTCACATTTTTTCCTAAGCTTCAGGAGATTGTGGAAGGCGAAGTAGTAGAAATCGCCGATTTCGGCGCCTTTGTGAGAGTTGGACCGATAGATACGTTACTGCACGTTTCTCAATTATTAGACGATTTCATATCGTACGATGAGAAACAAGGCGTGTTGATGGGGAAGGAGACCAAACGCAAGCTAGCAACAGGCGATCACGTCAGAGTGCGCATCACAGCTGTTTCATTGGGCAGAGGCGGAGGCTCAGGTAAAGTGGGAGTCACCGGACGCCAGCCTTTCTTAGGCAAGATTGAATGGATAAAACAAGAGGTGGAAAGACTAAAAAGCGGTGTGTCGGAAAAGCCGAAGAAGGCGGCGGTTGCTACTCCATCAACTAAGACAGGTAGACATTAAGTCAAGGAGACACACAACTCTTGGTTGAGAAAGCGTGTCGAGAATGCAGGTATTTGACCACCGAGACAACTTGCCCAAACTGCAAGTCCACAAGCTTCAGCGACGACTACTCAGGCATCGTCATCGTGTTCGACCCGGAAAACTCTGCTATAGCAAAAGCCATGAAAGTCACAAAAAAAGGCAGATACGCCCTGAGAGTACGCTAGACTGGTTTCCTATTCCAGACTTCTCCAGCTTGGAGACTGAGATTAATGAGCGCAAAGCCAAAACATACACTAATTCTCAAGCCTGAACTGCGCCGAGAGTTAAGAAATCCCTTAGGAAGATTATTAGTAGGCACTCCTCAAGAAACAATGAAGCAGCTTGGAGAGCTCATCCTTCGGGAACGGCCAAGGCACGTGATCTCAGTTGGAGACGTGGTATCCCAAAACATGCTGAAGCAGGGCATTCAGCCTGACATCATAATTGTTGACGGCAAGATTATGAGAGGAGAAGCTCAGCCGATTGATGCAAACACGCATGGGAGGATCGTGGTAGAGAACCGTGCTGGAACAATAACTCCGCAAGCTTGGCTTGTCGTTGACCGAGCTCTGAAGCAGAAGAAGCCAACGCTGATAGCCGTCGACGGTGAAGAGGACCTGTTGACTCTGGTCGCAGTGTTAAGGGCACCTAGGAATTCTTTGGTGGTTTACGGGCTGCCAAATGAAGGTGTTGTAGCCGTCAAAGTGGATGAAACAGCCAAGCACAAGGTAAATCTCATCATACAAGCTATGGAGCCAGCCAAAAAGCTAAAGTGAAAGATGCCGCATCAAATCAACGAACTTGCATCAAAAGAGGACGCTTTAAATGGAAGTCACAATCACGCAGCAACAATACAATCCGTTACTCAAACGTAGAGAGATAACCTTCAAAGTTGACCATAAACAGACCAGAGGCACACCTACGCGTCTGGAAGTGCGCAACGCATTAGCAGAAACGCTCAAGACAAAACCTGAAGTCGTCTGCGTCAAACGAATCAAAACCAAAGCAGGAACCATGACCGCAACTGGTGAAGCCAACGCATACGACTCGGTTGAACAAGCCCATCTCATCGAGCCAAAATACATAATCGAGAGAAACATGCCCAAAGAGAAGAAAGAAACAGAGGAAAAAGCTGAACCCCAGCCTCAGCCAACAGAAAAGGCTGAAAAACCGGTCAAGAAAGAGGGATAAAAGAAATGGCTGAAAAACCCAAAGGGAAGAAAGAGCAACCGCCAGCAGAAAAGGCAACGCCCAAACCAGCTGAGAAACCAGCCGTAGCGCCAGCGGCAGAGGAAAAGCCAGCTGAAAAGCCAGAAGAAGCACCAGCTGCAAAACCTAAGGGAAAGAAAAAACCCAAAATCAGAAAGAAAGAAAAAGGGGCGTACACACGATACAAGGTTGACGCAACCGGACTGATGCGACTACGCCCATATTGTGAACGATGTGGACCCGGCTACTTCATGGCAGACCATGGCGATCGTTTTGCCTGCGGACACTGCGGTTTCACCCGTTATAAAAGGGAGTAGGTTTCACGCTTAAATCCTGAAACAAGTAAAGAATAGACAGTAAGCGGTTCTGATGCAGAATGATAAAAGTCGGCGTCTTTATCCACCAATTGTCCGCTGATCGACTATGGGACATTGACAAGCCTATCCCACCGGTCCAGATTGCGACGAATCTCAATTTGGTTGGGGTTGAGAAGAAAAGTGAAGACTTGCTCGAAGTGCCATTTGTGTTCACCATCAACTACAACCCTGCCGTGGCACAGATCAGCGTGAAGGGAAGAGCGCACGTAACAGGCGAAAAAGAAGAGTTGAAGCAAATACATAACAATTACATGGAGAAGAAGCCGCCACCGCCAGTCATTATCCAGTCAATATCAAATGTGGCTTTCATCGAATCCATCGTGATTACCCGAACCCTGAACATTCCGCCCCCAGTACCACTGCCTCAAATTCCGCCAGCACAAGCCGAAGGCAAAAAGCCTACCGAACCAACATACAGAACATAAGAAAGACAGCTGGCATCTCACTTCAATGGAACGTACATAGATGAACGCGAGGCGCCTATGCCTGGCACTCCATGCTTGACTGGCTTATTCGTTATGGCGAATTCACCTACGTAATGACCTATCATTTCAGGCTTTATTTCCAAGGCTGTGAATTCCTTTCCACTGTGTACGAGAATCGTCACGCCCACCATTTCAGGCAGGATAACCATGTCACGTGCATGAGTCTTGATTGGTCGACCTTTCTGCGCTTCATCTGGATTCTGCTTGACTTTCCGTATTGCTTCAAGCAGTTTGCGCTGATCTGGACTCAAGCCGCGTTGTAGGCTACGGCGTTGACGTGATGGCAGCAGCCTTATGAACTCATCCATCGACATGGCTAGCAAGTCGGTAAAAGGAAAGCCACGATAGTGGAACTCTCTTGGCATGTGTGCGTTGTCCTCTGTTTTTTTGAGTATGTTCGATTCGGGCTTAATTAACTTAGTGTTCGGCTTGCATCCTGCTGTGTAACTTTTATATGGTTTGTGTGGTTTGATTGTGTTTAGCGGTGGGTCTAGGCGGGGGGCTAG
>Ga0315307_1000835_pt1 | contig 13488 bp, 9 predicted proteins | sample TDP2_MG_FD_203079 | JGI IMG/M metagenome (GOLD analysis project Ga0315307, IMG submission 203079) | Freshwater sediment microbial communities from Lake Towuti, South Sulawesi, Indonesia - TDP2 | ecosystem: Environmental > Aquatic > Freshwater > Lake > Sediment | place: Indonesia: South Sulawesi... | reverse complement strand
GGCGTATTAGGTGCTGGTCGCCTCGGAAAGGCTGTCAAAATAGTTACTGAAATGTTCCAAGACAGAGACTACACTAGGTTCTTAACTTTAGCGGGTCCCATGGTCGCTGGCGGACTCCGTAAGATTGTTTGTGACTTGATACAAATGGGGTACATTCACGGGATCGTGACTACAGGCGCCAACATCACCCACGACTTGATAGAGGCATTCGGATACAAGCATGAGATAGGCACTTCTCTGGCGAACGATGACGAGCTCAAGAGGAAGGGCATCGGAAGAATCTACGATATCTACATTAAAGAAGCTGCATTTCGAAAACTGGAGAAGGAAACTCACAGAATCCTTGCAGATATCGGTGAAGAGAAGAGGCGGAATATCGCGACATATGAACTCCTATGGGAGATTGGCAAACGCCTCAAAGACAGAAACTCGATCCTCAAAACAGCTGAGATCAAGAAGGTTCCGATTATATCTCCCGCGATACACGACTCAATGTTGGGAATACATCTCTGGACATTCAGTCAACTACATCCGCTCGCCGTGAATCCTTTACTCGATTTTAGTAAGCTTACAGACATGTTGTTAACCGCAAAGAAATCTGGAGTAATAATTGTAGGAGGGGGCGTCCCAAAGCATCACATATTGGCAGCAAATATGCTTCGTGGAGGCGTGGATGCAGCTATTCAGATAACGTTTGATAGACCGGAAGCTGGAGGACTTAGCGGAGCCCCATTGGAAGAGGCGATAAGTTGGAGGAAAGTTCGCTCTGGAGGAAAATTGGTTACTGTTATCGGCGACGCAACTATTCTCTTCCCGATAATTGTGCTAGCGGCGATAGAAAAGATAAGGCGGCTTCAAGCCTCTACGCTTAGCAGGTGTTCCAAGCCTACCATAGCAGGCTTTACTCTCGAGGCCGTTTCTCGTAGAGACTAATGTCTTACTCTTTTCCTCGACTCCAGCAATCTAGTCCAAAACAGATAAATATCCAGCGAAGCCCACCAATAAGCTAAGGAAAAATATGAGGTGCTGTTCTTGACTGAAGAAAAAGTTTCTAGACGTGGCTATGTGAAGTATGTTGGTGGCATTGTCGTTGTCGCAGTTGTAGCCGCAGCCGGATATGGAATCTATGAAGCAACAAAGCCTCCGCCAACTACCCCCACCCCTACTCCAACACCTACGCCTACACCGACGCCCACCCCTACGCCTGCAAAGAAGATTCTAAGGATTAACTATGCCAATCTTCCATACGCTGATCCAGCAGTGGGCTCTGACGAAGCAAGTTCATCTTCCATGGTCAACTTATACGACTCACTTGTATACCCTCTGTCAACAGGTGACATGAAAGCCCACTTAGCTGAAAAATGGGAGGTATCAGAGGATGGATTAACTTGGACCTTCCATCTGAAGAAAGGGGTTAAATTCCATGACGGTAGCGAACTGAAAGCTGAGGACGTCGTTTTCACAATGGAGAGATTGACCACAATAGGGGAAGGTTACTCCTACCTGTTTACCCCCTACGTAGAGAGTTCAAAGGCCCTAGATGACTATACTGTCCAGTTCAAGCTGAAAAGGACTGTCGGCCCGTTCCTCCTATTTATGGTGAGGCTGTACGTTGTGAATAAAGATGTTGTAATGGCGAACATTAAGAAGCCCGGTCCATATGGCGACTACGGAGATTATGGCAAAGAATGGTTGCTAGTACATGACGCTGGTTCTGGCCCGTACAAGGTGAAGGAGTTCAAGCTTGAAGCACACTTGATCATGGAAAAGTTCAAGGACTATTGGGGAGAATTTTCTGCGAACGCGCCGGATGAGGTAACATTCTACGGAAATCCGGAGCCATCTACGATTAGGACAATGATAGGTAGGAGAGAGCTTGAGATTTCCGACTCTTGGCAACCTCTTGAGAACTACGAGGCAATGGATGAGATAAAAGGCGTAGACGTGGCTCTGGTTAACCTTGGTGGCGGAATGTTCTACTTCATGATGCACTGTAGAAAGCCGCCGACCGATGACATTCATTTCCGCAAGGCGATGTCTTGGGCTATGGACTACGAAACTGTCGTTAAAGAGATCTACCCTGAATCGCCTCTAGCAAGAGGGCCGGTGCCCGCAAAACTACCAGGACACAATCCGAACGTATTCCAGTACCATCAAGACGTAGAAAAGGCAAATGAGGAGTTAAAGCAATCCAAATACTACGGTAAGCTCGATCAATACCCAGTTGAAGTCCACTGGTGCGCTGAAGTTCCGCCTGAAGAGAAGGTAGCTCTACTGTTCGCGGATAACATGGCTAAAATAGGGATAAAGGTGAAAGTGGTTAAAACCCCATGGCTCACGATGATAGACGAGATGGCGAAAAAGGAAACAAGTCCAAACATATCAACGGTTTTTGTCATGGCACACTATCCTGAGGCGGGCTCTATATTGGAGTCCAGATACCACTCAAAGTCTGCTCCTACTTGGGAACAGAACGAATGGCTGCTTGATAAAGAAATAGATGGAACGATCGAAGATTCCTTGGCAACAGTCGATAAGGACGAGCGATTCAAAAAGTACTTTGCGATACAGGAGAAGATAGTAGATCTTGCTCCTTCCCTATTCCTCTTTGACTACACCGAAAGACATGCCTATCAATCCTACTACATTGACTGGCCTGCGTCTAAAGGACAGATTCACCCAGTGATGGGTTACATATACGAATGTCGCTACATACAAGTGTATCCAGAGAAGAAGGCTGAACTTGGCTAAGACGGCAGCCGAGAAGACAGCGCTAACATGAATCCCTTCCCTATTTCTTTAATGCGAAGATTAGGCTTAACTATATTGGTCCTACTAGGCCTCTCTATCCTTATCTTCACAATTGCACGAGTGCTGCCCGGCGATCCCGCCTTAATGGCTCTAGGGCCAAGAGCTCCCGACTGGGCGGTGCAGAGGCTTAGAGAGCAGCTACATCTAAATGACCCGCTTTATGTTCAGTACTATTACTGGTTGCGAGATGCTCTTCAAGGAAACCTTGGGGAATCGCTGGTCACCCGTCGCAACGTAGCAAGCGACATTATGGAGTTCTTCCCTGCCACTTTAGAGCTTGTTCTTTTTGCCGCGATCATCGACGTAGTCTTTGCCATATCGCTTGGAGTTCTCGCCGGTCGATATGCCAATACCTGGTTTGACAACTTGGTTAGAGTAGTTTCATACATAGGAGTCGCCGTCCCAGCCTTCGTATTCGCTATTATATTCCTCCTGATCTTCGGATATTTTCTAGACATTATGCCAACGGCGGGAAGATTGACTCCAGGGATAGCCTATCCGCCGACTATTACCGGATTACTGACGGTTGACGCACTGTTCGCAGGCAGGCTCGACGTACTCGGCGACGCATTATGGCATCTAGTGCTGCCGGGAGTCGCATTAGCTCTCGGGTGTATAGCCCAAGAGGCCAGAATCACTAGGTCTAGCGTAGTGGAAAATTTGAACAAGGACTACATACTATCAGCAACTTCACATGGCATACCTGAAAGAACAATTATGTTGAAATATCTTCTGAAACCTTCGCTCATACCTACTGTATCCATAATGGCATTAGACATAGCTTCTCTCATAGCCATGTCCTTTCTGGTAGAGTTGATTTTCAATTGGCCTGGGTTTTCCCGGTACGGGATAGTCGCGATGCTACGCAAGGACCTGAACGCGATCGTCGGCGTGGTTATGATGGTTGGTTTAGTATATGCTCTTGTGAATATCCTCGTCGACGCTTTAGTCGCATATCTTGATCCAAGAATTCGAATGGCGGAAAGAGCTAAGTAGAGTGGTGCGACCTTATGCGTTCGCTCTCATCAAGAAGATGGAAGGCTATCAGGAAGGGTTGGTACAAATTCTCTAAGAGCCCTCTTTCTATAATAGGACTGGCTGTGGTTCTTCTAGTTATGTTCTTGGCCGTATTCGCTAACTACGTCGCTCCATATCCCGGGCACGCAGAGTTTTTCGTTGATTTCGCGAGAGCAAGTGAACCTCCAGGTTGGACGAATCTATGCGGCACTGATGAAATGGGTAGGGATGTCTTGAGCAGGGTCTTTTTCGGATTCAGGTATTCCTTAATGATGGCTGTTGTCGTCTTGGCACTTGTCGTTCCTCCGGGCGTCGTCCTAGGATTGGTCGCTGGATACTTCAGAGGGATGTGGAGGTCGACCGTGATCATGCGGATCACGGATATATTTATCAGCGTTCCGGCGTTGATTCTCGCCTTGTCAATATGTTCCGTTCTGACTCCGAGTGTCTTTAACGCGATGATGGCGGTCTCGTTGATGTGGTGGCCTTGGTACTGCCGGCTAGTGTATGGAGTCACTTCATCTCTTCGTAACGAATTTTTTGTTCAGGCGGCGGAAGTCACAGGAGCAGGGACATTTCATATGCTCTTTAGGGAAATCTTACCAAACTGCCTTGCAACCATTCTCACGAAAATGACTTTGGATGTAGGATGGGTGATATTGATTGGCGCAAGCTTAAGCTTCGTAGGACTCGGCGCTCAACCGCCTACGCCTGACTTGGGAACAATGGTTGCTGATGGTGCGAAGTACTTGCCAGACCAGTGGTGGATAAGTATCTTCCCAGCGGTCGCCATAGTTTTCGTCATATTGGGTTTCAATCTCTTGGGCGATGGAGTTCGAGATCTATTCGCGACAGAGGAGATTTAGCTTCAAATGTCTACTCCACTGCTAGAGATCAAGGATTTGCACGTGTATTTCAAAGTGTATGAAGGAATTCTTAAGGTATTGAGTGGAGTGGATTTTAGAGTAGAAAAGAAGAAGAAAGTCGGTTTAATAGGGGAAACAGGCTGCGGAAAGACAACTACTATGAAAGCTATAATGAGAATTCTGCCAGCGCTGTCTGCGAGAATTCCGAAAGGAAAAATCCTGTTTGAAGGAAAAGATATCTTGGAGATGAACTCGAGGGATCTACAAAAGGTAAGAAGAAGAAACATCTCGATCGTCTTTCAGGATCCTACGGCAGCTCTCAACCCTGTATTCAAGGTTGGAGAGCAGCTGGCGGATGTAATCAAGTACTCAAGAAAGGAAGGTGGGACAAGTCTATCAGAGAAGGAGATAAAGGCTGAGGCTGTACGGCTACTGAAGGAGGTTGCTCTACCAGACCCCGAGAGGATTATGGAAAACTACCCGGTCCAGTTAAGCGGAGGAATGAGGCAGCGAATATGTATAGCGATGGCTTTGGCGTCTGCCAACGATCTCTTGATAGCCGATGAGCCCGGAACATCGTTGGACGTGACAATAGAGGATCAGATCCTACGGCTACTTAAGAGATTGGTCGAAGAAAGAGATACATCGATCGTATTGATAAGCCACGCTCTTGGCGCCGTTAGAGGTTTGGTTGACAGGGTATACGTAATGTACGCTGGAAACATGGTGGAGGTCTCGGACACGGAAGATCTCTTCTCGGATCCGCTACATCCTTATGCCCGAGGTTTGTTGAGGGCTGTTCCTAAGCTGACTGGGGGCGGGATAGCTGAAGGCATCAGAGGAAGAATTCCGGATTATCTCAATCCGCCAGAAGGATGCCGATTCTTTCCAAGATGCGACTATGCGATGCCTATCTGCGAGAAGAACCAACCTCCTTTCTTCAATCATGGCAACAAGCATGAAGTCGCGTGCTTCCTCTACCAGAGGTGATTCCCTTGGCGGAAGAGATTCTCACTGTTAAGAACCTAAAGAAGTACTTTATAACCGCGCAAGGAACAGTCAGAGCGGTGGATGGGGTCAGTTTTTCAGTAAAGTCAGGCGAGACCTTTGGGCTCGTAGGTGAATCGGGCTCTGGAAAGAGCACAGTCGCCTATACTGTAATGGGAATCTACAACCCAACCAGCGGAGAGATCCTTTTCAAAGGAGTGAACATCTCTCAGGGGATCAATAAGCGGCCTAAATCCTTGAAGAAGGAGCTCCAGATCGTTTTTCAAGATCCAGGCTCATCATTGAACCCTAAGAGAACTATTCAACAGACGCTAGAGTTGCCGCTGAAAGTTCACGGCTCGTCCGGGACTGAAGACTGCACGAGCAGAGTGATAGAGTTGCTCAGAATGGTCGAGTTACCAGCGGAGTACATGTACAGGTATCCAAGAGAGCTAGGGGGAGGAGAGAAACAGATGGTAGCGATAGCAAGAGCGCTTGCCACAAGTCCATCCTTCATATTGTTGGATGAGCCCACCTCTGCACTAGATGTTTCGGTTCAGGCGAAAATAATGAACATGTTGATGCGATTTCAGAAAGAATTCGATCTCTCATATCTATTCATTACACATAACTTGAGCTTGATGCGTAATGTAGCGTCCAGAGTGGCCATAATGTATCTGGGCAAGATATGTGAGGTGACCTCCGCTTCAGAGTTCTTCCATACCCCATTGCATCCTTATACTAGGATGCTGCTTTCCTCCATACCTGTGATAACCAAAGAGGAGGAGGCTTTGAAACCTAAGAAGATCGCTTCGAGAGGGGAGATCCCCAGCCCAGTCAATGTACCTCCTGGCTGCAGCTTCCATTCAAGATGCCCTGAAAGGATGGAGATCTGCTCGAAGGAAGACCCTTCAATAGTGGAGGTGGAGGAGGGACACACTGTCCGATGCCACCTTTATCACGGTTAAGAAGGTAAGATCATAGGATCACTCATTGGAGGACTAGTTTTCAACCTGCACCCTGACATCTGAATTGGCTTTGGGCCAATTATCTTTCAAAAGCCTACTCAACTTTTTGATAGAGATTTAATTACGTTTGGCTGTACTTTCAAATGACCATTTCACGCATACGCAGTCTCGCATCGTAGTTACCCTAAGAATTATAAATTGTTCGCAGAGATCATGTGCTAAGGAGGATTGCAATTGGCATTAAGAATCGCTGTAGACATAGGCGGAACCTTCACGGATCTTGTTGCCTTGGAGGAATTGACTGGAGAAATCAGCTTGAGCAAGACTTCGACCACGCCAAAGGACCTAATTCTCGCCGTAAATGAATGTGTTGGTAAAGCGAAGGTTGAGCTGAAAGATGCTGACTTCCTCATACACGGTACTACTGTCGCTATTAATGCTATTCTAGCTCAACAAGGTGCGAAAACCGGGTTAATCACCACGAAAGGCTTCAGAGATGCGTATGAGATAGGTCGACATAACAGACCCGAGATGTATAATCTCTTCTTCAAGAAGCCTACTCCTCTCGTTCCCAGAGACCTGAGACTGGAAGTTACAGAACGGGTCGACTATCAAGGTAGGATACTTGTTCCTCTAGATGAAAATGAAGTTAGACAAGTGGCGAGAAGGTTCAGAGAGGTTGGCGTTGAATCAATAGCTGTCTGTTTGCTTCACTCCTACATAAACCGGGCAAATGAGATCAAAGTTGCCCAAATAGTTAGAGAGGTCTATCCCCGCGCTTACGTTTCACTTTCTCATCAAATAATGCGGGAATATAGGGAATATGAGCGGACCAGCACTACAGTATTGAACGCATACATAATCCCCATAGTAGAAGAATATCTCAGGAAGCTGGAAGAAGAGATGAAATCGTCCGGATTCTCAGGACGTCTATTAATCATGCAGTCTAATGGCGGCACAATGACATCTGAAGTCGCTAGGAGTAGACCTGTTCATCTTATTGAATCTGGACCTGCGGCCGGAACCATAGGCGCAGCTTATCTAGGCCGAGAGATGGGATTTGAAAATATCATTTCCTTCGACATGGGAGGAACTACCGCTAAAGCATGCCTCATTGAGAGCGGCCTCCCAAAAGTCACAACGGAATACAGAATCGGAGGCTACGCCAGAGGACACCCGATAAAAGTTCCAGTCATCGACCTAATAGAGGTGGGTGCTGGCGGAGGCAGTATCGCTTGGATAGACTCAGCAAACGCTTTGAAAGTAGGGCCTCGTAGCGCTGGAGCTGAACCAGGCCCGATATGCTATGATAAAGGTGGTACAGAACCAACAGTAACAGATGCAAACTTAATAGTAGGAAGGATCAACCCGAACTACTTTCTCGGCGGAGAAATTCCTCTCAACGCTCAGAAGGCTCAGGATGCGATAAAGAGTAAGATCGGCGACGTATTTGGCATGAGCCCAGTAAAAGCATCTTCAGGCATACTGAAAGTGGCGGACACTATTATGTCGTACGCTATAAGGGCGATTACGGTTGAGAGAGGCTACGACCCTAGGGATTTCACGATGATCGCTTTCGGAGGGGCTGGTCCAATGCACGCCGTATCTTTAGCTAGAGAGTTGAAAATTCCAAATGTAATCGTACCACTGGTCCCGGCGCATTTCTCAGCATGGGGCATGCTTTTGTCGGATTTACGTCACGATTACGTCCAGACATATGTGACGCCATTAGAAAGCAGCGACATCAACCAGATAAACAGTCTCTACTCAAACATGGAGAAAGAGGCGGTTGAAGTTCTGAAGAGAGAAGGGATCACTGAAGATCGAATGACTTTAATCAAATCAGTTGACATGAGGTATCTGGGTCAAGAGCATACGATTAATACTCCAAGCCCCTCGAGAATCTTGAAGCGAAGCGACAAACAAACAATCCGCGAAAGATTTGATGAACTGCATGAAATGAGATACGGTCACTGCGCCAAGAAAGAGCCTAGTGAGATCGTCAATTTGCGATTAACTGCAATAGGAAGGGTGACAAAGCCTAAGTTCAAGAAGATCAGACCGGGTAAAAAGAAACCCAGCGCAAGAGCCTACAGAGGGAGAAGAGGCGCATATTTTGAAAAAGAAGGCGGTTACGTAAATTGCGACATCTACTTACGTGAAGCCCTTCTGGCCCGCAATGTAGTGCATGGACCGGCTATTATTGAGGAGTATGCTTCAACACTCCTGCTATACCCGAACGACATAGCAGAAGTTAGCAAGTTCGGACATCTCATAGTCAAAGTCGGAGGAAAGTAAAATGAGGAAAGTTGATCCTGTAACAGTCGAAATCGTTAGGAACGCTTTGGTCGCTGCGGCAGATGAAATGAAAATCAATCTAGCTAGAACGGCTTACAGCACGATCATCTACGAGGTGCTTGATTTCAGCGTGGGGATCTTCGATGGCGATGCAAATATTATTGCGCAAGCATCTGGCTTACCCCTCTTCCTAGGAAATTTAGGCGCCGCCATAGAAGATGGAATTAAAGTCATCGGCAAGGATAATCTCAAACGCGGCGATGTTGTTGTAACCAACGATCCGTATACTACTGGAACACATCTATGCGACATGACTATCTACTCGCCGGTTTTCTTCGAGGCTGAACTCGTGGGATTCGCTGCGACCCGTGCTCATTGGCTTGATGTGGGAGGTAAAGGTCCTGGAGGATGGTTCACCGATTCAACAGAAGTCTATCAGGAAGGACTGAGACTTAGATCAGTCAAGCTTTACGATCGGGGCAAGCCGAATGAAGATGTCCTGAGGATAATTAGGCATAACATTCGCTTTCCTGACAGTTCATTAGGAGACATGAGAGCCCAAGTGGCTGCTTGCCGCACCGGTGAAAGACGATTTGCAGACTTGATTAAGAAGTATGGAAAACAAACGGTTTTTCGGTGCATTGATGAAATCTTCCGTCACGACGAACTTTTGACCAGAAGCGAGGTGGATAAGATTCCAGACGGCACGTATGAAGCAGACTCTTTTCTGGACGATGATGGCATAGACTTCGGAAAACCAATTCAAGTAAAAGTAAGACTAAAAGTAGACGGAAGCGAAATGACTATCGATCTTTCAGAATCAAGTCGGCAGGTCAAAGGATCTGTGAATTCGGGATTAGCATCTGGAGTTTCTGCATGTCGCGTAGCTTTCAAATGTATAACCACCCCGTTTCTGCCCGTTAATCAAGGAAGCTTCAAGCCTCTCAATGTAGTTTTACCTTTGGGTACAGTGTTTAGCGCCGTCGAGCCAGCGCCATGCTCAACTTATGGACTGCCGCTAATGACATTGATAGATACGATCTTCAAGGCATTAGCTTCTGCTATTCCAGATAAGATCCCGGCCGCCCACTATGGTGATGTATGCGCGACCTTCATCTACGGATCTGACCCTCGAAATAATCGACCGTATCTTCAAGTGGAGCCAGAGGGTGGGGGATGGGGAGCGAGACCGTTTGAAGATGGGGAAAACGTACTGATCGCTATAGCTGACGGAGATACATATAATGTCCCTGTGGAAATAGTGGAAACTAGATATCCGCTTATGATCGAAGAGTACAGCCTACGCCAAGATTCCGGAGGACCTGGAAGATTCAGAGGCGGACTAGGACATATAAGAACCTATAGAATTCTTGATCATGACGCTGGAATAACCGTATCATACGAGCGTTCAAAGTGCTCACCTTGGGGTCTATTCGGAGGAAAGCCAGCCAAAGTGAATCAAGTGATCGTCAAGCAGACCGAAACTGAGCCGGAGATTGTCCTGAACAAAGCTACAAACTTCAGACTCAAACCAAGCTCAAGGTTGGTCTGCTTGACAGGCGGGGGAGGAGGCTACGGAAACCCATTTGAGCGTAACCCAGAGCTCGTGCGCCTAGATGTCTTAAGAGGATACGTCTCCATCAAGAGTGCGAGAGAAGACTATGGTGTAGTTATCGATCATGAATCTTTTGAAATTGATTGGATCAAGACGAAAGAACTTAAACAAATCGCGCATAAAATGGAGGTCTAGTCTTGCTGAAGATTTTATGGATCAATCCTATAGGTACCGGAGACTTTGATGATCATATGCGTAAGATGATTGAATCTGTGAAAAGGCCCGATGTAGAAGTTGGAGTCGCTCACCTGAATAAAGGTCCAAGACATCTAGAGTATCATTTTTACGAGCATCTAGTTATGGAGGAGACTTTACAATTAATACGTGACGCTGAAAATGACGGTTTTGATGCTGCGGTTATCGGCTGCTTCTATGACCCAGGACTTAGAGAAGCGCGTGAATTGGTTGAGATGCCTGTTATTGCTCCAGCAGAGGCTTGTATGCACATTGCATCTACGTTGGGCCACAAGTTTTCAATAATCGTTGGCAGAAGGAAGTGGATTCCAAAAATGGAAGACAACGTGTATATGTACGGGCTAGAGAAGAAGCTTGCTTCATTCAGAACGATAGACTTTACCGTTCCACAAATGGGTAAGGAGCCGAAGAGGCTGCTGGAGGCTGTAGCTAGAGAGGCGGCAGCCGCCGTTAAGGAAGATGGAGCAGAGGTCATCATTTTGGGATGCACAATGGAATCAGGATTTATGGAAGAGTTAATGAGAAAACTGAAAGTGCCTGTACTCGACGCGGTTATTGTGACATGGAAATACGCTGAGCTAATGGCTGATCTATACCGAAGATTAGGATTGACTCATTCCAAGGTCTTTGGATACGAGAGACCTTCAAAAAGCGAGGGTTGGGTAAAATAGAAGTGACGACAAAATTGAAGGAGTAACTGCACGAGTTTAATGCGCTGCGTTTGAAAGAGTTGCGATCAGTATAGACAAGCAGTTTAATTGACGCTTGCTAACAGCTCACCTTCGGTGAGCAATCGTTCGTGAAAACTACAAAAAAGTGAGAGGTTACAGGATCGAAACTCACGCTTTTCCAAGCTTCTTCGCTATCTTGACCAGATCTTTGTGTACGACTTTCCCTTTGTCGGTGATTTGCACGCCGTCGAGCCAAACCGATGTGTTTAGGCAAATTCCATCAGAGTGAGAGGCTGCTGGAATACCTTTAGGAGGCGCTAGCATCGGTCCTACATAGCCAACTCCCCATTCAGTGCAACCCCAGACTCTTTCGTCTTCGAGAATATTTCCTGTCAACTTCGCCCCAGGATTGAAGCCATAGCAGACATGAGCCATGCTCAACATGTTTGGGTCATTGAAGCTCCTCAGCCAAGCTTCATAGTCGACAGCGTCTTTGCCACCTTCGATCTTCACTATCTTACCTTTCTCTACATGTAGTTTGACAGGTTCTTTCACTAGTCCGATTGGAGGTACAATCGATCCATCGAATGCAATGATACCGTTTATTGTTTCGAACTTAGGCGCCCATCCTATTTGACCAGATAACATGTGGGAACCAGGTGTGTCAGCATACCCGACTTCGCATATCATCGGTCTAGTCGGGTCGTTGTCGAATTCTACGTTTGTGCCAGCCGGAGTCGTCAGCTTCATATGTTTGGCTTTCTTCGTCATGTCTGTAATTGTCTCTTCAAAGATCTTCAGATTTGGATAGTCAACCCTCCCAAGACACCTTGTCATCATGTCAGCGTTCATACCGACAAGACAAAGGTATCTAAGATTCTTGTTTTCTCTTGTCGCTATCTCATACGGCGTTGAGTATAAGAGCCATTGATTGTTGAATTCAACCCATGCATCGGACTCCTTCAAGGCTGCGCTCAAGGCTTTTACAGGCAACATGGGGTCCGCGGCCTTTCCAACACCTAGAGGAGAAGCCAGCCATATCACCATAGGCTTCGCTCCAACAGCGAATGCAGCTCTAGCGACGGCCTCCACAACCCTTGCGTCTGATTCCGTATCAGCTGTTATAGCGAATGTTTCTCCCGGTTTCAGCTTGAATAGCTCTCTGCAAAGAATGTCAGCAGCTCTTCCTATCTCATACTCGTACAGTCCCGTCATTTTTCATCGAACTCTAACCAGCCCAGCTCTTTATTTAAGAGTTTCCGTCATTTCGCGTCAACGTTTGAACTTGTAGGACCGATAACACAGAACTTAAGCGACCAATACATCTTGCACCAATGAAACTTGACGTTGGCTATGCTCGACATCATTTCGGAATCTGAAAGTGATAGAGGAAACAGTAGAAATAGTCGTAAGAAACTCATCCTAAAGCATCTACGGCTACATAGAAAGCTTAATCTCCTTTCTACTTCGTCATACTAGACCTTGGAGGAGAACTAGTTTGATCGATAAGACGAAAATAGAGAAAGGCGTCGTGAACATGCTCAAGGTGAACATGGGACTGAGAGGTGGAGAAAAACTTCTAGTGGTTACGGATAGCCAAACCATCGAGGAATGGAAGACCAAGAACAGTGAGAAACTTACAGATGCCGTACGTAGATCAGTACTTGCGAAAATGGTAAGTGAGATAGCTGCTCAAAAGTTCCCTGAATCAAGCGTGGAATTCTTCGCGTACCCGTCAGTGGGTAAGCATGGAACTTATCCAGGCATTGAGGTCGAGGAAAGAATGAAGGCTGCAAACGTAGTGGTAGCAATAACAACATACTCGCTGACTCACACAGACGCAAGGGAACATGCGACGCGAGCAGGAGCGCGACTTGCGAGCATGCCGATGTTCCTGCCAGAAATGTTCTACCCTGGAGGCCCTATGGCCGCAGACTATAAGAAGATCGCGAATGAAACGAAGAAGATCGCCGACTTGATCACACAAGCAAATGAAGCCAACGTCAAGTCTAGAGCTGGAACAGACTTTACGTTTAGCCTCAAGGGAAGAAATGGAATGT
>Ga0315307_1000834_pt1 | contig 13491 bp, 34 predicted proteins | sample TDP2_MG_FD_203079 | JGI IMG/M metagenome (GOLD analysis project Ga0315307, IMG submission 203079) | Freshwater sediment microbial communities from Lake Towuti, South Sulawesi, Indonesia - TDP2 | ecosystem: Environmental > Aquatic > Freshwater > Lake > Sediment | place: Indonesia: South Sulawesi... | reverse complement strand
AATATCCTTCATTAAAGTCCAATGCCAGTGTGGAGAGATCTTGTATCATCCAATCATTGATGGTGTTCAGTTGATCATCAATGATGACACTGTCCGAACCTGTCACAAATGTAATGGTGCAGTCTCCAGAGATGCAATCCTAGAATCATACATGAAGTATTGTAGTAGACCAGAAGGAAGGCGAACATAAGATGCCAAACAAATATCCCCAAATCGCCTACAGATGGGATGAGAATCCATCTACAGATGAAGTAGGTGGTTATTTCTCTAATGATCCTTTTGCATGGCATTGGTTGAGTCCTTATGGTAATGCTCCAAAGAGAACTCTATACATGACTGATGTCAGATACAAGAGAAAGTTTCCAATGGACTGTGGAGAAAAGTGCTATGGTGGACATTCAATACCATGGAGACGTGGAAGACTATGGTATTTCCATGAGTTTGTTGTCAAGCACTATTTACCTGCTTTTAAAGTAGGTGAAGATATTGAACGGTGTATCCATCTACTTGAAGAATACATTGAACTGTGCTATGAACGAAAGCAATATGAAGTCCATCCAGAAGGAAGATATGGACCATGGTCTGACATTGCATGGGAAGAATGGCAAGACTTCTCAGATAAGCTTTCCAAGTTATGGAAGAAACGAGTAATCGCCTTATGTGAGAAGAGATTCATGGAGGCTAGACAATGAGGAAACTATACTATATCCTGTTCCCTATTCCAACAATAGTGATGATTCTACTAGCCACAGGATTGTTCATGTTCTCTGCTAAAGGATATGGATTCAGTGGAGTTTCTCCAACAGGAAGTATGTATCCTACTATCAAAACAGGTGATAGAGTCCTAATCAATTGGAATGTTGAGTCTTTTATCCATAGAAATCTAACAGGAGAAGTCATTGTCTTTGGTGAAATGAAGATATGTCATAGAGTTATTCTTGATGAAGGAGAATGGTTACACACAAGAGGAGATGCTTATACAACAGGTGGAGAACATTTGACAAGAGATGAAATCAAAGGACTATTCATCCAAGTCTCACAAGATGAATTCATGGAGATGTTGAGATATGGATGGACAGGATAAATTCGCCCAAGGAGGAGGCATGGAAAATGGATGCACAACCTAGATGCAATAAGAGACTATCCTTAGCTCCAAGAGATCCAGAGACAGGTGCAATGGTTCTGGGAACAGTGAAGATAGAGATATGTAATGGTATCCTAGCTCTGAAGGAACGCATTGTCCATGCCAATGGTGTGGACTTTGTGTATGTCTGTACTAGATGTGGAGCTAGAAAGATCTTCAATAACTGTCCTACAGATGATACAGCAGAGGACAGTACAAGGAAAGCAATCCATATCCAAGACGCAGAAGATAAGATCTTGGAGGAAAATCGTTGAGTGCTCCAACAGATCCTAATTGGATAGCAGACCAATGGAAAGCAATGATGAACCAGATCATTGGAATAGTGATCTTCATCATTGCTCTCCTAGTGATCCTATGGATCATATTAGAGGTCTATCCAATCCTCCGTGACCGAGGAAGTAGGTCTTTTCAACGCTTCCAGACTATCGTTTCAGAACAAATGTGAGGAGATTAGAATGGACATACAAGTCTTCTTTGGCTTGCCACTACCATCAGTCTTTGGTAGAATCCACTTTGCTACATTGCCAGATGATGTTGGAAACTATGCACCATACAAGGGTTTCAGATTTGAACACAGGAAGACTGCTGTTCACTCATCTGAGGCTCAGGTGTACAAGTTTCCTGGCTATGTAACAAGGAAAGAACAATTCCATGTCCATGAGGACCTGGTAATTGGCTTCAAGAACCTACACTTTGACCTTTGGATTGCATCACCAAAATGGTACAGTCCATTGTTCTCAGTCCACTACTACTACCATGTTCTCAAGAACAGAGTATGGTTCAAGGAACTATTCAAGGACATCAAGGATCTCAAGGATAAGACTTGCCTGTATGACCTAATATGGAAAGGCATCAGGATTCCAGGTCTACTTGATATTCTACACAGCAAGAAATTTGATAAGAAATTGGCAGTGGCAAGTAGAGAACGAAAGAGTGAGCCAGAAGGTTTAGGTGCACTCTTTGCATAAACCGAGGAGGCAGGTCTTTTTGAACGTCTCCAGAATCGTAACGATAGCAGTTGATATCATTGGAGGCATCTTTGTTGGTGGAGTTGCCATGTCAATGCTAGAATTCCCATATAATGTTGTATGGGCTATAGGTCTGGCATGGATGTGGTGTGGATGTCCAATAGTGATATGGACTGCTAACCAGAAAGAAAAAGAACGTGAGGTGAAGAAGCTATGAATGAACTAAATACGCTATGGACGGAATGGAATAATTCCCATTCTGCTATCTGTGGTCCAGTCCTTAGGGAAAGAACACTTGAAGGTGTTCAAACGACATACGTATTTTTGTTCCCTCAGAATGATGTAGCCGAGAGAATACGTCTACAGAAAGGCTACTCAGAACGTGAAGCACAGTTCAAAGCATTCTTCAAGAGGATGGGATGGACATGGTAGACTACAATAGATTCAGAAAGGAACATCTACGTGTTTGGAAGTTCAATGTTAACATACTTGGACGACAGACACGAGTGAACCTTGTCTCTAGACAGATTGAAGAAAGACTTCCATTGAAGAATCCAGAAGTCATCAAGGTCTTGGAACGATGGTGTGTTATTCAAACACACAACAAGCTCATTGAAGCTATGATCTACAACAAGCTCCTTGATACTTTTGGAAGAGTGAAGTTGATCTAAATGGTTGCTTTGAGTCAGAAGGGAGTTCCTATTAGCATACAAGCAGAGATAGAACGCAAGTCTCCTAGATTTGCCTATCTTATGAAGTATGCTACTAAGAAAGAAATAGACCAAGTATGGGAGGAGATTCAACATGGATCCCGTAGCTGAGACTGCTTTCCTATTGGCACTATTACTCCTGTTGCTATTGGGAGTAGTCTTTGTAGTTGGTGCATACATATGGTTAAGAGTACCAGGAAGAATCCAATAGACAACCTTCCACCTTTATCATTCTACTCAGCCTTTGTGAAGAATGGGAAAGGACCAGCAGTCTATGTTGGTATGACTGAAGCCCGTTCTACAGTTCAGGCTAAGGTTAGAATATTGAAGGAATGGAAAAGACAACCACATGTCATTGACCAAATCAAGTCAGGCAAATTCACTTTAGTGGTGAGAAGACTTGCAAGTATCAAGAAAGCAACTTGAAGACCATGAGGACTATATGAAAAGACTTCATCAATGGTCAAGAGAAGAAGGATGTCGATTGAGAGGAATAGATAGTGCCAGCCTTAAGAAAGCAAGGTGAATTGGAAGACCTATGCAAGACATGCCAAGATATGTATGATGGATGTCTTGTAGATAGAGGTCTCCAATGTCCATATGACACAGAGGGATAAACATGAAAGTACTTATTCTCTTGGGACTTCTTAAAATTGTCATACTCATAGCCATGTTAATCATAGTACGAAGCATGTAGAAGGGATGAACATGGAACATAGAACATCATCTAACAAACGTAGACATTCATGGAGGAAGAAACATGCCAATCTTGACAGATAGATGTCCAAAGTGTGGAAGTAGAAGAGTCAAAGAAGACCTGAAAGTCAATGTTCAGGACTTTGATTGCTACACTGGCTATAAATGTGATAGATGCCAGACTACCTTTGTAGAAGGAATCAAAGTTGTCCATAGTGGAAAGACCTAAACTTCCAAGACGATGTAGAAGGTGCTTACGATTCAAACATTGGAGAAAGCATTGGTGTAATGGATGCATTCTCCCAAATCCATAAAGGAGGAATGAAAATGTCATTAGTCCTTAAAGAAGATGAAGTCCAATGTATAACCAATCAAGGCTCTGAGACTAGAAGAATTGCAGAACTTCTAGTAAAAGAGAACATTGACTTTGCTCCTAGACATACAGATGGTCTAGTTAGACAGGTCTGTGATAAACTGGGATTCTCTAATGAACATGCTGTTGCCATAAAACTGTCAAAACTAAGAGAGCAATTGGAAAGATACAGGAAGGACTTTCCAAGCAATGAAGTGACTAAGGAAGTCATTGTTGGAACTCCAAGACCTCAGTGTGTAGATTGTCCACCTGAAATGCAGATTAACTGCAAAATGAAGTTTGTTGGACATGCTGAGGAAAATGGACACAGTCTTAGAAAAGGAACAAACCTGAAGAAATACTACAACAAAGACAAACCTGATCTTGTAATTGTTCCAATGGCTCAATGTTCATTGTACAATATTGAGTTCATAGAACAAGCTGCAAGTGAGGGAATTGAAATTCTTCTCAATGACATTTGTAAACTCCAGACAGATCTATGGAGAAAGTTGTACAAGTCATTCCATAATGTCCATATTTATCGTATGGATGTGTGGGATTTCTTGAAGCAAATTGAGAATATTGTAAAGAATAGTTCTCAACCATTCATATTCCTAGATCCTGATGGAGATACAGAGGATTATCCATTGTTCAGAGAAGCATTGAAATATGTTCCAAACATCATTACGGTTCTATGTCATCGGGCTATCAACAGTGTCTTCAGATCTGATTTCAATATTCTAGAAGAAGAAACCTTGGAAGCCTCAATGAAACTAGACCGAATTGAACTCAAGAAAGAACTAGATAAGGTGACTTGAAATGGACACCAAAAACATGTGGTTCCAACATTCAGGTAGACCATTCAACAAGAAAGTCAACAGACAACGTAGAAGGTATTGACCATGTGTCAATATCATGCAGGACAACATAAAGGAAAAGGATGTCGTAAGTGTCCTGTCAGATGGTCTTGTACAGAATATAGACAGAGAAAAGCACACAGGGAGGCTAAGAAATGACAGAAGATTGTGAAGTCTGTGGTGCAGAAGCATTAGCCAAATGTGCCAAATGTGGTGCATGGCTATGTTCAATCTGTATCCAGAATCCATGTGACAATGAACACTTCATACCAGATGAAGAGGAAGAAACCTATCTGGATGATGACAATGATGAACTCTAAGATATTCCAAACAAAGATGGACATTATCAAGGAGATAGCATTCTACTTGAATTGTCCTGTTCAAGGAATAGACAAACTAGAACGTGTTGACTACATGACCTTGTTAAATATCTTGACAAGATTAGAAGGGAGGGATAGAAAGTGTCAAAGAAAGTAAGACTATTTGGAGCATTGAGCATCATAGTAGCTTCCAACGGAATTAGATACATTGGAGATTGGCTCTGGAACAATTACTTGTTCGTGCCATATGTTCAAAGAACAGTGGCATTAGACCTTGTTGCCACAGCAGGAATGTTTGGACTCTTTGGTGCTATTCTCTATGGAATCTATGGAGTAACGATGCTCTTGACAGGAAAGACTTAAGGAGGAATTGTGTTGAAACCATTAGAAATGGTAGAGACAACAGTGAAGAAAATCATTGATGACCTAAAAGGAGAAGGAGTTAAGTCAATAGAGTATGAATCATATGTAGAGGGTGGAAGAAGTATGATACTCTCATACAATGATGGTCATACTACTGATCAAGAGAATACTCCTGATGCAATTGGAAGCATGGTAGATGCATTGTTTCCACTATTGTTCCAACTGAATGTTGTTCTAGAGAAAGATGAAGGTGAAGATGCTAACTTTACCTATCATGGAATGAACTTTACATTCAGGTTCTGGGCTTGAGAGGTGATTGAGTTGCCAGATAAAGTAAGAAAATGGAGAGAAGAGACAATCAAGATGGTCTCTGAAGCTATGGATGAGTTCAGGTGCATAGCCTGTAATACCAAGGATTTAAGAGCTTATGGTTCAGATAGAATTCTTCTTCCTGATGCAATATTTGCTGTTGAGAAGATGAGGAAGGCTGGATATCTATATGAACCATTGACTGATGAGACAGTTATCCTCATCATTCAACCAAAGAAAAAACTTGCTCTTGCATTCCAGAAAAGATATCCACCTCAATCTAAGACACAAGAGGTGAAATGAAGTGCTACATAAGGAAAGTCAGAACATCTTCAAACAGATTGAAGAAGAAAGACATCAGTTCTACTATGAAGGAGACTGTGGTCTATCTCCAGAAGAAGCATGGAGATGGAAGTCATTGGGTATCACTCCTCATTGGGATAGAGATACCAACATCGTTACTTGGGAAATGTCCAAGGATGTTGTTGTCAAGACAGTTGAAGACTTGAAGAATGTTCATAAACAGTTCACAGAAGATGAACTATATGGAGGTTGTCCAGATGCCTGAGGAGATATTAAAAGACATCAAGAAGACACATGAACTCCATCTAGCAGTAGAACGACTTGAAGAAATAACGAAGAAAAGAGGAGCGGGATGGATAAATCGTGCCAAAGAATGAAGCATTAAGGAAGAACTACTTCCTAGCCATTGAACATGAGATTGGACATGAGTTGACACCTATGGAACGTCTGGCTATGACTCCTGTATATGAGTCCTTCCAGCCAGAGGAATGTCCTCACTTCATTACCTCATGGGCTAATGATACCAGAGATGGAAAGGAACAAAGTCTCATATGTTGTCAATGTGGTGAAACATTAGAGAGGAGATTCAGACCATGAAGTTAATCCTTAGTCTTTGTCGAAGAAAGAACTTTGACACAATGAACTGTATGGGATTTGACCTCTCCCTATATGCCAAGTATTTCAGAATCACATTACATGTCCATAGTGCAGAACTAAGTTTGTTCTTTGATGCTTTTCCATTCTCTGGAGCATACATCTTTCCAAACTACTTGAGGTTCAGACCATGACTGAAGGTGAAGGTGCTGCCAGAAGGAGACAACGTAAAAGAGCAGAGAAACGTTTGAAGGATGACCTTAAGAATCTAGATAAGATAGTCGTAATACCAGATAAGAAGGAATAACCATGATTGAAGACCACAATCGTAGATATCATAAAGTTGAAGTTGTCCAACAATGTCTGGATAAGTTCAATATTGATATCAGCCAATTCTTCTCTCAAGCTCTCTATGAACAGATAGCTAAGGAACTTGGTATGTCCTGGAGGACTGTGAAGTTCTACATTAGACTAATGAAGATGCATTGTCCAAAGAAAGACATTGAAACTCCATGTGGATTCTTGAAATATCTAAAGGAATGGGATTTCTATGTTAGGTCTCCTCACTTTGAGAGAAAGTTCTACAAGGAATTCAGAGAAAGATTCCAAGGAAAGAATGAACATACCATATATATTGGAACTCCAACACCAATGGTCTTTGATGACTTTGGACTAATACATGACTATGATTATCAAATAGCAAGGCTAATCCATGAACATTCAGAAAGTATGGAAATTGTTATTGGTTCATACAAGAGACCTGAAAGAGCATCTGAGAAGATGAGATTCTTCAAATCTCTTATCAGAGAACCAACAATAACAATGCCTATTACTCCTGAAACATTCTATGTGTATATTAAGAGACGTTATAAAGAGCTTCACAAGAACCTAACTGTAGTCCTAAAAATGTCTGGAGAAACAGCAAGATATCATGAAATGGTTGAACGATTAGCGTCTGAAGGAATACGAGTAAGGTTCATTAACATGGCTTATTCCTATCCAACAGTAGAATACTTTGAAAAGGATTTTACTGAAGACTTGGAGAAGATGGTATGACAATCATCTTGACTAAGGAAATCCTCATTGCTATTGACAAATTCAGAGTCTCTGGACAAAAGTCTAATCCATTAGCACCTCAAGTCCATGAGAATAAATGTATGAATTGTGGTAAGACATTCATGCATGACTTAGAAAATGTTCCCATGTGTCTTGACTGTACAACAGAAATGATTATTAAATGTAGAGACTGCACGTATGTTCAAGAAGATATGGATTGTCATGGACAATGTCTGGATGAACTCTCAGAGAAGGTATGTTGAGATGAAAGAACCAATAAGAATAGACATAGATAGTGACAATATCTTTCTTCTAGTCTGGGAAGATGGCTATGCATGGCTGGATATCTACAAGTATCCAGAGAAGGACAGGACATACATTACTAACATAGAAGTTCATCCACAACGTCATGGAATAGGACGTAGAACACTCCAATGGTTACTTGCTAATGGTTATAAGAACCTTGAACCTGAAGCAGTTAAGTCTACTGCCTATGGATTCTGGGAACAGATGGAACATGAAGGATTGATAGTGGACTTGGTGAGAATATGAAACATGCCTATGTTCTTCTGTCTGGAACTCCAACATCTTTAAAGACCAATAAGAAGAATCGAGCAAGAGTGTTGGGATTTCCATGACTAAGGTTAAGGAATTCATGAGACGAATAGCCACAGGCTTCTTTGATGAAGGACTATTACCCAATGAGTCTGTCCTTGTTGATGAAGATCCAAATGCATGGAGTCAAGCTATGGACATTCTGAAGAAACTAACATTAGAAGCCATTGAGAATTATCATGAAGAGGATGTTGTATCATGATGACTGAAGGATTCTTCACTACAGACAGATATTGTCCTCTTTGTGATGCTAAAATAAGAGCATTCAAGATGCTTAAAGCTAGAACTGATGACCAGAAAATGAAGTGTCCATATTGTCTTGGATGGTTCAAACCAGAGAATATGGAGTTGGATAGAGTTGCCTAGATGGATGATTGTTTCAGTTGGAGAAACTGAGAATCCTAATGAGTTGTTTGTTGAAGCTCAAGACTTAGATCATTATCCTAGAGGATTGGGCTTTACCATATCTAGGAAAAATGCTGAGTATTGGATTCTACATCAAGGAAAAGTCTTTGAAGGAGACTTCAGCAAGCCGTGTGACCTTGAGAAAGAAATAAAGGATATACTAGACGGACTTGATAGAATTGCCTAAATGTCCTAAGTGTAAGAAAGAGATAACCAGTTTAACTGCTCATTCAAGTGTCATTGAAACATATGACTTCAATCTTATCAAGCGAGAAGATGGAGAATACATGGCTAATTGGGACCATATTGATACTAATCCTGTTGACAACAATGATGATGATTTCTGCTGCCCAGAATGTGGTGAGATTCTATTCTATGATCAAGAGAAAGCTAAGGAATTTCTAATACAAGGTTCATGGGAAGAGAAGGTATGCTAAATGAAACCTAAAGTATTAACCTTTATTGGATGTCAAAAGAAGACTTGTGAATGTCTCCATTGTTGTAAAGAAACTGTTGGAACTGCATGTGCTTACACAGGGTGCTTAAAGGCTAGAGTATGTTTTCAAGACAATCCTTATCCATGCTATGATGAATTAAGAATTTATGATAAGGTGTGTTGATATGACATACATAAGTGGAGAAATAACATTCAAGGATTTTCTGTCTATGGAAATAGGCAAGAAAGTCATTGCTGTCTGTATTGAAGCAGAGACTAACATCACTGAAAATGGACTAACCTTAAGTGTCTGTGGAGAGGAATTTGGAAAACTAGAGTTTGCATTGTTACATTTGAAGGGAGTTGTCGAGGGAGACATTGAAGCTTCTAGTGAAGATAGTGATGATGAATGGTACTATGTCTTCAAACAACACAAATGGCAAGTTGGTGACTACAAGAAGGTTAGAGCAAAACCTAGTGTGATGAAATCTACAATGACAGAATTGTCAGACAAAGAAAAGAATGAAGTATTAGAGGCTCTAGGTGAGCCATTTGATAAGATATGTTGAGGAGAATCGCCTAAAGGCATAAACTTGAATAGAGGTGAGTATCATGAAGAAAGTAGCGATTGTGATTGATGTTTCTGGTTCAATGCATATCAATTCAGAATATCTTAAAGTCTTTGCTAATGGAATGCAAGCAAAAGAAGTGCACATTCCGAGAGAAGGACATGGTAGTTCTGTAAAGTCAGTCAATGAAATAGCTAAAAACTTTGATATTGTGTACTTCTTCACTGATGGTTACTTCTACGGAAAACCAGTCAAGAACATCAAAATCGTAAAGCTGGAGTAGATATGAAGTTCAAAATCTACTTTCCATCTCAAGACAAAGATGGAAATAGTACAGATTTCAGTGAAACAATGATGAAGATACAACAGAAACTCATACAGGACTTTGGTGGTTTCACTATGTATGAGGCAACTGGCTATTGGAAAGGTAAGGAGATTGTTGTAGAACGAGTCCTTATCTTTGAAGTCTATACAGATGAAGTGACTGAAACCTACTTACGAGTTCTAGCATCCATCATCAAGACCGAGTTGAATCAAGCCTCAGTGATGTTTACCATCAATAATGAGGCTTATTTCGTATAAAAGAGGTGAAAAGAGTTGAAAATACCAACACCATTAGAGTTTGACATAGCTGAGACACATGCCAAGAATCAACTCAGACTAGGAAAACGTCAAGAACTATGTTCATGTAGAACATGTACATATGTTCAAGAATTCCTTAAGAGACAAATCTTGGCTAGAATGTCTCAATCGTGCCAAGAATGTGGAGAACCTTGTGAAGAGGAAGAGTAAACAGGAGGTGCAATGAATTGGATGATGTTATTGATGTTCGTGGAACAGAAGCTACCGTTTCTAATCTAGAGAAACCAAGGATGAGTCCATGGGGACATCTTGAGTTTGATGGTGCTCCTGCATATGGGAATGAAAAGAATGGACATATAACTGTCCGTATCATTCTAGGACAACAGAAGTTTAAAGTCCTAGACCTTCTCATAAAGGACATCATTGCCTCAAGAGAACGAAGGAAAGAAGAGAAAATCCATTGGTTCCTCAATGAGATTGAACAACGATTTGGAGTCAACTTCCCTGAGAGATACAAGCTTCTCAAGACATTGATGAAAACACCAGCAGACCTAATCTATCTATTGTCTAATGCTATCTCTGGCTATAAGAATCCAAAAGGCATATTGGAGAATCTGTTCTTATCTCCAAGAACAGCCAAGAGACGTAATAAGATAGACAAATGGATAGATGAGAACTGTGGAAAGTGTCGAGAAGCAAAGGAATTCTGTCAACGTGGTTCTTCATATAATGGTAGACCATACAAGCTAACCAAGAAAGAGCTTGATGGTAACTACTGTTCTGCTCTTCAAGGAAAAGGAACGTAAAAACATTGGAACCAGAAGTTCATGACTATGGAAGTTCCTCATTCCCTTCATTTGATAAATGTTGGGAAGACTTTGAGAAGAAACATATCAAAGGAACAACAGGATGGATACTTGTTGTTGCCATGTCTGAGGATATGTGCTTCTCATTGTTTAGAGGAACTGAAAAGGAACTAAAGAAACAATACCTGAGTCTTCAGGAAGAGATTAATCCTGAATATGCAGGTATCTATGTCTATTGTAATGGTAAACCTGTTAGAGTGAAAGAGACAATTGAGTTTGTTGGAATAGAAGAACCAATGGAGGAAATGTCATGACCACACATGCAATCATCTATCGTGATGGAAAGAGATGGTTCACTCAACATCATACAGGACATCCAGATTATACAGGAAAACTCTTGTTATCTCTATGGAGAAAGTATGGAAAGATTACTCCTCTCCATGTCAAGAGATACTTTGATCCATGCCAACAGCCTTCCAGTGAGTATGAATATGACATCCGTAAGGATGGAATCTATTGGAGAACATCTCCTACTTGTATGACATTGTTTATGAAGAAGCCAACCAAAGCAGAGATCAAAAGTGCTCAAAGAGAACATGGTTGGAGAAAACTGACTGCTCACTTCACAGGAGCATTAGGAGATATTGATAAATTTCTCCATGAGAATGTTCAACTCACTCTGAAGAAAGACAATCCAAGAGCAGAGAAATCATTGAAGATTCCATTATCTAAGTTTCCTATTGGAACAGAGTTCTACCAATCCTATGATACACAATGGGTTGGAAAAGGTAAGAAAGGTAAGTTTGTTACCACACCAACTCATCCTGGCAAAGTAACTAGGAAACATTATGATGGAGAAAACATGGGATGGCACTATGATGTTGGAGACTTGTGCTATTCAGAGAAACAAGTTGAAGAGAACCTGATTCATGTCCCTGGTAGGGATGTTGATGAAACAAAAGTTGTCTAAACAGAAAGCATACTAGGAGGAATGAAAATGGCAGGAAATCCATGGATAGGAGTCAACAAAGGAAAGTCTCAGGTAGGATATCCAGGAAAACTACAACCATTCCAAATAGATGAAATCATCAACCGTGTATCCCATGAAGAGATGATTAGATTAGAAGCATTTAGTCATGCTCTATGGGCATACATGCAGAAATCTAGAGGACACTGTGATTGTACACGAACATATTGGAATCCTATCAAGAAGATTCTCTTCATTGGCTATGAAGGAGTCAAGTTCAAGAGTAAGAGATTCTACAAGGGAGTACCACCTCAAATCCTTCCTCAAGGATGGAGAGTCATCATACGTAATGTATGGGATGACAAGGAAGGATATGACTACTTCACTGGAGAATCCATACCGTTTGATTCAGTAGCCTTTGATGAATTGGAAGACACCATTGTTAGTCTATTGGAATACTCCTTCCATAACAACTTAGACCTACAACCCACATATCAGGAAATAGATGACTTCCTGAAGAAGTGGATTGATAGTGCCAAGAAAGGCATTATCATTTAGAGTCAAGTCCAAAAGGACAAGATAGGTTGGTAACCTTAACAACCATATAACAGGTATGGAGAGATGTCCATGTCTGAAAAAGAAGAGCAGGAACGAGTTGCTTTGAAAACTGGTGCTGCTGTTAAAGCACAGGCAGAGATACCTCGTGATGTTATCTTCTTGGATGAACATGGCTATGTACGAAAGTGCATGGCTATACTGAAGACTGTTGGTAATCTTAGACTCAAGGGAGAGACAGGATGTGGCAAGGACACCCTTGTTGCATATCTAGCTCAGACCTTGAAGACAAGATTATACGACATAGTCCTCCAGAAGAACACTACATCATGGGACTTAGTTGCTACAGATACTCTCCGAGCAGGAGAGACAGTTGTAAGAGAAGGCATCATCGTTAAATGGCTGAAAGATGAGGCTGGTATCTTACATCTTGGTGAATTCAACTTTGCAGAGCAAGGTATCATAGGACTCATTAGGTCTTTGACAGATGATAGACGCAATATTTTCATCCCAGAGTTGGAGCAGACCTTCACAAGAGGTCCTAACCACTTTATCGTCATTAGCTATAATCCAGCCTCTAAGGTTGGATACTCAGGGACATTCCTTGAGAATATAGCTACTATTAGACGATTTGAGGGACAAGATATTGAATATCTATCACCAATGGCAGAGACTAAGCTCATAATGAAGTTCTATGATGACTATGAAATGTGCAGAAAGTTGGTTGAACTAGCTTCCAAGACAAGAGAACTCTATAAGGCAGGCAAGCTATCAACTCCAATCACTACAGGTAACTTGAAGAACTACTCCAAGTTACTTCATGAGGGATTGGACCAATCTGATGTGGTAGACATTGCTAGGGCTATGTTCCAAGAAGAGGAACA
>Ga0315307_1000833_pt1 | contig 13493 bp, 11 predicted proteins | sample TDP2_MG_FD_203079 | JGI IMG/M metagenome (GOLD analysis project Ga0315307, IMG submission 203079) | Freshwater sediment microbial communities from Lake Towuti, South Sulawesi, Indonesia - TDP2 | ecosystem: Environmental > Aquatic > Freshwater > Lake > Sediment | place: Indonesia: South Sulawesi... | reverse complement strand
CCTCCTCAGGACTAACCTTAGCCAGCTCAGTATAACATAATGGCATTCAGCCGGACAATCGGGGGGTGTTCAAAAATGTAGCACCTAAAAATGTAGTTGCCCAATAAATTGGGCAACTAAGAGCCTGATAAATCAGGCAACTACAAAATGCCTCAAAATTAAAATTGGGCGGTCTCAGGCAATCTGCCAAAAAACAGGAAAGACCCCGTAATCCTACGAGGTCCTTCCTTTAAGGCTAATCTTGGATTTGGGCTGGCTATCTTTACACTAAGCCAGCGTAGCGTTCGTCCCTCCCGTGAAAGCCCTTCCTCGCCCCCTTCTCTCTCCTCTCCTTGAAGAAGTTATACTCGTCGTCCTCCCATCTCAGGTTGGTAAACAGGGTGTGCGAGATATAGCCAGGGATAAAGTCGCTGATGAGCCCCATCCGGTCATAGATAAGGTGGCGGGTGGCCTTGCCAATGGCAATGCCGTCGCGGGGGAGAAGGGTCATGGCCTTGGCTAGTTTCATGGTCTCCTCCTCCAGCTTATCCGGCGGGACAGCTTTATTCACCAACCCCATTTCCGCCGCCTCCTTGCCGCTGAATATTCTTCCAGTAAGCAGGAGCTCCAGAGCTTTCTTCATACCGACGTGCAGGATCAAATGGGTGATGCCGAACACACCACTGCCAGAGAAGCCCAACCTCTGCTCGGTCAGTCCAAGCTGAGCGTCCTCAGCCGCTACTGCCAGGTCACATATTAGAGGAAAGTATATTCCCCCGCCAATGCAGTAGCCATGTAGCTGAGCAATGGTTATCTTGGGATTAAGGAAGACGTGCATCATGTTGTCATCCATTCCCATTTTGTCGTACTTCAACCTTATCCTCTGACTGGGTCTACGCTCCCCCGGTTTACCAGTGCCCATGCCATAAAGAAAGCCCACCTTGGTCAGGTCATGACCGACAGTGAAGGCACGCCCCGCTCCTTTCAGAATTATCACCTTTACGTCGTCGTCATCGGCAGCTCGATCAAAAGCATTCCACACCTCGGCGGCATCCTCCCCCCGTCCTAACCACTGAAAAGCGTTCAACTTTTCCGGCTTGTTCAGGGTAATCTTGGCGATATGGTCCGCTGCCTCATAGATAATGTATTTATACTCCTTTTGCTTCATACAGAACCTCCTTTAAGAAATAAAGCTATTTACTGAACTACCAAGTTGACTAACCTTTGTGGCACGTAGATTACCTTGGTCACCTCCCTTCCTTTCAGATAAGCTTTCACTCGGGGTTGCGATAGGGCGAGCTCCTGAGCTTCGCCCTCAGTAATAGAGGCAGGGACAACAACCCTATCCCTGAGCTTGCCATTGACCTGAATCACTAGGGTAATTTGCTCTTCAGCAGTTAAGTCCTCCTCCCAAAGGGGAAAAGACTGATTATGGATGCTGTAGGGATGTCCCGTCCTAGTCCATAGCTCCTCAGCCAGGTGGGGAGCCGTAGGAGCCAGGAGAAGGACAAGGGCATCAATAGCTTCACGCCAAGCAGAGGTGTCCACTGACCTAGCTGCTAATACCTTTACCAAATGGTTGGTAAACTCCATCAGGGATGCCAGCATAGTATTAAAGCGGAACCTTTCCAGGTCCTCGGTCACCTTTTTGATAGTCTTATGAGTCCTATGACGTAACTCCCTGACTGACCCTTGATCAGCAGCCTCTTCAGGGAAAGCCACCTCCTCCCCTTCCAGCACCAAATTCCATACCCGATTCAACCAGCGACTTATACCGCTAATACCGCTGTCATCCCATTCTCCTCCCTGCTCCCAAGGTCCGACAAACATGAGGTAAGCCCGAACTGCATCAGCACCCTGCTCAGCCACATACTCATCAGGGGTGATGACATTGCCCCGAGATTTACTCATCTTCTGCTTCTGGGCAATAATAGTCCCCTGATTAAAAAGGCGCATAAAGGGTTCATCAAAATCCACCAGACCCAGGTCTCGGATCGCTTTGATGAAGAAGCGCGCATAGAGAAGATGCATCACAGCATGCTCCGCACCACCGGTGTATTGATCCACGGGCAGCCAGTATTTAACCTTTTCTGAGTCAAAGGAGCTTTGGTCGTAATCGGGGCTGGCGTAGCGGAGGAAGTACCAGGAAGAGCACATAAAGGTATCCATAGTATCCGTTTCACGCCGGGCAGGCGCATTACACCGCGGACAGTGAGTATTGACAAAGGACTGGCAATACTTCAGGGGTGACTCCCCCGTGGGTTTAAAATCGGCATCTGGAGGCAGAAGCACTGGCAGCTCTTTCTCTGGCAGAGGAACAATACCACAACCATCACAGTAAACAATAGGGATTGGTGCGCCCCAGTAGCGTTGGCGGGAGATAAGCCAATCACGCAGGTGATAGGTGACCACCCGCTTACCATAGCCCTGGCTCTCCATAAAGTCAGCGATGGCTTCTATCCCTTCCTCACTGGGCATCCCATCGAACTGAGCCGAATTAACCATAGTTCCCGGCTCAACCCAGGCTTCCTCTAGCTCTTCTCCAGACCATCCCGGCGGGGCAATAACCACCCGAATAGGCAGGCCAAACCTCTTGGCAAAGTCGAAATCACGACTATCGTGAGCCGGCACCCCCATTACCACCCCGGTGCCATAGCTAGGCAGAACATAGTCCGCAATCCAAAGAGGAACACTCTTCCCGCTGAGCTTGTTAGCCACATAGGCTCCAATGAACACCCCGCTCTTCTCCTTCTCTACGGAGAGGCGCTCGATCTCTGTCTGACGTCTTGACCAAGCAATATATTCCTCAACCTTTGCCCGGCACTCTGCAGAGGTAAGCTTTTCCACTAAGGGGTGCTCTGGGGCAAGGACTAGAAACGTCACCCCAAAAGTAGTATCGGGGCGGGTAGTGAAGACCCTTATCTCCTTTTCCTCCACCCCCGGGTAATCCAGCCCGAAGGAGATCTCCACCCCCTCGCTCCTCCCAATCCAGTTCTTCTGCATCGTCTTTATCCTCTCCGGCCACTGGATCAGGGAATGGTCTAAGAGCTCCTCCGCATAGCGAGTGATCCGGAAGAACCACTGCTCTCTATCCTTTCTGGTGACCGGGGTGCCGCAGCGCTCACACCTCCCCTCCCCCACTACCTGCTCATTAGCCAGCACAGTCTGACATTGAGGACACCAGTTAACCGGGGCTTTGGCTCGATAGGCTAAGCCAGCCTTATAGAGCTTGAGGAAAAACCATTGTGTCCACTTGTAATATTCAGGGAGGCAAGTAATTACCTCTCGACTCCAATCATAGCACGCCCCCATGCTCTTCAGTTGGCAACGCATATTCTCAATATTTTGCATTGTCCAAACGAAGGGATGGATGCCTCGGCTAATAGCAGCGTTTTCCGCTGGGAGTCCAAAGGCATCAAAGCCCATGGGGTGAAGCACATTATATCCTTGCATTCGCTTAAAGCGGGCATGGACATCGGAGGGGGCCATAGCATACCAATGCCCAATATGGAGATCCCCTGAGGTGTAAGGGAACATAGTCAAGTCATACCACTTGGGGCGGCTATCGTCCTCTTTCACTTCATAGATTCGATCAGCAGCCCACTTCTCCTGCCACTTAGGCTCAATTTCCCTGGGGTTATATTTAAGTATCATTTTCAAGATTAAGTTTAGCAAAAAGTCTTATCCCTGGCAAAGCTTGACAAACGAGGATTGTAGCACTACGATTTTTATAAACAAGAGGTGTTGTTGTCCTGTCCGCTATTCTCCCGGAGATGAGAGAGGACATTAAGGAGGGAGACAATGCTAGGTCGGCTAAGCCCGGAAGAGCTAGCATCCCTATATGATGAATCCAGAGAGAAAATGCCCCCCAAGAAAAGGGAGAGGTGGCTTAACCAAAGACTAGCGAAGCAAGTAAAATTTGCCTACCAGAACGCCCCAGCCATAAAAGAGAAGTTCGATAAAGCTGGTGTCTCCCCTGCTGAGATTGGCACCATCAAGGACCTGGAGAAGCTGCCAGTGACCACAAAGGATGAGCTGGCCAAACTACAGCAGGCGAATCCTCCCTTTGGAGGATTCCTGGCTGTGCCTCTCACCAGCTTGAATAGGATTTATGTCTCCCCCGGCCCCATCTACGATGCTTGGGGACTGGAGCGTGTTAAGGGCGCGGTAAGGGGTTTCCTTAGAGCAGGTTGGCCTAAGCCGGGTGATGTCGTGCTTGTCTCTACAGCCTATCACATGGTCCCCGCTGGCTTGTTTTTGACCGATGCCTTAGATTTAATAGGCTGTACAGTGGTGCCCGCCGGTATAGGTCAGAGCGAACTCCAGGTCAAGCTGCTGCGTGATCTAAAGGCTACTGCTCTTTTCAGCTTCCCCAGCTTTACCATGACCATCCTGAAGAAGGCAGAGGAGATGGGGTATGATGTGCGAAAGGACTTTAACCTGAAATATACCACCGGTGGAGGCGAGAGGCATATCCAAATACTGAGAAAGACCTTTGAAGAGGACTATGGCCTTATAGTAGGAGATGGCTATGGCACCGCTGACCTTGGCACGGTGGCTTACGACTGTGGATTAGGCCAGGGGTATCACTATGATGATGAGGACTGCGTCGTGGAGATAGTCGACCCAGACACAGGAAAGCAGGTTGGTCCCCTTGAAGTAGGCGAAGTAGTGGTGACCCTCTTCAGCAACCTCTACCCCTTGGTTCGCTTCGGCAGCGGTGATCTGGCCTCTTATACCGATGAGCCCTGCCCCTGCGGCAGAGCGGCACCTAGGATCACCCGCATCCTGGGCATGGTGGGAGAACATATCAGGGTCAAGGGGATGTTTGTCCATCTCAGGGAGCTGGATGAGGCGATGTCTAAGTTCCCCCAGGTCTCAAAGTATCAGATGGTGCTCAGACTGGAGGAACACCGGGACAGGATAACCTTGAACCTTGAGGTTGAACCTGGCGTTGATCGCCAGGCACTATCTGAGGCAGTGAACAAGAGGTGCCAGGAGATATTTAAACTCAGGATGGACAAGATAGAATTCTTGGCTAAGGGGACGCTCCCTGAGGACTATCAGAAATTTGTGGATACAAGGTGGGGGTAAAACAGGAGAGCTGAAATGGAACGCACCATGCCCAGGCTTTTGAAGGAAAACTATGAAAAGTGGGGCGATAGGGTCTGGATGCGGAAAAAGGAACTCGGCTTCTGGAGGGAGTATACCTGGAAGGAAGGTTATGAAAAAGTCAAACACTTCTCCCTGGGTCTGATAAGCCTTGGCTTTGAACGTGGCGACAAGTTGGCTATCTTGGGGGATAACGACCCGCATTGGTTTTGGGCTGAACTGGCGGCGCAGTGCGCCGGTGGGGCAATCACCGGTCCCTTCTCCAGTTCCTTACCCAGCGAGGTAAAATATATCGTTGAGCACTCTGACTCTAAGTTCGTCGTCGTCCAAGACCAGGAGCAGGTAGACAAGATGCTCAAAATCAAAGACGAACTACCCCTGGTGAAAAAGGTGATCTACTGGGACCCCGCCGGATTGAGATACTATGACGACCCCCTTCTGACGAGCTTTGACGATGTCTTAAAATTGGGACAGGAGTATGAGGTGGCCCACCCCGGGATTTTTGAGCAAAATGTAGACCAGGGGAAAGGAGAGGACTTAGCCTTGATAATGTATACTTCAGGAACCACCGGCTTGCCCAAAGGGGCGGTGATGACTTATGCCAACCTCTTTTCCCAAAATGAGTCCTTTTATTCTATGAATCCGACTTATGAGACCGATGAATGGCTTTCCTTTATCCTGCCAGGGTGGATGGCAGAGCAAGGGCTTGGGCTGCTAGGCAGCTTGCAGCGAGGTATGAGGCTGAACTTCCCTGAACAACTAGCCACCGTGCCGGAGAATATCAGGGAGATCGGTCCCAGTATATTGTTTTATGCCTCCAGGCTGTGGGAGGGCGCCGCCTCCACCATCCAAAACAGGATGATGGAAAGCACCTGGTTGAAGAGGACTCTTTTTCAGCTTTGCTTGCCCCTGGGCTACAAGGCAGCGGACACCAAGTTCAAGGGGGAGAGGCTGAACTTATTCTGGAAGGCCCTCTATGGATTATCCCAGCTAATAGTATTCAACCCCCTAAAGGATAAGCTGGGATTTTCCAGACTTAGGTATGCCTTTACCGCTGGAGCTTTGCTGGGACCGGAGATTTTCAGGTTCATGACTGCTATCGGGGTAGACCTGAGGCAGCTATATGGCTCGAGTGAGACAGGGGCAACGCAGCACACAAGTGATGATATCAAGGTGGACTCCGTCGGCAGGGTAAACCCTGATACCATTCTAAGAATAGACAAGGATGACCACATCCTGGTGACCGGCCCAGGTTCCGCCAAAAGCTACTATAAAAACCCTGAGGCTACAGCCAAGACTTGGGCTGGAGGATGGTACCATACCGGCGATGCTGGCTATCTGGATGAGGATGGGCACCTCTACTATTTGGATAGGCTGGAATATATGAGCCAACTGGCCGATGGCACTAAGTTCGCTCCCCAATTCATCGAGGCCCGCCTGAAGTTCAGCCCCTATGTTAAGGATGCCTTCATCATAGGAGATGAGACCAAGGACTTTATCGGGGTGATCGTCAATATTAACTATGATAACGTGGGGCATTGGGCAGAGAGAAGGAGAATTCCCTACACTACCTTTGCCGACCTTTCCCAGAAACCAGAGGTATGTCAACTGATAAAAGGGGAGGTGGAGAACCTCAATAGGAAGCTCCCAGAGAAGCAGAGGGTGAGGAGATTTATCAACATGCCCAAGGAGTTTGACCCTGATGAAGCGGAATTAACCCGGACTATGAAGATAAGAAGGGGCTTTATGGAGGATCGCTACAAAGCCATAATAGAAGCCCTCTACGGGGAGAAGGAAAGAGTGCCTATGGAGGTGCCAGTAGTTTACAGAGATGGCAGGCAGGCGGTCATAAGCGCCGAGATACAGGTTAACCATCTTGACTGAGGACGAAAATTGGCTGACATCGTAGTGCAAGGCTTTCTGGTTGGGGGACTCTACGCTCTGGTTGCCCTGGGATTCGTGCTGATTTTCAAATCCTCCCGGGTGCTCAATCTGGCTTACGGTGAGATGATCGCCATCCTCAGCTATTTCCTTTTCTTCCTCCTAGACTCCCTTAACCTTCCTCTTGGGCTGGCTATATTTTTGATGTTTGTCGCTGGCGCAGGACTAGGCTTTCTCGTGGAGCGCTCTTTTATCCGTCCCCTAGTTGGTCAACCCTTTTTAGCCTTACTTATGATGACCCTGATGTTGATGTTCCTCTTCAAGGGTATCATTGTCTTGTGGCAGGGCGGTGCGTCATACTCCTATACCTTCGCTCCTGGAGGTATGATCAAGTTCTGGGGTGTATCGGTTCTACCTAGTGTCCTTTGGGCCTTTGTGGCGGCCATAGTTATTTTCCTCTTGTTAGCCTTCGTCTTCCGGTACACTAAGATTGGTCTAGCTATGAGGGTGGTAGCCGCCGATCATGCAGTATCTCAAAGTCTAGGGATAAAGGTAAGACAGATATTCTCCTTATCCTGGATAATTAGCGGTGTATTTGCCGCAGTATGTGGCATTCTGTTGGGTTTAGTATCGATGGTAACCCCAGAAATGGGGGATATAGGGTTAGGGAAGGGGCTGGTGGTGGTGCTCCTGGGAGGTATGAATTCAATCCCGGGCGCTCTTGTCGGAGGACTTATTCTAGGACTGACAGAGGCCCTCGGGGGTTACTATTGGACAGAGCTCCGGGAAATAATACCCTGGCTCCTTATGCTCTTCATCCTGATAGTCAGACCCTGGGGGATGTTTGGGGAAAGAAGGATAGAGAGGATTTAAAAAGTGCTTCCCTGTGGTACTTTCAATACTCGCCCCGAAGAAGACATGGCGATTGTCAGAACCAAGACTCAATGGTTCTTGATAGCCGTAGGCCTGGTCTTCTTCGTCAGCCTTGGCTTATTTTCGCCTGAGGACTGGGTAGTCTGGTTGATTCTGCTCGGTATTGCTGCTATTGCAGTTCTCGGTCTTCACATTCTGACCGGTCTTTGTGGTCAGTTCTCCATGGGTCAAGCTGCCTTTATGGCGGTAGGCGCTTACACCGCAGCTATCCTTGGGAACAGGTATGGATTCTCTCCTTGGGCTACGTTACCCTTGGCCGGTATTTTTGCCGGGCTGGTGGGACTCCTTTTTGGCATGCCCGCCCTGAGGATAAAGGGGTTCTACTTGGTTATGTCCACTATCGCCGCTCAATTCATTATCATCTGGATTTTGTCAGAGTGGGAGGGGGTCACAGGGGGGTTGTTTGGCATAAAAGTGCCCGCTATTAAGATAGGCGGCGAAAAGCTTAGCGATGTCCAGTTCTGGTGGCTGACCTTGGGTTTATTGGTAGTGATGCTCATTCTGGCTAAAAATATCCAAAGAACCGCCACCGGCAGGAGGTTCGTGGCGGTCAGGGATAACGACCTGGCCGCTGAGGTTATGGGGGTCAACCTTTTCCGCACCAAGCTGATGGCTTTTTTCATCGGTTGCTTTTATGCCGGAATAGCTGGTTGGCTATGGGCTCACTTCTATACTCATATCACCCCAGTGCAATTTACTTTTAAGGACTCTCTGTGGTTCCTCGGCATGATAATTGTTGGTGGTATAGGAAGCACCACCGGTGCCATCTTTGGGGTCACCCTCATCAAGCTTACAGACAAATTGGTTGACTATTTAGCCACTTTGCTAAGCGAACTTTTCCCCAGTATAGGTGTGCAAGTGTTCCCTGCCTTATCTTTAATAGTATTTGCTCTGGTGGTCATATTTTTTATACGGGTTGAGCCCAGGGGGCTCTACCACCGGTTCCAGAGGTTAAGACTCTACTATCAGCTGCATCCCTTCGCCTACTGAGGAGCGTAGAACTTTTGGAACACTTAGAATAAGAAGAAAATAGAGGGAGGAGACATGAGCAGGAAGATAACCAAGACAATGGCATTGGTGCTTCTGGGGGTGTTATTGGCCACTCTACCTGGATTGCTGGGGTGTGCCAAAGAGGAGGCCGCGGGCAAGGAGATCAAGTACGGATGGGTTTGGGACTTCACCGGACGGGCTGCCCTAGGAGTCACCCAGGTCTTCCAGGGCTTTAAGGACTATTTGCGGATGACTGAAGAGGAAAACCCCATTCCCGGGGTGACCATAAAGCTCCTTACCTATGACACAAAAAGTGATTCAAGTAGAGTCATGCCGGGATACGTGTGGTTAAAGGGCAAAGGGGTAGACATAATGTCTGCTGCGCCACAGGACACTGAAGTGCTGAGGAGTCGCTTCGAGGAAGAAGAAATGCCTTTTTATTCCCTTTCAAACATCCTCTCCATGCTAGACTCTGAATGGCTGGTTAGTCTGTTCGGCCCTCCCGAAGGCGCGATAGAGGTCTTGCTGAAGTGGATTATGAATACTTGGCCCTACGAAGAGGAGGGGAGACTGCCCAAAATTGGTTTCGTTGGCCTTGCCGGTGTCCCTTTCTACGAATCCCAACAAGCCACGGCTGAAAAATGGATGTCGGATTACCCAAACAAATTTGAATATGTGGGAGCACAGATGTCTCCGACCACAACCACCGTTTGGGCGGTGGAGATTGGCCGGTTGAAGGAGAGCGACTACATTGTGGCAGCCATGTCTGGTCCACCACTGGCCAGTTTTCTCATAGAGGCAAGGAATAGAGGATATGAGGGCAAGCTTGTCGGACCCATGGAGAGTTTCCTCGCCTTCTGGGGACTGATGAAAGGGTCTGTCCCGGAGGAGTCTCTTGACGGAGTAGTCGTCGGAGTCTACCAGCCTTGGTGGAGTGACACTGGAGCCTTTATGACCGAGGTCAAGAAATATACCGAGGAATATTACAGCCCGGCTGAAGTGGAGACTCTTTATCTTGGTACCGGCCAGTATAACGGATGGGCTGCAGGGATGATTTTTGTTGATGCCCTGAGGAGGGCAGTGGCCAAGGTGGGCGCCGAGAACGTGGACGGGATTGCCCTATTCGAGGCTCTCAAAGAAACGAATATGACCGAGGAGGGATTTGGCAGTCCCTGGCGGATTACCGAGGAGGCAAATTGCTTTATGCAAACGGTGAGATTGATGGAGTATAGCTCGGAGGTCGGTGACTGGGTAGTGATCACTGACTGGTCCCTCCCGCCTTGCTTGGGGGGTTAGCAGAGCTTTAAGAGGATTAGCAGAAGAATAGCGGCCATAGTCTGAGGGGTGCTAACACCCCTCAGACTTTTTAATGGCATGAGAGATTAACTACGCCGAAAAGCAGTTTTACCAGTTGAGAAAGGACCAATAGCAGTGTAGAATAGGCCCAGTGACCTGGAGAGACTGGGGGTCAAGCGACTGGAGAAAGACGATCCCCTAAAGGATTCTACATAACTCGTCAAGGGAGGCATTCAGAGGGAAGGCAATGGAAGCCAAAAAAGTAAAAAGAGGAGAGGTGGTCATCAATGAGGATTTCTGCACCGGATGTGGCTACTGTGTAGCAGCCTGTAAACGGGGCTGCATTGAGATCACCGGGGAGAAAATAGACGGCCGGGGCTTCTTGTTGCCTACCATAGTTAAACCAGAAAAATGTAATGCCTGCGGTAACTGCGCCATAGTCTGTGCTGGCTTTGCCATTGAAGTTTATGCCCTCCCAGCAAGTTAGGTCTAGAAGTTCCGGAATATAAATAAAGGGGATACTTGATGGCAGAGAGGTTGTTCATTATTGGTAACGAGGCAGTGGGCTGGGGTGCTCTTATGGCAGATTGTGACGCCTTTTTCGGCTACCCGATAACCCCACAAAATGAGACCACCGAGTGGTTTGCTCGGGAATACCCCAAGAGGGGGAAGGTCTTTTTTCAGACCACCTCTGAAACCTCCTCAATAAATATGGTCTACGGAGCAGCCGCCTGTGGGGTGAGGGCGATGACCTCGACTTCAGGCCCAGGCTGGGGTCTGATGCAGGAGACCATGTCTCACCTGGTGAATGCTCAACTTCCTGCCGTCATAGTGCTGGTACAGAGGGGTGGACCAGGGCAAGGCACCACCAGACAAGCTCAAACGGATTACTTTTCAGCTACCAGAGGTGGGGGGCAAGGTGGATACAAGACCATCGTCCTCTGCCCAGCTTCAGTGCAGGAGACCCACGACCTAGTCCAGCTGGCGTTTCTCCTAGCTGATAAATACCGTAACCCGGTGATTGTATTAACAGACGCGGTTATAGGGCTGACCACGGAAGCCATAGAAGTAAAGAAGATTAACTTCGGACCGCTGCCGCCAAAGGACTGGGCAGTTAGAGGCCTGGAAAACCAACCAGACGGAAGGGCTCGCTTCATCACTTCTTCCCATGGTTTAGACCCACGGATATACCCCAACTATCTGGCTCTGCTGACCCACCTGAAGGAAAAGTACCACAGGATTGAAGAGGCAGAGGTGAGATATGAAACTCATCAAACAGAAGATGCCGAGCTGATATTGGTGGCTTATGGATATCCGGCAGGGGTTTGCCGCCAAGCCCTAGAAATGGCTCGAGATGAAGGGCTAAGAGTAGGGCTGGCTCGACTGATAACTGCCTGGCCCTTCCCTTACCAAGTGATCAGGGAAAAAGCTCAAAAGGGAGTCCAATTCCTGGTGGTGGAGGACAGTCTGGGGCAGATGGTGGAGGATGTCAAATTGGCTGCCGAAGGAAGAGGTAAAGTTCATTTCCTAGGCGTTTTCGCCCGCCATTCACCGGCAGAGATGGGGCTTATCTTTCCTGAGAGGGTTGTGGAGGAAGTAAGGAGGATACTATATGAGTGAAATAGCCGAGAGGAGGTTAGTCCGCGGCTATCCAAAGTTGCTCCTGCGGTTTCCCACCGGGATAATACTATGCCCAGGTTGCCAGCATGGGGTAGCTATCAAACTGCTCTGCGAAGCTATCGAGGAACTGGGTATCCAAGGAAGGACAATCGGGGTTTCTGGAATTGGCTGTCATGCTATCGCCACCACTCTGGCGCAGGTTGAGTGGGTAGGTGGCGCCCACGGGCGGGCAGGTGATATGGCTACGGCTATCAAGCGTGTCTCCCGGGGCAAGCTAATAGTATTTACCTGGCAAGGGGATGGGGATGCGCTAGCCATTGGAACCGAGAGCACCATCCAGGCAGCAGCGCGTGGGGAGCGCATTACGGTTATTATGATTAATAACGGGAATTTTGGCACCACCGGCGGCCAGATGGCGCCTACCACTCTGCTGGGGCAGAAAACAACTACCACCCCTCAGGGTCGAGAGGCAAAAAAAGAGGGCTATCCCTTCTATGCACCTGAATATATGGCAGTGATGAAGGGGGTAGCCTATACCGCCCGTGGTGCCCTCAATACGCCAGCCAACTGCCTGCGAGCTAAAGAATATATAAAGAGGGCACTAAAGAAGCAGATAGACGACGTCGGCTTTAGCTACGTCGAGATCCTCTCCGCATGTCCCCCCGATTGGCACCTGACCCCCCTGGAATGCCAGGAGCGGATCGCTAAGGAGGTCATCCCTGCCTTCCCTCTAGGCGAGTTCAAAAACGTGGACCAGCTTGAATAATCTACCAGGCAAAATCGAGGAGGGATATTGGTAAAAGAGAGGCATAGAGTAGTAGTAGCCGGGGTGGGAGGTAGTGGCGTTGTCTGGGTAGGTACGCTAATCGCTCGAGCTGGGCTGCGCCAGTATGAACACGCCACCAGATTACCCAATTACACCAGCAGCATGCGAGGGGGACCCTGTGAGTGTATGGTCATCCTCTCAAAAGACCCTATCCCCAGCCCTTTAGTATTTAGAGGAGATGCCCTCCTTATCCTCAATAATCTCCAACTTAAACCCTTTGAGGAGAGGGTGCTTCCCGGTGGGGTGATCATTTTGGAGAGCACCGGGCTGAAAACTAAAATAGAAAGGGAGGATGTGAGGTTGCTTCAGGTCCCGGCTCTAGAAATAGCCGCCAGCATGGGAAATCCCTTGCTGGCGAACATGATCCTCCTGGGGGCTTATGTTCAGATAACAGGTGTCTTTCCACCCGAGTTTATTGAGAGGGAGCTTGAGGACAGGTTTGGCATTGTGGAGACGGGAGTGAGGGCTTCGGCCAAGGAGGCCATGCTAGCCCACAACGTAGATGCCTTCAGGCAGGGACTTGAGCTAGCAAGGACCCCCAAAGATTGAAGCAAGAGGAGAGAAATGGGCTTCAAGGTAGTCCAAGTTGTAGATAAACCTGGATTCTTTATGCCTGACTATGGAGAGATGCTAAAGCAGGCTGGCGTAGAGGTAGAATTCGTAAAGAAAGACTGCACCACCGAGGATGAGATCATCGCTGCTGCCCATGATGCTGACGCTATAATAGGTGCAGCTGCTCTTCAGACTTTCTCACGGAAGGTGATAGAGGGATTGACCAAGTGTAGGTTTATCATGATTATTGGCATCGGCTATGACCTAGATCTGGAGGCAGCAACCGAGCACAGCATCCTAGCTG
>Ga0315307_1000832_pt1 | contig 13499 bp, 10 predicted proteins | sample TDP2_MG_FD_203079 | JGI IMG/M metagenome (GOLD analysis project Ga0315307, IMG submission 203079) | Freshwater sediment microbial communities from Lake Towuti, South Sulawesi, Indonesia - TDP2 | ecosystem: Environmental > Aquatic > Freshwater > Lake > Sediment | place: Indonesia: South Sulawesi... | reverse complement strand
GAAGTTGAAAATAATGGTAGATGGAGATAGGATAGACTTGATTCTTACCACGGGAGGTACTGGCCTATCGCCGAGAGATGTGACGCCTGAAGCCACAATGGAAGTTATTGAAAAAGAAGTCCCGGGTATGGAAGAAGCAATTAGAATTAAGGGATTAGAAAAGACCCCCCATTCGATGCTCTCCCGAGGGGTGGCAGGAATGCGGAAAAAGAGTCTGATTATAAATCTGCCTGGTAGCCCTAAGGCGGTAAGAGATTCTCTGGAGGTTCTCCTGCCAGCGATACCACACGCTCTCGATATTATAGCGGGCCGCGGTGGGGAGTGCGGAAAGCCATAATATGTGGCTGCAAAGCGATAGTTCTGGAATCGAATACTGCTTGACGATATGATTGAATTGTGGTATAATTTTTTTAGATAGTAGGAATTGAATGGTATTCGAGAATTACCGGTGGCTATGGCTACTCGTAATTTATATAAAGGTTTTACCTATATTGAACTTGTCTTGGCCTTAACAATTATTGCTTGCATTGTCTTGGCGTTTACGCATCTCTTCCTTAATACCTCCATATCTGTAACGAGTGCGCAGTACGAGACTCTGGCCTGCAATTTTGCCGGGGATAAGATGGAAGAGATAAAGAACGAGAGTTTTGATGGAATTGGTAGTCCGTGGTATCCTAATGCGTGGGAGACGGAGACTGAGACATTATCGGGGAAGACTTTTACCCGGACTGTAACTATAAGTCAATTGGAAACTTCGTTGAAGCGTGTAGATATTGGGGTAACCTGGAGTGAAGGAGGCGAGAGTAAGAATATTGATATTAGTTCATTGATTGTTGACAGATGGTAGGAGGCAGATACTATGTTAGACATAAGAGGGGAAAAGGGAATAGCGCTTGTTCTTGCTGTTGTACTTCTCTGCGTTCTCTCTATTCTGGCAATAGCGATGGTATTCTTGAGTAGATATGAGACTCGCTTTTTAGTGAAGGAGAAGCTGTCGGATGCCGCTCTCTACATTGCCGATGGCGGTGTGGAATATGCGATTAACGAATTACAGAAAGACCTGAGCTATCGAGGACCGACAACTTATACTGTTGGCGGTCGAGGCCAATTCATCGTCTTTGTTTCCACTCAAGGGCAGCCCAGTGACTATTATGTCATAACTTCTACAGGTTATGTACCCAGTATTTCCAGCGCTCGGGAGACGCGCACAATAACCTCCGTCGTCAACATAATTCCAGGCACGCCTTCTTACGCTGTTGGAGCAAAAGATGGCATAACAGTTGCTTCCAATATTACAGTTAAGGGAGACTTGAGGAGCGATGGTCAGATAGTGCTTGGTAGTAATGTGTTCATAGAGCCAAGTGAACCTGGAGCAAGCGACGGCTCAATTTATACAAGTACAGGTATCGCTAAGGGCGTCTATATAACAGGTAATCTTTATATGCAGCCTGGTAGGGAAATAAAGTCGAGAGGACCAACGAACGCAAGTCAGGGTGGGGATACGCCGGGAACCGGGATATACCAGGAGAGCAGGATAAAGAGCGGGGATCCATTGATTGTGGAGGGGGATACTTCTTCAGATACTGCTTCCCTCGGTTCTTTTTCCTCAGTGGACTTAGGTGGGCTAGATAGCATGGATAAAATAGTCTACGATAACTATATGAACTACGAGGCTAATGAAACTTTCGACCTGGCTGGAAAAGTACATAAGTTTACCCAGGGAGTTAGGTTCAGCTCCAATATCACATTTGTGGGAGAAGGCACAATCTGGGTAACTGGCGGTTCGGGGACTTATGGCTTGGAACTCTGCTCTAATGTTTATGGTCCGGGTGGCGGTTATGCAGATGTAAATCTCATTGTATCCGGAGGGACCTGGACTGGGGCTGATATTATGATAAACTCCAATGTTAAAATTAATGGTCTTGTTTCGGGGAAGACGGAGGTAGACGCTAATTCAAATGTGACTATAAAGGGAGTCATTGAATCTGGCGGGACTGTCAATGTAAACTCAAATGTAACCATAGAATGGAGCGAATTTGGCTTCGAAGTTCCTATCGTAGGCGCTTCGCCGACAACCGTTGTGAAGTCGTGGCAAGAGCTCTAATGGCTTAAAAATGTTCTAGTCCGGATATGAGATGGGAAAACGGACTTATTTTTTTATATTTATTGCTGCAATTTCACCTTTCTTCTTTAACCCCAAACCAAGTTGCTTTGCCGCTGGCACGAGTGGAGCGATTATTTTGAGGCAGACCAGTGGCGCTCGAACTCTGGGAATGGGGGAAGCGTTCGTTGCTCTCGCCGACGATATAAATGCTCTCAATTTTAATCCTGCCGGATTGGCCCAGATTAAAAATCACGAAGTTAGCGTAATGTATCTGGATAGCTTGGTCGATTCCTGGTTTGGATTTTTGGGCTATGCACATCCTTTAGGAGGGAAAGTAGAAGCAGGGGGCAAAAAGTTTAAGTCCAGGAGGGTGCGAACTAATCGCTGTACAATTGGCCTGGGGATCTCCATTTTCCAGGCAGGCGAGATGGTTTTGCATCCGGAAGGTAAGACTGTCCAGGCTGAGCAGGACTACCTGGCGAATTTGGGTTTTGGTTATGCTATATGGAGGGGTGGTGAAAAAGCCGCCAAGGTGAAGCGAAGGGAGAAAACCATTTCTGAATCGAGGAATGAAATATCCTTAGGGGCAACTATTAAATTTATCTATTCGACCTTAGTAGAAGAGTATTCAGCTACAGCCTACGCGGTCGATGTGGGAGCACTGGGAAGATTTATGTTGGGAAAGAGTAGGCTCCAGTTAGGTATTGCGGCACAGAACCTCGGGACTGAGATTAAGTTTGAAGAAGAAGGAGACACCTTACCTTTGACCGTGCGGGGTGGGGTCTCCTACCAGATCGACCTTAAGCGGGAACATAGATTCATCATAAACGGAGAGGGAGTAAAGCCAAACGATGGCGATTTTAGAGGGAGCACTGGGATGGAATACTGGTACAGAGAAATAGTTGCATTGAGAGTCGGATACAAAATTGCTTATGATTTAGACTCTTTTACCTGTGGGGCAGGGTTCGTCTGGAAGAATCTCCAGCTCGATTATGGCTGGGGAATGCGCTCTTCAGAGATGGGAGATAACCACAGATTTTCTTTAACTATGAGGTTCTAGGCTTGAATAGAAAATTGATACTTTTCTCTGTCTTATTCTTTATCGAATTTGCTGCCATTGCCAGGACTGGTGAGTCTGGCACACTCAAGGATTCTGGAATGGATTTGACCGACCTTTGTAATAGTGCTGTATCCTGGGGAGACATAGATAACGATGGAGACTTCGACCTGGCTATAATGGGCTGGGATGAAAGCAATAGGTATTGCCAAGTCTATGAGAATGGAGCAAATAATAGACTCTCTCTTTCCCAGAGCCTGACTGGAGTTAGCCATGGCTTCCTCTCCTTTGCCGATTACGATAGAGATGGTGACCTCGATCTGGCAGTCACGGGAAAGGTAACTGAGTATGGCACTACCAAAATTTACGAGAATGATGGGAGTGGAAACTTTAGTGATAGTGGAATTGAAATGTTAGATGTATATAATAGTTCTCTTGCCTGGGGGGATTATGATAACGATGGCGACTTAGACCTGGCGCTAATTGGATTTCGTATGGGGACGGGAAATACTGCCAAGATATATGAGAATATGGGAGATGGTACATTTGAGGATAGTGGAATAACCGATTTAACGGCTGTGGCCAGTGGCTCTATCGCTTGGGCAGACTACGATAATGATGGCGATTTGGACTTGGCTTTAAGTGGGGAGGTGGGTGTAGATAATTATATCTGTAAAATTTATAAGAACGACTACGAAAATAACCCTTCTAATCCCTTTTCCGTAGTGGGAGACAATTTGACTGGTGTAAGGAATAGTTTCTTGGCCTGGGGAGACTATAATAATGACGGATGGTTAGATATAGCTATTTGTGGAGAGTCGACTTCAGATTATGTTTGCGAAATATGGAAGAATGAGCAGGACGGAAGTTTCAGCAAGGCGCAAAGTTTGACTGGAGTTTGTAATAGCTCTTTAGCCTGGGGAGATTATGATAACGATGGAGACCTCGACCTGGTAGTTACGGGACTGAATAGCTTAGAGGTAGCAACCACAAAGGTCTACAAGAATAGCGGAGATTCAGACTACACTTTTACTACTGATGCCAGTCAGACTTATCTCTCCCCAATATATCTTGGAAGTGTAGCCTGGTGCGATTACGACGGAGACAAGGATATAGATTTGGCTTTGACAGGCAAGTCGGGAAGCGGCGCAGTGACGAAAATCTACAAAAATGATGAGTCTTCTGCAAACAGTCTTCCCGGTCCTCCTGAAAGTTCCCAGTTTAAAACGACTTATAATCCTACCACCAAGCAACTTACAATAAGTTGGCCTGCTGGCTCAGACAGTGGCGAAACTCCAGTAGATGGTCTATATTATAATTTCAGGATAGGCTCAGAATCTGGAAAGGATGACCTTGTGGCAGCGAGATACGGGACTCCTCTGTTGGGAAATTTTATTTCAAAAAGCACTGCCACTGTAAGTGGCAAAACGATGCATACTCGCACCTTTACGCTTTATGCTAAAGGATACTACTGGAGTGTTCAGACGATTGATACCAGTCTGGGATGTAGCTGGTCGGAGGAGTCCAGCGAGGGAGGCTGGTCTGAGGAAGTCAATTTCGATGATACGACACCTCCACCAGCGCCGGAGAAGCCTACTGACCAGGGCGAATATACATATAGCACCACAATTAGATTCAGGTGGACTCAGGATAATCCCGACCCCGAGACAGCAATCTATAACTATCGGCTACAGGTGAGGTCTCGAGAAGATGGGGAAATAAGGTTCGATGGCAATGTTGGTAATGTCAAAAGTTATAATTTATCGGACTGCGAATATAGTAGGACTTATGAGGCTCGAGTAAAATCACAGAGTGGTGGTGGATATAGCGTCTGGTCTGACTGGAGCGATGGGATAATGGTCGTAAAGCTCCTCGATATATTGAATAACTTAATCCATCCGGCCAAGACAGATAAGACAGCAACGATTAAGTACTTCATAATAAGTAATTCAAGTGTCAAATTGGATATATATAATATGGTAGGGGAACTGGTGAAGACCTTGGTGGATAATGAAAGTAGGGGGCAAGGGATATACGAGGAGTTCTGGTCTGGACAGAATGAAAAGGACTCAGTTGTTGCAAGCGGAATCTATTTGGTGCATATAGAAGTTGAGGGGGCAAATGCAACAGAGAAGATATGCGTTGTAAAATAAGGAGGCAAGATGGGAAAAAAGAAAGGATTTACTCTTATAGAATTGATGATAGTTGTGGCTTTGCTCGGTATTTTGGGATATGGTGTAATGAAGTTTTTTACCGACACTTACAGAGTATGGTGGCGGGCAAGCCAGCAGATTGATGCACAACAGAAAGCTCGGGCCGCGATGGATGAGATGACGAAATCTATCAGACAGGCGAAGCCTGTGACTGGAATTGTCTTGGGTCAACAGGCTGGCGAAGATTCTAATACAATGATAACTTTTACTCATATTGACGGGAGGCAGATTAGTTACTACAAATTAGGCGACAGTGTAAAGCGCGTGATTAATGGGGTAACTACGGACATGATATCAGAAGATGTTAGCTCAGTCTATTTTACCGTAGACTCGGCAACTGCTCCCACCCGTGTGGATATATCAACTCTTACTGTCCAGACTCCCGGAACCGGGGGAGAACAGGGTAGTTTGACTTTTTCCAGAAAAAGAATAATCTTGCGCAACCGTTAGTTCCCATATTTCCCCCTCACCTTTTTCCTCTCCCCAAAGGGGAGAGGACTAGAAGACTGCACGAGATATCCTCTCTTTTAAGGGAGAGGAGTGGAGAAGACTGCAGCAAATATTCTCTCTGGGGAGAGGTCGGGGAAGGGGGTAGAAGGAAGGACGATGAAGAGGAAGAAGAGAACGGGTTTTTTCATTACATTGGAGGGGCCAGATGGCTCGGGAAAGACCACGCAGGCGTTACTACTTGCTCGCTACCTGGAGAGGATGGGGATTAAGGTGGTTCGCACGAGGGAGCCTGGTGGGACGAGCATTGCTGAGGCCCTACGCAAGATAATCTTGAATCCCAGAAACCGCATTTCAGAAACCACAGAACTACTTCTTTACGAGGCTGGCAGGGCACAACATACATCCGAGCTCGTTCTTCCTTCACTAAGGAAGGAGAAAACGGTTATATGTGAGCGTTATACCGATGCTACTGTTGCCTACCAGGGTTACGGAAGAAGACTCGATATAGGAATGGTTAGAGAATTGAATCGGATTGCCTCGTTCGGGTTAAAGCCTGATTTGACCATTCTCTTAGATCTCGATGTCAGGGAAGGGTTAAAGAGAGTGCGAAAAATCTCTGGGAGAAGAATGGATAGAATGGAGCGAGAGTCTTTGAAGTTTCATGAGAGGGTGAGAAAGGGTTATCTTGAGATTGCTTCCAGGGAGCCTGAGCGGGTTAAGTTAATCAAAGTGGAGGAGACTCCGGAGAAAACGCATTTAGAGATTGTAAAGGTTATTGATAAATTGGTAAAATAGATACAAATATTTGTAGCTGCAGAGCGAAGCTCTGCCAAAAAAGTGATATGTGTCAGAAGGGATAGTTTTTGGGAGTCGCTGGGTAGTGTAGGGCTTTATGCCCGTAAGACTTACGCCCATAAAGGGCTACACTACGCAAAACCTGGCGGAATTCAAGCTTCGCTTTGTCGCAATGACAGTGCTTTGCTGTTACATTAATGGATATAGAAATGTTTGGAATCCTTCCGAAGATTAGAAAGTTACAAGATGAAGTTTTCTGAAATTATTGGCCAGGAAGTGGCTATTAATATACTGGAAAGGGCGATAGAGAAGAGTAGGTATAGCCACGCCTATCTTTTTGCTGGGCCTGGGGGTGTTGGGAAGCGGACGACTGCCATTGCCTTTGCTAAAGCACTGAATTGCCGTTCTTCTTACTTAAATGGATGTGACCACTGTGATTCTTGTAGAAAGATTGAAAACGGAATACATCCAGATGTGGAGACAATTAGCCCTCGTGAAGGAGGGCTAACGATATCGATTGACCAGATAAGGAAACTTCAGAGGAGGGTCTCCTATAAGCCCCTGGAGGGAAGAGAGAAGGTATATATCATAGATGATGCTGCCAGCGCTACTGAAGATGCTGCTAATTGTCTGTTGAAGACCCTGGAAGAGCCCCCTCCACAAGTTGTTCTCATCCTCATTACTGAGAATATTTACCGTCTTCTTCCTACCGTTCGCTCTCGCTGTCAACTAATACTGTTTAGGCAAGTGGCCCGTACCTTAATAGAGAAGATGCTAAGGGACGAATATCAGATGTCGCCTGAAGAGGCGCGTTCTCTTGCTTGGCTTTCTTCAGGAAGCATAGGTAGAGCGCTTTCCTATCGAGAGAAGAAGGTTCCCGACCTTGTGGAGCGGCTGGGAGAAATCTTTGAAAAGGGAGTTTCCCTGGCTGGAGATTATGGTAGTCTGCTTCGATTTTCTTCTGAGATTTCGAGAGATAGGCCTTCTTCGCTAGAGTTACTGAATTTTCTATTGGTGGTTCTGGGTAGAAGATTTATTGAAAATCCGAGTAGAGAGAGGCTCAATAAGATAGAAATCGTGATGGAAACAGTCAATTTAATAAAAAGGAATGTGAATGTAAATCTGGCAATAGACGGGATGCTTGTAAAGTTAGAGGATATGATGAAAGTATAAGGAGATTGATATGCCTATAGTTGTGGGAGTAGGGATAAGAAGAACAAAAGATATCTTCGATTTTCTTCCCGAGGGGATCGACCTCGCTACAGGCGATAGGTGCCTTGTAGAGACAGAGAATGGTATTGAGGTGGGAGAGGTTGTCTCGCCGGAGAGAATGGTTGAGCGGACCAAGAGGAAGCTTTATCGGGTAATAAAGAAGATGGATGCGAGTGATTGTGAAGTGGTTAAGACAAACGCCAAGAAGGAAGAGGAAGCTTTTAGGAAAGTAATGGAGAAAACAGAAGAACACGAATTGAAAATGAAGTTGATTTGCGTGGACTATACCTTTGATTGCAATAAATTGTTTGTCTACTATACTGCCGAAGGTAGAGTAGATTTCCGCGAACTCATTAAGGACCTGGGGTATCTTTTGAAAACCCGCATACAGATGGTTCAGGTTGGAGTCAGGGATGAAGCCAGGATGTTGGGCGGGTTTGGGCCATGCGGACTTCCCATCTGCTGTAGCTCATTTCTGAAAAATTTCAAACCTGTTTCCATTGAAATGGCTAAAGAGCAGGAACTATCACTGAACCCGGCAAAAATATCGGGAATTTGTGGTCGGTTGATGTGTTGTCTAGCATTTGAGAACGATTTTTATCATGAAGTGATAAAGAACTTGCCCAAGGTGAATGCCAAGGTTGCTACCAAGGATGGGATAGCGCTAATAAAAGCGGTAAACATCTTCAAGGGAGAACTCACTGTTGAATATGAAGACGGGACTATAAAGAAACTATCTCAGAAGGAAGTATCTCCAGCAGGGCTTTTTGGAAAGTTCAAATTTAGAAAGTCGGAAGGTTAAGAGGTCATTATGGCTAAGAAGTTCTATATAACCACTCCCATATTTTATGTGAACGACCTACTGCACATCGGGCATGCATACTGCACCGTAGCCTGCGATGTTGTGGCTCGCTACAAGCGCTGGGTTGGATATGAAGTCCTCTTTCTTACTGGCACAGACGAACATGGGCAGAAAATCGCCCAAGCAGCAAGCGCAAAAGGGAAGACTCCATTAGAATGGGCAGATTATATCGTTTCTCAAGATAAGAAACTCTGGGAGAAGCTGAATGTATCCTACGATGATTTTATCAGGACAACAGAGGAACGGCACAAGAGGACAGTGCAGGCGATTTTTGCAAAACTATACGAGAATGGCGATATCTATAAGGGAGAATATGAAGGATGGTATTGTACTTCCTGCGAGACTTTCTATTTGGAGTCACAGCTTGAACAAGGCAAGTGTCCGGAATGTGGAAAAGTAGCAGAGAAGTTGAAAGAGGAGAGTTACTTCTTCAGGCTGTCAAAATATCAAGATAGGCTTCTCGACTATTTTGATAGGAATCCAGAGTTGATGCAGCCATCTTTTCGCAAGGCGGAAATGGTCAATTTTGTCAAGGAAGGCCTGAGAGACCTGAGCGTGAGTCGAACAGCTGTGAAGTGGGGAATACCGGTTCCTTTTGATGGGAAACACACTGTTTATGTCTGGTTTGACGCTTTGATAAATTATCTGACTGCCTGTGGGTATCTGGATGATAAAGCGAAGTTTAAGAAGTTCTGGCCTGCAGATGTTCATTTGGTGGGTAAAGAGATTTTCAAGTTCCACACGGTGATTTGGCCGGCAATGTTGATGGCACTGGAAATACCGCTCCCGAAAAAAGTTTTCGGACATGGCTGGTGGACTGTTGAAGGGGAAAAGATGTCCAAATCTCGAGGGAATGTGGTTGACCCGGTTCGCATCTCTGAGGAGTTTGGAGTGGATGCATTCCGTTACTTCTTGATGAGAGAAGTTCCCTTTGGTCAGGATGGCGATTTTTCTAAGAAGGCACTTGTCCGAAGATATAACGCTGACTTGGCGAATAATTTAGGCAATTTTCTAAGTCGTACTCTAAAAATGGTGGAGAAATATCTTGATGCCAGAATTCCCGAACCGGGGAAAGAGAGAAAAGACGATAGAGAATTAGTAAAAAAAGTGGAAGGACTTTTCCATAAAGTCAACACATATTATGATAAACTGGAATTGAATAGCGTGTTGGGAGCTATTTGGGAGGTTATCGATTATGGCAATAGATACATTGAGACCATAGCTCCCTGGAAATTGGAAAAGAGCGATAGAAAGACGCTGGAGACTGTATTATACAATCTTCTGGAAACTTTGAGAATAATCACTTTCTATATCCTTCCTTTTATGCCCCAAACAGCTGAAAGAGTCTGGGAGCAGTTAGGTAATGTGGATAGCATCTACAACAGGAAGACTGAAGAAGCAGAATGGGGAAGGCTTGAGCCGGGAGGAAGAATAAAAGCAGGTACACCTCTATTTCCCAGAATAGACGCCAATATATGAGGAGATAGGGGAGACATCTCACAGGGAGTGGGTGCAATGATTGGAGTCATCGCTGATGATTTGACTGGGTGTGGGGATGTAGGACTACATTTTGCAGACTGGGGATTGAAGACGATTGTCCGCGGTTCTAATCTGGATGAGCTATGTAGAGAAAAGAAGCCTGATATGGACTGGGATGTTCTTGTAGTTAATACTGAAAGTAGATTCGATAAGCCTGAAGAAGCCTATGGTAAGGTTAAAGGTGTCTGCAAATTTTTTAAGGGACTGGAGATAGAAAGGATTTATAAGAAAATAGACTCAACCCTGAGGGGAAATATTGGCCCAGAAATCGATGCGCTATTTGATGAGCTGGACATAGAAGTACTTCCCTTCTGTGCTGCTTTTCCCGGAATAGGCAGGACGACAATAGATGGTTACCATTATGTCTGGGGAGAGTTGGTTACGAGAACAGAGTTTGCACAGGACCCGAGAAATCCCGTGAGTGAGGCTCACATACCTACTCTATTGAAAGCGATGTCAAAACATTATGAGAAGATTAAAATATATGATGCAAGAACTCAAATAGACCTGGAGAATATTGCAAAGGAAATTCGAAACCACACGACTTTTTGCGGGGCGAGTGGCCTCGCCGGCGAGCTGGTAAAATTCTGGAAGAAATCTAAGGAAGGTCCTAAGGGCGAATCTGAAAGCGTGGTAAGTGGTGGCAGGCCTATTCTGATTGTTTCTGGCAGTGCGAAGTCGGTGACCTATGAACAGATTGAGAATTTGCGCCAAGAGAAGGATGTGCTCATCGTGCCGATAGATTTTGAGCAAAATCGGGCAGAAGTTCCGGATGCGAAGGGTAGTAAACACATATTGATCTATCCCCAAAAGAGTGTGCGGAAAATGGATCCAGAGAAAATTCTTAAAACGCTTGTGCAATTGACAATGGGGTTATGTAGAGGAGGTCTCTTTCGGGATCTGATTCTTATTGGCGGAGATACTGCTTTCAATATCTGTCAAGCATTAAAAATAGATACCTTCCAAATTATCTGTTCCGTGTCACCTGGAATTGCCTTCTGCCGGAGCTTAGACGGAAAGTACAACTTCATTCTGAAACCAGGAGGCCTTGGGGACAGGGAAGCATTAGTGAGATGTATCAGATTTATTTCGCCAGAGTAGCTCCCCTTGGCTATTATGCGGTGTATGGGTGTTGTACAACCTGTTAAAGTCCGACAGACTTACCTCACCAATTTTCCCGTTTGACTTTACAAATTGAATAAATATTTTGTATAATTATTTTTCAACGCTTATATTCGGAAAAGAGATCGAAAAATGGAGAAACGCTTAAGTTCAATTTTCACATATTTCTTTTTTCTTCTCTTTCTTTTCTTTTTAGGCTGTGCGGGAATGCCGCCAAAGGAGAGAGAGGTGGAGATAGTTACGCCGAAGCCTGTGGAAGTCCCCCCGCAGCCGGTCTACCTTGCTCTTATCTGGAATGGGGAAGAAGCTCCTTCAGGAGAGACAAATTCCCAAGCTATGGCCAATCTATTAGACTTATTGGAGCGGTATCCTCAGATACATATGACCCTGGCGCTATCTCCAGAAATGGTTGGATACATCGATTCAAGGGCTTTGGATATTTGCAGGCGGCTTCAGGAGATTGGCCGCCTTGGGGTGGCAATGGTTCCTCCCGACCATCCCATACTCCCCCTTCTCTACGACACTGACTTGGCCAGTGCGTCGATATCGGAGGGTTCGTTACCAAAGAAGAAATATAGATATCCGGGAGATGTCAGGGCGAGAATAATCAAGGGGATAAGTCTTTATCGCAACCATTTTGGCAAGCTTCCTAAAGGGTTTTGGCCTCCGCAAGGAGGAGTCGCTCAGGAAATAATGGAACTTGCTATCGACTGCCGATTGGAATGGACACTTTCTGGTGAAGAAGTTCTGGAAAATTCATTGAATACCAGGTTCATCAGAAATGGTCAGGGGAAACTACAGAATTCTGAGCTGTTGTATCGAACCTATCTTATATCTAGTGGAAAGGGAAGCCTAACAATGATTTTTCGAGATAGGATACTGAGCGATGAAGTGAACTTTAATTATCCATTAATGGGCGCGGAGGAAGCCGTCAGGGATTTTATTGAGCGCCTCCATTCGATTCAGAAGGAATGGAAAGAGAGGTTTCCTCCTCTTGTGACCATAGTCATAAATAGTGATGAAAGCGTATACTTCTTAAGTCAACTTTTCAATAAACTTAAGGATATGGTCTCGATAAAGACTGTTACCATCGAGGAGCATGTGAGAGACTATCCCGCTCAAGTAAAAATAGAGAAGCTTTCGCCGGGTTCTTTTATCGAGGGCAATTTTGATAGCTGGATTGGAGAAGAAGAAGAGAATATTGCTTGGGAGCTTTTAACTGAAGCCAGAATCGATTTAGAGAGTTATAAGAATAGTGGCAGAGCGAAAATTGAGAAATTAGACCAAGCCCTGGGGGCAATATCGAAAGCTTCTAACAGCAGGTGGTTCTGGTGGTATGGTCAGGACCAGAATTCAGGCAAGGATGACATCTTTGACCAAGAATACAGGAGTTTGCTGATTAATGTGTATCAGGCTATTGGTAGCGAGCCGCCCTCGAGGCTTTTCCAGCCAGTTGTTCTGGAGAAACATTTCCAGCCCACAAGAGAAATTGTGGGTCCAATATCTCCGCAAATTGACGGTATAGTTGATGAGGGAGAATGGGACAATGCCGGATATGTAGCTGAGAAAGGCAAGATATTCAATAGAATCTACTATGGATACAATAGGTCGAATCTCTATCTAAGAGTTGATTCAAAAGATTTGCTTGCGCAAAGGAAAGGGACTGAATTCTTCATTGGCTTCTATATTGGTACGCTTGGGGCTGGCAAGTACAACCTCTATACCCGCTACGAAGAACGCGGCACAGGAAGGAGTTTGGCTTTTGGGGTATCTAATGAAGTAGCAATCTGGTTTGACCAATTTGGCTTGGACTCTGAAGGTGGGATGGGGAAAGCAGTCCTTTCCAATGCGACAGGAGAGAACACCTGGGAACCTATTACGGATATTTATTCCATGGCGGTGGGAGCCTATTCATTAGAAATTGCGATACCACTCCAGTATCTTGGTGTTTCAGGTAGACAGGCTCTGACACTACTTGCGGTTGCGGCGGAGAAGGGAAAGGAATTGGAAAGTATGCCCTCCTTTCGGCCCATTAGTATGATTCTTCCAGACCTATTTCAGGAAGGTTCCGATATCTCAAGAATCATCGACCCTGTGGGAGACGACTACGGGCCGGGCACATATACCTACCCTGCCAATCCAGCC
>Ga0315307_1000829_pt1 | contig 13531 bp, 17 predicted proteins | sample TDP2_MG_FD_203079 | JGI IMG/M metagenome (GOLD analysis project Ga0315307, IMG submission 203079) | Freshwater sediment microbial communities from Lake Towuti, South Sulawesi, Indonesia - TDP2 | ecosystem: Environmental > Aquatic > Freshwater > Lake > Sediment | place: Indonesia: South Sulawesi... | reverse complement strand
GCGACGTTTTCTTCTCTTCCTTTTTTCGTTCTCACGCCGCATTTTGGACAGAAGCTTGCGTTCTCGGGAAGCTCTGCGCCACAATTGGAGCAGAACACTATTTGTCACCTGTAGTAAACAAACGGCGAACACCGATATTAAGTTTGATGGAAGGCTACAAGTTTACCAGACCTTTCTCAAATGACTGCACAGGTTGCGCCGGAAAGGGACTGCCGCATCCATGTCTTTGGTTTGGCCCTTCTTCTATGGATCGGCATTTTCTCAGCGTCTCGTCATTCTACCACCTAATCTGAGTTATTGTTGTGAGGTCGTGGATGTGCCTTGATAAAGGGAGTTGGAAATAGCCTTTTATCAAGAGGCCTCTTTGTGGAAGCAAAAACGTGGAAAGAATGTAGGGGGGTATCGTTTTTAGGGTGAAAACATCTGTCAAAAACAACAACATTTGGCGCACACTCTCTTTGAGGAGGACTGTTAGAGTTGACACATCCAAGGCATGCTACTGCGAGAAATCTTCACGAATACGGGACACCCCTACACCCCTAGGTTTTTGCTGAAGAATCTAAACCAAGATCTCTATTGAGAGAAATTCTTGCGAATAGAGATACCCCCCCCTAGGTTTTTTTGCTGAAAGCTAGCCGACGACCAACAAGACCGGTTGCATGTGGATCTCGAAAGGTTCCTATATCCCCTTCTTCCGGAGTTCAAGATGAACCCTAGCGACATCTTGCACTGTGAGCAAAAGGACGTCTATGTCGCTTGAGTAGGTGTGCGCGCTTTCTGCCGCCGAACCGAAAAGATACACTTCGGCATGCGGATCCAATCTAGCGACCACTTCCTTGATGGTCTGGAGGTGGCTCTTGAGGTTTCTGAATGCTTCTTGTCTCCTTATTGCGGTTCTGATCAGGATTTCATTCGACATTTCTCTATCACTTCCTCAACTGCCTTTCTGAGCCTCTCAACCTCCTCTTTTCTGAACTCTCTCATCACGTATCTGGGTGTGATGCATGCATCTTCCAACATGCCCAGTTCTAGGAGGTAGTTGTCCAACAATCCCTTCAGGAGCCGTCTTTTCCTCCTTGGAGCCAAGAACGGACAGCATCTCGACAAGAGTCCTTACGCTGAGGGTTCTGGGACGGTTGACGCCTTGGCATAGCCGCCTCGACTTGAGGAAAAGATGCGATCCCTGGTCAAGTCCAAAGGCTTCTAGACGGAAAAATCCCCTTTTCAGCTTGGTATCTTGCTGTGTCCAACAACCCCCGGGACTTTCGGAGCAAGTGATCCGCTTCTTCTTTGTGAGACGCAGCCTCCGGAAGATTCTGCCTCAAGGTATTCAAGCGAAGATAATCAAGCTGAACAGCCGGATCACGCCAGATGCTTGTCAAGACCCTACAGAACTGCTAGCATGACTAGCATGTTGTTCAAGGCAGCTAGGTAGGGCAGTATTGCTGGCCCTTTCGCGACGAAGGTCCACGGCCTTTTGTCAGGCAGAGCATGCGTCAGCATCACTGTCACAGCGGTGAGGATAAAGAGGGCCTTCAAAGGACAATAGCTCGGACTTGCTTCGCAGTATCCCAAGCCCAAGCCTGCGACTATCGTCACATAGTCCAGCAGTACTCCGACTAGAACCAGAAGCATTGGCGCCAGAAGTGCTGTCCCTAGCATCTTCGCTTTTGCTCTCTCAAGTCCCAACATCTGCTTTCACTGCAGTGTCAATTGGGCTTGCGGCAACTTAAGGGATACTGTGAAAAAGGCGTTTCAGAAGGTGGGATGCTCGTTCCAAGTGAGGAAGTTGCCCTGAAACTAAATATCGCCAGAAGGACTTTGGTGCGATGTAAATGATCATTAGCAACCGGTTTTTTCAGAAGGGAGTATAGCTCCACGCTTCTTTCAAGGTTGCTTGGCCAATAGGTAGGTGACTGGATTCATCTTGTTGCAGTATGGGCCTCCACCCAGACTTTTGACCGAATCTTCTCCAAGGATGAATCCAAAGCGGGACAGGGAATTGCAGGCTTCTGGGAATCTAGGAGGTTGCCAGTAGCAGCAAAGCTAATAGAGGGACATAAGGATGTCAATCGCCACCCTGACAAACTGTGCGCATTTCTCTTCGAAAACCTTTGTGTCCTGAGCCTTCTTTAGTTCTTCGGGATTGGGGAGGTCGTATCCAATGAGTTCTCGGCATAGAACACTTCCACAATGCTCCTCGAACTGTTTGTAGACACTTTGGGCGAGTTCGTATGCCTTCAGACGCTTTTCCAGTGAGGGCTCATTCGTGCCGTATCTGATTCCTATTGCCATTATGCTGCCAGTCAGAGCCCCACATACGGAACCGCACCTCCCTATTCCCCCGCCAAACGCTGTCGCAATCTTTGGGACTAGATTGCTACTTCCGCGCCAGTGTTCGAACATTGTGAGAAGAACGCTTTGGGCACAGTTGAAGCCCTCACGGAATCTCTGCACAGCCCTTTCACTAAGAGTATCATCACAGATCATGCCTTGCCACCTGTTCTTCACAGATGCGGGCACGTTCTTTTGTCTTTCGCATAGTGTGGGTGATTTCACCTTTGATGCACACCACAAGTCTGCATTAGCCGTGAGTTCCTCTTATAAACACTATACGCACAGTTGTGATCAGGAAAAAACAGGATGGAGGTCCAGATCATGAGGAAAAGCAGCAAGATCCTGATAGGTGCATTAGCTGTTCTCATCGTAGCTTTGCCACTAATGAGCGCTGTTGTTGCGGCTGAGGACAATGGACAAGAACCCACAGACACCGACAGACAGTTGCGACAAAGAATCAACCGGTTCCTAGTTGAGCGCAGGCTCCAGCAGAAACAGAGGCTGCTCATATGGTTCTTCAAAGGTGCAGAGAAGGCTACGCTTGAAGATGCAACCATTGAAGCAAAATCTGGAAACATAGCGATAGTGAAGGTTGATGAGCAATCACTCAACGTGGTCATGCCCCTACGTTGGTATGACGAGACGGGGAAGAAGGTCGTGCCGTTAGAGACGGTGCTCGACGAAATTGGCAGCTATGAGGTTACTTTGGAGGTTCTGAAAAGAACCGTCACGAACGACAAAGGAGTTTCAGTGACCGCTTACTTCTGCTACGAGATTGATGGCTACCGTGCGGTCTTGCCGTTCAACATAGACTAGAATGAGAGCTTTGACTCTCTTGCCTCCCCTTTTTTTGGCAACTGGATTTCTATGCACTCTTACTCGTACTACGAGTCGCCTATCTACCACATGTTGAGTGATCGTCATGGGTGAGAATACCAGAGCTTATCCATTGAAGTCACTGCATGACTTCTTGAGCGAACTGGACGACGAGTGGGACAGATTCAGAAGAGCATCTCTGATGGGAACAGTCACCTCCGGCGTTCTCCTGGTGTTCTTGCTTCTCCGTATCTCGGCTTTTCTTGCACTGCTAGGAAGGCCAAGAATAGAGCTATTTGACATTCTTTATGATGTGCTCTTTCTCGTTCTGGTAGCAGTGTTCGTGATCTACGAAATATCTCTCCTAATAGCTCAGTATGGGTTCTTCAGAAAATGGGAGCGAAGGATCGGTCTTCTTCTGCACCTGGAGAGGCGGCTTATGTCGAAGCATCAGGCCTGAACTGACCATGGGCTTGTGTGTAAGAAGCCTTCCGCGTTCATAAGACAACTCGAGACTGCTGAAGCCATTTACGACATCTTCTTGGCTACTGATAGGACTCTGGAACTTGATGACGATAGTACTTTCTTTCGGAACGGATTTCCAGTCCACAATCCTAATCAGACATCTTGTCTCACATTAGATTGCGATAGACTTTGCCCCGTACCGTAGGACACATAAGGACCAATAACAGGAGAAGCCACATTACTATTGTCTTTTTCCTACTTCTGGGCATTCTAGTGTCTTCGTGTTCTCTTGTCTTTGCTTTGCTAGATACCTTTGGTTACTGGGGCTATCCGAAGGACTTTTGGTCGGCTCTTCTCTTGGATAGAGGCTCGGAGGCGATTGGGTTGGGGGTCAAAGGTTTGCAGCTGTTGGACTATCTTGTTGGAGGAGTGGCGCTCGCTTGCTTGGCTGGCGGCCTCAGCAAGAGGAGAGTTGATCGGCGTGTGAAGGAAGTGACTTTGACATTAGAGTGTCTGAAGTGCCTGCATGTTTGGGAGGAGCCTATGCCCTGGATAAGCCTCCAGTTAATGGACTACCCTCGGGTCAAGAACTTGGATCGTAGTAGGTGCCCAAAGTGTGGGAAGTTTGTACGTCCTAAGATAGCAGATGTCAGGTCTCATTTCTTAAACGATGTTGGCGTGACAGATCGGACGGGAAAGCGTGTGAAAGACCGCAAGCCCGAGCGTAGAGTGGGCAACCACATGATGCCCACCAAGGTCTATGTCTTGGCCGGTGTCTTGATCTCTAGCATTCTCATGCTTTATGTGAGTTACGACTACTACCTAGGGCTTATCAGAGTGGCGCCGGACTTTCAGATATCTGCCAGTCCTAGTTCAGTAGCGCTCTACAGTTCGAAAGGGAGTTCTAACTCGACAACAGTCTATCTGACTTCGTTGAATGGTTTTCAAGCCAATGTGTCTCTGAAGATTGTGAAGGGTTTTGGAATAATAGGTGATGTGAGCTTTGATCTGGAGTCCTATAATGTGAGTTTAAGAGCGAACGGGAAAGCGCAGATTGTTTTGCGGCTGTACGTCACTTCTGCAGTGGCTCCCGGAAAGTATTTTTTCGACGTCATTGCCACTGGGAATGATCTTACACGCACAGTACGAGTCTCAGTTGATGTCCCATACTAGCCGCGCTGGTCTTTGGGACTTGAAGGCAGAAGGGCGTGGCCGTGTTTAGTGTTGTGCCTATTGTTCTTCTCCATGACCTCATCGTCCAGATCGACTGTTCATCGCACTTAAATCGACATCCGTCTAGTGTGTTTGTCGAGAAATGGAGCCCCATCAGTCAGTGACTATGGTCATCGTCTGCGTCCTGTTGGCCTTTTCAGTGAAAGCCTTCCTCAGAAAAGAGATGATAAGCCAGTTCAAGTACCTGCTATATGCCTTCTTAGGGCATATTTTGGTACTTGAGGAAGATCTTGCTGTGGTCCCTGCGAATCTAAAGGTCTTGGGCTTCTTGGTCTACTCTTGTTTGGCTACGACTGCTCTCTTGCCCGGAAGGATGAGGTTTGTCAGAAATAGGGCACGATCGAACAATGCGCTTGAGGTAGCTGGCCAGAGTGAGCTTCCCTCCAGCGATCTTGTCCAGAAGGCTAAAGATATATTGCTGGAACTGTGAGATGAGACTTTGCGGGATGAGCCACTGGACACGTTCAGAGAGTGATGTGCCAGCAGGATCGAATCGGAGAAGGCCGTTCTTCGGTCTGCTTGATTGTTCATGTTGGACCTTCGACACGCTTTATAAGCATGAACCCCGCAGCAAGTTTTGGTGAAGAGTAAACTTGGAGAAGGAGAAGAACGCTGAGGAAAGACTGGATTTCCTTGAAACTTGGGCCTATGGACTGACATCATTTGTAGTGTGCTTTATGTTGACACTTGTCGTCTCAGGGCTGAAGGGTTCGTTCAACGTGTACGACCTGGTCAATCTTATATTCGTGTTCTTGTTTGGCCTGTTTCTTCTGATCAAGATAGAGGGACGCCTCTGAGCCGAAGTCCTTAATGCTAAGCGGTTCATGCAGATCGTTCGCGGTACGCCGTTTTTGGTCTGCTTTCGTTTCCGATCGTACGTACTTGAGGTGAGTACCACTAGTTCATTCGAGATATATTGTGGGGTTGCTGAATACTCGATCACGGGGAACCCGATGAGTCCGTATCTAAGAAGCCCCTGCGAAGCGTGCAAACACTCTGTGTGGTTCAAAACGGTCTTTATAGGTTGTGCCAGAGCAAAGAGTGAAGAAGACGCAGTCTATGAACCGGTCGAGGAAGAGTGCGACCGTTTTGAGCTGTTCATTGAAAGACCGCGCGATGAAGTGTCGGTCCCTCCATCCGTAAGGTTGTCAACCAAGCGTGCTGCAAGTAGACTGTGACTTTTGGTGTTGAGGGTTTTGACTTTCCTTCTGCAACTGGCGAAAAGGAAACTTTGAATAGGGTTTGCATAGGATGGCTGAAAATCCTGAGCAGGGAAATATTCAAGGGACGTAGGCCTTATGACCGGTGGATGCGAAGATATCCAGGGGAAGGTAGAATGCCATAGGCATGATGATCAATATGACCAACTCGGCCGGAATTTTTCAGCGGGGGAGGTCCTCCACAAGAAGCTTACCGCTAGCGTCGTTGGTAAACACATCAAAATTCCCTCTCAGACAATTCCTGAGAAGCAGTCCGTAGACGAGAGAATTGTCTATAAGATTACGATTGAGAAGGATAGCTTTGTGCACACAAGACGGCAAGGTCATATAGTAATGTAATTTAGATCGTTCCGACGGACTTCTTGGTTAATGGGATGTAACGAAGGCATGGAGCCGCTGTCTAAGATTCTTTTGTTCATATTTTCCCAGTTTATTTTTGGCATTTATCATAAGATCATCCTTGTCGATTATTCCGTGTTTCAACCCGTGATATAGGCGTTCTCGTTCTAACGAATACTTCTTTCTTATGGCTTCGTCCATGTATCGGTCTTTGAGAAGTTCCTCGATCTGAATCAGGTACAACCTAACCGTCCTGTTATGTTCAGTCACAAAGCCCCGTATTTTCATCTCATTGACACCAAAAAGAAAAGAGTTGATCGCTCATAATAAATCTACCTCATTAATCTTTGAAGGTGTGTCCGCGGTGGTAATCCTCTGCAAGTTAGTTGTGCGGGGAAAAGAAGTTGTTCAGATTTTAGACTCTTGACTCTCTTCATGTGAATATAGAAGATGTCTCCGCCTTCCAGTACTTTGTATCCAATGGCTCTATATTCCTGGCCCCTCTCGTAGATTCAACGGCAGATCCAAGAACCCTCACGACATCCAACAGAACTCACTTGCAGATAAGCTTACGATGATCACCATTCACAAGCAATTCCCCCCATTGAGCATTTCCAGACCGTCAAACCCTTGATGAAACTGTGACCGACGTTTCAAATGATATCCTCAAACTTGGCCGATCAGCAGAAGTATCAGCAAAAGGCGTACCTTCGCATATAGAATGGCGGGCCCGGAGGGAATTGAACCCTCGACCTTCCCGAAACCATGGATGTCCCAAAGGCTTTACGGGTGTCCCTGCATGAGACGGATAGGAGCTTAAGAGCCTCAACCTTGCCCAAACAATGAGCGAGTCCGCCGCTCTACCTTGCTAAGCTACGGGCCCTCTAATACATGCAGATTAGGTAACTAATGGAAAGGGCTAATAACCTTTACCATTTACTTTTTTGCCTTCATATTGATTAGGGCATGAACATTAGGTTCAAAAGACACCCCTCGGCTATAGGTGCGCCACTAACTAAGTCGGTTCTGGGAACTGCTATCTCTTCAGACTCGAGAATTCATCTGAGTGTCATTGATCAGAATACTTATTTTCCAATCTGGCAGGAACAAAGAGATCAACACCGTGGCGGAGAGCTTTTCTCATCTCTTTTTTATATAGCCAGGAACTTAATAGTGAACAGGAGGTGGTCATATGCCTCAATTCTCTGTAAACCCACAACGTTTCGACCCTTACAAGAACTTTAAGTTCCGTGTCAAATGGGATGGACGTTATGTGGCAGGTGTCAGTAAAGTTGGTGCCCTCAAGAGAAAAACAGAGGTTATCGAGTGGAGAGAGGGAGGTGACCCAAGTGTTAGCCGTAAGTCACCGGGGAGGACCGAATACGCGCCCATTGTCTTAGAGCGAGGCGTAACCCATGACGTGGAGTTCGAGAAATGGGCGAACAAGGTCTGGAATTATGGTGCTGGACTCGGTTCGGAGATTTCGCTAAGCGATTTCCGTAAGGACATTATTATCGAGGTTTACAATGAAGCTGGCCAACTAGCGATCGCATACAAAATCTACCGTTGCTGGGTATCTGAATACCAAGCCCTTCCAGAGCTTGACTCCAACGCACATGCCGTGGCAATACAAAGTATCAAACTTGAGAACGAAGGATGGGAAAGAGACTATGATGTCGGCGAACCTGTGGAGCCAAGCTTCAGTGAACCTGCGTAAGCAACGCTCTGAATAAGCTGCCACGCCTACACTCCTCGTCTTGAGGTAGATAACGCTTCCACGCATCAGGCGATGCCATAAAATGAGATCCAAGCCCAAAATAACAGAACAAGAGACACACAGACCTATGGTCATTTTGGATATAGAGTTCGAGAAAGGTCTGTTCTTCATCGCGATAAGGAACATCGGTAGTGGGGCCGCATTTGGAGTCGTTCCTAGGCTCGATAGGAAGATAGTTGGCTTTGGAGGAATGAAAGAAGTAAACAACATGAATATATTCAAGGGAATCGAATACATGCCTCCTAAGAAAGAGATCAGATTTCTCCTTGATTCCGCAACCTCATACTTTGCAAGAAAGCAGCCTACACAGTTTTCGGTGCAGATCTCATACAAGGATTCTTCCAAGAGGACCTATAAAGAAAGGATCAGACACAACTTGGAGATCTACAGAGATATTCCGATTCTTGAGGGTGAAAGTGAAAGTAGTCTAAGTAGAGATCACTCATGAGATAGAATGCCCTAGACAAGATTTCAAAACAGATCACGTGCCAGCATCTTGAACTGACCTACGACCCCCTTACTTAGCATGTAAAGGTAGATTCTTCTTTTCAACTCGTTCTTGGACAATGCTCCTGCGAGTCTCCTTTTCCAAGAACCGTAAAAGCTTCTGTAGCATTCGTAGAGTTCCTCTTGCACTTCTTGCCTAGACAATGTTTCCGTCGGCATTATGGCGTGAGCCATGTCGTAGTGAGACCAATTAGAGTCTTCGATCCACCCGTTCCGTTTAGCCTCCTCAAAAAACTCTGTTCCGGGAAAAGGAGTAAGAACAGTGAAGATGGCGAAATCCGGGTCCAACTCATCTGCAAACTCTCTCAACGCCATGATTGATTTGGCCGTGTCTTTCCGTTCACCTATAACGAACATCGTATGCGCAAAGATGTCATTCTCCTTTAACAGCTTCACAGCCTTCTTCGTATCTTCTGCTGTAATACCCTTCCTGAACCTTTCAAGTGTTGAACCTTGAGGGCTCTCCGCCCCAACCATGACCCAGTGCAGGCCCACCTTTCGCATTCTAGGCAAAACATCCTTGTTCTCGATGATGTCGTCACATCTCCACTGAATGAACCACAGGAAGTCATCCCCCAACTCACGTTTGAGAAGCTCATCCGTGAGGCAACCCGCTCGTTTGCCTGAGCCGAAATTGTCATCCGTCAGCCAGATGAACCTGCTGCCGTATTCCTGATAGCAAAGCTCTATCTCGTCAGCTATCCTTGCCGGCGACTTCGCTCTCCAAGCTCCGCCCCAGTGTCGCCACTGCGTACAAAAAGTGCATCGATGTGAGCAACCTCTTGAGCCCTCGACTAACGCGTACGGAGCGTCACGGCCAGCCATTGCTGCGAAATGGTATTTGCGAATATGCTCCCGCACGAAATGGTATCCTGGATATGGAAGCTCGTTCAGATCTTCTATCAATGGACGGCAAGGGTTATGAAAAATCTCTCCATTGTGTCTGAAGGAGATTCCTCTAATTTGAGGGAAAGACGGTTTCTCCTCGGTTTTCTTGACAAGTTCTGCAAGGGTCTGTTCTCCTTCTCCCCGAACGATGACATCAATCTCAGGATATGCTTGCAGGCTTTCTTGGGCTGTCTCTGTAAAATGCTGACCACCAGTGACCGTGAGGATATCCGGATCCACTTTCTTGGCTGTTTCAACGGTTCTGACGACCACATAAGTGTTGCAGGTCGCTAACGCACTCGAAGCCACGATATCAGGATCGGATGATTCAATTCGGCTTTCCAGTCCTTTCCAGTCTACTTGTTGAGCGTTGCAGTCCAACACCTCGATCTCAACGTCCTCGACTTCTCTTTCTAGGTATGCTGCAAGCTGGAGAATCCCGTATGGAGGTGGCAGATATTCTCCCATAACAAACCAGAAGCTCTTCGGCGGCTCCACGAACAAGACTTTCAAAGGCATGCATCCAACCTTAGCCTTTCTCAGAATGGGTTCAAGGCGTTAAAATAGTTTTATTTGTGCTGAAAAGAGAATGTCTGAAATAAATGTATCGAGAACTGCAAGGCTCTTCAGCTGGAATCCGACCCGACAAAGCTAATAACCTTTTTCTTCAGATATTCTAGGTGTGCCAATCTCGAGAATTCGTTTTCTGTACGGAGGAATCTAGCATTGGGTGAGCTTGTCTTTGTGGGTTTGGGACTTTTCGACCACCACGACATATCGGTTCATGGACTTAACGAGGTCAAGGAAGCCGACTTCGTCTTTGCTGAGTTCTACACGAACCTCATGGCTGGGCTTTCTCTGGACTCGTTCGAAGAAGAGGTCGGAAAAAGAGTCACTGTTGTTTCAAGGAAGATGTTAGAGGACGAGAATGGGGAACAAGTCCTGCAGAAAGCGGAGGGTGGAAGGGTTGCCTTCTTAGTTCCGGGTGACCCACTGATCGCGACCACTCACGTAGACTTGAGAATCCGAGCTGAGAAACGAGGCATAAGAACGCGACTCATCCATGGCGCCTCTATCATTTCGGCTGTCATTGGACTTTCAGGCTTACAGAACTACCGGTTTGGCAGAAGCGTGACAATCCCCTTCCCCGAAGGCGGATCATTCTCTGAAACTCCCTACACCGTGATCGCCGAGAACAAGGCAAGAAACCTTCACACCCTGTGCTTTCTTGACATCCAAGCCGAGAAGAAGAGATACATGACCATCAACGAAGCATTGAAACTGCTATTGGGTTTGGAAGAGAAGAGGAAGCGAAGAATTGTTACGCTGGACACTCTAGCCGTCGGTGCTGCAAGAGTAGGGACTGTTGAGGCTTCGGTAAGAGCTGAAAAGGTGAGGCACTTGATTCGGTTCGACTTCGGTGGTCCTCCACACGTGCTGGTTATGCCATCGGAGAAGCTTCATTTCATGGAGGCTGAGGCTCTGATAACCTTCACCCAAGGCCCAGAATGGGTCAGGGAGATGGCTCAATGACCGAGACCTTGCTGCGAGAGTTGTCTTCGAGATACATCCAGAAGACTAGCCACGTCCTCAAGGAACTGAAATTTGCTGAGCGGCCGTTGAGCATAGACAAACCACAAGTTGAAGTCATTACAGAGGAGGCCAAGAGGTACGCACGGGATGCGAAGTATTATCTGGATGGAAACAGATTAGAGACCAGTCTGGCGTCTATTGCATATTGCGAGGGACTCTTGGACGCATTGCGCATGCTGGGGTTAGTTAAGTTCTCATGGTAGATGAAGTGATATGGCTAATGAGAAGAAAGGAAAGATTGTGTTGGCTTCGGGCGTGTTCGATCTCCTTCATTATGGGCATGTGTATTATCTGACGAATGCAAAGAAGGCTGGCGGCGAGAACGCTAAGCTCGTAGTCATAATAGCAAGGGATGCCACCGTCGAAAGGCTGAAGGGGACAAAACCCGTCATCTCTGAAGATCGAAGAAGAGCCCTTGTCGAGTCTCTGAAGGTTGTTGACGAAGCGGTTCTGGGCTACGAGGACATGGACATGGTCAAGGTAATAGAGAAAGTGAAGCCAGACATCGTTGCCTTGGGTCACGACCAGTTGAACGTTGAGGAAGAACTGAACCAGCACATGCTCAAGAACAAGCTGAACGTTCAGGTTGTGAAGATTGGCAAGTTCGAGGAGAAAGACCTGGTCAGCTCTTCACGGATAAAGAAGAAGATAGTGGAGAACTACCGCAGAAACAAGGCCTAGCACCTCCCTGAGCGAGGCAACTGCTGCTATCATCACCAGACTTGAACGCGCGAAAGCCCTAAAGAAAGTTCCAGCGCGGTTCAGATTTGCGGAAAAAAGACTCCATATAAAAAATGACCAAAGCGCCGAGCTGAAGAAGAAATCTACCGCAACCTGATCAGGCACCTAAGCTGCCCGCATCAGCTATTGAGAACTAGAAAGGTGACTGCCTAAACTCAAGCCTCTTCGCTTTCACGTTTGCTGAAGTACTTTATGAAGCCAAGTTCTGTGTAACCACATTTCTTGAACAAACTCTTGGAAGCCTCGTTGGAGTCAACTATCAAGGCAGCAAAGACCTGTACCCCTCGTTTCCGCAGTACCTCTTCCGCTTCCGCAATCAGGGCTCTCGCAATCCCCTTTCGCCTGAAGCCGGGATCCACAGACAACCGGTTTATCCAGCCTTTCCTTCCATCACTACTTGCGATAGCAGAACCGATCAGCCGGGAGCCCTCGAAAGCCCCGATGAAGAAGTCGGGGTTCTCCTTCATCTGAGCCTTGATCAACTGTCTGCTGTCTCTGCCGCAGCCCCTGATATGCAATCCTGCTTTTCTCCAGAGCTGAACCAGTTGTTCATAATCATTGATAGTCAAAGCCCGGATCTGGATGTCGAACGCCTCCTGAAGTGCGCGGACAAGATGCTCTGATCTCAGAACGGGCTAAAGCTTACTCTCTGAACGCCGGGATGACGTTCTCTGCGAAAAGCCTTGCCCCATCCATCTCTGGAAAATCCGCGAAGCGTAATATGAAGTGTTCGATGCCAAACTTGGCGTATTCTGAGACCTTTTCTGTGACTTCATCAGAGTTGCCAACGATGAAGTTGTCCTCGGCCCCCCGCGAGATGAAACCACTCGCCGAAGCTAGACGTCTCGCTTCTTCACTGGTCTCAGCGATTGCGACAATACTTCCCAAAGTCTTAACGATAGTGGCAGGGTCTCGGCTAACCTTCCGGCAGTGGCTTTCGAGTACCTCCAGTTTCTGCTTGTAGGTCTTCGGGGAAATGTTTGGCAGGTTCCACCAGTCGGCATGGCGGGCGACGACCGTTAAGGTCAGTTTCTCCCCACCGCCGCCTATCATTATCGGCGGGACCGGTTCTGGCCTTGGGCTGCAAGCAGCCTCCTTGATCTCGTAGTATCTGCCCTTGAAAGTGACTCTGCCTTCGGTCCAGAGCTTCCGTATTATCTGAACTCCTTCTTCGAGCTGTTGGATTCGGATTTTTGGCACCGGGAACTCGTAGCCGTACGCAATGTATTCATCTTCCTTCCATCCCGCGCCGATGCCGAGCACAAACCGTCCCTTAGTTAAGGCTTGGAGAGTTGCGCCCATCTTTGCGACCAAAGCCGGGTTCCTATAGGAGTTGCAGAGTACTATATTGCCAAAAGTCAGTCTAGGAAACCTGCCGGCGAGATAGCTTATTGCTGTGAAGGCTTCCAGAACGGGCGTAGTCTCGGGAACGAATCTTGCCCAAGGCAAGAAGTGATCGTCAACCCATGCTGAATCAAAACTGCCCTCCACTGTAGAAACAAACCTCAACACATGTTCCACGAACTCATTGCTGCTGGCGCCGTCCACCGGGAAAGTCGGAACCCTCAAACCGAACTTCATTTTCCCAACCTTTTCACTCCGACAGAACACGTAC
>Ga0315307_1000827_pt1 | contig 13553 bp, 14 predicted proteins | sample TDP2_MG_FD_203079 | JGI IMG/M metagenome (GOLD analysis project Ga0315307, IMG submission 203079) | Freshwater sediment microbial communities from Lake Towuti, South Sulawesi, Indonesia - TDP2 | ecosystem: Environmental > Aquatic > Freshwater > Lake > Sediment | place: Indonesia: South Sulawesi... | reverse complement strand
AAAATCAAGGCGAAATTGAGGAGGGGGCATTAGTTCAGGGTGGGGTGTCAATTGGCGAGAACACTATTGTCAAAAAAGGATCTGTATTAAAAGGGCCCTCAATAGTCGGGAAATGTTGTGAAATTGGGCCAAACACGCATTTAGGCCCGTATACAAGCGTGGGGGACAATTGTAAAATCGTGAACACAGAGATTGTAGAGTCAATTGTCATGCGTGGCACATCCATAAATTGTAGGAAGAAAATCTTGGATAGCATAATCGGGATGGACGTGAAAATTCTTGAGAACGAGAACATTCCTTGGGCGTGTCGCTTTTTTATTGGGGATAGTTCAGACGTGAGAATTTGATGGGCAATATGTAAGGCTTTATGAATGCCCGTTGAACTAAAAAAATAGATTGGGGATATAAATGAAGGTGCTTGTAACTGGGCACACCGGGTTCATAGGCAGCCGCATGTTTAGTTTGCTAAGAAGAAAGAAATCGGTGAAACCAATAGGATACTCAGGAGGCACCGGGCAAGACATTTTTGATATGGCCCGTTTGAAAAAAGCTGTTAAAGGATGCGACCTCGTTTACCATTTTGCTGCCGAAGTCAAGCCCGCGGGCAGCGTGAACAACCCGGTCGAGACCATCAACGTTAACGTCAAGGGGTGCCTAAACGCCTTAGAAGCCTGTAGGGAGTTTGACGTCCCAATTGTTTATCCTAGTAGTTCTCTGATATACGGGGAATCCAAGGAGCCCATCAGGGAAGATTTTCCTTTGAATCCACCTAACCCATATGCCGCCAGTAAAGCCGCTGCGGATCGAATTTGCTTCGCATATTACAAGACATACGGACTAGATGTCAAAATAGTGCGTTTGTTCAACCTCTATGGGCCCGGACAGCAGTTGGATAAAATGATACCAACCTTTTATTTCCAAGCGATAAAGAACGACCCCATCACAGTTTACGGTGAGGGAAAAGAGGCGAGAGACTACATTTTCATAAACGACGCTATCGAGGGGCTGTGGTTGGCCCGGAAATTGACAGCTGGGGGGGTTGTAAACTTAGCCACGGGCAGAAAAACGACGAATTTATCTGTCGCCAAACTGATCCTAAAGATGACAGGGAGCGATTCTAAGATATTGTTTGTGAAGTATCCTGAGAAGTTTGGAACCATCAGAAATCAGGTCGGTAGCTTTGAAAACGCGAGAAAAATGCTTGGTTGGACTCCAAAAGTTAGGTTAGAAGAAGGACTGAAGAAAACAATAGATTGGCTAAGAAGCCTCGGGATATGAATAGATGAAAAAAAAGATGGCTCCATCGGAAAAAATCAGGGACGAGATCTTCAAGAAAATAACAGAATATTTCAATATTGTAAAGAAGGACAAAAAGTTCGTTCCAGGAAGAGATACAGTAAGTTACTCCGGGACCGTTTCCGACGAAAAAGAAGCCATCTCAATGGTTGATTCCATTTTGGGTGGGTGGTGGGGTCTGAGTTCTAAAGGAAGAGAATTTGCTAAGAATCTTTCGCTTTACCTCGGAGTTTCAAGGACGGTTTTGGTAAACTCAGGGTCATCCGCCAACTTGATAGCGTTATCTACCTTGAAGTCCAAGAAAGTCAAGGAACCCATCGAGAAAGGAAGTGAAGTAATAACCCCTGCGGTCACCTTTCCGACGACCCTTAATCCAATAATCCAAAACAATCTCATGCCCGTGGTAGTAGATGTCGACCTAGAAAGCTACAACATCAATATTGAGATGTTGAAGGAATCAATAACACATAAAACCAAGGCAATTATGCTGCCTCACACACTCGGCAATCCAAACGACATGGATGCCATATCGGATATTGTCGAGGATAATGGTCTTTACCTGATCGAAGACAACTGCGACGCTCTGGGTTCTGAGTTCGATGGCAAAAAGACTGGCAGCTTTGGAGTCATGTCGACCTGCTCATTTTACCCAGCACATCACATAACGACGGGGGAAGGTGGGGCCGTATGCATCGTGGAAAATGATGAGCCACTGTACAGGGCTGTCAAATCTCTCAGGGACTGGGGTAAGGACTGCTGGTGCGAAAGCGACGAAAAATCCCCAAATGGCGCTTGCGGTCGGAGATTCGAGTGGGAAGTTGACGGAATAAGGTACGACCATCGATACCTGTACAGCGAAATTGGATATAACCTAAAACCTACCGAAATACAGGCCGCGATGGGTTTGGAACAATTGAAGAAGTTGGACGATTTCAACGCCAAAAGAAGGGAGAACTTTAGTTATTTGCACAGGAAATTAAAAAAGTACGAAAATCACCTCTCCTTCATGAAGGCGCACAAGAAGGCTAACCCCGCTTGGTTTGCTTTCCCAATCGCTGTAAGAAACGGTGCTCCATTCTCTAGAGCGGACCTCGTTAAACACCTGGAGTCTAATAAGGTACAGACTAGAGCAATATTTGGTGGGAACATAATAAGGCAGCCGGCGTACAATGGTTGTAAATTCAGAGTCTGTGGATCCTTAGAGAACTCTGATAAAATCATGAGGGATGCCTTCTTTATCGGGGTCTATCCAGGCATTGGGGAAGCACAGTTGCAACACGTCGTCAAGGCTTTTGATTCGTTCTTCGAGGGGGTTGCCAAATGAAAGTATTGGTTACTGGTGGGGCAGGTTTCATTGGGAGCAACTTAGTCAGGTTTCTCCTCAATGAACATCCCGATTACAGGGTAATAAATGCGGACAAGCTTGGAGTGGGCTCGAACGTGCAGAGTTTGGATGACTTAAAAAGCGACAAGAAATACAAATTCATAAAGAGCGACACGAGCGATCCCAAGTTTGCCGGTCGGGTTATTAAAGACGTGGAAGCCGTATTCAACTTGGCAGCAGAGTCCCATGTCGACAGGAGCATTGCCAATCCATTTTTGTTCCTTCAAAGTAATACTATCGGAACTTTCAATCTTTTGGAAGCCATGAGGAAATCAAATGAAGATGCCAAATTTGTCCAGGTTTCAACTGATGAAGTTTACGGGGAGATAGACGCAGGCTCGTTCGATGAAAATGTTTTGCTAAAGCCATCGAGTGCCTATGCGGCTTCGAAGGCTGCGGCTGATCTCTTTTGTTTGGCCCACTTCAAAACCTATGGATTGAAGATTGTAATTACACGATGTACCAACAACTTTGGACCATATCAATTCCCGGAGAAACTGGTGCCAAAGACAGTTGCTCGAGCATCGATGAACCTACAAGTTCCAATTTACGGTTCAGGTAAAAACGTCAGGGATTGGATATACGTGCTAGACCATTGCAAGGCCTTGGACATAGTGCTTCAGAAGGGCAAAGTCGGGGAGATTTATAACATATCCTCCGGTAATGAATTGGAGAATATTGAGATAGTTAAAAAGATACTACGCATCATGAATAAACCAGAAAAACTGATCACTTTTGTCGAAGATAGGCCAGGCCACGACATTAGATACAGCTTGGATTCCTCTAAAGTCAGGGGTGAGCTAGGATGGAAACCAAAATATAGGTTCGACGAGGCCCTTAGGTCAACCGTCGAATGGTATCTTGAAAATAAGTGGTGGTGGGAAAGTTTGGCCACTGATGAAGTAATCCATCCCACACCTTGGAACCTCAAATGGTAAGATAGCCTCCGCGAGCAAGATATTGACCCTCGCAAGCGCTCTCCAATTTACGTTTACCTTAAATTTAGTCGCGCGCGATAATTATGGCGGGAAGTGAGAACGTGGGGGAAATAAACGTGCTCCAAACAGTCGACATCCTTGGTTTAGGAAGCGATGCAAAAAACGTGTTGATGACCGTAAGGCACTTCGACAAAAAAATTTTCAACGTTTCAGTTTGCGTGTTGACCCCAGGAGGCGAGAGGGAGAAAGAAATAAGGAAGCTGGGAATCAAACTCTATACCGTCAACGGGGATCCAGAAAAGTTCGCCGAATTGATTAGAAAAAAGAAAATTCATGTAGCTCATTTTTCACTCGGCGAGAAGCAGTTCTCTATATTTGCCAAGGCTGCAATAAAAGGTGGGGCCTTGACAATCCTTCTGTTGGACTCGATGGAGAAGATGGTCGATCCAGAACTCACCAATTTGTTCGATCGTCATTCGGTCAGCAAGATGTGTGCCCTCCGCTACAAGAAATGGTACAAAGTGTCTAATGAAGAATTTCACAACCATCACATGGTGGCCTATCTTCCGATTGACGTGGAAGAAATAGACAGTTTCAGATTATCCGATGATGAGATTTTAAGCAGGAGGAAGAAACTTAAGATAGGACCAAACGATTTGGTGCTTGGCAGAATTGGAAGGCCAGATGTTGGGAAATGGGACGATATCCTGATTGACATGATGCTTCATCTTATCAAAAAAGTCCAAAACGTGAAGTTTTTGAGCATGGGGACCCCGGAAGCTAAGAAAGAAAAGATTAGAAGTAGAGGATTGGAGAAGTACTTTGTTTTTCTAGACCCAGTACCATCCGACAAAGCCGTGATAGAGTTTCTGTGTCTAATCGATATTCTCGCGTATTCCTCTGTAGCTGGTGAATCATTTGGCCGCTCGATGGCGGAAGCCATGGCATGCAGAAAACCGTTGGTGGTCGTTTCCAAACCCCTCGTTGACAACGCGCAAGTGGAACTGGTGGATAATGGAAAGACTGGCTTCGTTGTTTACTCCCCAAATGCATTTGCCGAGGCGATTGCCTACCTTGGATCAAACAAAGATTTGGCTAGGAGAATGGGGTTAGCAGGATACGAGAAAGTGAAAAGAGAGTACGAGGCCAAGAAATCCACAAGGATGTTGGAAAAACGCATTCTAGAACTCTTAAGGGCGAAAGGGGTGGAGGTACCCAAAAAAATACTAAAACGCTATGAGAAAATTCATTATTTTCCTTCAAGAGAAGAGATAAACAATTTCGAGTTTGAGTACGAGCGAAGACTTAAAGATTGTTTTGGAAAACCAGACTTTATCAAGATTCTTATTGGAAAGTACGTAGCTTTCAGCTTCTTGATGCAAAAATTTATTCGAAGTTCTAAGCTGACAGCCATTAGAAATATGATAATACGATCTTCAGGCGCGAGGTAAACAGATATCATAAAGGCCACAAGAATTAAACTGTTCGTCCCTGCCATACCAAGAAAGTGTTAAAATGGATAAAATTGCAGGTTCGAGCGCATCCTGAAATTCGGCAAAAATTAATAAGACATCAGAGATTTCTTAGTGGGGATTGACCATTTATAGAGCAAGGACAGACAGCTGTGGGGCATCTTCTTGGAATCTTCCCTATCCACTTATGGGATTGGCAGCACCCGATTCAAGAACCCCGTTATGTGGGCACTTCTAACCAAAATCGATGAAACACTTGGCGATGCTAGGAATAGAATTGTTTTCGATGTTGGATGTGGGACTGGCGCAGGGTCTATATTCTAGCCTTTGAGAGTGTCAAAGTAAGGGATTTCGATGTAGATCCACGCGCGATCCATAATTGTCGTGAAAATTTAAAGAAAATTGAGGTAGATGTCGATGCGAATTCTATGTCCGGGATGTCCAAAAGAGACTTCCCGCCAAGTACGGTGAAACGGTAGATTTCATTCTTTGCGATATTTAGATTTTCGTTTTTCCCATAATTTTGCATGTTTAACAAAATCATAAAAAGCGGCAAAAATAGCCGCTGTGAAACCATGAAGCCCATCTTTGAATCCCGCCTTTGAGAAATATTGTCTAAAAAACACGCCGATGGGAGAGTAAAAAGCGGGCCCAACGCTAAACTTTAATCCCTTTTCTTCCATTTCGTTTGCTTCAAGAGCCGTATAGAAATCCATTTTATTTATCCACTCCGAAACAGTTTTGAAGTTATAATGAAGTAATGAATTCTCTAGATAACCTACTTTTCCGTCTATCCTGAGTGCATCGTGAAGGCCTTTTGGGTAACTACCCTTCCCTTTTCTGACCATCTTTGGCTCATATTCGTACCACCCCCCGTGTCTCATCCATTTTCCAAGGAAGTTACATTCTCTTATTACGGAGTAACCGTCGAAATGCTTGTCGTCTTTCCTCAAAATCTCCTTGAGCTTTGCCGCGAGCTTAGGCGTCACAATTTCGTCCGCATCGAGCACCAATATCCAATCACCCGTTGCCTTCTCCATACCCAAATTTTTGTTAAGGTTTATGCACTTTGAATTATCATTCAAAAAAATCTTCTTCGTGTATTGCTTCGCGATTTCAACGGTTTTATCCGTACTGAACGAATCCACGACTATGATCTCGTCAGCCCACTTGACGCTCTCCAAACATTGCTTGATGTTTTCTTCCTCATTTTTTGTGATTATCACAACGGATAGTTTCGCCATATCCGCCACCTTACCCCAATTGATTTATTTCATGTTATCTCTTTATCTTTGCTAAATACATCGTGGGTTTTAACCAGGGTATCGCACGTTTAAATTCGCGCCTAGGCAATGTGTAGTACTCCCTGCTTTCAGCCACATTAAATTTAGAAAGGATTCTTTCCCACCCCTCTTTTGACAGAAGCCGCTCGTTACCCACGTCTTTGTGGCCATAATGGTTGTTGGGAACGCTAAGCACCACAATTGGCGCAATGCGCAATTGCTCCTTGAGTAATGCAATAATCTCTTCATTAGAAAAGTGTTCAAGAAAACCTTGGTGATAAACTAGATCAAATGAATCACCTTTGAAGCCCAATTTAAATGCATCTTGCTTGATGAACTTCACCTTTCCGCTGAAAAGTTTATTGTGTTTTTTTGCCAACTCTATGACTTTTCCATTACTGTCTATGGAGGTTACTTTAAAGTTGAAATGCGACAAAAAAATGCCCAAAGTTCCGGAGCCAGACCCAATTTCTAAAATCCTCTTTGGCCTTTCAATAAAGATCTCGCTTAAAAGTGTTGAGTGATTAGCAACGTTGCCTATGAAATCCTCCATCGTGTTCTCCGTTTTATAAACTTCCTCCCACTTTTTCATGCCATCACTTCGCACAATTAAAGGTGGTCGGTATTTTTAAATAAGCCACATAGGTTCGGAATTATCGCGGAGATATCGATCGCGGTGAGAGCAGATGAAGGAAGCTGGAAAGAGTAGGTGGAGAAGATTTTTATTGGTGGGCGGAAAATTACCTAAAGGGACCTTATGCGAAACAGACCCTTTGTCAGCCATTACCTCCAAGAGCTGGAATCGGTAATTAAGCGCATATCACAGGAGGATATCGACGGGGTAATAGAGATTCTGTATGGAGCGTGGAAAGGCGAGCGACAAGTTTTCTTGGCGGGGAACGGTGGCTCAGCCGCGACGGCAACACACTTTGCAAGTGACCTATCGAAGTTCGCTTCGGTAGAGGGCAAGAAAAGGTTTAAGGCAATGGCTTTGACAGAAAACATGTCTCTAGTAACGGCGCTAACTAATGACTTGGGATGGGAAAACGTCTACGTCGAGCAACTAAAGAACTTGATGCGTAAGGGCGACATTTTAATTGTCATTAGCGTCCACGGGGGCGCTGGAGCCGAGAAGGCTGGCCCCTGGTCCCAAAACCTTCTGAAGGCGGCCAAGTTTGTCAAGGATAACGGTGGAAAGGTCGTGGGGCTAGCAGGCTTTGACGGCGGCGTCTTGAAGCAAATCGCCGATGCATGCATAGTCGTGCCCATAAATTCCACGCCACATGTGGAGGGGTTCCACTCGGTGCTGGCCCACCTCATTTGTGCGAGGCTCCGCGAGTTGATAGCTGAATCCTAGGAAGCGTTGCACGTGAGGGCCGTGTTTTTAGACAGAGATGGTGTGATAAACGAGATCGTTTATTTCCCAGAGCTCGGCGTGTTGGACTCTCCCCTTAACCCCAGACAGTTCAAGCTGCTGCCCAATGTTGCCAAGGCGATTAGAATTTTCAACAGGTTGGGTCTGAAAGTTGTCGTTGCATCAAACCAGCCGGGCATGGCAAAGGGCAAGATGACGAGGGAACTTTTTGAAAAAACTCGGTTGAAAATGAGAAGGGAGCTCAGGAAGGGTGGCGCGCATATAGATGCCGAATATTACTGTTTTCACCACCCGTCCGCGAAGTATGCAAAATATAGAGTCAGGTGCAGGTGCAGGAAGCCCAAACCCGGCCTTCTTTTAAGGGCAGCTAAGGATCTTGGGCTGGATCTCTCGAAAAGTTACCTCTTGGGCGACAGTTTGACAGATATCGAGGCGGGCAAGGCGGTCGGCTGCAAGACTTTCCTGATAGGTTATTTAAAGAGTTATCTAGCTAAGTTAATTGAGGATAAAGGTGTCAGACCAGACTTCATCGTGCCGAGCTTGCTGCACGCGGCGAAAATCATCAAAAAAGAGGTAAGTTAGTTGGAGATATTCCTCGACACAGCTAGCGTGAAAGAGATAAGGGAAATACTGCCGTGGGGCATCATAACCGGCGTGACAACCAATCAAAAAATCTTCCTAGCAGAGAAGGGCGTCAAGTTCGAGGATAGAGTTCGTGAGATATTGTCGCTCGTGGATGGCTCGATCAGTATAGAGCTAACAAAGACTAAGGGCTCCTTCGATGATCTTATCAACGAGGCTAGGGGGTACGCCAAGTGGAATCCCAAGAATGTCACCATCAAGGTTCCAATGTACCCCGATGGCATGGGGATGCGGATCGTCAGCAAGCTGAAGAAGGAGAACATCAAAACGAACATGACTGTTATGGTAAACACAAATCAAATTATGTTGGCAGCGAAGGCGGGGGCCACTTATGCGAGCATCTTCTTCGGCCGCTCGAGGGATGCTGGGATCGACCCGGTGAGGGTAATCCGGGAATCTAAACTTATAATCGAAGAAGGTGGGCTTGACACGAGAATCATCGTTGGTTCCATAAGGAAGCAGGAGGATGTGACGGAGGCTGCCGTGGCAGGGGCGCATGTAATCACCATCCCATACAAGATATTGATGCAAATGGTATACCACCCGAAGACCGAGGAAACGATAGCCGAATTCGACCGTTGTTGGGCGGAGTTTAAGCAGGCGGAAAAGGGTTCATCTAAAAAAATCAGATTTTGATTTGTCCGGAAGAAACTAGTCTTTTAAGCTCTTTTAGTCCCTTCTGGGATCCAACCTCATAAAATCGCTGTTGGGTTTCAAAAGCAAGCAATTCCCTTCGCCCAATCAACTCTTGATAAAACTCCTCCAAATCGATAACTTTTCCTTTCGGAACTAGGCCAAGAGCCTTTTTCCTTAAAACAGAAACTCCAAAATCGATATAGACCATGTCTGGCGCTCTCCTTCGCTTATCGTAAACTTTTATCAAATCCCCCTCAACGACGACATTACTTTTGTCATATCGGTTAAAATTTTTAAACACAACCATTAACCCAAGTTTGTTGAACTTTTTGAAATATCTCATAACCTCTCGATAGTCCAAAATAAGGTAAGCATCCCCATACGTGACAAAAAATGTATCGTCGAGCAAATCCCAAGCGTTTTTAAGGGCTCCGGCCGTGCCCAAGAGCTTTTCAGTTTCTTCGCTGTACTCGATTTTGACTCCAAATCCCTTTCCATCGCCAAAATAGTCTTTGATTTTCTCACCGAGATAACCGACACACAACACGATATCGGAAATTCCACCTTGTCTAAGCAGGTTTAGCTGATGTTCCAAAAATGGTTTGCCCTGAATCGGGACCATAGATTTTGGGATTTCCTTGGTTAACGGTTTTAGCCGTGTGCCCAGCCCTCCTGCGAGGATAACCGCCTGCATCATCTCGCCTCGACTTGCCTATACCAAATTTCCATTGGATTTTGGGTAGCCTTTCCTAAATACTGCGCTAATCGGCTTGGCAGCGCCATTCAAGTTTAAATATAAACATGTAGCGTGTTTGTATAGGTGATCATCTGAAGATATTAATTACTGGCGGGGCGGGGTTCGTCGGCTCGAACATAGCAAAGGAGGCCATTAAAAAAGGGTGGGAAGTCCGCGTCCTCGATAATTTTTTCCTTGGCTCGTCGGAAAACCTCACCGGCATAATCGACGAAATTGAGTTGATACGGGGCGACATCAGAAACGAAAAACTAGTGAAGAGGGCGACCCGGGGCATTGACTACATTTTTCATCAAGCCGCGGTTTCCTCATCGCAGATGTTCGTGCCAGATCCAAGCCTTGGGATCTCGGTGAACGTCCAAGGCTTCTCTAATCTATTGCGTTATGCCCACGAGAATGGTGTTCAAAGGGTAGTCCACGCATCGACCTCTACCATTTACGGTACCCTCCCAACCCCCCACAGGGAGGATATGCGCATAGAGCGAACCCCGAACTTCTATGCGATGACCAAGCTGGCCAGTGAATATTTAGCAAAAACATTTACCCTTGATCGCGGCCTTGAAACAGTCGGTCTCAGGTATTTCAGCATTTACGGCCCCGGGGAGAAACCCAAGGGAGAGTACGCAAACCTAATCACCCAATTTCTTTGGTGGATGAAAAAAGGAGAAAGACCGGTAATCTATGGTGATGGCTCTCAAACAAGGGATTTTACTTACGTGAAGGATGTCGTCAGGGCGAACTTTCTGGCGGCGAAGAGGAAAAACGCCTCTGGAGAAGTTTTTAACGTCGGAACTGGGGAGTCGGCCAGCGTGAACGCTGCGACCGCCCTGCTCAACAAATATCTAGGAACGGATATAAAGCCCAAGTACGCACGGAACCCTATAAAAGGTTACGTTTATCACACCAAGGCAGACATGACCAAGTCCAAAAAGCTCCTGGGGTTCAAAGCCGAGATACCGTTCGAAAAAGGCCTCAGGATGTTAGTAAGGTGTTACGAATAGAAATCCAGAAAAAGCTTTAACAAGTTAACCTTGTTCGGATGACCTTTTTATCCCGATAAACTTCCTCGCAACTCGAAGCAACCATTCCGGGAATGGCACGGTATTTTTTAACAGTAGGAGGTCGTCCCATGTCAAGGCTCTCGTGAGCAATACCCATGCCCCGTAAAAGAGCAAGCTCGGTATCATAACAATGAAAAGCTCAAGGAGAGGTGATAGGCTTATGATCAACTTTAACACTGAAACCATCAGCAGGGTAAGTAAACCCCCAATCAGTCCTTTGATGAGAGGCAATGAAGGAATTGTGAACTTGACGTATTTTCGCGTGAAATTAAGTGAGAGCGAGAGGCCGACCAGCATAGAGAGGAAAGTCGCTGCCGCTGCACCTTCGACGCCGTAAGGGAGAATCAAAAGGAGGTTCAACGCGAAATTTAAGCACCCCATGATGACCATGACCACAGTAATAATGGCCGGTTTTCCTATTCCCAAAATCATCCTATTTGAAATTGTGTAAATCGTTTGGACAATTGCTGTAAGCGCAAGAATTTGTAGGGCAGCAGCCGCGGCAAGGTACTCAGACCCAAAGAGCAGGGAAATTACCACGCTAGGAAAGGCTATGATGATAAGCGCGGCGGGAGCGATAAAGATGAAAGAAAACTTTATGAGCGCCTGCATCGCCTCCCCGATGAGCTCATGCTCCCGCCTGGCCCAAAGTTCAGAAATCATCGGGAAGAGAATAGCCCCCATAGCCGTTGGGAAATATAGCAATAGGTTCGCGGCTGGATACGCAACTTGATAAAAGGCTACTTCGGGAAGTGAACGGAACATCGCGAGCACCAGTGTACCCATATAGCCGATTATTGCGCCTGCTAGTGCGCCGATTAACACCGGCAATGCAAACGCGAATAATTCTTTAAGTAATTCCTTGGAAATTTCAAGTTTCGCCCTTATAATGCTGGCATGTCTCTTTATGAAAAGACCAGTCGCAATGATCACAGTTATCCCCAAACCTGTTAAATACGCAAGCGCAACATTTGCAACATTGGAACCCAAAATCCAAAGTAAAAGAAAAGCAAAAATTAAGGGAAGAAATATCTCAAAAAATCCCAGTAGTGAGTAAGGCACAATATCTTGAAGCCCTTGAAATGTCCCTTTTAACGTATAGAAAATAGCCTGGAATAAGAACCATCCACTTAGAACTTTAATTACCATTGATGCCTCGACCGTTCCGAAAACTGTGAGGGCTATTTGATCGGAAAAAACGATCAAAATAAAAGCTACGGAAATCGAAAAAAGTACTTGCACAAGCATTAGGGTAGTCATAGACGATTTTATCGGATTAAACTGTTTTTGAGCAACGAATTTTGGGATGGACCGTACAACAGCTTGACCAACGCCTAAATCGCGGAAGGCGCCAAACATTGAAACGAGCATAAACACACCAATGAATAGACCATAGCCCGCATCGCCCAGTGTGCGGGCGAGGAATACACGAAAGAGGAAGCCTGCCACGCCAGAAAAGACTAACGAAATGAAAACAACGGTACTTCCCTTAACAAAGCGCCTGGCATAGTTTTTCTTAGCTTCGGATGTAGCTTCAACCATAATTTTCCACCTCTCCCAGCAAGATGTGATAACCCTACCGACATTTAAAATCTCATTCAGGTTGCCGAGACAATCGTCCAACGAAGATTACGCCGTTCAATCCCTCACTGTGTCTTCCCATAAACATAGCCGCGGTCATTTGTCCAGATTTTCATTCCCTTCGATTTCAGATAGGAAGAGATTTTTTGAAGCTCTGAACTTCCGTCGGGCAATGGATGGTAGGCCGCAATTGCCAGTTTAACATTTGGCTTGCGCAATATTTTTTCGGCCCCTTTCAGGACATCCAATTCAGCTCCCTCAACATCGATTTTTATGAAATCCACCTTTGCAAGTCCCAACCCCGCAGCAATGTTATCCAAGGTATCCATATCAACATCAATGGAACTTGGCCGGATAGGCAAGAGAGAATGTCCCCGAGACCCAGGGCTCACGTAAAGTTTGACCTTCCCTTTGTGGTTTCCCGCGGCTTTCGTCACGACCACGACATTCTTGAACCCATGTTTCTTCACATTTTCAGATAGCAACGCCGCATTTTTAGGTTCGGGTTCTATTGCCACAACCAAACCGTCGTTCCCGACCGCTTTTCTGGCTTTCACTGTGAACAGCCCTACGTGAGCCCCGACATCTAGGACCACCTTGCTATTCTTGACGTTGAAAATCTCTTCGTAAATTTCATCGTGATAAATCTCAATAAAAACTCTCCAACCACCCTCGGGAACGAGCACCTCAGCCCCAAACCCGCTTGCGAGATATACACCTTTCCTTACACGTTTAAGATGAATTCCGTACATAAGCCGCAACCATGGGGGAATAAACGGGGATTCTTTATTCAAAATTGTTTTATCTAAGATGCTTATGAGAAAACGCCTCGGTCTAGGAGGCAGGGCTTTGTAAAATTCGATTAACACCATTTCACCATACCAATACTGTACCGCTACATTATAAGAGGTACGAGCGAAGGCTCAAGGATTGCGTTTGAAGCCAGATTTGATCAAAATTCTCGTTAGCAAGCATGTAGCGTTTAGCCCGTTAATGCAGAAATTCATTAAGAGGGTTAGGTTAACTGCCTCCAGAAATTTGATTATGGAGGTCGATGAAAAAATAAGGGTAGCTGCTGGATGGTGGGTGTTGGTATAAATTCTATTCGTGTTCTTTGCTCCACTTGTAAAT
>Ga0315307_1000824_pt1 | contig 13562 bp, 10 predicted proteins | sample TDP2_MG_FD_203079 | JGI IMG/M metagenome (GOLD analysis project Ga0315307, IMG submission 203079) | Freshwater sediment microbial communities from Lake Towuti, South Sulawesi, Indonesia - TDP2 | ecosystem: Environmental > Aquatic > Freshwater > Lake > Sediment | place: Indonesia: South Sulawesi... | reverse complement strand
CAGTGAGAGGCACAGGTGAACTGAAACTCGCCGATCAAGATAAGTTCAATGAGGTTGCGCTGGCAGCGCGAATCGGTTTCTCTAAGGACCCTGAAGGGATAAAGCTATACAAGACAGGTACTGCTGGTGGAATGGAAGTTATCAATGAGCTCGGTTCTTTTCCATCATACAACTTCAAAATTGGGAAAGCCGAGAATGTCTATCCACTTTCTGGAGAATGTTTCGTTGAGCAAGGATACCTAGACAGACGCGTTGGTTGTTTCAGTTGTACTGTCTCATGCCACAGATACTGCAGCGTGAAGACAGGGCCCTTCGCAGGTGCTTCAGGAGGAGGGCCTGAATATGAATCTTCAGCGTCTCTCGGGGGCGGAACGGGGAATTTCGACACTGGAGTGGTTATAAAGGCTAATGAACTGTGCAATACACTTGGGCTCGACACGATATCCACTGGCGTTACGATCCAATGGGCTATGGAGTCCTATGAGAGAGGAGTGCTTAGAAAGACTGACACGGACGGCATAGAATTGAAATTCGGCGATCCTGACGCTTTGATTGCAACGATTGAAAAGATCGCCTACAGGAAAGGTAGACTTGGAAACATGCTGGCTGAAGGAACGATGCGAGCGTCACACAAAGTCGGGAAGGGATCTTGGAAATGGGCAATCTACAACTCAAAGGGAATGGAGCAATCGGATGTCGAAACCAGATCAGCCAAGGGTTACGCTCTTGCATTCGCGGTCAATCCGAGAGGTCCAGATCATCTGCATACCGAGGTGCTCGCTGAATTTGGCGGTACTCCGACGCGGCTTGCTTTGATAAAGAAGATAACAGGTGACGAGAAGTGGGCGACACCTTATCGAACCGAATACCGCCCTGAAATCGTCAGGTGGCATGAAGACTGCTACGCTATAACAGACTCATTAGGGTTTTGCGCATTCAGCTCCACGGCAGCCTACGCTGTGAACCCGAAGAATATGGCGGAGATGTTCTCGGCAGCTAGCGGTATGCGCTTTAACGAGAAAGAGATGATGCTAAGTGGAAGGCGCATACTAACGCTTGAAAAATGCTTCAATGTCCGAGAGGGAATCGATAGAAAGTATGATGACCTACCTTGGAGGCTGATGAATGAGCCGGCTCCGGTAGGGCCGGGTAAAGGGCTAATGAATTCAAGGGAGGAGCTTGACGGGATGCTTGATAGATACTATGCTCTTCACGAGTGGGATAGAAAGACAAGCTGGCCCTATGAGAAGACGCTAATCAAGGTTGGACTGAAAGATTCGGCCGAACAACTTCGAAAGATGAATAGGCTGCCTAAGCCCAGTTCAAAGAAGTGAGATCTCGGGACTTCCTCTATCTTTTCTCATATTCCTACTCTCTTACTCTCAGTCCTATGTCTTGGATCGAGCTGAGCTTTTCCTGTCTCTCAATCAACTCTTCCAGAAACTGGGAGTACCATGATGTGCGGATAGGCTTGCCGACTGCTTGCCATCCTATTATCCTCTGACTCTTCTTCTCAATAACCGCGTTCAGCAGCGCTTCACTTGGCTTCAAAATTGAGAATGCTGGATCAAGAGGATGGGGCGGCTGGATCGGAACCGATTCTGCCTCAATTCCTTGACTTCTCGCCTGCCGAGTGCTCAAACCCATACTTACTATCTCGATCCCGAATATTCTATCGTACTGCCGCCTTAGATATCCAACATATTCCCTCCGCTTTCCAGCCGCGTTTGAGCCGGCTATTTCTCCCGACCTAGCGGCTACGGTTCCGAGGGGTCTATACAAGACTTTCCGAGTAACTGAATCAAGAGTCTCCGCGCAATCTCCAGCTGCATAAACTGACTCCACATTGGTCTTTAGGCTATTGTCCGTGGCGATCGCTCCCGTAGTTCCCAACTTCAATCTGCCTTTCAGCGCCAATTCCACATTTGGTCTGACTCCCGTTGCGAATACGACTAGATCAGTCCTTACTCGTCTGTCGTTCACATAGACGTACTTCACGCGACTTCCACCATGAATGCTTTTCAACATTGAACCAGCCAAAACTTCCAGACCGAATCTTTCAACTTGGTTCTCGACTCTTGTAGAAAGTTCAGGTTCCAGAAGCTCAGACAGGATTCTCGACCGCATCTCAATCAATGTCACTTTGAGGCTGCGTTGAGACAAGGCCTGCGCTGCCTCCAGGCCGATAAATCCAGCGCCAACGACGCAGGCTGTCATACCAGGTCTGGCGAAACTTGAAAGACGCAGTGAATCCTCAATCCATTTGATCGAGAAGACACCGTTAAGAGCGAGACCGGGAACTGAAGGCACTGCGGGTATGCTTCCAGTAGCCAAGACTAGGTTCCTATAATCGAAGGTCTTCTCTCCGCTTGAATCCTTTAACGTAATTGTTCTGCTGTCAGAATCTAATGAAATGGCTTTTGTAGAGAAGAGAGCGTTGACTCCGAGCGCTTTCAAGCTGCTTCGCGAGTATATAGCGACATCATCAACAGACTTGACAAGTCCTGATATTGCAGCTGTCAACGATGGTCTTGGATATACTGTGTTTTCATCAGCTACCAAGGCGACCGAAGAAGATGGGCGAGCCGATTTTGCCTCTATCGCAGCGTTGACTCCGGCCACTCCGCCGCCTATAACGATCACATTATACTTACGAGTCAAGACTTGTACCTTACGTTCAGGTCTAATGCCCTCAAAGCGATTTAATACTTCTTCAATATCAAGATCTACCTTCGAGGCATTTGAGTGAGAGGGGAAACCTACGAGGATAGTTCAATTCGAAACATTGAATGAAGGTGTTCGGGCGGGTGTGGCAGAAGATGGCGTGATTCATGACCTTACAGGTGTGGATCGAAAACTCTCGTCGTTCTTTGAGATCTTGAAGGAATCTTGCGCACGCAATATGTCCGTGGAAAGTTTCGTTTCATCGTTGATTCAGAAGAGTACTTTGAAAACATATCAATATGATTCTTTAGCACGCTCTCCTGCAGTTGAGCGTGCTTGTCTTCGCATGCCTTATCAACCACCTGAGGTTTGGGGTTGCGGCGTGACCTACGTTAGGAGCAAGCAGGCTAGAGAAACGGAAACGACGATTAAAGGAATCTATGACAAGGCGTATGAAGCGATAAGGCCTGAGGTGTTCTTCAAGGCGACAGCCAGCAGATGCGCAGGTCCAAACGAACCGATATGTATAAGAAGTGATTCCAAGTGGACCGTTCCAGAACCGGAGTTAACATTCATTGTAGGTATGCGCAACGAGATAGTAGGATACACTATCGGCAACGATGTTTCAGCGAGGGATATAGAAGGCGAAAACCCGCTCTATCTTACTCAAGCTAAGATATACAAGGGATGTTGCGCATTCGGGCCTGTCATAACGACACCTGAGGAGATAAGGAATCCGAGAGACCTTGACATTGAATGCAAGATCTTTAGAAAAAACGAGTTGATCTTCGACGGGAAGACAAATACGTCAAGAATGAAACGCACTGTAGAGGAGTTGTGTTCATATCTTTGTCGAGACAATCCTGTGCCTATGAGCACATTATTTCTAACTGGAACGGGAATCGTTCCGCCAGACGATTTCTCGCTAAAACATGGAGATATTGTAGAGATAACCATCGAGAAAATAGGTACTCTCCGGAATCCGGTGATACAGCTATAGCGCCGAATGCTGTAAGAGTTGGCTGAAAGGTCGAGCTTCAAACCTATTTCTTCTTTCTCGCCTCAATTTCTTTCTTCAACCATTCAACTGCTTTTTCTCCATGAAGTAGCTTCGGGATCTCTTCATTCACTTTCACGGGTTGGATTTCGATTAGCCAACCGGCGCCGTAAGGGTCTTCGTTCATCAGCTGAGGCTTTTCAAGGACTTCTTTATTCAAAGCAACAATTCTCCCGGTCAATGGAGAGTAAAGCTCACCGATCCATTTTGAAGTCTCAATCTCTCCAAAAGGCTTCATATACTCAACCTCCTTGCCTATCTCCGGCATTTCGACGAACAAGATCTTTCCAGCAGTCTTACTCGCGAAATCATCCACTCCAACCTTGACCGTCCCGTTTTCCTGTATTCTAGCCCAAGTATGCTCGGTCGTGTAGTAGAGCTCTGTCGAGACCCAGTATTGACCGATCCTAGGCATTTTTTATGCCCTCAGAGTTTAATTCATCCTGTGAGCGACGAGTACAGAAGCTCAGATAGATCTACTACCTCCAATCTGGAGCCAGCAGTCTCTAAGTTCTCTTTGAGATTCCATTTGCATGTGGGGCAACTGGACACTATGCCCGTGGCCCCGCAAGATTCGGCTTCTTTCAATCTGGCCACCGCGACTTTGGAAGCTTGGCTGGGATAGACTATCTTCACTCCTCCTCCCCCGCCACAGCACCAAGCCATTTCACGATTTCTATCCATCTCGACGAGCTTTATTCCTGGAATCCGTTGGATCAACTCTCTTGGCTGTTCATATACGCCGGACAATCTACCTAGCTCACATGGGTCGTGGTATGTTAGAACTTCCTTGGGCATTCCTCTAAACACCATCCTCCCTTCCCCGGCTAGACGGTGAAATAGCTGCGAAGTATGAATGACGTCAAATGGAATTTCAGCGAAACCGAGCAGTTTCGGGTACTCCTTGCTGAGCGTCTTGTAACAACCAGGGCAAGATACAAGTACATGCTTGGTTCTTCTTCTCTTTATTTCTTCAACGTTATGCCTCGCCATCTCTCTAGCCAGCTCGTATTGACCAGTTGAGAGGAGAGGGTTTCCGCAGCACCATTCACTCGCCCCCAAAGTAGAGAAACCCACGCGGATTCTGTTCAAAATCCGAGCTGTCGACTCTGCTATCTCCGGAAATCTGAGCGAGGTCACACATCCCGGGAAATATAGCAGCTCGGCGTTCTGATCAACATTGATGTCTCTAGTTATCCAAGCGGTTCTCTTTTCGGGGGCGCTAGCGAAGATGTTGTGTCTGGTCTCCACAGCGTTTCCGAGTTTCTCGACTCCATCGGGGATATTCATCCCTCGGTTGTAGACTTCAGCCCTCATCGCTCTTATAATCTCGACAGTATCTATTCTTGCAGCGTCTTCACATTTCGTCTTGCAAGCACCGCATAGGAAGCAGGTGTAGACTCGCTGAACAAGCTTTGGCGAATATTCTAATCTTCCTTCAAGCATCGCTCTTGCTGCGAGTATTCTGCCTTTAGCTGCACCGGACTCGAAGCCTATGACATATCTCGCAGGGCAGGTTTCAGCTATGTATCCGCCTAGGCAATAGCCACATCTACCGCATTTCATAATCTCCTGAGCGTATGAAGACAAATGAGTCATCAGACACCTACTCCACCAATATGCCTGGCTGTAGAATGTCATTAGGGTCTAATGCCTTCTTCACCGATCTCAGCAGTTCATAATAAGACCCTAATCGACCTCGAATGAAAGGTAGGGCGCCGTCAGGACCTCCTATTCCAAATGGAACAATTCCCATCTCCATGAACCTACTGTTCATTTCATTTGAGATCGTTAGAATGGTCTCGAGTTCATCTGGCTCGATGTATCTCAAATGTGCATAGACAGTCCATCCCCTAGGAAATGTCCAAGCTCCAAACGTGCACCTTGGAAACTTGTACTTTCGAGCAACTATTTCGCGCCAAACCCCATTGAATTCCGGAAGCCTTCTTATCGGGATTAATCCGCAACCCGTGAAATGCCATACGCCTTGATCAAATAAGCCCTTCAGACCCTTAGTCACCCGGGTAAAGAACTCTTGAGATATCGACGCATCTACCTCTTTCCCTTTCTGTTTGTCGCAGATTTCTCTCAGCTTTCTCCTTCTGTATTCCAGCATTTCTCTATCGTAGCCATACAATTGAACTCGCACGGTAACCGTTCCTAAGGCACTGGATTCTTCGCTTGCCTCGAAGGCGTAAGCGATCTCATCTCCAAACGTTCTCGTAATAGCATCTCCCACTTCCATAACATTGTTCCAGTCGTTGAAAGTGAAAGAGAGATAGTCGTCTGCTTCAGGGATAGGCCTCACCTGTAGAGTTGCTTCGGTAAGAATCCCCAGCGTGCCCTCGGACCCGATGAGCAAGCCAGTCAAATCGGGGCCAATACCGTACCTTCTGAACTGCGGAACACCGAGATACGCTCCAGAACCGGTTCTCACTATCTCGCCTGTCGGTAGCACAAACTCCAAACCGAGAACATCGCATTGGCCGTGAAGGCCGAACTTGGTTGTGCCGTACGGCCCTCCTCCAGCCTTTATTATGCTCCCTCCCACTGTCATGGCTGGTCCACCCATCTCGCTTGAGAGATAGGTCAGCCCTTTCTTTCTAAGCTCTCCATCAAGTTTGTACCAAGTGCAGCCGCATTGAACAGTCGCAGTCAAATTCTTGTCGTCGATCTCAAGAACATCTTCCATAGCATACATGTCAAGAAGTAAACCCCCGTGAACTGGAAGCCAAGCTGCCCAGTGTGAACTTCCTCCTCCTCTCACATAGACCGGGAGGCTGTTCCGATTTGCAAAACGCATTATCGCTGAAACCTCACTGCTCGATCTCGGCCTCGCTACCATTGAAGGCACTCTTCCTCTTGCTGGGCTGAGATCTCTGCTGTAAGCGTGTAAATCGAAATCTAGGTCAGTTACATTATCAGTGCCAACGATCGCAGCAATACCTTCACAAAGCTCTCTCTTATCCATGTCTTCTCCTCCGTTTCCAAAACCTCATTGACTAGATTGGGCCCTCGTGTTTAAAAAATCCGTTGTCACTCCCTCCGGGAACAGTCTGGAACTAAAAAAATTTGCGATCGAGTAGCTGTTGTAAGCGCTCAGGCTCGTCCAAGATTTCAATGCCTAAAAGCTCCAGTCAGCCGGAAGCCTTCAGTTCAGCTAGATTCCAACCGATAGAGCAAGTTAATCAATCCGGAATGGAGCAGCCGTTCACCGACCTAGTCGGAAAGCCTTTGAGGCTGTCGCGGGTTGTTTGGCTCTATGTTATAGAAGAAGGACATATGTAGGACGAAGGCCTCAAAATACTCGCAGCTTGCTGGAAGGATAGCGATTCATGGCTCAAAAGAAGAGTGAGCGCGTTATCTACGACGTTAAGAACCTCGAAACTCTAAAGAGCCTAATCTTCATGATAGACGCCTATAGAATACACCATTATGAAGAGATTGCTTGGGTAGATAGAGCTGTTGATCGTGGAGATCTGGGGTGGCGCTTCAGGTATGACTGGGACGAGATCCGAACGATTCTTGTGGACATGGCTGCGCTTCCAAAGTCTCTACTACATCTTCTCAAGTGGGCAAATATTCAAGCCTACTTGAAGTTAATCGGCCTAATAATGTCCACAATAATGATCGGCTTAGTGGGAATCAGCCTATTCTTCTTCTGGGGAAGACAACCTGGGAGTCTGGCTTGGACGACTACTATATTGAGCTATGTAGCCATACCGCTTATTGCCGTGCTCATAATGTCGTTTGCAGGGCCCGCATTGATCGCTCGCAAGATATACAGGGAACTCAGCAATTACCGTGAAACGCATCCAGAGAAGTTCGCAAGATATGAGCCTAGACTAAAGGAGACAGTTCAAAACCTAATTGACAGCCTTGTGCACGCCATCAAGAAGGGCAAGGGGAAGCCTTCCGAATCGCCTCTCGGACCGGACCTACTTGAAGAGGCCAGTAGTATGTATGAGAGGTTTTTCGATAGAATTGTTCTAAGACGACGAAAGAAGAAGGAGCTTAAGCATTATTTCGACCTCTTTAATGTAGATTATGCGCGAATAACGATAGTTAAGAAACCTACGAGACTTCGGCGATTTTACATAGTAGAGCCTAAACCGTAGCAGAACGTCCTTTCCTTCGAGCTGCACAAAGTTGTGCGAGGCTTGACCTGTAACGAAACCATCTTGCTAATCACGAACTGACAGCCATTTACCACGACTATGTAAGGTATTATCTGGTTCTAGGCCGGTCGACAGCGGGAGGGCCAGGTGTATAGACATCAAGTTTCAAGGGAACTGCTGGAAAATTCTCAGAAACAACTGAAGAGGCGTAAAACTCGGCACGCAGGAAGCATGAAAGACAATTGGTAATTCCTGACTTTCCGGTTGGAACTTCATGGTGGAAAATCTTTTAAACGACGACTTGCGAAAGAAAGACTTGCGCGGAAGCAAACTAGACTCCGCGTTAAAAGGGTTATGAAAATGACTGAAGAGAGACCACTTCTGTTCGTAAGACGAGCTTCTGGACTCACAAGAGCTATCCCATACTGGACTGCAATCTACTTCGGGATCGCAACATCTGCTTTCATGCCTTGGCACTACTATCTGATGACGATCGTGCCCAACTGGTTTCCGGGGACCAACCTTCCGGTAATCTACTTCTTGGGCGGCTTCATTGTCATGTTCGAATGCTTGGCGATGGCCCTGTGCTACGTTGCAACCCCAAGATCGGGGTCGATATACGTTCCTCTCTCACGGGCTACCTCTCCAATGATAGGGTTACTTGAGGCTTGGAGGTCTATTATTACAAACCCAACGCAGCGTGGTATAACCGCGTTCTTGGCAGCAGGTCAGCTCGCATCCCTGGTTGTTATTACTGGACGATTATCTAAGGACCCTGGATTGATGGCTGCTGGCCAAGCATTGGCCGCTAACGTCTGGCTCCTAGTGAGCATCGGATTCCTATTCCAACTGATCGGTGTGAGCATCGACATTCTTGGGCCAAGGATAATGGCTAGGTGGTATGCGTTCTGGGGATCCGGCGTAGTCTTCGGCATACTATTGGTGAATGCACTGTATGCGTCAACGCCACATGCGGTCCTCCCAGGCAAGTGGGATGCGGTCTTCGGGGCAGGCGCATACGATGAAGTTGTGAACGTTGCAACGGCGAACGGTTTCGCGGCAGTTCCGTGGAGCTGGGGAGCGGTTGCTGGTTCGCTCACAATTCCTGTTGTGAATACGTGGCCCTACGTGATCGCCCCAGTTGTAGGTGAAGTTGAAAGGCCTAGGCAGAGCATACCTTTAAGCATGGTCGGCAGCGCTGTTTTCGTGATGATAATCAATACGGTAAGCGCATACAACTTCACAAACACCTACGGAACCTTCGGGCAGATGTACAACTTTTGCATCGGCGACCCGAAGATAAGTGCTCAATTCAAGATAAACACCGTCATGCCAACGGACCTCTCAGCCTACTCAGCTGTCCTGACAGGCATACCGGCTGTGGCTGCCTTGGCTTGTTTCTCCCCACAATGGTCCAACTTCGCGGACATGGTGGGTAACTGCTATTACACTTCTAGACCGCTCTTCGCTATAGCTATGGACAGGATGGGACCCGAGTTGCTTGCTAAGGTTCACCCGAGGTTCCACAGCCCATATATGGGGTCCCTGTTCTGGTTCTTCTGGTCGTTGATAACGCTCTTCTTGGCTGGATGGGATCCTGGAACCGTAGCAGCTATAGTCTTTGGCATAACTTTCGTGTACGGTGTAGCGCGCATGATGAATCACTGGGCAGAGGTCGAGCTTCCGTTCAGTAGACCGGACATATACAAGGGTGGGATACTTCTCGAGATCGGCGGATGGCCTGTGATGTCTATTATCGGAGCATTCATGACAGGCATGTTCTTCTACCTACTGGCGACGCTGCCGGCGAACCCGGTATCAAGTGGACTGCTTATCGGAATAGTGTACGGCTGGGGAGCATTCACATACATATACTACGGCAAGAAGAACCAAGCAAGAGGAATATTGCCTAGTCAGCTATTCGGGCAACTGCCTCCAGAGTAGAAACTTATCTATCCCCTCTTTTTTCGGAAAAAGAGGAAATGGAAGGTGAATGTTTAGCCCTCTACTTTCCAGCACTCCATCTTCGGATTGTCGGGTGAGGGCAGGTCGACAACGTAACCTCTCAATATTCCTCTCCTATAGTCAGATCCCGGGTTAACGCACAGCGTCCTTCCCAAGTAGAGGTGCGCTGAGCACTCATGTACGTGCCCATGTAACCCTAACAGGGGCTGATACTTCATTATCGCTTCCTTAACGGATTTGCTTCCCACACTCTCCATCTCGACGCTACCGAAATGCGCTATCGGCTTCAAGTTCTTGTCGAGTTTTGGAGCTATGTCCAATGTCGTTCCGAACGGCGGCGCATGGAAATTGCACAGAACGTTCTCGTAGCTGTCCACCCGACTGAACTCCTTGTCTAGCTTCTTCATGAACTCCTCTTCTGAGCACTCTCGCGGCGTTAACCAAGGTGTCGGGTTTACCCACTCGCAGCTTATGAGCTTGTACTTGTCGTCAATATCCACAACCCTATTAAGCGGGTATATGACTCTTTCATGGTTCTTTATCACTCCGTCAATTGCCAAGTGGTCATCGTTGCCGGGGCTGACGATTACATTGATCCCTTTAGGAACCTGCTCCTCGACCATACTCAACCATCTATCTATCGTCTCGCACATCACATTCTCAAATAGAGCATCCATCTTCTTCTCGTCCTGCTGGCACTCCCGTGCCTGACTCTCAGACATCTCGATCGCGTAGAAGCCTTCCTCACGTATACTCTGAATCTTCTTGTCAACCTCTTCCTTGGTGAAGTATCTCTCAGTCTTCCCGAAGGGGGCACTGTACCAGTCGCTCTCCCGCTTCACTATCGGCACGATCGCCTTTCCGGTGAGGTCTCCGAAGAGCATAATTACATCTGCCTTGTAGTGAACTGAGGTTTTCAGGTACTTCTTCCAGATCAGCTCGTTCCCATGAGGGTCAGTTGCATGAAAGATTCTCATTTCCTATCCCTCTACTTCCTGACATTAGCTTCCCTACTTACTCGAGAATCAGCTTATAAATGACATGCTGGTAAGGAAGGGCTATGAGCTTTAATAATGACGCGAGTTTCGTGAATAAAGCGACCTCGATCGTGAACGCGGCCGAAGAGAAGGGAGTCAAACTCAGGCTCCTTGGCGCGATCGCCTTCAGGGTACACTGCCCCAAGTACGAGTATCTTCACAGAGGACTTGGAAGGAGTATTTCAGATCTGGACTTTATAGGGTATAGCAAGCAGAAAGGTCACATTGAGAAGCTTTTCCTAGAGCTGGGCTACACGAAGCGGCCTCCATCTCTGGTGACCGCCTACTCGCTTAGGGAGATCTACTTGCATCCTTCACAGAACATTGTGATCGATGTCTTCTTAGACAAGCTCCAGATGTCCCACGACATAGACTTCAAGAACAGGCTTGAAGTGGACAGTCCCACTATTCCGCTTGCTGAACTTCTTCTTCAGAAGCTACAGATCGTCAAGTTGGCAGAAAAGGATGTCAAGGATGTCGTAGTCCTTATGAGAGAACATGAGATCGGCGACAACGACAAAGAAACAATAAATCTGCGTCACATATCGAAGCTTCTCGCAAACGACTGGGGTCTTCACTACACCGCAACAACAAATCTTAAGAGGATTATAGGACTGCTGGACTCCTTTGATCAGTTGAGCGAGACCGACAAGCTGGACATAAAGGCAAAGATCGAGAAGACGCTTCAGTCGATAGAGAACGAGCCGAAGAGCTTCTCTTGGAGGATGCGGGCTAGAGTGGGTCCGTCCAAGAAGTGGTACCGAGAAGTTGAGTTAACCTCAGCGTAGTATGTCAGCTCTTTCTTGACCGCTACGATGCTTTTTCGAGCTACAATTGGTAATAGATGCCAGTTCTAGACTGAAACATTTCCACTCGATACGATAGAAGATCAAAAGGAAAAAGAGGAAATGTAAGTTATCCAGTCAAGCTTTCAATCGGACGATACTTGACGTTTGGATATCCGAAACGAGCAGCTCCGAACGCCTGCCGTCCAACCTCTGTCTTAAGACATTCTCTTAGTCTCTCGTGTGCAGGAAACCCGACGAATACTACTTTCGTTCGTGGGCGTAGGTTCGCCGTCATTACACCTAGTCCTGACTTCGGGTCCAGCATACACAGTAGGTCCGGGAACACTGAGACCAATCTCTTATCGACGTGAGCCATCATCGTTTCGTTCTTAAAGACTACCTCCATCCTCTTCCTCTTGTACTTTCCAAAACCTTTCACAACGGCCTTAACGTGATAGAATCCGCCTCTATCTTCTCCGCGGATAGTCTGGATTGCACCGCGGAATATCTCTATTCCTTTGACAGCTTGCATGAATGCTTCTACGGGATCCTTGTTGGTGTCCAAGGCTTCTCTAACCGATCGTCCGACTTCAATCGATAGTGAAATGGTGTTCGGAACCACGCTCTCCTTCAGTTGTTTTCCTGACATCGGATAATGCGTGTTGGCGCCTGATCCACCGTTGAGCACTATGGCTGCACGCATAAGTTCATCCGGGTACGTTGGCTTAACTGCATGCTTAACCACGATGACGTTTCCTTCTAGATCCACAAAAGGCATGGGGGTCAATGAGATCCCGTGGCCTAGAAAAGATGACATTTGGGTTTCAGGGGCTGCTCGACCGAGCCCATCTCCGTCAACTGTGACTATTCCCGCTCGAGCCGCCAGGGAGAGAATTACTGGAGTATTTGCTCCTCCTAGTTCAAAAGGCACAACGTAATCGACTTTCCTATTGCTAGTCGATTCCATAATTCTCAGAGCCTCCATAAGTTCAAATCTAGACTCCCATCCCTCAAGCATCTTCTGGACGGATGTGAACGCCTTGACCGACCCAGCGTAGCCTCCGCTCACTACGAACGCATCATCATTAATCTCTTGCGGGTCAATTATTCGGTACTCTCTACCTTTCTTAATGTCCCAATGCACCAGAGGTCTTCCAAAGCTCTCTGGGTCTCCACCGCCTCCAGTTCCGAGGATTCCCACTCCGACGAGCATATCGTTCAATTCATCTTTACTCAATATTCTGTCTGTCACCGTCTTCACCTATCGCCATCTATAGCCTACATGAACTTGCTACTACTCAGCGTTTAAGTCTATTAACCGCTTACTATATCAGCGGCAGCTGAGACACATGTTACTTAGAAGAATTGAGACATATTTCGGGGCTTAGCTAGACGCGGGCGTACTTCTTGATGACTTCGCTCATCGCACTTCCTGTTCTCAGATCGACCACTTCAGTCTTCTCGATCTGATCGATTTCCTGCGCCAGCTTCAATGCCTCGCCTAACTTCTGCTTGGGGATAACGACCACTCCATCGGCATCTCCAACAACGATGTCGCCCGGAGCGACTGTGATGCCTCCGCATTGTATCGGAACATGGATGGCTGAGACCTTCGTTCGCCCGACTGAGGTTGACGGAACTATACTTCTGGCGTAAATAGGGAACTTCAACTCTTTAGCTTCAATAATATCTCTTGCTCCACCGTCGAGCACTGCGGCTTGAATTCCTTTGACCCTAGCAGCTTGGCTCATTAAGCCTCCCCATAGAGCGATGTCTCTCGCATCGGTTCCTTCGACACTTCTTACAATGATGCTTCCTTTGGGCGCTGAATCAATCGCTTGCATAGCCAGCAAAGGTATCTCTTTCTCCGTGGCTGGAGCATCCTTGATTGTGACAGCCGGACCAGCGATCCTACCGAATCTGCCTAGCGGCT
>Ga0315307_1000823_pt1 | contig 13563 bp, 10 predicted proteins | sample TDP2_MG_FD_203079 | JGI IMG/M metagenome (GOLD analysis project Ga0315307, IMG submission 203079) | Freshwater sediment microbial communities from Lake Towuti, South Sulawesi, Indonesia - TDP2 | ecosystem: Environmental > Aquatic > Freshwater > Lake > Sediment | place: Indonesia: South Sulawesi... | reverse complement strand
GGGGTTGCCCCCGGTGACCTTGGCGCCTACGCTGCCAGAGGATATCGGCCGTAGTGCCTCGCGGCCTCGACCATTGCCTGGTAGTTGTGCGGCCTCACCGCCGGGTGGATGCTGTTGCTCGAGGAGAGGATGTATCCTCCTCCCTGTCCAGCCTTGGCAATGGTCTCCTTGACGGAAGCGACGACGTCCTTGGGAGCGCGTCTGGACAGCAGCTCCCCGCAGTCGATGTTGCCCACAAGGCAAATCCGGTCCCCGTACTCCTGCTTCACCTTGCCGATGTCCATCCCCGCGGCTGGCTCCAGGGGATCGATGGCGCTGATCCCGGCGTCGACCATCAGCTCGAATATCGGCCAGATGTTGCCGTCGGTGTGTTTGATGTAGGGCACGCCCCTTCTGCGTGCCACCCCCACCGTCTCCCTGAGGTAGGGCAGCACGAACCTCTCAAAATGGGCAACCGACATGAGGGGCCCGTTCCGATTGCAGTAGTCGTCGCCGGTCAGCACAACGTCCGCCCCAGCATCGATCGCCCTAGCAATGACAGTCTTCTTGTAGTCGGTGACGATGCGCGCCAGGCGCCGGGCGAGCCCGGGGTTGCGGTAGTAGTCCATCAGAAGGGTCGTCATTCCCCTCAGGTAGTGGGAGAACTCAAAGGCTTCGTGGCACGCGAAGACGACGGCCCTGCTTCCTCCGAATCGTCTGACCGCCCTCTGCAGGGACTCCAGGCGATGGTCTGCATTCGGGTCGGGCGGGGTATACTCGGCAAGATCCTCCGGAGTCCTAATGGGACCGCCGCTTGGGTAGGCAAGGCCGGTGGGCTCAATCCTCCACAGTATCCCCCATTCGTCGCGGTAGCTGGCAGCGTCGATCCACTCGATCCTCCGCACGTCCTCGAAGACGCTGATCCCGTCAAGGCCCTCGCTTTCGTAGAAATCCTCCTTCGACACGGGTCCTGCGAGGGCGGATATCACGGGCTCGTTCACAATCAGTTCCCAGGTCGGGACGCGGTCGGGCTCCCTGAGGTCAAGGGCCGCAAGCATCCTCTCGAGCCCAATCATGCTATCAAGTAGGCAGGTTCGTGCCTGAAATTTCTTCCGGCGGTTATGCCTGGTCCCGTTGGGACTCGTGTCCGACGGCCCTTTTCCGGGCCCGGGCGATGGGCGTTGATGGCATCTTCGGCAAGGGCACGGGACCGCATCACCTATTTGTAGGCCGGGCTTCTCCACACACTCCAGAGGCGACAACTTGTTCGAGGTAATCATGACAACTTGCCCGAGCCAGAAAGTGGGCAGGAGGATAGCTGAGGCGCTGGTGTCTGCCAGGGCCGCGGCATGCGTCAACGTGCTTGGCGGCGTGACGAGCTTCTACCGGTGGGAAGGAAGGATGAACGAGGACCGCGAGGCCTTGGTGATCGCCAAGACCAGAAGCGACCGCCGATCCGAGGTCCAACGCATAATACTGGAGAACCATCCATACGAGCTACCCGAGGTAGTGGTCCTGCCGATAGCCGCGGGGTATAATAGGTATCTGCGTTGGCTGGCACAGGAGGCCGAGGCCCCCTAGTGACGGCGGAATCGAACCGTTGCCAAAGCACTGGCGCCGGCATCGCTTCTCAAGGGAAGCCTTTTCTATGGACACAACGGTGACGGAGCGGTGTGTGTGAAATGAGGAAGGATTCGAGGCCTCCGCGGCCAAGGAAGACGCCCGCCCTGCACATAGGGTCACGTCTGGAGCTTCTGTTGGACGACCGGCTCATCGAGCGCCTCGATGGGGCTGAGAAGCGGCCTAACCATCCCGTCCCGCAGGAGGTTGTGATGCTTTTTGACAAGCCCTGGGAGGGCAACACGAGCGCCTACGTCACGGTATTCCCGGATGGCGAACTCTTCCGTATGTACTACCGGGGCTGTCACTGGAACTGGGAAAGCAAGAAGATCGCGCACTCCGTCGTCTGCTACGCCGAGAGCAACGACGGCATGCACTGGCGACGGCCGGAGCTGGGCCTGTTCGAGTTCCAGGAGTCAAGGCGTAACAACATCATCTGGACGGGTCCCGGTAACCACAACTTCACCCCCTTCAAGGACGGCAATCCAGACTGCGCGGCTGACGCGAGATACAAGGCCGTGGGTAGCGAGGAGAAGGGACTTCTGGCGTACCGTTCCCCCGATGGCATCCACTGGCAGCTGATGCAGGACGATCCCATCGTCACCAAAGGCGCCTTCGATTCGCAGAATCTGGCTTTCTGGGATGGCCTCAAGGGAAGCTATGTCGAGTACCACCGGGGGTGGCGGGATGGGATCCGCGAGATCATGACCTCGACCTCGGAGGATTTCATCCACTGGAGCGAGCCGGAGTATCTGGACTTCGGCGATCTGCCGCGGGAACACCTCTACACCAACGCCATCGCGCCCTACTTCCGCGCCCCCCACATCTACCTCGGCTTTCCAAAGCGATTCCTGCCGGATAGGAAGAAGGTGGCGGAGCATCCCTTCCCCGGCCTATCCGACGGGGTCTTTATGTCCAGCAGGGACGGCCTCCATTGGGACCGCTGGCTGGAGGCCTTCATCAGGCCAGGTCCACAGAGGGAGCGGTGGTGGGAGAGGAACAACATGACGGCCTGGGGGATGCTGGTCACAAAGCCTGCGATTCCAGGAGTGCCTGATGAGCTTTCCCTGTACTCCAACGAGAGCTACTACATTGACGGCTGTCGTTTGCGCCGGCACACGCTGAGGATGGATGGTTTCGTCTCGGTCTACGCCCCGTATTCCGGCGGACAGCTCCTGACGCGACCGTTCGTGTTCGAGGGCCGGAAGCTTGTTCTGAACTACTCCACTTCTGCGGCGGGACGCATTCGCGTTGAGGTGGCCGACTATGAGGGCAATCCCATGCCCGGCTTTGAGATGGGAAGCTGCGAGGAGATCTACGGGGACGAGGTGGAGCATGTCGTCGCGTGGGGTCCTGCCCGAGACCTGGGGAGGCTTGCGGGGAAGGATGTCAGGCTCCGCTTCGAGCTGAGGGATGCGGACCTGTACTCCTTCCGATTCGCCGATTAGGTTGGCAAGCCGGATCTTCAAAGGTTCGTCTAAAGAGCACGCTTCACGGTGACGCGGATGATGCGTATGCAGTAGTGCGCGTCGTGCCTCATGTTCTTCACATCGCGCTCGTCTATGTTCATCTGGCTCCCCGCCATGATGGTCACCTTCTTTGACTCTGGCAGCTCGAAGACCGCGCAGCTCATCCCGGCGTCCCGGTATGCCTCATCGAGGCCTCTCTTCCAGGGCTCTATGCGCATATGTTCCCCCAGGAGGTTCTCGATCCTCATCTTGACGCCCGAGCGCGGGTACTTCCACTCCACCGGCTCGGCCCAAAGAAGCACGAAACCCGGCGGACAGCAGGCACTTCCTATCACGGTCACGCCAACTATCGGGTCCTCCTCAACCACGGTTATCGCCCCATGCGGCGGCACATCGAGCTCGACCCCGTCCATGTTGAACTCGGCCCCGACGTAGGGCTTCGTTCGCCCCAGTTCAACGCGTATGTTGGGGTAGTTGAAGGGCGCCCAGTACTCGTGGACGACCGGGCAGAACTCGATCCTCTTCTGGGGCTGTCCGGTTTCGGCAAGCCGGATCACCTCTTGCTCCAGCTCCGAGAATTCGGTTTGATGCTTTGACCGCCAGGGGTTCTTGACCTGCGCACGTTGGATGACCATTGCCAGCACCGGTCAAGGCATCGACCTGGCCCTGAAAACGCTTACGGCTGCCAGCATGGTGGCCTGCCAACACAGCGGTACTTGTTGTGGGCGCGGCCCCGCTGTCCACTCTTGTCAGAGCTTCAATCCATGAATTGGGACGCAGAGGAAAATCCCGCCTCAGGATCCGGTGGCAAGGATGGCATCCTGCTCCCTCAGCTTGTCCTGCAGCTTGGGGACATCGATATCCCTGATTCCCAGTCCTTCCATTGCGGCAAGGGCCGCGGTCGTCCCGGCTGCATGACCAGTGGCCATGCATGTGGCAGCACCCCGAAGTGATGCCTGGGACAGGTGGTCACAGCCTATGCACCTGCCGGCCACAACGAGGTTCCCAACTCCCTTGGGGATCAGGGATCTCAGCGGTATGTCGTGGTGACCCGCCAGCGGTGACCACTTGAACACGGTGCCCTTGAGATGGTAGTCCAAGCCCCTGCAGTTCAACGCTATCACGTCCTTGAAACGGGCCTGGTTTCTCAGATCATCGATTTTGATCACGTAGTCCGCGACAATTCGCCGCGTCTCCCGAACGCCCAGATGGCTCTGCGCGACAAGAAAGGCGTTCTCAAACCCCGGGACCGTCGACTTCAAGTGTTCAAGGTGTGCAAGGGCCCCCCGCAGGCCATCCGTCTCCGCCCTGGTAAGGGCCTTCGGATCGAGGGGGTCGATCTCCACGTTCCCTTGAATGCGGACGGCCTCCCTGTAGATGCAGAGCTTGATCGTCGGCATCACCCCTCGCCTGACCATGAATCCTCTCGAGTCCCTGCGCCCCTTCGGGATCACTATTGTCAGCATCGGCTGAACGCCCGACGGCTTGTTCTCGAAGTCGAGGCCACTAACGCTTCCAAGCTTGTCCCGGTTCTCCCGGGCCCACCCGACGACCTCGGCCGCATCCACGCCGCACGCTATATAGTCGCAGGATACTTGCTGGAGATCATCGACCTCGGTCATCTCAAACGGAGCACCTGCGAAAGCTGCCACATCTGCATCGCCGCTGGCGTCCACAAGGGTCCTGCTCAGGATCACGCCACGACCACCCTTGCTCTGGACAACAACTCCCCGGATGATGCCCCCCTTCATCACCACGCCGCAAACCCATGTGTGGAGGAAGAGTTCCACACCTGCCTCATCGATCATGTCGAGGGCCACCTTCCTGGTCCACACGGGCCACAGTTGGTTTCGTCCGTTCTCTGAGATGAGGCATTGGCCGTCGCGCTCCATGCGTTTCAGAAACTCCCAGGGTATGCCCCGGATGATCTGGTTGCCTGCGGAGTCGAAGAAGGCGCTAAGGGACGTGTTGTACGGAGCTGTCGTGCATCCGCCCAAGTAGCCCAACCTCTCCACCAGAATCGTCCTCGCACCGGTGCGCGCCGAGGCAGTAGCAGCAATGAAGCCGGATGTCCCGCCCCCGACCACCACGACCTCGCTCTCGTCGATGATGGGCAGGGATTCCCTCAAGTCAATGCTATGTTCCTTCATCTCCCTCCACTTCCTCTGAGAACAGAATGGGCGACGAGCGGCCATATGCCTAGTCGGCATGCTGCCAAGGATCGATCGCAATAAATCTGTGTCCGCGCAACAAGATGGAAGATCCCAGAGGCAACCGTCAGAGGGATCCCGAGAACTGTATCTGTTCGTCAGCAGCTTCGCCAGGAGACAGGCGGATCTCATTTTCTGGCGATCAGCTCCCCGAGAGGATCTACGTCTGCCTCCGAGCATACCCCTCAGGCCGCGACGGAGGACCACACCACCAACATGGTCAGAGGCAAGACGGAGAGATAGTGAATGGAAGAACGGCACCAACACTTTTGAGCGTATCAGCGCTACGCGAAAGTGGCGATGCGGTGGCCCATCCATGGGCTTGGCGTTTTTACGTTCCTCTTTCAGTCGCCGTGGCGCTCTCGGTTGCATCAGGCTACGAGGGGAGGGTGCGCGTCATCTGTTTTGGGGACGTCATAGCCGAGTATGGCCAGTTCAACAGCTTCGTCCTCATCAGGACCGACCCCGCCATTGACGCTACCCTGGTACCCTCCAGACCCCAGTACGTCGGGTCCGAAGCCGCGCAGAGGAATATGAGGACGTACATGCCTCGGACCTACAGCAGACTGGTTGAGGACTACGATCTCATCCTGACCAGCGACACCGATTGCAGCGTCTTCACGACCGAGTGGGTCGACTGGCTGGCGAGGGCGGTCACCGACGACGGCCTTGGCTTGTTGTGGCTCGGCAGCATCCAGAGCCAGAGCTTCACAGGCTGCCAGGGCACAACCCTGGCCGAGGTCCTGCCCTGCCAGCCCGGCGAGGATCTGGACGTTACCGGCAGCTTCAGTGTCAGGATCGTTGACGGGAAGGAACCCCTCATGGTCTTGTTGCCTTGGCAGAACGCCCCTCCACTGGCAAGGGTGAACTCCCAGGTGGCCAGGCAGGGAAGCAGCCTTTGGGCCAAAGCCTACTGGGTGAAGGAGTACCCATTGATGACCTACTGGAAGATGGGCAAGGGCGCTGCCCTGTGTTTTGCAGGCAAGTTCCCAGGCGGGGTCATGCCCTGGGCCCAGGACTGGGCCTTCTTCCCAGAGGCTGTGATCTACCTCGCATACAGGACCGCTGGACGAGCGCTGCCCCGGGATGTTCTCCTCTTCCGGCAACTGGTAGGCGAGTTCATCGACTATGAGGGCAGGAAATCGATGGCCGCTTCAGCGATCGCCTTTGTGGAGCAGTTCGGGGGCAGGACGGATACGCTATACCGGCAGCTCGATGATGTAGCCAACAGGAAGGCGGCAGCCGACGCAGCCTACCTGTCGGCCGACTACGAGGCCTCCCTCGCCATCATGGATGAGGCGAAGGCCGATCAGTTGGCCGTCATGGAAATGGCCATGAAGGCCAAGGATTCCGTCCTGCTGTGGGTGTACATCACGGAATGGTGCGCCATCACGGCAACGATCATGGTCACCAGCTCGGCGGTCTGGGGGTTGATGATCAAGAGGAGGCTGTACAGGGAAGCTGGTTCATCCCGCCTACCGCGGATGTAGCTTGCAGGAATGCATGCGGGTGCCTGGCCTTGATACCTGGTGATTGCGAGGCGGTGACGAACACAGGTTCCCTTTTCGGCTGTCCCCTGGATTCGCCGCATGCAGCTCAGGTCGCGGTTGGGCCCAACGCCGGAAGGTTCCTGGCAGCCTGCTTCTCAATCCTGGTGAGCTGGTTGGCGACCTCCCGGTCTATGACCTTCGCGGGAGGATAGTGCTCCTTGAGAATCCGATCCAGCACGCGTTGGGAGCTCTGCAGCACATCGTGGTGGCCTTTCCTGGTCCAGCTGCCCCAGCCGTCCCTGTTGAACAGGCGCGGATACCATGTCTCCTTACGCAGGTTCCTCAGCGTATGGGATTCCTTGAGGAAGCTGCCCCCGATCCCCACTTTCTGCATGACTTCTAGGGCGATCGTTTGCTCATCAACCTGCATGCCTGCAAACAGCCTGTCGGCGTAGCCCAGCCATTCATCGTCGATGACCAGCTGGTTCCAGCTGGCGCCCTGATCGGCTCCCGCTATCCCCTGGTGGCCGATCCCCTCTGCCCCCGCGGCAATCGTCAGGGCCACGCCCATCGCCTTTTCGAACCCACACTGGAAGTCGGGGACGTTGGAGTCCGACAAGACGACGTTGGCCGAGCAGGACAGGCCAAGTCCCCTTGCCACTTGGATGCCGGCGAGCGAGCACAGTATGTTCTCCGGCGCGCCGAAGGAGCAGAGCAGCGTCCTTTGGTCCAGCACGTGCACGGAGGTGGAAAAGCCGGCCGGCGCCTCCGGATCGATCAGGTTGACGAGCACTATCCCGGCCAAGGTCTCGGCGGTGTGCAGGGTCAGACCGGCCGCCAGCGTGATGGGGCTTGTCCCCCCGAGCAGGGTCATGGAGCCCGAGGCCGATATGGGCAGGCCGTGCTGCGCCATCTCAAGAAGGATCTCGAGGGCATGGTGGGAGAGCTGCAGCGGGCTGGTAGGTTCGGCCCCGTAGCCGACCATCTTGCTCCTCCTGAGTTCCTCTTCCCCTCCAGCCACCGCCTTGGCCATCTCGATGATGTACTTGGAGGAGCCAAGGGTGTAGATCCAGGCGTAGGCCGGTTTGCGCGAGTATGTCAGCACGAGTTTGTAGCCTCTCACATCCGCCATGGAAAGCGGAACGTCGCTCGGCACGACGAAGGGCGATACTAGCCCCACGTTTGCCAGGCCGTTGCCAAGCGCGATGGACCTGATGCAGTCCTCCGTTGTCCCTGGTCGTCTGGACATCGTGCTGTAGTCAACGAGGTGTCTCTCCAGGCACATGATGGCCTTCAGGCTGCCGTCCCCAAACCTTGTCTCGTTCCCCTCCGGGGAGCTGACGGCGTACTCCTTCGGCACCTTGGAGAGGCATTCCATGACCAGCTCCCGTGGGATCTTGGCGACCTCGGTCTTGTGATCGACCGATGCTCCGTGCTCTTCAAGCACGGCAAGCGCGCGCGGGTGCCTGAAGGCAAAGCCCACCTGCTCCAGCACGTCGAGAGCGGCCTGCTTGATCATCTCGACGCGATCCTTTGGTAGAAGCTCAAGCCTGTGGTTGAATGATCCGAAGGGCATGCCGGGCCCTGATTGAGCCTACCTATTAAGTGGGTCCCGTCTTGAGAGAAGCAAGAGATGGTTTGCCCTTCAGCAAGCGTCCGCGAAGTTCCCAGGGATGTCTCAGGGCTTTCCGCGCGGCATCTTCTTCCGCACGAACGTCATGTCCTGGACAGGGATCGATTCGCACTCAAGGGCCAGAACCGAGATCGGCTCATCGGGGGCCCTTGCGGGCAGTCCTCTGAAGCGCAGGCTGAACTCGTTCTGTTCGAACTCAACTGGGCTGCCCTTCGGCAGCAGCCTAGCCGACTCGACCTTTGTGGGCAGCCCGCCTATCCCCCACTCGGACCCAGGCCATGCGTGGAGGTGTACGTAGAGAGTCTTGCCCTTGCGGGTGAAATCCGCAAAGAGGGAGCTCTTCACGCTGCAGGGCTCGGCGCCGTAGATGGTCTGGCCGTACCTGTCCATCCACCTGCCGACCGCGCTGAGAATCTGCACGGACTCCGCTGGGACGGATCCATCGCCCTTGGGGCCGATGTTCAGCAGGTAGTTGCCGCCGTCGCGCGCACACCTGATCAGGTGTCCCAGTACCTGCTTGGGGGACTTCCAGTTGTCGTCCGCCCTGTGGTACCCCCAGCTTGCGTTCATGGTCATGCATGCCTCCCAGGCCCTACCCTCGGGCTCGCCTCTCACGTGCTGTTCGGGCGTGCTGAAGTCCTCGGGCAGCCCTGAGCGGTTGTTGATTATGATGTCCGGCTGGAGATCCCTGACCATGCGGTTCATCTTTGCGGATTCCCAGCCCTCAGGCGTCAGCGGCCATGAAACGTCGTACCAAAGGATGTCGACCTTGCCATAGTTGGTCATGAGCTCCCGGACCTGGCCGTGGATGTACTTCACGAATCTCTTGCGAGCATCCTCGTCCTCGGCACACCTTGCCCCATCGGGGTGGTGCCAGTCCATCAGTGAGTAGTAGAACCCAAAGCGGAGCCCCTCGGATCTCGCTGCCTCGACGAACTCGGCGACCATGTCCCTCCCGCAGGCCCTCGGGGCACAGTAGTCCGTGTGCTTGCTGTCGAACAGGCAGAAGCCCTCATGGTGCTTCGTGGTCATCACCATGTACTTCATCCCCGCCCGCTTGGCCAGTCGCGCCCACGCACGGGCTGGATAAGGCTTGGGCTTGAACCGCTCGGCAAGCCTTTGGTACTCCGCAACCGGGATGGCCTCGCTCTCCATGGCCCATTCGTGTCTCCCGATAATGCTGTAGAGCCCCCAGTGGATGAACATGCCGAACTTGGCCTCGTGCCACCACTTCATCCGCCTGATCCGGTCCTCCTCAGGGGTAATAACCTTGCCGCTCATAGCTCATCTCCACGGGTGGGTGGGTCCACAGCACGGTTATATCTCTATTCCTCGCTAGCTCGCTAGGGTGCCGCGCGGACTAGCTCCCATATCGAACTCCAGGCGCGGAGGCCAAGCCGCTGTTCCTACCCAGTGCGAAACTGGGTCATCCCCACTTCCTTGTAGAGCCTTCGGCGGATCATCAAGGTCCAGGTGATCACCCCGCAAACGAGGAAGGCCCCGGTAACTATGAACCACTCGGAGATATAGATCCAGAAGAGCGCATCGGCCTTCACCCTGTCGGCTACGCCGTCGGCCTCGTCCATCAGCCGCAATGCCTCGTCCGTGGCGTCCAGGGCTTCGTCGAACCTCTCCTCCATGTAGAGGTCCGAGACCCTCTGAGCCGCCTCGCCAGCCTTGCCGACCGCCGATGAGATCTTGCTTGGGTTGGCACCGAACCTCTCCACGAAGTCCATCAGTGAGGACAGAATCAACGTGCGGTAGGAGAGGGTCATCATCCGGGCCCTCAGGGTGTGGACCATGTTCAGGTCCTGTGGCAGCGGCCTTCTGGCGAGGTAAAGCATGAGGTTTATGGCAAAATCGGGGGCGTACTCCCATCTGATGAACTCAACCCCCCAGCCGTACTGCCAGTCCCCTGTGAAGGCGAACGCCCTGCCCTCGCCCGGGTCCCATGTTGAGAAGAAGGGGTTCTTCCAGCCTGCGTAGGTGCCGCTTTGGAGGGTATCTTTGGCGAGCACCTGGGCTCCTTCCCGGGGTTTGACGATGTTGCACGAGTACAACCGGAAGAAGGGCAGGTCGTCCTTCAAGGGGACGCTCTTGATGAACTCGTGATCGGGCTCCGTGATGGTCACCCTGCCGCTGCTGATCGCACCGAGGATCGTGTCAACGGGCAGCACCTCCCCGACGGGGGTCGTTCCCCAATCCGTGTAGCTGCCAAGGGTTCCGAAGGTCTCGTGCCCCCCCACCATCACGAGCCCCAGCCCTCCGTCCTTGACGCTGTCGCGGAACCACTGCAGGTGGCGATCAGTGAAGCTTCCGACGTTTGAGTCGCTGATGATTATTGCATCGTAGCCCTGGACGAGGGAGTCGTAGTTGCGGGGCATGTAGAGCCGGACCGCCCTCTTGATCTCCTCGACTGGGATGATGAACTCCATGTAGTCCCTTGATGCCACGACCGGGGTCGCCTGTATGAGGGGCTCGGCCTTCATGAAGACGTAGGGCGTCACGCCAGGGTACGGCTCCCCCGTGTAGAGAACCCTCACTTTGGCCGACTTCTGGGCGCAGCAGGTTTGGGTCATCACTGCTGCTAGGATGCAGACAACCATCCCAAGGTGAACCGTCCTCAAGCTCCACCCTCCATCCTGGTCTTTGGGGCTGCCGGCCCGTCCGCCTTTCCTAGGTTGGCGGCAGATACTTTTACGGACGGCTCATAAATGTAGGGCGGAAGGCTGTCGCAATAGGCAGTTACACGAAGGCCCTGCTCCAACGCGGGTCCCATTCCGCATCGGCATCCGACGTGAAGGGCCCAATCACATTTTTCCGTCCAGGTCTCTTCACACCCCGGCGAACAGGTCCGATCTGCTGATAACCCCCTAGCTCTAGATGGAAGCTTGGTTGTCGGTGATGAAAGGGAATGGCGCTACCCAGGTCGTGATCCTCCTCCTAGTCGGACTGCTATTGCCAAGCCGTGCCTGGGGAGCGGGGGCCAAGCCAGCGAAAGTCCTTATCACCGGATGCCCGGGGAACATAGATCTGATGTACGCGTGGCTCAAGGTCGATCCACTCATCGATGCTCGACTCGTGCCAGGCAGCGCGCAGGAAGGCCCCTGGACTGAGGAGCAGGTCCAGAGGTTCCTGAGGCTGTACTTCCCTAGGTCGTACCAGCAGATGCTGGAGTACGAATACGTGATCCTGGAGTCCATAGAGGCCTGGGTGTTCAACGCCCAACAGGAGAGGATGCTCTACGACGGGTTCTACAACGGAGGGCTCGGGGGCATGCAGAGCAGGAGCGTGATGAGCATGCATGCGTACATCTCCGTTCCCTGGGCCAACTCGATCGTGTCCGATGCTTTCCCGAACGATGCCGATGCCGTCGTCAACATGGAGTACAGGCTTCACCATGATCCGATGAAGGTTGTGATCAACACCAATCCGAATGTGCCCCCGGTGTTCACACCGTACAAGGATCTCCCGGGGGTCGAATTCTACTACGGCGGGGAATACGGGACCAACCTTGCGATTCCGAAGGAAGGCGCTGTGGTGGCCTCCTACTCGGTGGGGCCGTACAAGTACGGCTTCCCCGGGGCCCTGCCTGATCCGCGCTTTGAAAGCCCCGGCTGGATTCCGCACATCATGTACTGGGAGTACGGCAACGGCACTACCTGGACCCATCAGGACATGGCGGGCATGTACTGGAACACGGACTGGAACCCCTACGCCCCCGACATGATAGTGGCCGAGATCATCTTCAGCACGGGAAGGAAGCTTCCAGAGGATGTGTCCATGGTTCACGGCCTTCGCACCAAGTTCACGGGCTACGCATCTCTGAGGGGGTTCATCTTCGCCATCGTGGACTTCGTTGACCGGTTTGGCGCGAACACCGCCTCCGTCATCCGGAAGATGGCTCGAATAGGCGGAACCATCAAGGAGGCCGAACAGCTGTACCGGGACCAGGAGTATCAGGAGTCCTCCTCTGCGATGGATCAAGCGCTGGCTGATCTGGATCTTCTGAGGGATCAGGCGCTTGAGCTTAAGGATCGGGCGCTCCTGTGGATCTATGTGACCGAGTGGTTTGCGGTGAGCGGGGTTTCGCTGGTGGTCGGTTTTGTGCTTTGGACCCTGATGGTCAGGCGGAGACTCTACCAAGAGGTAGGAACCACAAGGTTGGTTGGGATTTGACGGGATGCCGGGTCCTGCTTGGGAATGTCTAGCCTGGATCCTGTTGTAGCGTTGTCGGTGGCCGCGGCGACACGCTGGATGCATTTTTACATCGTCGGCACTCGGGGGCCCGTACGACGATTTCCGATTCACTGGCATGGCCGGGTTTGTCGACGAAAGCTTGCCCGTCTATGATCAAGGTGAGTGCAGTTGTCTGCTTCCTGATCCTCCTCGGATTACTTGCACCGGGCCCAGCCCGCGCTCAAGACGGTAAGACGGCGAAGGTCCTCATCACCGGGGTGCCCGGGAACATAGATCTTGTCCATGCATGGCTTGAGGTCGATCCCCTGACCGACCCGCGGCTGATACCGTCCAGGTCGCAGGACAGCCCGTGGACGGAGGGGGAGATCCTGAGGTTCGTGAGGCTGTACTTCCCCAGGTCCTACAAACAGCTTCTGGAGTTCGAGTACATCATCATGGAGTCCGTGGAGGCATGGGTGTTCACTGCGCAGCAACAGCAGATGCTCTACGACTCGATCTACCACGGGGGACTCGGCGGCATGCAGAGCAGGAGTGTAATGAGCATGCATAATTACATCTCCGTTCCTTGGGCGGACTCGATCGTGTCAGACGCCTTCCCGAATGACGCCGATGCGGTCGTGCGCATGGACTACACGCTGCACGAGGAGCCGATGAGGGTCGTCATCAACGCCAATCCGGATGTGCCGCCGGTGTTTCGACCCTACAAGGATCTCCCGGGGGTCGAGTACTCCTTCGGCGGGGCGTACGGCACAAACCTCGCGATACCGAAGGAAGGGGCGGTGGTGACCTCATATTCGGTGGGGCCGTACAAGTACGGTTTCCCCGGGGCCATGCCCGATCCCAACTTCAAGAGCCCCGGCTGGATCCCACACAGCATGTACTGGAAATACGGCAACGGCACTACCTGGACCCATCAGGACATGGCGGGCATGTACTGGAACACGTTCTACAACCCCTATGCG
>Ga0315307_1000822_pt1 | contig 13570 bp, 6 predicted proteins | sample TDP2_MG_FD_203079 | JGI IMG/M metagenome (GOLD analysis project Ga0315307, IMG submission 203079) | Freshwater sediment microbial communities from Lake Towuti, South Sulawesi, Indonesia - TDP2 | ecosystem: Environmental > Aquatic > Freshwater > Lake > Sediment | place: Indonesia: South Sulawesi... | reverse complement strand
TATGGAAGCTTGATGTTGGCAAGATATGCAGAGAAAGGATTTGACATCGCTCTTAATGACTACAGCATTGGTTACCGTTTTCAAGGTTCCCCTATGGTAGCATTCTTTTCAAATTATCCTCTGCCAGACAATCTAAAAGTATTCTTATCTCCAAAAATCTCGTTCGAAGAATATCGCACAGGATCATATCATTGGCAAGGCTGGGCAATCTCAACTGCTCCCCCCATGTATGTCGGCGACATTTATGGTCAAACAGGCTGGGCGCCACACCCTTTCACCATCCTTGTCAGTTACAAAGGAGGTGCTGTCACAAGAAACGTGACTGAACACGGATATTATTTTCAAGCGTGGTCGAACTACACCGATGCAAAGGTTCTAACTTATTTCTATCCCACAACGGTGATGTTCGGAAATGTCACTGGTCTCAGTCGAATTTTCATTTCAAGTGCTTTCCCCACAACCTACAAACCTAGGTTACGAGCTGAGAACGGCACAATATACAATCTAGAAATTATGAACAACGGAACAAAAGTACTAAGTAATGATTTTCTATTGTGGCAAAATCAAACAGACCCTCGTTCCCGCTACACGATTTTTGTGCATTCCCCCAAAACAAACACCTATAACTTTACGAGGTTACCGGACCGCATCATGATGACTTCCGATATTTCAAATTATAACATGACGGCATCTTACCTTAGTGGTTGGGTGAACATTTCAACTCCGGACGATGCGTTTTCCCTTATGCGTAATATCACTTCTGCGTATCACTCGGCGACACCATTAACACTGACCTCAATTCTTAACCATTACAAGGGTTTGATGGAAAGCAAAAGTCCGGTTGCCTCATGGTGGGATGCATACAAGAATTCTGTTTCGACTGGCGTAAAACTCGTCGCTCATAATAGTCCAGAAAAAGTCAGCCTCGGCAGCTGGGAATTTGCCAATAACCGTCTTAGTTTCATCGTTTTAGCTCCTTTGGAAACTACAAGCACAACTAAAGTCTATTGTGGCGTTAAAGGCGAACCAGTAAGGGTTAACGCAAGCAGTGGAATCCTGACTTGGAGTTACAACGTCTCCACCATGATTTTAACATTGAACATTGTACATGCTGGTCCCGCAAAAATAGTGGTTGAGTGGAGAATTCCTATTGCCGACTTGAATGCCTTGATGCTTGAGGAATTTCAAAAATGGGACGCCATCTTGACTCGATACCTCAGCATAAACGGAACAATTACCGACCCATGGGATTTTTCGAGAGGAGCCAATGGTTGGGACAAAATTACACTTTCTGGAGCGAGCTACTACATTCTTGGTTTAATAAGCTTCTATGCATCTACGGGCAACCGATACTATTTGAATAAGCTCAGAACAATAATAGATGCTTTCATTGACAATAATTGGTTTAGAGTAACTACTGACAAAGGCACAATTTTCTACATTGAAGGATACTGGTTTGATAATCATGAAATCGACCCATCCTGCTTGTTGACAGCAATAGCTGGAGTTGCTTCCATCAAACTTTATCAATGGACTGGCGAAGCAAAATACAAAAATCTAGCCGACCAAATAGCCGCAGAATCTTTGAAGTTTCAGGCAGTGAACAACAGCACAGACATGGCTTGGGTCCCTGGGTACTACACAACTCCGAGAGATGAAGCAACTGCTAAAATAGGTGTTAATAGGCAAGGAAGCCTCGCGTATTTCTACTCACTATATAACCAATATAATTCAACGTTCGGTTCTTCCGTTCCAAAAATTCTTAACTGGATGTGGAGAGCTCAAGTATCAAATGGCGGGCTAGGCTATAACATAGGCGACAGTGCAGCCGGAGGCGAATACACAGCATTTAGCCTTTTCTTTGCGTTTAATAGCTATCAAAACGTTCCTCAGCAGTTTGGTGAGACTCTTATGACCAAAATAAACAATAGCCTTACGTGGTTAAGTGAAAAGGTAGGAAGCACAATTTATCTTGCCAACTGGATTTATTCGGCGGCCCTTTCAATGGCGGTCAAATCGAATTTTCTCTCTTCACCAAGCCAGACTTTTCTTGATATTACAAAAACTTATCTGTACTATAATCTCAATCTGATGCATCCTTCTGAAAGAGGACTCACCGTAAGTCTTAGCGATTATCCATTCGGTTATAGATGGCAACAGCTCTTTGTGGGCGCCATGTTTTCGCTTTACCCACTTCCAGCCAATCTGGCAACATTTACAAACCCAAAAATAAACCTTAACAATTTCACGACCGGAAGGTATTACTGGCAAGGCTGGAGCCTCGAGTTGCAAGGAAACACCCTCTTTGTCGGAGATATCTATGGGAACATAGGATGGTATCAATATCCATACTATTTGTTACAGAAGAAATCTGGTTCATTAACAAGAAGCGTCACCGAACTCGACGGCTCCTTCAAAGCTTGGGCTAATTACACAGACGCCAAAATCTTGACTTATTACTACCCAACCGGTGTAATTTTCACTAATGTTACTGGTTTAAGCCAAGCCATGGTTTTGAGCGACATCACTTCTAACGCAAGACTAAGAGTGGAAAACGGGACGGAGTATAACTTGGAAACAATGAGCAATGGTACAAAGGTCTTAAGCAATAATTTTATGGTTTGGCGGAATGACACATCAAAAGCAAGTCGTAGCACAGCGTTTGTTCGTTGTTTAAAAAGAAATACATGGGTGTTCACCAGATATTCAAGTACATATAAGTTTACCGCTGATCTGACAGATTACAACATTACCATTGCATACCTGAACCGATGGAGCGGATTTTCTGGTTCGGACGATGTGTTCTTCCTACTAAAAAACATGGCAATTCAACACGAATCTCTATCTCCACTCTCATCGGCACAAATCTTAAACATCTACAAAACATTCGTCCAAACAAGGAATCCTCTTCCTTCTTGGTGGAACGCCTTTAAAAATTCTGTTTCAACTTACGTAAAACTTGTTGTTCACAATAATCCAGAAAAAGTTAGCCTCATGAATTGGGAGTTTGCCAACCAACATTTAACTTTCACTGTTTCTGCTCCTTCTGGAACTACAAGCATATCAAAGGTCTATTGTGGCGACAAGGGTGAACCAATGACGGTTTGCACGTCCAACGGAACATTAGCATGGAGTTACAACGCTTCCACTACAATATTAACATTAAACGTGGTACACGCCAGTCCAGCAAGCATACTGGTTGACTGGAGGATTCCAGGCGATGTCAACGGCGACAACAAAGTAGATGCCTCTGACCTGTTTGACTTGAGCAAAGCTTACGGTTCTGAGTCCTCAAAACCCAACTGGAACCCAGACTGCGACTTCAACTGGGATGGCAAAATCGACACATCAGACCTCTTCAACCTAAGCAAAAACTACGGAAAAACAAAACTCTAAACTTTTTTCTTTTCGCCTCAAGCTTTCTTCCCCTTAACTTTTCTAAACCTAGCGAAGTAAATCATAGTCCCAATTGCAGCAACAGCCGCTACAACCCCACCTAACAGCAAGAAGGGCAACAATTCAAAAGCCAAGCGTCCTCCACCAACAGTAAAAGTGTAATGAGTCGGCGTCTGCTGAACATTCCGCGCCCTGTCATAAGCCAGAACAAAGAAGCTAACCAGAGTTCCCTTACTCTGCCCTGGAATAGTAGCCTGCCAAACACCGTTCACAAAAGTCATATTAACCCAATTTAACGTGTCCAAGAAATTCTGGTCCAAATAATAATATAATAGGACAACTTGAACACCGCTTGCAAACTGCGGCTCGTCTACGGTAACGACCACAAACACCGGCTGGTCGGCATACGGACTTGCTGGGCTCCACTGAGGAATCCCTATTTCCGGCGGAGTAGAATCCACCACTTCATAAGTAAAGTTTGCAGTAACTCTCCAATTTCCAACTGCATCAGACGCATTCAACCTATAGTCGACAATTGTTCGATAGGGAAACTGTGGAATCACTCCTCTGTAAAGGCCATCTTCACTAACCATGGTTATGTTTATCCATCCAGAACCGTTAGTGTAACCCAAATTCACATCCCTCACACCGGTCTCAAAGTCTGTAATGTTACCGGTAACCGTGACACTAACATTATACCATGTAGGCGAACGTTCCACTGTCCAAATAACAGGCGGCGAAACATCAGCCCCAACTTGAAAAACAATCAAGCCATCGACATCAGAAATCGCCCAAAACTTGAGAAGACGCTTAGACGCATCAAAATTGTAATTCCATTGAACCTCGGAACAAAAAGCGTCCCAGAGCGGGATAGACAACCAAACTGAGACGTTTAAACTTGGAGTCGCCAACATGGAGACAACAAAACGCTCACCATTCCAACTAGTCTCATTTACAATATGGGCGGTCCTTAATACGGTGGGACTGACTCGTTCTCCCAACGTAACCTTCACGTGCACCGAGCTTGCAGGCAACCGTATTGTGTGGTCATCAAAATAAAACCAAGGGTTGTCGTTGATCGAAACTTCTTGGATGGTTTCATTTGTACCTATTCTTAACCAGAACATGCCTTTACCTATACTCACCACATCAGGAACACTGGAAGCATCCAAGTCAAACTCGATTGTTGAACCTACTCTCACAGGATTTTCTATTTTCATCCATTTGTTGCCAAAGTACAAACCAGCTTCCACAAGCGGAACAAATCGAATGTCAGGGACTTCGGAAGTAAGATTTGAAAAAACCGTTTGTAGACTGTATGTTCCAACTTCATTCCTTCTGAAGTGCCAAACACCATAAGCAAAGGCCGGAAATCCATTTACTAGTGCAAGCGCCGACTTATCACGATCCCTAAAGTATTCGTAATGAAGGATGTTCTTTGCCACGTTTGGGTCTGAGTTTATTTGAGTGAAATATTCAGCCTCTCCGTACCAACCCATTTTTACCGCGCTATGCATAACAACATTAGAATTGAGTGCACGCAAAACTCTGATATTCCACCAATCCAGATAGTACTTCTCCAAACTTTCAGGTTCATCTGCGATATCTAAAAGATGCAAGTTCTCACTAACCATAGCATCTAATGTTGTCTGATTCCAATACCCAGCAAAGGTTGCTATCGTGCTGAACAAATCCATTCCCAGAGCTGTGTAGTTGCCCTTTATGATCTGTATCAAAGCTTGTATCTGGCTTTGCGTCATGGAGCCTACAGTTTTGTTGCTCCGAAGAGAGGAGCTATACTCCCAATCTCTGTACTTGCCTCTTAGCTGAGACAGAATGTTAGGAACAGTTTGCCAATAGTTACGGTAAAGAAAATCCGTGAATCCTATTGTTGGCATGATGCCATACTGACTGACAATGGAATTGAAATTGAGGAGACTTGTATTCAGATAGGTTTCGTCCCAACCCCGCCCACCGAGCCAATCAAGTCTTATGCTTGCCAGAGGCTGAGGCTTAATAATTGTGTTGATGTCTCTGCCAAGTGCATGAGCTATCAGAGAAGCCAAGAGGCTTGACCTTTTTGAAATGTCAGTAAACCCAAAATAACGTATTTGACGAGAACCTTCGGGCTCCTCTCTGGCATATATATAGGAGCCTTGAATGAAGATTCCCGTTGCTCCAGTATAGTTTTTGTAATAAGTCACGCCACTTGTCGCTTTTCCTTTGGCAGTGGTAAAAGAATAGATTTCTCTGGCTCCATTCAGACTTAAAGTAAGTTGAAAATTTACCGCGATTGAAGGGGCGACGTATGACAGAGACGATGGGCCTTCAACGGTTTTGTCTGTTAAAATGAAAGTTCCGTTGTTGTTTCCTAGGCTTGCGGTAAAGTCGACTCCCAAACGTTGCTCCAATTTTCGAACGGGTGTACTTTCGAAGTTATCCCAAAAAGGGGGCCAAATCAGGCTTGATTCGTTGGCAAACAAGGCATTACCTATCACAACAAGGACACCACCATAATTTGTGAAATGATTAACCTCCTCCATCGATACTTTACTAGGTGGATAACCGATATGGCTTCCATGAAGAACTACAACATCATACTGACTGAGATCAGCGGTCTTTGGATCAAAACTATAGTCAACCTTGCTATCGTCTGAAATATGTTGAGTAACATTAAATCCGTATCTTGCAAGATCAGAAATCAAATAGTGCCCACCTTTCAAATATACAAGCGCAGGAGAAACAACCAAAACCTTGACTTCATGAGGAGTAAAAGGTGGGACATCTGGCATCGCCTTTGAAATTGAGAATGAAAAATAAAACAAAGGAATAACCAACATTGCAATCATCGTAGCCCACAGCAACTTCCTCACGTATATCACCTTGAAGCCAAAGGAAGAACTGCTTTAGCTCCTTTCACTCTTACGTAATAATCGCAAATCCAATTACTTATATGTTATTCCAAAACCCATAAAAACCTAAATATCGATGTTGAAAAACTACTAAACGCAAATATTGGCTCGCATGGACATTCTATTGGAGGCGTAAAAGATAATGCCTAGGAATCACGTTAAACAATTACCTTAATTGACATGTGCTATTCGGTGATAGAGAAGTGGATGCTTCAAGCCAAATCAGCAGACTGGAAACATTCATAATTCTGGATAAAAAACTCATTTTTACTTTGGCTTCTTATTTTCTTGTTCTAGCAATGTACATAAATTTGCAGGTCTTACGATCCTTTGTTTTGGGCTTCATGGCTTCCATCTTTTATTTTTTGATAAATGGAATGTTCTTGGGGCATGCCTTCTTTGAGCAAGAAGCCGCTTTCTTCAGGTTGACGTTTGGTATTCTGCTGCTGATCATGCTTTTAGAATTTATTGGTTGGCTCTCAGTAATCATCTACAACTTAGATGTTGTAAGGTTCACCTTAGTCCTTTTTGTTGTAGCAACACTTTCTTCTTTTTTAAATAGAAAGGCGATAAGCAAAAATGTTACATAGCCAGCGAAAGTCTAAAAAGCTTCTCTGCATGGGCGAGTTTTTTTACTTATTCCTAGTCGGTCTTTCATTCTACCTACTTCTTGCTTCTCGAGCAGGAGAAGCGCACACCATTTGGGAAGTCTTACATCCTCTATTCATTCCAATTTTCTTTATTGCCACCATCCTGCTATTCGCAATTCTATTCACATCAGAGAAGGTTTCTTACATATTGCTATTCATAATTGTCCATTCTATTCTTCTCCATTCTTTGTTTTCTATCCTCTTTCCTGCGGGGGATTTGAGTGGCCAACAGATGATCCTTGGTAGAACTAGACTTGTGTTCGATAATACTGTTATTCATGGATGGCCACCTTGGCCTCCGAAAACTATACAGACACAGATTTACCAATGGTTCGGCGAAATAAATTCTCAAGCCGCGGTTAGCACGGTTTTTGCTCGAATGTTTAGTCTAGACATTTTTTGGGTCCACATGTTTCTAGTACCAGCTTTGTGGGGAGTCCTCGTACCAATCGCGGCTTTCTTAACTACGAAGATTCTCAGCGAAAACGAGAAAGCTGCAGCTTTCTCGAGTTTGCTTGTTTCAGCTTTCCCGTATACGATTTATTTTGGAGCAATCTCGGTTCCCAACAGTTTAGGGTTCATTTTCTTTTTTTACGCCTTGTACTTCAGCATGAAGTACTTGACCATTGATAGTCCTAGAAATACGGCTTGGATGCTAGTCTTTTCTTTCTTTTCTTTTCTTTCACACAATTTGACGGGAGTTGTATCTTTTTCTCTTGTTGTCCTAGCTTTTGCGTTCAAGACATCTATGAAAGAAGATAGGGGTTCGTCAACCACCGCGAAAATTTGGATGTTTGTTGCGTTTCTCGTTTGTACAAGTCTTTTGCCATTGTCTTTTACATACTTGCAACTTTTTCTTCCAGGTAGCCACGTAATTTTTTCTTTGGACAAGTTTTATGAATCATCCACTGGAGAGATCGTCGGTTTGCTTTTAATTGGAGAGCTAATACACTTTGACCTTAAAACCAGAATTCTTGTTATTACAGGCCCCTTGCTGGGTCTCCTCTGGATGATATACCTTTCGTATAAATTAAAGAAAGGGCAACCTACGAAATTTGGAATATGCACTCTTTTCCTTTTTGCAGCTTTCTTCATGATGTTGATCGACTACAGAATATTGAAGCTCTTTATGGTTGGGCTCCCAATCAATGAAGAAAGGCTGTGGGTGTTCCGTGATTTCATAGCCGCTCCCTTTGTGGCACTCGCAATTTATGCTGTTGTTTCATCAATCAAAGCTTTTCTAGAAGCAAAATCTCCTTCCATCATACCCATTTCTGGTTTAAAGGTGTTTTCAAACGCTAATGTCTTCAGTCTATCACTTATTATAAACATTCTGGTCTCTCTGCTCCTAGGAGGATGGATTACAGCTTCTTTAAGCGTTGCTTACCCTCAAGTTGCTCCTCTACAGACAACATGGTACGAATTGGAAGCCGCGAAATACATCGAAGAGAACACCAAAGAAAAATACGTTGTGATCGGTGATGTTTGGACAATTTTTGCAGGCGAAATGATCGTGGGTATCCAAAATCCTGGAGCTTACTATTTTGGAGAAAACGACCCACGAGCATATGACTTATTTGCAAAAATGAGGAAAGATCCATCTCCTCAAGTTTTGGTTGAAGCCATGAATCAAACTGGCGCAGACACCAAAGTAGCTTACCTTATTGTCACTGAACCCAGACTTGGCACTGAAGAGTTTAACCAAGTGGTTTCAAGAGTCCTCGAAAATGGGCAGCTAACGGTTATGGGTATTTTCGGTGATGGAAAACTGTATGTTTTTAGTTATAGAAAAGAGTAAATCATATACACTAGGTTGAAAGATGGATAAAGGGAATATGTGGCACCTATTCTATCTTCGGGTTTATCGCGGTTATTGTGTCGCTTCCTGTGAAGGGTATACCACTTTTCAGCTGGCCTTCAACTGTTAAGGTGATTTCAGCTCGGTTTAGTCCCATGTGATACAACTTGCCCCACAGATAGTCTATTATGCTGGACGCATCAAACTTGACCATTAGCTTTTCGCCTTCAATGTTACTCCACTCGGCTCCGAACAAACCTTCTAGCAGAATCGTTGACATGTCAATGTCGCTTATATTGTAGTCTTCAGGCAATTTTATGTGCGCTGTTATCCATCTTCCCTTCATATTGACGTTAAGCGTCTCAGGTTTAATATCAATCGTGGCAGTCAGAGTAGATGCTATAGCTGGCGGACTTAGGACTTGAAATCCAAAGAGTATTAAAGCCGAGAAGCACACCGTCATTAATAATGATCTTGCACGCATTCCTCTCCCCCCTTCTAATTGAATACTCGATTATCCTATATGCAATCAACGTCAATATCTCTTTCGGAACAATCTTCTAGAAAAGAGTTTCATGAAAACCAGCGTCTATTCTTAACGTCATCTCTCATGCTTATGTTTGGTCAAGAAGATTCCTCCATGTATAAGGCTTTCTAAATACTGAATTGCTTTGATTTAGGATGTCAACGATTTTTTCGGCAGCTGTTCCGTTTCCGTATGGTGACGTTTTGGGCAGTCTTTCCTCTTCGTTTAAGGTCTGCTCCATAGCAGTCAAAATATTGTGTTTTTCAACACCAACCAGTTTTGCAAAGCCCGCCTCAACAGCTTCGGGTCGTTCGGTTGATAACCTAATAACCAAAACGGGTTTTCTTATAGATGGCGCCGTGGCTTCCTCCTGTATTCCACCAGAGTCGGTGATGATCATTTCACAGTTTTTCATAAGCACAAGAAAGTCAAAATAACCCAAAGGCGGTAAGAGGTGAACGTTTTCCGTTTTTGAAAGCTTTTTCCACATTTTTTGTTGACGCAACCTTTTTTTGGTCCTTGGATGGAGAGGATACACTACAGGGATAGGCGCCTCAGCAAATGCTTCAACAAAGTTTTTGAGCACAGCCGAGTCATCCACGTTTTCAGCTCGGTGTGCAGTAACCAGGGCAAACCGCCTAAAACGAATTCTATCCATAATACTTGACTTTCTCTCAGCCAAAGGCATATGCTGTATCACCGCGTCGATGACGGTGTTCCCAGTTACATAGATGTTGCCCCACACATTTTCTCTCTCTAAATTTTTTCTCGCTATTTCTGTTGGCGTAAACAAATATTTGGACAAGTGGTCTACTAAGCGACGGTTGTGTTCCTCAGGCATGCGCAAGTCGAAGCTTCGGAGTCCAGCCTCCACATGACCAACTAAAACGTTGAGCTTTACAGCAGCAAGAGCAGAAGCTAACACACCATTTGTGTCACCTTCCACGAGCACAACTCTTGGCTTAACTTTCTTTGCCACACGTTCCACAATAGTGAGGATTCTGCCAGTTTGCAACCCTGGCGAGTAAGCCTTCACCTTGAAACCGTAGTCAGGTTTCGGCAATTCAAGTTCGTCAATAAACTGTTGTGACATGTTGTAGTCATAGTGTTGTCCACAGTGAACGAAAACATAGGGTTGAGACTGCTCTTTTAAAGCTCGGATGACAGGTGCCATCTTTATTATTTCTGGTCTTGTACCTACTATTATCGTATAACTGTTGTTAATTGGCTTCACCCTCTCTTCAATATTTGCGCTAGAATCTTTTGAGCGGCTTGTCCCTCACCGAATGGATTTCTCAACCTCTCCAACTTGACTTTGATGCCTTTCGTTTCTTTGATTTCCCTCGCTGCCTCGACAATTCTCTGAAGTTTGCTTCCAGCGAGAACATTAGCGCCCAGTTCCGTAGTCTCGACCCACTCTGTCTTATCTCTCAAAGTTATACATGGGGTCTGAAGCCAAAAGGCTTCTTTTTGTAAACCGCCCGAATCTGTGAAAACCATTCTAGCATGTTGGGTCAATTGCAGCATTTCGTCGTATCCGACAGGTTCAATAAGTTTAATGCGATTTGCAGCTTGAGTTTGCTTCATCAGTTTGGCTGCTGCTAATCGTTGCTTGGTTCTTGGGTGAACTGGAAACACTATAATCACTTCTTTCAGCATCGTCATTGCCTTCATGATGTTTTCGAACGTTTTTGGAGTATCCACGTTTTCAGGCCTATGTAGCGTCAACACAGCGTATTCATCGGTCTTAATGCCTATTTCGGTTAAAATGTTACTTTTTTCTGCCGTTGACATGTGTTGAAGCAAGGCGTCGTACATGGTGTCACCAGATAATTTTATGAGCTGTTTTCTAATGCCCTCCTGACGTAGATTTTTGGCGCAGTTTTTTGTAGGTGCAAACAACAGCGACGAGCAATGGTCGGTTAGGCGGCGGTTTATTTCCTCGGGCATTCGCATATCGTAGCTTCTAGCTCCAGCTTCAACGTGAGCCACTGGCACGTGGAGTTTTGCCGCGGCCAATGCGCCTGCCAAAGTTGAATTTGTGTCGCCCGGCACCATAACCACGTCGGGCTTGTTTTCGAGGATAGTTTTTTCCAGTTTAATCATCATGTTGCCTGTTTGCCATGCGTGGCTGCCCGAACCTACGCCCAAATTGACTAAAGGATCAGGTAAGTCCAACTCGTGGAAGAAGATTTTTGACATCTCAAAATCGTAGTGTTGTCCCGTGTGAACGAGTTGGAGTTCTATTTCTCTGTGCTTTTGAGCTTCATGGATTATTGGCGCCGACTTGATAATTTGCGGCCGCGCGCCTACGATTAGCATCAGTTTCATGTACGCTTTTTCTCCTTCATAGTTGCTTTAGGTGCTTATACAAATAAAAGATGTTGTCATACTAGGTTTTTTGACATTCTAACCGAGTCATGAACGGTAAAGCTTAAAATGTGCCTTGTAAGAAGTGTTCACAACTCTAGGCATGATGAAGCTTGGATAAAGTTGTCTTCGGGAGATGGGCATGAACGAAAAGATTCTGAAAAATGCTGGAGTGACTCTGGTTTCAGTCATATTATTCTCTGCTCTGTTTATGTCCATGCCCACGCAGAGAGTGATGGCGGCAATGCAGATTTCCATCAACCCAACGAGTGGTGTAGTTGGAGACCCTGTCATAGTGAACGGTACAATCGACACTCCGGACGGAAATTTCACGGTGAGATGGAATCAAACAAACATGAAAACGGGAAGAGCTTTAGGTGTCAATGTTAATGTGTCTTTTACTGTCCCTCCAACTGTAGGTGCATCTTCAGGTCGCAATGTTACAATAGACCTGATTGATGACACCACGAGCAGCATTGCCAGTGTAAATTTCACTCTCTATACTCGTTTTGATATGCAGGTGATGACAGAGCCACCGCCGATACAATTCTGGGAAGGCTTGTCAACAAACATTTTCGCCCAGGTAACAGGAGGCGAGTCTTACACCATTTACACGGCTAACCTCACTGTGAAAAACCCAGCCAATCAGACTCACTTCACAGTTGCATCGCTCTCTAACACTACCACACTCGGCTCCGGTAGTAGTTTCAAAACATACCCCACGGATTTCGTTGGCGCCCACACAAATTACACAGGCAACTATTTGGTAGCCTTCAATGAAACAATAGCAACAAGAGAATTTTTCATTGGGTTGACTGACAAATCAAAGTATCTGAGAAATGAGACCGTTTCGATAAGAGCAACTGGATACAAAGCTTCTGAAATGGTTAACGTGGACATAAAAACCGGGGGGTCTTCTGTTGCCAGTTTCCCCAAGAGTTGGCTGGCAACCTCCGGTGGTGTGGTGGCTCTGGCTTGGCAGGTTCCGGTGAACGCTACTCCGGGAAGCTACACCTTGACCATAACTAACACAACTTCCGAAGGAACTGTGAAGACACCCAAAGATGTTCAGGACTTTGAGATTTTGGGCTTTTTGTGTCAAGTTCAGACCCAGAATCTTGCTGGAGAGGCAGTGGCAGGCGTTCAGGTGGAGGTTTACAATGTGACTTTGCCAAATGAGCCGCTGCAGAATGGAGACACCAACTCAACTGGTTGGATACTGTTCAATCTTAATAGTGGCTACTACACTTTTAGGGCGTTTGTTAAAGATGTGGAAGTGGGTATTCGAGAGAATCAAAATGTGACAATGGATACCACGCTTACAATGCGGCTTCGTTTGGTCAGCGTCGCGGCTACCGTTGAAACTGAAACGGGTGTGAAAGTTCCGTTTGTTAACATTGCTTTGAAATACAATTATACCACGAGAGACAACAAGACCATATCCGAAACGGCATCTATGCAGACCAACCTAACTGGAATGGCTGAAGTCAGAAATCTATTTACTAACACAACCTACAGAGTCGAGGCTAAGCGCTACGGTATGCTATTCAGCAACACGACCTTTACCATAGAATTTTCGCCCAATTCAGCTTGGATAAACCTTGACTTACCTCTGCCCACTTACAGGTTAAATGTGCATGCTTTAGACTCCAAAAATAAGGCTGCGGATGGAGTTCAAATCAAGGTTTATGAGTGGGCTTCTGGAGTTACAACGGCTCTTCAGTCTTCTGAAACTAGCCAAAGTGGCGATGTTTCATTTTCACTACCGTTTGGGCGATATCGCCTCCGAGGCTACAAGGATGCCGCCTTTTTGAACGAGACCGTGATAAACCTTTTCGAAAACCCGTTGGCTTTTACATTCTATCTCACCACAGTAAATGTTGACGTAACCGTTTCCACCTTCGACTATTTTGGTCAG
>Ga0315307_1000820_pt1 | contig 13599 bp, 11 predicted proteins | sample TDP2_MG_FD_203079 | JGI IMG/M metagenome (GOLD analysis project Ga0315307, IMG submission 203079) | Freshwater sediment microbial communities from Lake Towuti, South Sulawesi, Indonesia - TDP2 | ecosystem: Environmental > Aquatic > Freshwater > Lake > Sediment | place: Indonesia: South Sulawesi... | reverse complement strand
ATAGACAAAGATGTCCTCGTTGTACCAGCCTACCTTGACTCCCCGCTTGGGGTCGTCCCGGTAGGTCAGGGTCCCGTCCGGGCCCTCCTTTGAGGTTGGGATCGCGCCGCCCACTATGAGGATGTGCCGGTCGCCGAACGGAAGCGCGGCAGCTCCGCTCAACCCGTTACAGGGCAGGGGGGCAAGCTTCCTCCACTCACCGGAATCCGGGTCAAAGCACCAAGCATCATCAAGTCGGATGACCTTCTGTACGGATTTTTCCTTCCAGGCATACACGCCGCCGAAGACGTATACCTTGTTGGCCAGGGCCGTGGCACACGAATTGCACCGACGTCTGCCAGGGCACCTTGGGATCTTGGTCCAACCTTCGTTGGGCTTCCCTAAATCGAGCATCTCATCCTCGGGGACGTTATTGGGCAGAAAGGCGCTAATGCCCCAGCTGCCCCCGCCTATCGCGTACAGCTTCGAACCCAGCAAGGCAAGGGCGGGGACTCCCCTTGGATGTTGGAGCTCCGGGAGGGATTGCCAGTCCCACCCATCGCCGGCTCGGACAAGCCGGAATGCATCGCTCCGGGGAAGTCCCTTCCGGCGGCCGCCCACGACGAACAGGGCATCCCCTCCCGAGACCCCCATTGTGTAGGCCCTTCCGACCGGCAGGGGTGGAAGAGGCTGCCAGTCCTCCTTCAGGGGATCGAGCCACCAACCGGTTTCGTTCTCCCTCCAGGGGTAAGTCATCCCCGCCACGTGCACGACCACGCCATCGATGATGCCCATGGCGCCCCCTTTGACGAGGTCGGGGAACTCCGGGCCTTGCTTCCAGGTGATCCGGATCCGCATACTCGATCGGTCTCCTTGGGAACAGGGGGTGGCCTTGCAGCTCCGCCTCATTCCCACCTGTACTTCCCGTATCTGACGAATGAATCGAACATCGCCTTCACGTTTTCGAGGGGCACGTCCATGTTCAGCTCGCCCCTGCCGAACAGCCCGCCTTCGTTCTCCTGCCCGAATATCTTCACCAAGTATTTGATGTGGGACGCCATCCCGGCGCGGGAGGCGTGCGGGAGGGTGACCTGCCTGTCGACGTCTGAGTTGATGCAGAACCTGCCCCTTGTTCTGGCGGCGAAGTCATCGAGATCGTGGCAGGAGAACTGCGGGTTGAGGATGTCGACCCCGATGTCGTACAGGTCGTCAAGTATGTCTACTATGTACCCGTCGGAGTGCAGCTGGACGAAGGCCCCGCCGTCGTGGACGAGGTCGAACATCTTTTTGTAGCGGGGCTTGAAGAAGCTGCGCCAGATCTCGGGCTTGATGAGCAACCGGTCCTGGGCTCCCCAGTCATCGCCGAAGTTCACGCAGTCCGGTTTCGCCTCGAGGGTCCTGCCGATGGATTGGAGGCAATACTCGAGCAACCTGTCCGCGAAGTCGACGAACTGGCGCGGCTTCCTAACAAGGTCGGTGAGGACAGTCCTGAATCCCAACAGCCACTGGAGACGTTCGAAGTAGTTGCCCGGGTTGAAGCCGCGCGCCACAAAGAGGTCCTTCTTCGCCTCGGCCACGCTGGCTCTCCTTTTCTCGATGTCTTCATCGTTGGGCAGGGCCGGGAACAGGTACTCGTCGGCCTGCTCCCATGTGTGTATCGGGTACTCGGCGACCTGCCCGTGTATGCCGTTCGTGGTGGATTGCCATACCGTGCCCCAGCTATCCTTGTTTCTCCCGGCCTTGTAGTCGGGCGGGAGATCTTCTATCTTGGGGATTGAATGCTCCGAAGAGCCGAAGTCATTGGGGTACTTGGCGAGGAGGTCGACCAGCGCTTTGCCGTGCATCAGAAACGCAGCGGGCAGGCTGGAGTGCACGATCGGGCAACGATCGGGTCGTCTCAGCTCAACTGCCCTCAGGACCCTCTCCCGTCGGTTCATGGCTGGCGCTGGGAACGGTTCGGTCATAAAGGTTTGCCAGTGCCACCTATGCCGTCGGCTTCGTTCTCTGGTCCTCCGATCGGTCGGCTAGACAAGGTCTATCACAGCCTCGGCGATCTGCCCAAGTTGAATTGAGTCAAGCGTGACATCGGCGGCTATCGCAACGCGACGGTTCTTGGACCTGCCGACCTTGACCTTGAAATCCATGCTGGATCGGGCTCCGGGATCGATGCGGACCGATGCGCTCTTCGGTGCCGAGGTCCAGCCCGGAGGCAGAACAAGGCTTGCCTTCGCCACGATGCGGTGCGCGTGGTAGTTCTGGATCCCAACCTTTACCCGGGCGGTGTCGCCCGTCCTGGCAGCCATCTGGTACGGGAAGATCGCGATCCACCGCGGATTCACGCCGATCTCGGAAGGCTCGGGCAGGAGCCTCTCAAACATCTCGCGGGTGGACTGGGCTCTATCATGCAGGGTATGGAGCTTCCCCTGGTCGACCGGGATCCAGCTGCCGTGGCCCCCGGCCAGGACCTGTGGCTGGAGCTCCTCCATCTTCTCCGCGCATTTCCGGTGGCTGGCAGCGGTGACCACGTTGCGGTGGATGATCGGCTGGGAAAGGGCGGTACCTGCGTCCCATATGCTGTCCCCGATGAAGGCGACCCGCTGTCCGTCCATCGTGACGGCCATGGCCATATGGTACTCCGTCTGGCCCGGGAAGTGGACGACCTTCAGCTCGTACTCCTCCCAGTTCACCGTTTCGCCGTCCCTGATGCGCCGGTTGACCCTCATCGGATACGGGAGGAGGCAGGGGACGTTGTACTCGTGCGGATTTTCCAGGATATTTGCCATTAGATCAAGGGCCCAGAGCTTGACCCCGTGGTGCTTCTGCAGGTGGGGGATGCCACATGTGTGGTCGTCGTGGTAGTGAGTTGGGATGACGACCTCTACCGATTTCACCCCCCAGTCAACCTTAAGCTCGTGGATGGAGTGTTCCACGAACCTCTGCTTTTCCCAGGACTCGAACTGTCGGACGTGGGCGTAGAAGTGGTTGCCGCTCGCGGCCCCGTAGTCGATCAGCATCGCCTTCCCAGAGTCGCTCAACAGAACGTAGAATGTGCAGCAGGCATGGGGGGCAACGAGGAGGTGTGGACTGAGTTTCCTGAAGGTGCGGTCGATTGTCGGGGGCTGTCCGGTCAGGTAGAGATGATACTGCCTCAGATTGTCCATGGTCTTGGTGATCGACTCGTCCGGCTCGGACATGGGGTTGCCGTGGGAGGGAAGTATCAGGTCAGGTTGCGTCCTCTTGAGGTCGCGCAGCGAGAACAGGTTCAGGTCTATCCCTTCGGCGCCCCCGTAGGAATGCTGGAAATCGTAGAGGTTCCAGAGCTTTCCTGGGGAGTAGATCATATCCCCTGTGAACGCGACTCTCCTGCCGTCCAGGTCCGTAAGAAGACCGATCGAGCCATGGGTGTGGCCGAGGGCGGGCAGGACGAAGAACTGGTGCGACCGCCATTCGAAGTACTCGTAATCCTCAAGGGCGCGGTCCACGCGTATGCTCTTGGTCAACGTGAAGCAGCTTGACTGGTCGTTGTAGCTGTCGTAGATCTGCTTGTTCCTCCAGAAGTTCTCGGCGTCCTCGAAAAGGGGCCTCTCGTGGAACGGCACCGCGATCTTGGTTTGGCGGGGAAGGAACCGATCGCCCTGACACTGATCGCGATGGTGGTGGGTGTGAAGGACCCAATCCACCCTGCTTATGCCCAGCGACCTCAATGAGTCCAGGATCTGGCCGGACCCGAAATCAACCAGAAGTGTCCGGCTTCCGTCCTTCACAACGAAGACGTTGCAGGTGTCTCTGAACATCGCCAGGTTATCAGATAGCCGTTCAAGCGCAGCATGCGTTTTCACGGTTCAACCTCGGCCTCTCGGCGGCCCGCCATCTGGAAATGTGTTGTGTCGAAGGATTCTCCCAAGTGGCAAGTCATCAGGGCATTCGGGACAGGGGAACCGAGACGGATTGCCGGCCTACCCTTTGCTGGCCATCGACTCCTCGAGCATGTTGGTTTCCGTCGCCTGGCCAGCTCGTGAAAGCGCGACCGTCTTTATCTCCCAGGGGGTCAGGTTGAAGGCAAACTCCAGGCCGCAAAGCGGGAATCTGACCTTGGATCTCGTTCTCCTACCCGCCGATTCGAAGAGGCGCAGCACAACACGGTCATCAGCTTCGGCGATCTTGAGGGCCCCCAGCACGACGTTTGAGGGACTGACTGTTACCAGGCTTGAGGCAGGGGGCAGCGGGCCATCGTGCGCGTTTGAGAACGAGATGATGGAGGAATTGTTGAGCCTCTCCGCGCACGCGAATGCCGTCTCGGTTCTGATCCGAGCATGGGGAAGCAGAGCAAGCCGGATCAGGTGTCTGCCCTGATCGGTGTAGAGGTACCTCTTGCCCGGCTCGACTTCCCGCGGCCTGTGGAAAGCGTAGATCGGGCTTCTCACGAGGCTGATCCTCATCTCGGATCCCAGGACGTCGAACCCGTACTTGCAGTCGTTGACCAGAAGCAGGCCCATCTCGGAGCCGTCGCCCGATCTCCCGGAGACGTCGATCCATCTCTGTCCGGGTTCCTCCTCGCCATTCGTGGGTCGCCTAATTGCTCCGTAGGGAATCTCGTAGGTTGCCCTGGGCCTCTCAACCGCCAAGGGATAGGAGAGCTTCAGCATCGTGTGTTTCTCGTGCCAGTCTAGGTCAATTCTGCATTCGACGAGCGGCGTGCCCGCGTGGATCATGTAGGTCTGGATGAGCCTCGACTTGTTGTATCTGCCGATGACGGTGATCGACGCTCTTACCGGCCCCGATTCTATGATCGGAAGCCCGTCTACATCGAAAGTGCCTATCTCATCCCTGAATGACACCACGTCATGGCTCCACGTGTCGCTTTCATCTCGGATGACTATCGGCCTGCTGGGGGCCGCGAGCAGCTCTGAACCAAGTCGCTTGTCAACGATGCTCGTGATGAAGCCAGTGTCGTCATCGACTCGGATCCTGACCAGGGAATTCTCAATTCCATCTGGCAAGGCATGCACGTCGGATTTGCAGTCCGTCTTGGCCTTGGTTATCCAGAACACCCTGTAGCCGAGAGGAGGGAGCTTGGCAACGAAGACGCCGGATATCAACCGATTCCCGTCGAGCTTCTCGGAGGAGAGGACTTGGATCGGGTGCTCCGTGCCCTTCTCGTCCAGGGCCACGAGGTCCTTGTTCGTCGGCAGGACGGCTCGGAACTCTACGGGGTCCTCTCTCTCACAGTAGGCGGGGTTGAAGACGAGCAGCTGCTGGCCCTGCTTGCCGACGGTCCTTATCCTCGCGGAGAAGGACTCCAATGCCATATCCCTTGCCGAGTCAGCAACACCCTCGGCAACGTCAAACGCCCTGAAGGCATCATCGTAGGCAGGTTTGATCGAGGTGCCGGCCAAGACGTCGTGGAACTGGTGGAATAGAAGCGTCCGCCAGGATTGTCTGAGTTTGGCCCGGGGGTACTGGACCCCGAAGAGCATGCTTGCCATGGAGCAGAACCTCTCCGCGTTCAGCAGGGAGGTCTCAAGCCTTCTGTTCCTTGCCTTCATCTCCGACACGGCAGTGTAGCATCCTCGGGAGTGATGCTGGAGTTCGTCCTTGACAACCGGCAACTTCCGCGCCAAGCTCCCGACCGATTCGAAGAAGGAGTCGGGTGTGCTGAAGCGGATGTCGACATCTTCGACCTTCTCAGAGAGCTCTAGTATCTTGAGTATCATCTCCTCGGTGGGGCCTCCGCCGTGGTCGCCCCTCCCGTAGAAGGCCATCCAGTCCATGCTGCTCTCCCGGCATCGCGTAAGGATCCTGTTAATCCTCTTCTCCAACCCCTCGACGTTTCCGGTGGCATACCCTTCGATCCTGCACGCAAGGATCTGGCTGCCGTCCGGCGCGGTCCAACGGAAGAGGTCGCCGCGGAGGGTTTTCTCATTGTGGCCTGGCCTGCTGAAGACGTAGTAGTCAAGGCCGCACTTCTTCAGAATCTGTGGCAGCGTCCAACAGTGGCCGAACGTGTCTACGTTGTAGCCAACCGTGGCTGTCCTGCCGAACTTCTCCATGAAGTAAAGCTGTCCGTAGAGGCCCTGCCTGACCAGCGACTCGCCGCAAGGGATGTTGCAGTCAGGCTGCTCCCACCAGCCGTTCACTATGTTCCACCTGCCTGCCTCCGCCAGCCTCCGCATCTCCTCGAACGTTCGGGGGTCCGTTTGCTCCATCCATTCGTAGACCCCGGCAGAGCTTCTGGAGAAGATGTAGCAGGGATGTTTCTTGAGAAGGGCGACAGCATCGCGGCAGGTCGATAGCACTACCTCCAGTCCGTCTTGCCATCGCCACAGCCAGATGGGATCGATGTGGGCGTTCCCGATCATGTGTAGTTTGGGCTTGGCCAAGTTCTTCCTCGGCGCCGGTTCCGGCTTCGGTTGAAATGTCTTTTACTCCTGGTTCATAGTGGTTCGACGCGAACAGGTGCGAGGTGTTGATGTCCAGAATGCGACATCAGGTTGCGCCGGCATTGGCGATGTCATTCCTGCCCCGCGTAGCGACTGCTAGTCGGCTTCGAACAGCTTGATGAGTCCCTGGGTGCCAAGGTCGCCGAGGCCCTTCTTCACAGCTTCCTCGAAGAGCGAGTATGTCAGCTCGGTCCCGGGGGCCTTCATCCCCAGCTGCAACATCGAAACCCTCGCTAGCCTCAAGTCCTTCGACTGCAACACGATCCTGAATCCTGGCGAGAAGTCGTTCGCGAGGATGGCCCTTCCCAGGTTAGATAGCATCCAGGAACTCGCGGCCCCCGTCGAGACCACATCGTGGACGGTCTTGAGGTCCAAACCCGCCGCCTTGGCGAACCTCAATCCCTCCACTACCGCCAGTATGTTGAGTCCACAGATAACCTGGTTGACGAGCTTCACTCTCTGCCCATTGCCATTTTGTCCAACGTGGAATATGTTCTTGCCCAAGGCGCGAAAGATTGGCAGGCACTTCGTGAACGCCTCCTTCTTGCCACCCACCATTATCGTGAGCGTGCCTTCAATCGCTCCCTTCTGGCCTCCGCTCACCGGCGCATCCAACATTTCCGCCCCCAGGGCAGCGAGTCGCGACGCGAACTGCTCCGTCTCCTCGGGCGATATCGTGCTCATGTCGACGACGATCTTTCCCGGGGAAAGTGACTTGGCCACCCCTTTGGGTCCGAAGAGCACCGCCTCGACGTCGGGCGTATCGGTCACCATGGTTATGATGACGTCCGTCGAAGCTGCGAGCTTCGCCGGACTCTCGGCGACCTCTGCTCCAGCCTCCTCCAAAGGTCTGCATTTTGCCATGGTCCTGTTGTACACGGTGAGGGGATGCCCGGCCTTCAGGAGGTTGAGCGACATGGGCGTCCCCATTATGCCAAGTCCTATGAACCCGATCTTCAACCAGGTCGCCTCGCAAGGCAGGCTTGGCGCCGTGATCCGGCTGGTCTTATACCTGTTTTGTGCATTCGGGTTTCGCGTGGACTGGGAAAGAGGCATCCTTGGATGCTCGCCGGGGATGGGATTTTTATTGCCATCGGGTTTGTTTCACAGCGATTGAGATGGCCTCAAACATACTGTGCTTGGCGACGTATGGTGTTGAGTTCGTCCGCGTCGGTGGCACGTTGATGAAACACAAGAAAGCCGGTGGAACGGCCGGCGCGGTCGTCGGAGTCGAATATGAAGAGGATCAGAAGGAGCAGATAAGGGAAGCTGCCGACATCCTGGGCATCGACCTTCATTTCCTGGATCTGCCGCGCGGCAACGTCTGGCCCACCATAGAGGAGAAGAAGAAGGTCGTCCGCATAATCAGGGAGTGCAAGCCCGAGATCGTCATCATGTGCGACCCCAGGGACGCTTGGGCGCCAGGGGATCCCGACAGAGTTGCCGCCTACGAGATATACCGGGACGCGGTGTCGCATGCCAGCAGGGGTACGTTCGCCCCCGAGCAGATCGACGAGGGCCTGAAGATCCACTCGGTCAAGGCGATCTACTATCCCAGTTTTGAGGACCCGGATTGCGTCGTTGACATATCCGGCTACTATGCCACCAAGAGGAAGGCGGAGGACGCTCTTCGATTCCAGATAGTGTTCGGGATCGAGTCCTGGAGGAACATGGTCCCTGAGAGCGTCTTCAGGTCGCTTGTGCCGAACTTCGAGGAGGTCAAGGGGGACTCATACGAGCTGGGCAGATCGGTCGAGGAGATCATGGAGAACGCAAGGCACATCCTTCAGGGCACGAAGGGAAGGACGGCTCTGGGTGAGACATTCCGCCGGGAGCTGAAGATGGGCATCTATACATTCGACCAGCTGCCCATCTAGAGGCGCGCTGAACGATCGTCGGACGCTACAGCTGTGCCGACGAAACCGACCAACCCCACCTAACATTTAATACGTGCCGCCAAGCCGGGGACGCGTCAGGTGCGATAGTGCCCAAACCCGGAGGGAACGTCGTCCGCGTGACGAAGGTAGTGCTGGACGTCCTCAAACCTCACCAGCCGACCATTCTTGAGCTTAGCAAACTTCTCGGCGAGCTCGCCGGGGTTCGGTCGGTACACACGGTGCTTCGGGAAGTCGACGCGGACACGGAGACCGTCGTGCTCTCAATAGAGGGCCCTGCTCTCGACTACAATGCTGTGCTCGACATCATCCGAGGATGCAGCGCAAGCGTACACAGCGTTGACGAAGTCTCGGTCGAGAAAGTGGAGGAAGGAGTGCACTAGCCGCGAGTCCCCCACGTCGCCGGGCGGAGAGATCACTAGATGGCCCTTTTGGACGGAGTCAGGGGGAGGGTAGGCCAGTTCAGGAGATACGTCAGGATAACCGAGGCGGATGAGATAGCCCGAAGGTATTTCGTGATGAATGCCTTCGATGGATCGCTGACCATGCTTGGCATCGTCCTTGGCACTTCCCTTCTGCGGATGCGCGAGCCCAGAATCGTAATCGGAGCCGGGGTGGGGGCCAGCCTCGCCATGGGGATGTCGGGCTTCTTTGGGACCTACCTGACGGAACGGGCCGAGAGAACCCGGGAGCTGAAGAAACTGGAACGCGCGATGGTGACCGAACTTGACGAGACGGTGTGGGATACCGCCTCGAGTTTCGTCTCCATCTGGGCGGCCTTTGTCGATGGTATGTCGCCGGCCTTGACTGCCTTTATCGCGGTGGTCCCTTTCATTGCCTCTCACTTAGGGCTGATAGGCTTTGAAAGCGCCTTGGCGGCATCCGTTGTCCTTGTCTTCGCCACGCTGGTCTTCTTGGGCGCCTATCTCGGACACATATCACAGGAGAGCATCCCGATCAACGGCATGCGCATGCTCCTCGTAGGCATCTTCACGGCCGTCGTCATATGGCTGCTATCCGAGAAAGGGGTTGAGACGGCGGCAGCCCTGATGCTGTGTACGGCCTAGAGTTGGACTCTGGGTCCGTTCTGGATACGCTGGGGAAGAGTGTCGCCCTCGCCGACGGCGAACGGTTGCAGGTGATTGGCAGTCCGGTCCGTGAAATGCCGGGTCTGAGCTCCGTGCTGTCTCTGCAGGATGCCGCGAAGGATGAGCGATGTCGATCCTCCGTGTCTGGGCGTTGACTGGAGACGGCCGTCTGAAGCACGGCGTGCACATCGTCAGCCGATCTGTTTGAGTTGCATCCGGTAAAGGTCCGTCAGCTCCTTCACGGTCGTTGCATCCTCCGGGCCTCGATCGTCCCTGCGCTTCACGAGCCTCGGGAACCTTATGGCCAGCCCGCTGCCCTTCCTGATGGAGTCGAAGGCGCAGGTGTGGACCGGTGACAGGGTTATCTCGTCGCCTATGACCTCAAGCACGATCGAGGGCGAGACCCAGATGTCGGGCTCAAGGAGTGCATTGATTCTGGGGTCCCTGCGCGGGGTGACGAAGGGCTCAAGCATCTTGGGCAACTTGAAGAGCTCCTCGTCTGTGAAGCCGCTTCCCAGCTTGCACGCGGTATCGAAGGTCCCCTCCGCTTGGTTGTAGGCCGCCATCAGGAGCGCCCCATAAGTTCCCGCCCTCCTTCCCCTGCCGGCGAAGGCCCCGACGACGACCAAGTCCACGGTGTCGGCCATCTCGGACCTGTAGGATCTCTTCCACTTGATCCACATCCAGCCCCTCTTGCCCGCCTCGTACGCGCTGTCCGGCGCAACGGACTTGCAGACCAGGCCCTCCGTGCCCTCGTTGATCGCCTTGTCAAAGAAGGCCTCGACCTCGGCCGGACTGCTGGATATCAGCCGGGTCGCGATCCGGACGCTTTCGCCCTCCTTGACGACATCGGAAAGCCGCGAGGTCCTGGATAGATAGTCATTCCTCGTGAGGTCCTCTCCGTCGATGAGAAGCGCATCGAAGAGGAAAAGCACGACGGGGACCTCCTCTGTCATCCTCTGGATCTCGTACTTCCTTCCCCGCCTCTGGGACACGACCTGGAAGGGCAGTATGTCGCCGGTGTTGGGGTCCACCGGCACGCACTCCCCGTCGAGGACCGCCGTCTCGGCCTTGATCGACTTCCTGAGCCCCTTGAGGACATCCGGGAACTGATCGGTTATCTTCTCCTGTCTCCTGGAAAAGAGGTCGATCCTCTCGGGCGAGACGTGTGCCTGTATCCGTAGGCCATCGTACTTGTATTCCGCCGCGCATCTTCCCCCGAGTTTCTCCATTATCTCGTCGAGGGTCTTCAGGCGTTCGGCCATCTGCGGCTTGATGGGCCTGCCTAGAGATATCCTGTAGTTCCTTACCGCCTCGATGCCCTCTTGCGCGAGCAGCCGTGCAACGTGGCCGATGTCGGAGGAAAGGTTGTAGGCTCTCTCGATGTCGGGCCTGGACTCCTTTCCCTTCCCGTAGACGATCGCGAATGCGTCCAGGAGCGTCATGTCGGCTATCCCAAGCCTGAGCCTCCCCACCACCGTTCTGAGGATGTACTTGGCCTCCTGCGGCGTGGCATCATTGACTATGCCGGAAAGCAGGCGGATCTTCGTCTCCTGGGTCCCCTTGCCCGATGCTCTTGCGATCCGGTCCAGCGTGTCGTAGACCCGCCCGACCGTCAGTTTCCGATCTGACAGCGTCTTCTGGGGTTTGCCCTTCAGGAAATCCTCCACGGTCTTCCCGAGGTCGCCGCTGGCCTTGTAGCTCTCCGTGACCTCCTTTGGGCTCTTGCCCGAGGCCTCGGAGATGGCCCTTACTGCGAGCTTCTCTGCCACGCCCAGCTCTATCCCCAGGTAGGGGGGATGCAGCTCGCCCATCGAAAGGTAGCACACCTTGTCGATTTCATCCGGGGGACTTTTCCTCAGGAGCTCGACGAGGTGGGCAGTCATCTCCAGGCGTTTGGAGGTCTCCTCTATCCGCCCGAATGTGTCGGAAAGGATCTCATAGAGCATCGTGAGGCCGCGTTGCGGTGGGTTGAGAGGTCCCTATTCTTTCTTTCCCAGAAGCCGGGGATCCCCAACCATCTATCCGGTTCGGGGCTTCCCGAAGTTGGCCTGGTTCCAGATCCGTATCCTGACACCTTTCCTTGATCGGATCTCGCGGACGAACCGCCTAGCGGTTGGGGTGGAACCATGGGGGGCGTACACAACAGCCTCATCAACGCCCAGGCTCCGCATGGCCTTCATCGTATCCTGGCACGCCAGTACCCCGGCCTGTCTATCGCAGATCTTCACCACCATGCTTCTGCCGTCTGCAGATCGGGCGACTAGATCCACCCTGGCATCCTGCGTCGGGGCATGGGAGTATCCAAGCTCGGTGAGGACCCGCCTCAGCTCCTTTGCCTGGCTGGAGTGCAGAGCAGTCCGAGAGCCTCCCTTTCTCCTTGGACGAGGAGTCTGCCAATTGAGACCCGTGGGGGGTCCAGGCAGCTCCAAGAGACCCTTTGAGGAGGGCGACTCCTCGGCAAGCGCCTTGTAGGAGATGGGAACGATACTTATCCACATGAGGACAATGGCCGTTATCGGATTTACCAGGGTCAGCACAGCGAGGCGAGCCATCACCACGAAGACCAGAATGGCCAGAAGCGCCGTCAGGGCATACCTACTGTTGCGATCCACGTGGGCTGCGCCCATCATTGCTGGCCTTCCTCCATCCCCCTTTCCGGCGCAGTCTGGGGTCGGTCAACTGCCACGGACCTGCTGCGCACTGGGAAGGTTCCTGGGGCTCGGGACGCCCTTGCGGCAACCACCCGCGGGTTGGGGTGTTTGCGAGGCCTGACCCGGGGTCCCCTGGCGTCCTTGCCGATCCTGACCCTCGCCGTGAGGCCGAGCTCTCTGATCACCGTTTCGACCCGAGATGCAAGGGCATTCACCATGGCCGCCGATGCAGCTTTGTCCTCCATGTCGGTTACTCCAGTGATCACTATCCGCTTCCTGCGCGTCTTGCTGCGCTTCAACGTACATCCCTCCGATGTTAGAATAAGAAAAGGCTGCTGTTTTGGCCGCGTGTTTCAGATAGCAAGAGCGTTCGAATCCTTCCCATCATCCCCCGTCCATTGCAAGGTATTCCGCGTGCCCCTGGCCGCGGCCTAATTCCTTCGGGGAGTGTTGCTGGAAAGGTCGGTGGCGCGGAGACGGCCCGCATCCATTTGCATAACGGTCCTGTTGGGTTGTTTGGCTGAGGTGACGGAATGGGAGGTTAGGACTGTGGAACCTTGGGCGGCCTTGGTCCCAGGTGGGTCACGCTCTGGCCTGCCCGCAGATGGGCGAGCCTGATGCTCTCAGTCGGGTCTTCTCCCGCGAGAAGCCCCGCAAGAAGGGTCCCTGCGAAGACGTCCCCGGCGCCGGTCGTGTCGACGGCCTTCCTTCGCGGGGAGGACAGAGGGATGTGGGCCGACGAGCCATCACGATACAGGGCGCTGCCGCGTTCACCCATGGTGACAACGAGGAACTTGACTATGCCTCCGAGGGCCGTCAATGCCGGCGCCACTGCATTCTTGCCGGTCAGGGTGAGGGCTTCCTGTTCATTCAGGATGAGGATGTCGGCAACGTCGCGGGCCAGGCGGCAGAAGCGTTCCCGCCTCCTCGCAATGAGATTGAAGGCTCCCCCGCCGACCGCTACCTCCCTGCCTAGTTCCTTGGCTCTCCTGCAGATTCTCTCAATCTGGGTGGCTGAGTTGGCCGTTTCCATTGAGAAGCCCGATGCGAAGACCATCCTGGTCTGCTGGAAAAGGCGATCGGGGACATCCTTCGAGGCAAGGAGTTCGTTTGCCCCGCGGCTGGTGTACATGGTCCTCTCGCCACCCGGATGGACGAAGTTGATGCAGATCCCTGTGGAGAGATGGCACCTGCGTACAAAGCTCAGGATACCATTTGACCGCAGATCGGACTCGTACATCTGCCCGAGAACGTCATTTCCTACCTTGCCCACGAAGCCCACCCGTGCTCCGGAGAACGCGGCGGCCACCGCGACATTGCCCAGGCCACCGGGGGAGACGAGGATGGCTGACGGATAGGCTCCTCCCCTGCGGCCTTGGGAAGGCTTGACGGTCACGTCGACCATGGCGTCCCCGATCACAAGCAGGTCCAGCCCGGTCACGGTTTCAGGTGGCCTCGGTCTCAATAAAAGGCTATCGCACATTCGCAGATGTCGTAAGATGCCTTCGCCGCGGTTGCTTGCTGGGACGGACGGCTAGGGGAA
>Ga0315307_1000819_pt1 | contig 13614 bp, 10 predicted proteins | sample TDP2_MG_FD_203079 | JGI IMG/M metagenome (GOLD analysis project Ga0315307, IMG submission 203079) | Freshwater sediment microbial communities from Lake Towuti, South Sulawesi, Indonesia - TDP2 | ecosystem: Environmental > Aquatic > Freshwater > Lake > Sediment | place: Indonesia: South Sulawesi... | reverse complement strand
GGAGAACAGAGACGAGCTTGGTGTGCCATCGTATGTGGACATGGATTACTTTCCAATGAAGAATGCTATGGTCACTATTTGGGCGGCTCTCAAAGCACCTGAACTTCATAAATTGTATCCTGAAGCCTTTGAAAAGAAGGTCAGTGACAAACCCATCCCAGTTCTGTTGTTCGGCGGGGCAGCCGTCAAAATCCTCTGCAAACACGCTAATGGCGTCAGTCCTTTGGCAAGAAAAATTAAGGATACAGATTTTATTGTTCCTAAAAAGCAGGGGTCGGATTTCTGCAAGCTTCTTTGGAATATGGACAGGGCGTTTGGAACAAGGTATAAATCTTTTAGTACCAAGAGTGATAGGCTCTTCAGTGCATTGAGGCATGGAGAAAGATACAGAGTTAGGACAATTAATGGAGTGACCGAAGAGGGGATTCCCACCGTAACAGTAATGGATATACTCTGTGACAGCATTAGTTTGAGGCACAAGGTAGATGTCAGGGAAGCATTTGGAGAATGCAGAGAAAATCTGTACACGATAGGCTTGGAATATTTGATGCTGTCTAAGACTCAGTTCATCATGGATTTTCCAAAAGAGAAAATCGAGGAACTTAAAGAGTTCAAGCAAGAGTTCAGAATCCTGCCTTATCCCAGTTATGCAGAAGACAAAGTTATCCTTGGGATGGAGGAAAAAGATGTGAGAGACATCTGTGGGATATTTTTGGATCACTCGATTGGAAATGGAAGAGAGGAAATAGACTCTGAGAAGATAAGTAGAGTTTTAGAAAAAGACCAAAAGTTTGCTTTGACAGCTACTCTTAATCTTCAAAACATAGTTGAAAAACCTTGGATGCTTGAAACGTGGTTGAAGAAAAGTGAGGCTGCAACTGTTGTGGATAGAATTCAAACTCTTTTGGAAAAACTGCCAAAGGTAGATAAGAAATGGAATAAACCCTGGTGGGATACCGCCGTCGAGACTCCATTGATTACATAAGTCTATTTTCTCTTTATTAGCTCCCTAACTGCCTGGTAGGCGTCTTTTCTGGATAAGCCAACTCTTGATAGGGGTAGGTCAAACGTTCTTTCTTTTGAATGTAGTCTTATACACGTTTCATATTGCGGGGTGATGTATAAAGTTGCGTCTGTATAGTTGGACCATTTGCCTTCTGTTATGGTTTTGCCCTTTCGGAGTTGGAATCCTCTGTTGTTTAGTGATAGGGTTGTGTGATAGCGCGTTTTGTAGACGGGGTAACCTACAATGAGGGAAAAAATGGTCATAAACGAGAGAGTTAAAATTGAGATTGCTTGCTGCAATCCTGAGAAGTAGAGAAAGATTAGGAAAAGTATGCCAAGGGCGAGTATCATGACAAAGCTTTTCAAATAGTTAGGTAAGTCGAAGGCTTCGAATTTGGCTTCGGTTAGCTTAAGCTGTTTTGTAAGGTTTCTCCCAAGGACGTTATTGGATGCAACTGTTTCCTTTGATGTGAGGCTGTAGGCAGCTATACCTATATTTTTGTCAGTTATGTTCTCAACAGCCTCTTTTGTGGTTTTTCCCAATGGCTGGCTTTGAACCAAGTCTAAGAAAACCCAGTCGTCTTCGCCGAACTTGTTTTTGCATGTTAAGATCATTTTTCGTAAAAATTTCGGGTCAACTTCGGAGCTTGTGTAGAGGAAAAAGTGGATTTTGTATTTCGGCGTTACTAATGCTGAGAAGAGTCTTGAGAGTAGGAAGCCTTTTTCTTGCAGGCTTCCTGAAGCATATATTGGAAACGCTATATCGCCTATTTCATAATCTCTGTGGATTTCGTTGAAGTTAGCTAACCATCTTAGGTTTCCTTTGACGAGTTTCTCCTCCACCATGTCGGTGATGAAGTCTAGTTCAGACACGCTTAAAGCACCTGTGATCTTGATGTTGAAAAATAAAAAGGGGGAGGTTGTTTAAGCCTATTCTGGTGGGATGCTTAAGTAGAGGGTTCGCATGTCGACGCCTTTAGTTGAGTTTCGATACATAAACCAGAGGTAAAGCAACAGTCCAACTAAGATGGTGCCAATGAAGCCAATTGAGGCTACTACATCAGCTTCTTTTGCCCCAGTAGTGAAGAGCACCCAAATCCATGGCGATTGTTGTAGGAAGATGTACAGGCAGAAGGCTCCACCGAGGGTTGCTATGAAGCCTAGTAAAACAACAAAGCCTACTGAATGTTTGACAGCGGCTCTATCGTAGATGTCTCTTCTCTCTAGTGGAAGCAACATGCATGATATACAGAACAGTGTTAGGAAGAGCGCATCGAATATATCGGTTCCAGTCACTCCTGCAAACGCCAGGTATTCGGCTGCTTTTGCTGGAAAGTCTGCCTCAGCCATGCATGCTGGAATAGCGATAATTCCTGTAATTATTATTGACCATACTGGAGCATGCCACCTTTCGCTGACGTAAGCAAATTTTTCAGGCATCATTCTGTCAAACGACATGGCGAAGAATGTTCTAGACGCAACCAGTAGGAATGGTGGAATGTCATTGACCAACCAGAGCAAACCACCTATGGCGATTACCCATGAAAGCGCTCCTAGACCCATTCCTCGGGCAGTGAAAGATGCTATTCCTGTACTCCATGCCTCTTGGAAATTAGGAATCGCGGCATCGCGTATTGCAATCTGCGCTGAGGTTAGACCAGTGTCCTTATAATTGCTTAGCCAGCCATATGCTTGGAAAAAGTTCCACTTATTGCCTGTAGCAGGGTCAGTCCAAGAGTATACGTTCAGGGCAGAGATTGCAGAAAGCGATGTAGCCAGCAGGTAAACCACCACTATGATGAGTCCTGATATCAAAAGAACCATCGGAAGCTTTTTGTTTGCCTCCTTCACCTCGCCTGCAAGGAAGGTGGTTGCGTACCATCCCATGTAAGCCCAGAACGCTCCTGGAAGCGCATATGAGAAAGCGTCAAAGAAACCTGTAGCATGTTGCGTCATTCCTGTATTGACAGCGACAGTCATGAATGTCGAAGGTGGCGCACCAAGAGCCTCTTCCACTCCAGTTGCAACAACACTGGGATTCATTGCACCTCCTATCCACATGGCAAAGAACAATATTGTGATTACTAATGGTATGTAGAACATTACTTGCAAGAGTCTGCCATACATTTTTGTCCCTAAGAGAGCGAGGATGGCAAACACCCAAACTATTACTATGCCGCCAAGAAAGATCACGCTTGTGTCAAGAGACAGCGATTGTGGTGCTGCAGCGATGCCATAGAATGTTACGATTGCAAACATTACATCTACCCCGATCAGCCCGTAGGAAAAGGCTTCGGCGAGGTACATCAGCCAACCACCCATGTAGCCAACAATTGGGTGGATTACCCTTGAGATTGTGACATATCCGCCGCCAGATCTTGGCATGGCAGCTGCAACATAGCCAGCTGTATAACCCGTGACAAGCACGATTAAGCCGCAGACTAAGAAAGCCCAGAACATCGCTGGAAGACCGAGCGGCATCAGGTCAGTGGGCATAGGTCTTGGTCCACTGTATTGGAAGACTCGTCTCTGCCAGCCTAAGCCGATGACGTGGCACAGGATAATCATGACGCCGAGACTGAAGCCAATTTCTCTCACTAGTCCAGTAGCTTCTCTAGCGAACAATCCGGGTTTACTTGCACCCATTTTTTTTATTCACCAAAACTCTACTTTTTAACTCTAAGAAAATTTAAGCCTTTCCTAGGAATTTTAAACTTAAATATTTCCGCAATCCATCTAATAGGTAGAAAACCAGATTTAGGAACGATTTCATTGACATTTCTGTTAAAAAAGAAAAAAGAACCGCAAACAAGAATCCTCTTCGCCACAGACATGCACGGGTCAGAGGGCTCGTGGAAAAAGTTTCTCAACGCTTCAGCCATGCTTAAAGTGAACGTAGCCATCTGCGGAGGAGACCTAACTGGGAAAATGCTGGTTCCAATAATAGAAAGAAGCGACGGAAAATACAGCTACTACCTCATGAAGAAAACCCACATAATAGACTCGAATGAACTGGAAAAAGCCTACAAAGACATACGCGGAATAGGCTACTACCCTTGCCAAACCAGCGAAAGCGAATACGAAGAGATGAGGCAAAACCCAGCAAAAGTGGATGAAGCCTTCCATAATTGCATGAGCACAACGCTGGAAAAATGGTTCTCCCTCATTAGCGAGAAGGTTCCAAAGGAAACTCAAGTAATTGTCTGCCCAGGAAACGACGACAGAACCCTCGTAGATGACGTAATCAGAGAACATAAAGACGTAATCAACGCAGAAGGCAAAGTGATAAACATCGACGAAATGCACGAGATGGTAAGCACAGGCTGGGTAAACCCAAGCCCATGGAAAACAGCCAGAGAAGAAGAAGACGATAAACTCGAAGTCAGACTAGAAAAATACATTTCTCAAGTAAAAGACGTAAAGTCAGCCATATTCAACTTTCACGCCCCACCCTACCAGTGTAAACTGGATGAAGCACCCTTGCTTGACAAAGACTTAAACCCAATAATCCAAAGCGGAAGCGTCGTCATGGTTCCAGTAGGCTCCAAAGCTGTACGAAAAATGATTGAAAAATACCAGCCCTTGTTGGGGTTACATGGGCACATTCATGAAGCATCAGGCTCTATAAAGATTGGCACGACCTACTGCGTGAACCCTGGAAGCGAGTATGCAGAAGGGATATTGAGGGCATTTCTGATAGAGTTGAAAGGCAACGAAATCACTAAGCTTCAAAGAATAGAAGGGTAAAGGAGAACAACCGCGCCAATGAGTTGGATGTTGGACAAAGAGATCAGGAGAGAACTGCCAGACGAGTGGAAGGGAATAATTCCTACAGAAGTTTTTCTTAACGAAGCAGAAACAATAGTTAGAGAAGCTGACAAAAAAGGCGTGACTCTGAGAATACTAGGCGGACTCGGAATAGCCATACACTGTCAAGACGCCAGAGACTTCGCAAAGAAACTGGGCAGAGTAGGAACAGGCGCGGTGAAGGGTCAAGAATACAGCGACATAGACTTCATGTCTTATGCCAAGCATAGGGAAAAAGTCAAAGACTTCTTCAATGAGAGAGGATACGCTAAAAGGAGGGCAACCCTCTCTTCAGCAGCATCTGAAAGGCAGATATATTACCATCCTAAAGGCTGGTTCTACACGGACGTTTTCTTCAACAAGTTGATGGTGGCAAATCACCCACTTGACTTTGCGGGAAGACTGGAATTAGATCACCCAACAGTCCCTGTGACCGACTTGCTGCTGGAGAAAATACAGATTTGGGAAGCGTTCAGTGTAAAGGACCTAAAAGACTGCCTGCTGCTACTGAAAGCTCATAAGATTGAGGAAGAGGGACAAAAGGAAAGCATAGAAGCCTACCACATAGCTAAACTATTATCTGCAGACTGGGGATTTTGGTACACAGCCACAACCAATCTCAAAAAAATCAAGAGTTTCATTTCTGAGATAGACAAATTAGGCTCGGAAGCCGAAATCGACCCAAAGAGCCTTGAAAAAGAAGACAGAGAAGATATAGTTCAAAAAGTAGAAACTCTGCTGGAGAGGATAGACAAGGAACCCAAGTCGTTCGGTTGGAAGATGAGGTCGAAAGCCGGCACAATGAAAAAATGGTACAACCCGGTTGAAAGACCCGAAACAGTTGGTGGTTTCCAAATCTGGGAAGCTCTGTTTAAAAAAGAATAATCTGAACCAGAAGTTACACGGGTTTTCTCATGAAGACCACGTCTTGGCCTGTGACTGGGTCTCTTATGAAGCCTGTTACGATGAAACCCTTCATGGAGAAGAGTCCCATAGCTTTGAAATTTTCCGCAAATTCGTTGTGGAGAATGAACCGTGCTTTAGGTGTACGTTTTCTTGCAGTTTTTATGAATTCGTCGATGAGTAAACTGCTTAAGCCCTCTCTGGCGCTTTGCGCATCTGTAACGGTTATGAAAGTGATCCTAGGCTGAATAGGTAATGTGCCGCTGACTAATCCAGCTATTTTGCCCTCTCTCTTGGCTATTATTGTTTCCACTTTTTCTCCATAGATCATTTTTTTAACGGTTTCTTTGTCTTCGCCTATTGTTGCCAGTTGACTCTTAAGCGTTGAGAGAATAGCGTCTGCACAAGCGTCTAAGTCTTGTTCTCGAAGGAATTCAAACTTGAACTTCAATGAAAGTACTTCCTTGCGGTACTGTTGTTAGTGCTTTGTTTACTTATTTTTTGTGTGGCACAACATAATTGTATAAATGTATTGTTTGAAAGTGACTATGACAAAAACGAAAACTACCACATAGCTCGCGGTTCAGTTCATGTTGCTTAGCCATTTGGTTATTTTTGCTTCAACCTTAACTTCGGTTTCAAATCTTATTCCCATGGGCATGAAAGTTTGATTCAGTGCGGTTGTTAAATTGCGCACGTAGTCTTCAATGTTGATTTCTGAAATATTTTTAACGTAGTCTGCGGGTTTCACCGTGAACTCTCTTCCGCGATATGTGAAGGCTTTGACCTTTATGAAAGAAACCGTGTCTCGTTGTTTCACTTCTCTACCAGAGTCAATGATCTGCGCAGCACACTGGTAGGGTTGAGGCAAAACCTTTGACCCCAACTTTTCCTTCGGGTCGTGATAAAGGTTTACCGAAAAAATCAGGTCTTTGAGTTCAATTTTTCTGTCTCTTAGGTCTTTGATGGCATTCTGAACGATTGCTGCAATTTTCACTCTCGCTTGCTCATACTCTTCAGCGTTTTTTACGTGACTCAGTTCCTTGACGCAGTTTTTGAACACATTTTGAATCCACTTTGGTGCGTTAGACTTTATGGCTGTTAATCCTTTCAGGTCTGGTGTGCCGTCTGATAGGATGCCGAAATAGGCTTTTTTAGCCTTTGACAGCACGCAAATAGAATAGTGTCTTTCAACCGCTAGGTCTAAACGAAGACGCTCTTTCACAGTCTTAATCAGCCAATTAACCTTGTCAAGGGGAGCGTTTTCTAGGAAGATTGAGTCTGTGTCTCCATAGACCGGGTGCAGACCATTTTGTTCGGCGATGTTCCATGTGGTTTGAAGCGCCCATCGTCCATAACCAGTTATCGACTCTGCTAAAGGTGGACATGCTAAACCGTGGATGCGTACGCTAACGCCGTAGCTGGAAACTGTTATAAGTTTCAACAGTTTGGCTGTGATTTCGGCTTGGCGGCGTTCGTTCTCCAAGAGCGAGTTGTCTTTTGATAGGGGTTTGAACCAGCGGATGCGCAGGTCTTTCAAGGCGCCAATTAAGGCTGCGAGGAAGCCTCTTCTTTTCATGCAGACGTGATGCCCAACTTCAGCGACTTTGTTGGTTTTGCATTCTTCGTGATTGCAGTCAACTGTTTCATAGGACAGGTTGTAGCTGTCGATACAGCTTGGGTATAGACTTTCAAAGTCTGTCACGAAAGTGTTGAAGTAGATTCCGCTCTTCGGGGTGATTGTTAAGGCGCCTGGAACCACGTGGGTTTCTAGTCCCCTTCGTAATTCCTTGGATGTTGGAATCAAAATGTTGTTTTTGCGCAAATACGTGTACATCATAGACTTTAACCAGTCGCTCACGCTTCGACTTGCATAGGCTTGTGGAACAGGCAAGTTAACTAGTCTTGACAATGTAAAAGCAATGTAATATTTGTCAGGGTTGACCTCTCCCTTCACACCTAACATTTCAGGTTTGACCTGCGGTACGGGCTGATGGAGCAGACTGAACCAATGCTCAAGCTGACTAAATTTTAGCGGGTCCACAGCCTTGACATTTCCAAACACTTCATCAAACTTTGTCTTTAATTCCTCTGGAATTCCCAAAATGGGCGTGAAATGGTTGTCTTGCACGCAATGTTGGGCACCAAAAATCAAGCCGTGGTCGTAAACATAACTGTGGCTGAATTCGATTTCGCTCTCCCAAACTGTCTCAAAACTTTTCGTGGCTTTAGCTCGAAACTCGGGCTTGTACACCTTGACCTTGGCAACCTCTCTTGCTTCGTTTGTGTACAAGTCGGTCTTTTTGACAACTTCAACCTCACCGTAAAGACTGCGAATCTTCTCTTCATCATGCTTGCTGAGCGGATAAGGAACGAAAAAATATGGTTTGTAAGTGTTGTCTCTAACCTCTTTTAGCGTGTTGACTGAAGGGTCGAAAAACTTCAGCTTTACAGTGCTGCCTTCAGTCTCCGCTCCTATCAGATACCAAACGTCCAATTGCTTTCCTTCTCTAACTGCTCCTTTATTTCCATTATTTCCTGCAGTGACAGCGGTCTTGGATAGTTGTAGATGATGCCGCCTGGTCTTTCGTTGTAGTAGGGGCGGTTGCAGCTTGGGCAACCAGATGTTTGAAACGGATTGCCACTTTTCACAGTCTCTCGCAGTAGTTGTCTAGAAACACCGAAGTCAAAGATTCGCCCTTCATCATCAAACTTCATATTTTCAATGCGAGTTTTTTCGTGAATTAAGAAGTAGCGAGCCAGCTGAATTCGCCTGTAAGAGGTTATGGATGGTTGAGGCATTCTTTCTAATCTTGTTCCTGCAATAGGGGTGAAGGCGAAGAGGCTTGGGCAAACTCCTGAGTCAACACACCACTGAATGGTTTTTATTATTTGTTGTTCGTTTTCGCCCAGACCGACGATGATGTGTGTGGACACGGAGCCTTTGCCGAAAACTTGAACTGCTTCTTCCAGGGTCTTGCGTTGTTTTTCCCAAGTGTATGGACTTTGAGACGATGCGCCCTTGACTTCTTCAAACAGTTCCGGTGTGGCTGCGTCTAAGGCTATGCTGACTCTGTTAACTCCTGCTTCAGCCAACTTCCTCATCTGCATTTTATTTAGAGGTTGACACGAGACTGAGATGGGCACTTCTGCCCGTGCCACAATGTCGGTTGAGAGCGCCAATAAATCATCGAAAACAGTTGGATAGTTAACGGCTTGAATGCAGACTCTTTGAATGACTTCCCCTTCCACTGCAAAGGCTATCCTAGAGACGACGTCTTCTGTTGGAAATGCGGGCCAGGTTACACGGGAAAGCATGTCAGCTCGACTTGTGCTTGTTCTGGCTTGGGGACAGAAGCCGCAGTTGGCTGAGCACTTGCCCTCGTGGTAAGTCAACAAATATATGGTTGTTGGGGGAGCATCAAGCCCACCCCCTATCAACCCAAGAACCATGGCTGAACCTACTGAAACACGAATCTTCTCAGGCAAGCGCCCCTTGTTCATCATCAGACACTCCACGCTGAACGTATAGATTAAACAATAAAAGCCTTAATACTTATGTGTACCCAGCAAATGTGTGCGAAAACGTGTCAAACATGCTAAACAATGTTGAAGACCTATTCAACGCGAATAAAACTGAGCTTGAGCAAGCCTTGACCATGGCACGCGACCTTAGTTGGAGAAATTTTGGCAAGAGAATTCAGTTTTACGCTCCCAGTTTCATGTATTACAAGACTGATCGCTTCTGTTCCTCTCCTACAGCCTTTCCTTCAATTTCGGTGACTGGTTCATTCTGTGCCTTAAAGTGCAAGCACTGCGGGGGCAAAGTGCTCAACACCATGATGTCTGCGCTCACGCCTAAGCAACTAATTGAAGTCTGCTCAGAAGTGAAGAGAAAAGGCGGAATCGGTTGTTTGGTAAGTGGAGGCTGTCTTCCAGACGGTTCTGTTCCCTTAGGTAAGTTTGTGGACGCCATCGCTGAGGTTAAGCAGAAGTTGGGCTTGACTGTCGTTGTGCATACAGGGGTAATAGACTTTGACATGGCACGGAGGCTTAAAGAAGCAGGTGTAGACGCGGCGCTCATAGACATAATCGGTTCAGGCGAAACCATAAAAGAGATTTATCAACTCAATGTGCGAGTCAGCGACTACGAGAAGTCACTCTCAGCGCTACATCAGTCTGGCATTCCACTAGTGCCACACGTGTTGGTTGGGCTTCACTACGGCAAACTCCAAGGCGAATTTCACACGCTTAAGATGATTTCAAAACATCTACCCTCGGCGGTCATAATCATAGCTCTAATGCCTATACGTGGCACTCCCATGCAAGATGTAACGCCTCCTTCGCCTGAAGACATAGCCCGCGTGCTTGTTGCCGCGAGGTTCATGATGCCAAAAACACCTTTAGTTCTGGGTTGCATGCGACCCAAGGGAAAACATAGAGCAGAAACAGACACGTTGGCTGTTAAGGCTGGAGTCAACGCCGTAGCCTTTCCTTCCAACGAAGCCGTTCAGTTGGCTGATTCCATGGAATTAGAAGCGTCTTTTTCGTCTCTCTGCTGCTCTCAAATATTCGAAGACCTGAAACGTGGGGTTTGGAGTTCGTTAAAATAAATGAAGAGTTTTCATTCAAAGACTATGAGAGATTCCGTTGAGAGCACGCCGCTGATGGCTCTTATCTTGTCTATGATAACTGAAGACAACTCGTCGAGAGTGGACGCCTCTGTTTGTGCTAGTAAATCGTATCTTCCGAAGACTCCGTAGACTTTCACTACGCCCTTTATTTTGGCTATCTCTTCTTTTGCTATCTTGGCGAAGTTGAGCTGTTCACTTGTGCCTGCTTTTATCAGAATGAAAGCTGTCACCATCGTCGATTTCTCCTTCTCCTCATGAATGAACGAATGAGAATTTAACAGTTACTATTCCAATTTCTTCTTCAAGACCTTAGAGACCAATTCTGAGTTTGCTCTGCCGCGAACTTTTTTCATGGTCAAGCCCATTAGGACGCCAAACGCGTCTCTCCTCTTCTCTGCAAGACTCTTGTTTTCTCTAAGCAAATTATCAATTATAGACGTCAATTCATCTTCAGAAAGCATCCCTAAGCCAAGATTCTCTAATGCGTCTTCCACCGAAGTGCCCTCGTGTTTCGCTAACCAAGAAACAATATCTGATATGGCTTCCTTAGCTGCTTTTCCAGCGTCAATCAAACGAAACAATTCCAAAATCTGCCCGTCGCTGACCTTTTCAATTTCGATTCCTTCACGTCTTAAACCCTTGAACGTTTCAGTCAAAGTAGCCGCAATAACAGTAGGTGAAACTTTAGTCTGCTTAACAACTGTTTCAAAGAGTTGCGAGTACTCCGAGTCCAAAACCTGCTTGGCAAGCTTCTGATTGAGCCCATACTCCTTCATTATTCGCGTCATTTTCTGCATTGGCAGTTCGGGAAGACGAGAACGCAGCAGTTTCAAATAGTCATCAGTGACCTGAATCGGTGGCACATCAGTTTCAGGATACATCCTTGCTGCTCCTGGTCGCGGTCTCATATAACGTGTTGTGCCATCTGGGTTGGCTCCGCGCGTCTCTTCTGGAACACCTTTCAACGCTTCTCTGGCTCTCTCGGTCACAGCTCTTAACGCGTCTTTTGCGTTTTCCACGCTGTCTGCAACGAGCACCACAGCGTCTTGCTCGCCTGCTTTAAATGAATGTCGTAGCTGACTGACCTCTTCACTTGTTATCCCATACGCTGGCAACTCATCTGTGTGGAAAATGCCGCCAACCCTGCCCCAAAAATGTGCTCGATCAGCCATCTCGGTTCCAAGCCGAATTCCTGGCATCAGTTCGGTTTTGAGCAGATTTGCGAATTGAGGCAACTTGACCGCCAAAACTTTTTTGCCTTCGTCCAAGGCTTTCTTAATCACTTTGCATTTGGTTTTCTCAAAAACCGTTGTGACATCTTTAAATTCGTCTTTTACCTCGCTTTCTTTCTGGCCTCTTTTTCTGAGTTCGTCTCTTATCTTCAAGAGGTTTAATTGGCGCTGTACTTCGTATTCGATGACTTTGGAGACTAACTCTAACTCTTGAACTCCTTTTATTTCAATGAGTGCGCCGTTTGGAATAGAAATGTTCAGGTCTTGGCGGATGGTTCCTAAACCACGTTTGACCTTGCCAGTCGCTCTGAGGATGCGACCAATTGTTAATGCTGTCTTTTCAGCTTCTTGAGGGGAATAGAGAACAGGTGCGGTTGTAACCTCGATTAACGGTATGCCTAAACGGTCGATTCGGTAACGAATGATTCTTCCGCCTTCTTCTTCCCCAGTTTTTCTGGCAGCGTCTTCTTCCAAAGCTACAAGCTGAATCGGAACTTTCTTTCCGTCTACATCTATGCTTCCGTCAAGGGCTATGATGCATGTTCGTTGAAAGCCCGTGGTGTTGGAGCCGTCTATCACCGTCTTACGCATGACGTGAATCTCGTTGGCTGGTTTTGCATTGACCATTAGAGCAACTGTCAACGCTGTTTCAACCGCTTCTCTGTTCAGGTTGTGAGGCGGCTCTTCATCCATCTCGACGAGACAAGAAGTTTCACGATTAGCCTCATACAGTATTTTAACGCCCTTCTGAAACTCGAAGAACGCGGCGGGATCAACCTGACCCAACTCACTCTGCGTGGGGCGCAGTCTCCTCAAAAATGTGATTTCGGGTTCTTCCTTGAAAAGCTCAGGCTTGCAGCAGCAAAATAATTTTTCAGTTGAGTCTAATTGTTGATGAACTTCAAGTCCAACTTTCAACCCTATCTTTGTGTAGTCGATGCTCATTCGGTTTCACCCTGAGCCTCTTCGAATTCAGTTCGAGGCGAGATCTCGTTTGCCACGTTTTTTGTGAGCAGTTTCTTAGCTTCTTCTATGTCCTTTGTCTGTCCCAAGACCCACATGAGCTTCACGAGAGCTGTTTCTGGCAGCATATCTTCGAGTGGAATCACTCCTAGGGCTAGGAGATCGCGCCCGCGGTCGTAAACAGTCATGCCCAAGCGCCCCCAAATGCACTGTGAAGTCATGGCTACCAGCACGTCTTTTTCAACAGCTCTTTTAATGGCTGAAAGACAATAACTGCCAATGTGACCCAGTCCTGTTCCTTCGAGAATTATGCCTCGGCAACCCTTGCCAACGTGCCAATCGATGACTTCAGGGTTCAAGCCTGAATAAAACTTGATGAATGCTGCTTTCTCGTCGAAGCTGGGTTTCAAACTCAACTTTCGCGAAGTGTCTCTTTTGCAATAATCTTTTGTTAGCATTGTGATTTTTCCGTTTACTGTCTTTGCGAGTGGTGTGGCATTAATTGATTTGAATGTGTCTCGGCGACTTGTGTGACATTTTCGAGTCTTTGTACCACGATGGAATACAATGTCTCGGTCGGAGGTTGTTGCATGTATGGCAACGGCAACTTCGGCAAAGGGTGCGTAAGCCGCTGCGTTCACCGCTCCTATCAGGTTGGTGGCTGCGTCTGAACTTGGACGGTCGGCTGAACGTTGAGAAGCCACCAGTATCACGGGCACGGGCAAGTCTTGCAGGGCGAAACTGAGTGCTGCGGCTGTGTATCCAAGTGTGTCTGTTCCGTGAGCCATCACAACTCCTGCTGCGTCTTTTTCTATTTGTTTGGCAACAGCCTTTGCCATCTCTGACCAGTGTTTAGGTGTGATGTCTTCGCTGAATAGGCTGAAGAGAATCTCAGCGTCGATGTTGGCGATTTCTGAGAGTTCGGGAACCACGCTGTAGAGGTCGCTGGCTGAAAGTGCTGGTCTTACTCCGCCTGTTCGGTAATCGACTCGGCTGGCGATTGTGCCTCCTGTGCTTATGATGGCAACTTTTGGCAAGGTTGGTTTTTGTTCTGGAAGCGAAGGCGGAAT